>Ga0228710_1000135_pt1 | contig 67134 bp, 22 predicted proteins | sample MedpolnodulmetaG_FD_177995 | JGI IMG/M metagenome (GOLD analysis project Ga0228710, IMG submission 177995) | Root nodule microbial communities from Medicago polymorpha collected in Santa Monica, California, United States - pink nodules | ecosystem: Host-associated > Plants > Roots > Nodule...
CTATTGGAGATGGTAAAAGTTGAATGAGTGTTGAATTAAGAGAGAGAAAATGATGTGGAGTGTTGGGAATTGAAAAAGTGGGTGTTGAGGGTTGTTGAATATATTTTACCATTGTACATGGTCTAAGAAGGAGAGTAGAAATAAAATAGTATATTAACACTTGTCCCCATTACATCCTATAAATATCGTTGATGAAAGACCAAAACACAAAAAAACCATTACATTAAAAAAACTTTTAAACTTGACCGGACTTGCATTTAGTAGACTACATTAGTTAATGATTAGTGTAAGTAGTTCGGACAAAATCAATGAAACCGAAAATTCAAACCAAACTAAATCGAAAACGTATCCAACCTTATTTGGTTTGGTTCTTAGTTTTTAATTTTTAAATCCAAAGAACCAATGAACCGAACTGATGCTAACCTCACTCCCTATTTTAGTAGTATTATCCCTCTTCACACACACACTTATGATTAAGCTCAAAATTAAAGTTCAACATAAAATACTCATCAATTCATTCACTTTCTCCCATCATCATCTCATCTCATCATTTATTCTCTATTTCATTTCTACTAAAAAAGAACACTAACCGTCAGTCACACCTAACTCATCGTTCTTCATCGTTGTTGGGATATCGCTCATCTCTTGTTAGTTTTTTCATATTAGTTATGCAAAGTAGTTTGAAAAATAGAGAACATGGAAAACAAAATTATATGAAATATTTGAGTATGTTGTATGCATGAAACACATTTGTGAAAATATCGATTTTATTAATTGTATTTTCAAACAAACCGATCAACCGAACCGATCCAAACCAACTAGTTTGGTTTGGTTTCTTTTTTAAAAAACAGTAACAACTGAACCAATCCGAACCGGTGAAGATTTCATTGGTTTGAACATTTTTTTGACAAAAATCGATCCAAACCAAACCATTACACCCGTAACTACATTAGTTAAAAAAAAAAACGAAATCCCTTTTTTTATGTCTTGAATACCAAACATTGATTAATAAGAAATAAAGTGTACTTCGTTCATAGGTTTGAATTGGCAAAAATAACACAATTGTGAAGTTGAATGTCGTAATTTGAATTCAAATCTCAAATCTTTTACTTGTATTTTTTTTTGTTAAGTAGCCTAGCGGCTAGAGAAATTCACCTTAAAGTGAATAAGTGGGGTGTTCGAGGTTCGAACTCCGACCCCTGCATAAAATATGCATTATCCCTTACCAAGTGAGTTAAGCTCACAGGGACCTTCTACTTGTATTTTTAGTGACTATCATTTCGTCTATGTAACAATTCATAAGACATATTTTAAAAGAGAGAAAAAACAACTATTTGCAAAACACTTTATAGAGGTGTAACGATTCACCTTGGTTCGATTTTCGTTCCAAAAAAAAGTCCAATCAATTAAATCTACATTTGTTTGATTTGCTTATGTTTTTGTGTTGTCAAACTAGTCCTTATAGATTAACATAAAGACCAAGATTCTTTTCTGTCTATTTTCAAATTTCAAAGGTTGAATGTTCAACGCCTACAGTTTTAGGGTGTGAAATGGTGATTCATGTATATGAAATGATAATTTTACTAAATTTTCCAATATTTATCACATTTTCAAACAAAAATGTTATTTTACACGTAAATTTGACAATAAATTTTGAGAATAATTTAACTTGGTAACACAATTTAAATGTGTTAATTACTTCAATAGATAATTAATGAAAATAAAAAGTGTCACAACTCATTAATCATTTACTCAATATAATTTACTTAGAACATCATTAACCACATTTTCCAGGTATCCAAATTAGTGTTTCAAAAAAATGACTAAAGATCGAATTGATGAGACATCTAAATTATTGTTGATTTGGATAAACTCATTTGAACCGGGCGACAAATAAAGAGAGGCTAATTTCACAAGTACTAGGTCTTGGAAGAAGCTTTAGGCGCGACAATCCTCATGGGATCGATACTCTATTTATTGCAACAATGTATACTTGCACTGAGTATGCATGGGAAATAGGCAACTATTTTTCAAGCATCATCAGACCAGGCTTTTAAATAGGCCAGACCAGGCCAAAAAAAATAGGCCTACGAAAGGCTATAGGGCAAGCTCAAGCCTGTAAATTTTTTCGTAGGTCAGACTTGGGCCTATCAAAGCCTGACCTAACCTGGCATATTCCCACCTCTGTTTTTTATGAAGTTATAATTAATGGTTTGCCCTCAATAGGGTCAATGGATGATCATGAAGCCCCGTAACCTAAGAAAATGACCTCCTCGGTTGGATTTTTGGAAAGGTGTTATCCTAAAATCAACTCAAATAGTGAAATCTACATCATATTTTGTTGTAGTTGGCCTGCGATCAGTGATCGCACAACCCCCCATGAAAAAAGAGTTACACCACTTTATATCAATTAACTAACATCTTTTTTTTTTTGACAAAATTAACTAACATCTTTATATTTTTGTTATCATGTTAGTCAAAATCGCATGTCTATTGACGTCTACAATAGAATCGCATGTCTTCCGATCTTGACTAACAAGTTATTTATTTTTAGGTGTAATGTAACAACGGCTATTTACTACTTTTCGACTATGTTACCACAACCAGATAGATCTCATATGGAATATAGCTTGTTCTGCAATATGTAGAAGACTTTGGCTCCATCAAAGGTTTGTTTCAATATATATAAATTATCGATTCAAATAAAAAGAAGGCAAGAACATACATCAGGTGAAACGAAATTAAAAATAATTGAATAGAATATTTCTTAAAACAAAACAAATGAAGATATGAAGAACAGTTGTATAAAAGAAAATCCACCTAAAGATATCAAACTGTTGCTGCTTTATTTAGATCACGGTCCGTAAAGAAATCACCACTGCTACATCTTCTGGTACTAAAAGAAAATGGTGATGATGAGTTACTATTGAAAGAAGAAACCAAAGGAACTCTCAAACGACGACACTGCAGAACCGGTGGATTAAACCGACCACTCTTATAGAAGCTTCCATACTTAGCTCTAATTCGAATATCAAAATCAACGGCCAAGTCTTTATAAATCCCAAGACGTGTCTCTTCAGAATACTCGTTAAGTTGTTGACGTCCAAGTTTGATGATAGCATTTCCTTTAAATTCTATAGGTCCAAGAAAAGTGGTATTCTTGTGTCCTTGATCAAAGGGTGTCAAAGTTATATGACTGAAATCATTGTCTTTGTACCAAGCAATGGCCCTAATTCTTCGATAATAGACTATGATGTTGTTGTTGGGGTTTCTTGCTGTGACATTCACTTTGAAATTGTAATATAAGTTGTTGTTTGTGAGGTTGAACTCGGTGAGAGCTGCATCGGTTACGTGAAATTTCACGCTTGAGGGGGAGACTATTATCCAGAAGACGATGATGGTAATTACGAAGAGGACTACAAGGCAACATAATGTGCAACAACTGCGTGCGACCCAACCCATAATGGTGATGAAGTTTTTGAATTTTTTGTGATGGTGAGGTTTTGTGTTGATGAATTTTATGGTACGAAGTTGTGTACTTTTATAGGGTTGGAATTCTTGAGTTTTGGGTATGGTTTGTAGGCTGTAGCTATTGATTTTCTAGGTGGTTTCCTTGCAATATACAGCAATGAGAACAGAGTAGCATTGACTTTAGGAAACGAGTGATTCCTAATATAAACTACTCCCACATACTTACTATAATGGTTTTATATCAGCCTATCAAATTAGCATAGGAGACAATCAAACATAAACCTCAAATGAAGAGTACACTCTAAGCTCTTAAATCAATACGATAATACCAACTCAAGTGGATTCAAATGTTTCATTTATATTATATTATTTATTTGTCTCAAATTTCACTAATATAGTCTCTCTCTTTTTTGTAGTGGTTGGGGTTTTGAACCCAAGATTTTATATATATTATGCATTGTTTCTATCTGCTGAGCTAAATTCAGGAGGACTTCACTAATATAGTATAATTAATTGTAGTTTAACCCATCAAACTATTTCTAAAAAAAAACCATCAAACTACCTTACCAAATACAATTAATGAGAGAATATTTCAATGTTAAATTAAACTTATTTTATCATTTGTACCAAAAAAAACTTATTTTATCATTGAATTTAACAAACAAGACATAAAGAGAATTAGATTTGAAGATAAGATGGAGAGTGGAAATAAAATATATTAACACTTGTCCCCATTGCAGCCTATAAATATTGTTGATGAAAGACCAAAACACAAGAAACAAAATTACATTATAAAAACTTTTATACTCGACCGAACTTACATTAAGTAGACTACATTAGGTTTGTAACAAAATAAAAGACTACATTAGTTTAATGAATTAAAAAAGATGTAGTCCCATTTTTTAAGTCTCGAATACCAGATATTGATTAATGATAAATAGAGCGTACTTCATCACAAGTCTTAATTAATTGATAAAAATAATAAAATTGTCAAGTTGAATGTTGGATTCGAATCTCAAATTTTGTAAGTTTATTCTTAATGACTAATGACTAGTGTTATTGTGTCAATCTAAAAAAAAAAAAATTGTTCCACTCAAGTTAGCTTTATATTCATCTTAAAATTATATGAATTTGCAAAAATGATCATATAATATATCATCGTGTTTGGCCAACTATTATGAGATCTAAGTCACAGTGTATTGAATTAAATTTCATCTAGGAATTGCTCTAAGAACCTAATCGTCAACGTAAGATAAAAATTTCATCGGTTAAATATGTTTTGGTCCCTGTAAATATATCAACTTTTTGTTTTAGTCCCTCTAAAAAATTTCTTCAACTTTTAGTTTCTAAAAAATTTCCCATCTTCACTTTTAGTCCCTCTTTTAAAGTAAACTCATATGTAGAATTCATATTTTTGAATAAAATTTTGTAGAAAAAATAATAATATTTAAGAATCTCTTCCAAAAAAAAATAGAATTTTTTAACAAAACATGAATTTAATATGAATTTTTATATTTTTTACGGTTAAAAATTCATATTTAATTTATGTTTTGGTAAAAAAATTATAATTTTTTTGGGGAATTTGTTTTGCAATATTCTACACATTTCTACACAATTTCATTAAAAAATACAAAAGTTAACTTAAAAATATGGACCAAAAGTAATGATTGAAAATTTTATAAGAACTAAAAGTTGAAGGAAAATTTTAGAGGGACTAAAACGAAAAGTTGATATATTTATAGGGATCAAAAACATATTTAACCCAAAATTCATATAAGACAATGTCCACGTTTAATGTCCAATAGTAATTTAAATGTAATTTGTTCGACTACGATTGTCACATATGAATGAAACCTATAAAACAAGGAAGATTATTACTATATCCTCGTTTTCTGTTTTTATTTTTTTGTCAAGTAGTCTAATATGGTTAGAGAAATTCACCTTTTAAGATGAATAAGTAGGGTGTCTGAGGTTTGAACTCCGCTCCTGCACATATTATACATTATTCATTACTAAGTGAACTAAGTTCGTGGGGACTCATATCCTTGTTTTCTATTATGTAACAATTCATAAAACATGCCTTAAAAGAAAGAAAGAAAGAAAAAAAACCATAAAACACTTTGTAGGGGTGAAACAATTCACTTTGGTCCAATCAATTAAATCTAGGGGTAATTGTCATTTTTGTCCCTTGATGTGAAACGAGTAGCCACAATAGTCCCTCAATGTATCAAAATTTTAAAATAGTTCTTGATTATGCACTTCGTTAGTCAAAATAGTCCCTAACATTAAAATGTTTTGTTAATATTATCATATTAGTCATTCAATGTACTTATTTATTGTTGTACCAGTCCTTATAAATACTAATTTACTATCAATTCAGTCCTTATATGAAAAGAGTTATTGTGAGTATTGATGAATTATTTTAGCGTCGAGAACTATTTTGACTAACAGATTGCACATTCAAGGACTATTTTAAAATTTTAATACATTAAAGGACTATTGTAATTACTCGTTATACTTTCAAGGACCATAGTGACTATTACCCCTTAAATCTACATTGGTTTGATTTGATTATTTTTATTTTTTTTGTTAAACTAATCCTTGCAAATTAACATAAAGATTTAGATTCACGGTTGTTTCAAATTTGAAGGATGAAATTTTAGTGTGTGAAACGGTGATTCACTCCATGTATATGAAATGATAATTTTACTAAATTTTCCAAAAATTATCACATTTTCAAACAAAAATGTTATTATTAGACAATCAATTTTGAGAATAATTTAACTTGGTAACACAATTTAAATTTGTTAATTACTTCGAAGATAGTTAAAAAGGTATTAAGAAAATTACAAAAATGAAAAATTGATAATCAATATACCAATCAAGCCTAATTCGATCTTAGTTCAACTAAACTATTCATCTGACTAAACTGGTTGGCTCGGTTCAAAATTTAATTATTTGTTCAAATGTATATGATATATTCATTAACAACCGAAATTATGATTATGATTTTTTGCATTGCATTAACCTTATTCAAGGTCAATACTATTGGGGAGTCGACGAATGCGGGATAAACAACGAGCTCAAATGCTCCATGATCATTAAGAGATTTAGACGCCACATCTCCACCAAATAATAACTTGAGGCATTAGATATATGGGTCTCCTCTCTTATATATCCAACGTTTCTTCCATCTCTATTTGATGTGGGATTTAATCACTCGCACTTGGCGCCCAACAATCTCCCCCGCAAGTGTGAGTCACCCACATCACTAGCTTGATTCACACTAAGATCCCGCTCTCACTCTCCCACCGAGCCTAACTAGGGCTCTAATACCATTCTGATGAGAAATTAACACATAAGTATGGTAACACACCAATGCCCAGTGGAAATAAAATTCCCCAAACTTGCAAGAATATATGAGGAGCAACAACAAATATATGACAACACTAAAGCAAATAAAAGACATAAGTGAACATCGATATTTTAACATGGAAAACCCCTTAATGTAAGGGTATAAACCACGAGTTGTATGGACCAGTGAAATAGCTCTACTATAATCAAATACGGGTACAAGAGAATCTCAAAAGGTGATGCACAAATAGTGCCAACAACTAGCCAAAACAACAAAGTAATAAGGCTTACAAACGAGAACAAGAGAAATGAAAAATACCCTAAAAAATTGCTTCAGTGCGAGGCATATATCTCTCTCTCCAAATACTTTGTGTCGACGATCCGAACGGTGAAAAGAAAGACCCGGATGTTGCGAACCTGCTCTCCAAAAGGCAAGTTGACACAACAGTTAAAAAATCCGCAAATTATTGTTTTACTAAGATAGATTTGAGAAAAATGGGATTGACTTTCTCTTCTTCTTTTTTATCTCTTTTGGGCGCTAATCTTCTCACAAAAAACACTCTCTTCTCAACCATAATACGACATCTCTCCACTTATATAAGTGAAACATAATGGCCTGACATATTTGAGATTTTCTCCATATAGGAAGGGAACCCAATGCCCAACAAATCTCCCCCTCACAACTATGTGGAGGAAATCACCAAACTGACGGTACCATAACAAGTTTCAAATTGCCATCTTGTTAGCGCTTTAGTCATCATATCATAACCATTAACATAAGTGTGAACTTTAGCTAACTCCAACAACTTAATGATGTAATATCAAAAGTAAGTATTTTTGTGTATCGTCTCCACAGGGACTAGCGTGATATTCAAGCCGTTCAACAATCGATATCGTTCTAAACTTATGGTTCAAATGATTTATTCATTAAAAACTAATCTAAATTGGAATATAGAAATAAAATTGAGACGAGGTAGGGTAATTCACGCCTGGGATTAAAGTCGCTGACCAAGCATTAAATAGTGCACTCTTATGATCGCTTAAACGGATTCTAGCTTTACTAATATTATCACATATCGCTCAACAACATCATTCGTGTCCAAATGATGTCGTGATTTCTAATTGATCATTTAAATGTTGATTTCCCAAACTATTAAACAATCCAATAGTCGAATGCATCGTTGTATTGTCGATTTCCTGAACTATTAAACGATACAAAAGCTTTGAGTTTCAATATTCAAAGTGATTATCAAAACCTAAATTCCATGTCTAGAATTAAAGTTTTGATAGATTATTATTCTAACCTTAGATTCAAAAGCATCTTTCAACATCATTTCAAATCAAAGATATAACATTAAATACAAGAATAAAATCAACATCAAGTAAAAATTGATAGAACCATATATTTAAGAATAAAAAAGAATACATATTATCTTGATCAATTACCTCTAACCCCAAAGGATAGATTTAGCTACATACTTTCATAGTAGCCTTGCAAAAATGGAAGAAAAGATGAAGATTCAAGACAAGATTCATGATTTCTCTACAGATCTTGGGAAAAATCCACTTCTAACACTCTTGCTTCATGTTTCTCTCTAGAAATGTCCCCTCTCTCTCTAAAAACCAGAAAATATAAAAAACAATGAATAATAATCAAAAAATGAGAGAAAAACTATTTATATGGCTGAATCTGTCAAACTCGCTTATAGCGAAATTCACTCGCTTATAGCGAGTTGCGCGAAAATCTGCTCTGCTCAAATGGATGACCTCCACATGTCCCTTATCCTCTTGAACTTTTTGAACTCTCTTATGGCGAGTTGGCTCTGGACAAAACTCGCTATAAGCCAAGAAACTCGCTGTAAGCCAAAAACTCAGGTTTTGCACTTTGGTTGATTTTTGGTCCTTGCTTGTATTTTCCTGCACAAAAAGGGGTAGAATAAGGCACTAAAGCACAAACGACATAATTGCATCAAATTGTAGCTTTTCCCTTAAGTATTTTGCAAAACAAATCACTAAAGTGTCTAAATTAACACAAAAAATATATCACTTTTGAGCATTTATCACTTAACATCCAAAAACATCACGTATCCAATAATACCTAATATCAATATGCTTAAACCTACTATGAAAATTTGGATTCTTACGAAGATGAATAACACTTTGACTATCGATAAATAACACATTTGTTTTGAACAAAACCAAACTCCTTCAAGAATTTCTTCAACCATAACAACTATTTGCGTACTTCAGTAATGACAATGAACTCAACCTCTGTAGTAGACAATGTTACACACTTCGGACTATTGTGTTTTTGCAGGATAATGTTTTTGATAAGTGGATGTGGAGACTTGTTGTTGAAGAATGTTACAAAAACGAAGGGACCTAATGTATTTTATCACATTTTTGAGCCAACTGAATCAATGGTTATTTGTGTGAGTGAATTTCAATGTTTATTTGTCATTTCGTCTATCTATAAAAAACAAATCACCGTGAATTGGACGTTTCTTCGTTATTAACATCATAATTTAGTGAGACAAACTCCAACTTCTCTCTAACTTCTTTGTCATCCATCAGAGATCTGGTGGTTTTGGATCATTTGTTGACATGTAATCACTTATCGACATCATTTTTCTCACATTTTATATACATAAATCTCTCTTTTTTCTACCAACATGTATATAGGTGATTTTTTTACCAAACATCTATATAAGTGTTTTTTTTTTACCAAACATCTATATAAGCATTTTTTCTTTTAGAAAAAAACTATATAAGTGTTTTTTTTATATCAAACATCTATACAGGTGTTATTCACATTTATTTGGTTCTTTTTATTTTGGAAGTTGTCGCTAAGTGTGGCGTAGTTTGATTTTTTCCATTTTGGTGCCTGTAATTTGGGATCCCAATCTTTTTAAGGTGTTTATTACGTTTAAATTGATAGGTTAGATTCAACTCGGTTTAAGTGCATTTTTACCCCTTAACTTTTAAAAAGTTGTGATTTTGTCCCTTTAACAAAAAAGTAACAATTTTACTCCCTAACTTTACAAAACATTGCAAAACTACTGAGAAGACGCCACATGATCTAAAACAGAGGGACAAAATTGCAATTTTTTTGTAAAGACAAGGGACTAAAAGAGCATACTTCCCTAAAGATAAAAGGACAAAGGAACATATTTTCCTAAAGATAGAGAATAAAAAAAGCATTTTTTTCCTAAATATAGAAGGCGAAATTGTTAATTTTTTTATTAGGGGACCAACATCGCAACTTTTTAAAAGTTAATGGGTTGAAAATGCATTTAAACCATACAACTAATGATGATATGCGCATCATTCACTTTAATTGTCACATTTGTAAGCATTATGTCATTTTATGCCAGTAATTATATGTGAGTTTGTTCGCAATTTTTGCTCTTCAATTTTAACAATATAAAAAGTGTGCTGCTTTCGATGTAATCTACCGATTTAGATGAATGGATATAACTAAAATTCGATTGGTCTCAAATGAACACACTAAACCTCTCATATGCATCAACTAAAAAGCACAAACACTCGTCAGATTAAATGTATCTCAATTAGGGGTGTTTAAATCCAAACTGGTCCAAATTAAAATCGCAAACCGATCCAAAAAAACCAAAAACCGCACAAAATCGAATATTATTAGATGTGTTTGGATGACATTTTGTGAAAACCGCTTGGATTGGATCGGACTTTGGATTGATTTTTCAAAACCAAACCGAACCGAACCGAACCGCATACAAATATTTTAATATATATTTCCATTTTTATAATTAGAATATATTATATTAAGCTATTATTTTTTTCTTTTTAATTCTTTTAATACTATGTATGACTTTAATTTAATCAATTTTGTTTCTTTCGTATGTTTTAAAGATAATCAATCATTATTATTCCACACTATTATTTTTTTTATAAACCATATGTTATATTTTGTATCGAACCTATCATTTTATCATATTTTTATAAGATTATTATTAAAAAAAAAAAGTTAAAATTTGTAATTTGGACATCCAAAAACCGATCCAAATTAAACCGCATTAATTTGAATCGGATCGGATCGGTTTTTTAAAACTAATCATCCAAAACCAAACCAAACCGCATATAATTTTATCTTTGGATCGGATGAGTTTTTCCTTCAAAACCGATCCAAACCGGACCGCGAACACCCCTAGTCCCAATATCATATATATTGATATAGATAATAATTTGAAGAAAAAAAAACCATAATTTAATATAATTATAGATGTCAATGTGTCTCAGTGTGTCAGACACCGACACTAAACCCCTCTTATGCCCCCAATAACCACCAATTATCACTAACCTCACATCTCCTTAATATGAACAAAAACACAACATCAACGTAATCATCACCATGTCTCAAATTCTATGTTCTTTATTCCATATCCAAACCCCATTATCAATGTCATTCATCACCCCCTCACCACCATCTTCTTCCCCTTTCACCATTGCTACCCCTTCAAACCTCACCTTCAAAACAACGCCTCCTTTCCCTCTCTCCTCCACAAGAAACCGCTCCCGTTTTTCAACAGTGGTCAGAGCCAAAGGTGGAAAAGATCACTACTCTACTTTGAATGTCAGCAACAATGCTTCGTTGCAAGAAATCAAGAGTTCTTATAGGAAACTTGCTCGAAAGGTTTGATTTTTATTCATTTTTATGAAATGGGTTTTTGAATTTATTGTTTGTTTTGATTTTTTTGAGTGGTAATTTTGATGGGTCGTGTTTGGTTTTTGAGAAAATGTGTAAAAGGTGGGGAATTAGAATATGGGGTGTTGAGTTTCTGTGAAATTTATGCTTAAAATTATAATTTTTTTTTTAATTTTCAGTTAATTTCTAGCTTATTGATTTCATCGCTTCGTTAAATTGAAAATTAAGGGTCCGTTTGGATTGGCTTATTTTTGAGCTTATGCAAAACAACTTATGCAAATACATAAAAGCTTGTCAAGGTAGTTTATGAAAAAAATAGCTTATGAAGATATAATTTTGTTAGTGAGAAATTATGATCTAAGGTAAAAGCTTATTTATTTGCATAAGCTATTTTTTCATATGCTTAAAAATAATCCAATCAAAACTGGCCCTAAATGGTTCTCTAAGTTCAACTCAGATAGTAAAAGGCTGTAGAGACATTTGACATGCTGGTTCGCAGGTTCAAACCCGCAATTTCTAGCATATTATTAGGCTAAGGGTCTAGTTAGATTAACTTATTTGAGTTTAATTACTTACTAGTATAAATACTTATGAGAATGTTTGATAGAGCTTATGCAAAGACCTTTTATAACATGTTTATAAGTTGATTTTAGTATATTTTCATAAACCCTACATGATAGCTTATTGATGTGAACTTTGTAAAAATTTAGGATTGCGTTTTCATTTTTCTCTATTTCATACGAGGTGTACTTGGTTGAGTAAAATACAAGAATTTGTAGTGGAAATAGCTTTCTAGGTAATTGTGGTTAAAAGTTGATTTTGTTTCCACTTCACATTTTAAAACCTAACAAACTGTTGGAGTTCGAGTGTAAGTGGTTAGTTTCACATCCAGTAAGAATGAGCTGAATGAACTCAGTGTGATGGTCCCTCGATATTTTAGGCTCCCCTTCGACCAGTGTTGCTAATTTCAGCCATGGCACCACTCTGGCGGAATGGCATGGCATATTTTATGTCTTCCGCCATTGACAACCATGCTCATGACTCAACACGAAACAAGTAGACCTTTTAATGATGTCATGAAGATGAAACAGTATTATTTTTGCAGAATGTGGCTTTGAGGGCGTCATTTTTTAAAATGTTGGTTGCTTGGATCTTTATGTAGTCAAAAACTCAAAATATGTTTCCTCTAGAAACAACTATCTTAATCTCAACTATGTTTTCTTTCTTTACTTAGCCTGTGTTGATTGGGATACTTTGATTACTAGTAATCATTTTCTAATCTAAACTTAGAAAAAGCGAATAGATAAATGTAAAAAGAATACAAAATGAAGGGGAGGTTGAGGGGAATGACATGACCACCATAGGAGCCAAGTAGAATGCATGAAAATGACGGTGTAATTTGGATGAAAAGTATCACTTAAAGGAAAATTTTAGCACACATTTACAAGACATGCTCTGATGTATAACTGAATGTTGAGTAGTAAAAATAGAATGATAAAATCAGACTGGTGTTGTAAAGTTGAGAATGTTATGTTAAACGAATGCTCTCTCAAGACAATATAAGATTAAGAATAGAGCGGTGCTATTCTTCCCGACAGAATAGACCACGAATTTCTCACGACGCTTGTTTTCAATTATAATTTGGTCAAATAGAAAAAAGCGGAAATAGCGGCAATAAAGGCGGAAGGGTGATATGTAGTTATATATACAGATCGGGATGATTTCGGGATAATATATTTCGCTGTACACAGCAATTTCCTTAAGAATAATATCGCTAGAGATAAGTAAGGGTGTCTTCTTCTGTAGGTAGAATTTCGTCCAAGTTAATTTGGGCATGTGTGCAAGAAAGGTTGAAACTCATACAGGCGTCATTAAGGTGGTAGATCATATGGAGGATTCTCCTTTAGTTAGAGGTAGGGAAAGATCAAGGAACTCTACAAGTCAAACCACAATTTGAAGTTAAATGGTCTATCTTTAGGTATGATTTGATCTATTCATCTATATAGGACATGGTTCTGAATTGTTGTTGTGGTCACACTTACGCTACGAAGCATGATATTGCGGCCAAATGCGGTCTCAATTGCGGTTGTGGTGCTGTTGTAGAGACCTCTAAAACTTTTATGCGGCGGACCACAGTTTAGAACTACCGCAACCCCACTTAATGGGGGCAAGACATTGATTGTCGTTGTTGTTTCTTCTTGGTTGTTCTTGTTGTATCCTTTCTTTTACATATGGTTCCTTCCTTCGTTAATCCCTGTGAAATAACTTCTTCATTAATGATTGTATCCTCTTAAAACCATTGTCTGCCAAGACCTATTACCATTAGTAATCATCTTGGTTGTCAAATTCTCAAGTTATCTCATAAATCATGTGAGTTTACGACTCTAACTATAAAAATGGATTTAACACCCATATGAAATTATTTGTGTAAACTTGAGTAGGCTCGCATAAACTTGGGTTGGGCTGTCTTAGTCTAATTTATTGGTTGCTTACAGAATACTTAAATTTGGTTACACACATATGATTAAATTGTGTTTACTTATATACTATAATGAATGTTTTAAACATTATGTTTGTATTGAGTAAACTCATGCCAGTCTACAAAGATACCACATTACATAGATTTCGAGTTTGACAACCATGGTAAATTGGTAGTTGGAAACTGAGACTGTTAAGACCTTTCTTTTATCAGACTTAACTGAAATTAGCACTTCAAAAGCTGTAAGAAAATATGTTTATAAGCCATTTTCCGCATTTTTAGTTATGGTAAATGATATAAGTTATGGTTGTGTTTGTTAGATATAAAATCATTCGCACACCTTTACCCATTACTCATGGGAGTTTGTGGTCTAGAATTCAATTTGTTTTGTCACTACTCTAAATAAAGGTTGAATTTCAGCATCAATTAGAACTGGTTTGTGCATTATCCACACTATAATATATGCTTATATCCAACAGTATAAGCTTTTGGAGTAGTTGGTTTATAATAATGTTTATATTTTGGGACCAGTACCATCCAGATATGAACAAAAACCCTGGAGCAGAAGAGAAGTTCAAGGAGATTAGTGCTGCATACGAGGTAATTCTTCCAAGTTCTACCACTACAATGATATTCTTTATCTTCAGCTATAAATATTTATCAAACAGGGTTTATTTTTGGATTTATTTAAGGGAATGCTACACTATTATGCGTACCATCATAATTCTTTTCATCTTCTGTTCTACTGTTTCATTTGCTTATGGTCTGAACATTGGCATTGTAATCTTTCCTCCATCATAGTAAACAAGGCTTGATTGATGAAATTTATGGATGCTTGTCTTTTTCAATGGATATAACTTTTATGTGCCATATTTGGTTGTCTCCTTTTATTCATTTGGTAACAAAGTATGCAAATAGGTCCTATCAGATGATGAGAAAAGGTCTTTATATGATCGCTTTGGTGAGTCAGGTCTACAAGGAGAAAATGGAGGACCAGCCAGTGCCTCAGAGGTATGTATGTCTATATTCAAGTATTTTTCCTTCTGCAATGTCGAAATGAACTCATTGATATGTTGATGTAATTATACAGAATCAAAACTATTCCTGTTTTATTTTGTATTGATCAGGTTGATCCTTCTGATTTATTCGATGCATTCTTTGGTCGTACGGATGGACTATTTAGTGATGAAGGGGGCTTCGGCTTTAGTATGAGAAATGGTGGAAACCGTGGCATTGATATTCGGTAAATTTCGTCTATTTTTACAAACAAAAAAAAATGAAGTTTTCACTTGTCAGCGCTGCACAGCATTAAATTAATTTTGTTCTATGTTGTAAATAATATATTTATTATTATTATTATTGGTTATAATTGTATTGGTCCTATTAGTCAGACTCATTTGATTTAGTATAGTCCATGTCTATTTAAACGGATTAGTGCATGTACATTATGAATACTTATATCAAGTATATTTTCTACATTCTACAATGCAGGCATGACCTTCGTTTAAGCTTTGAAGAATCCGTTTTTGGAGGAAAGAGAGAAATTGAAATTTCTTGTTATGAGACATGTAATACTTGTGATGGTACAGGAGCTAAATCAAAGAATGGCATTAAAAAATGCACAAGTTGTGGTGGCAAAGGAGGAGAGAAGAAAACCCAGAGAACACCGTTTGGAATGATGTCTCAGGTGATTTAAATTATATAGATTTAATAAGTGAGTGACTGTTTTTTCCCAGTTATATTTAAATTATCTGAGACATTATAACAAGATTATATTTAATGATGCCATGTGATATTCAGGTTTCTACCTGCTCTAAGTGTGGTGGTCTTGGCATTATAATCACGGATAGATGTCGAAAGTGTGATGGCAGCGGTCTTGTGCAAGCTAAACGAAAAATGGAAGTGGTCATCCCTCCTGGCGTCAGTGATGGAGACACAATGAAAATTCGAGGAGAAGGGAATTTCGATAAGAGGAGGTTAGCAGCATGGCACTAACTCTTGCTTAAGACATGAACTAGCAGCATGTGTACATTCTCTTGCTTAATATTTCTTGATTTGATTATACCACCCTTGAAGAAGTAAAGGTCTGTTTGGATTGGCCTATTTGAGATTATCTAATGGTATAAGCCCTTGTGAGATTGTTTGGGAGAACTTATGGAAACAACTTATGACATGTCCATAAGTTGTTTTTGTTGCATACCACAAGTACAACAACATACAAAATATAGAAAAAAGAAATTAATACTGGAATAACTGTGTATAATTGACGATAAAAAAATGGCAATGCAGTAGGGAAGAAGATCTGCTCAAACCTTCTAAGCCTTTAACTGAAAAGTGATGAATGCCCCTCTATTGCTATCCCCATTCTTCATAGAAGTTAGAACTGTCATTCCCCTCTAACAAACTAGCCACATCGGCAAATGTAACCAACTCTCTATTTAGTACATTAGTTGGGCTTAGGCTCAAACTTGGTACAACACTTTTCAACTTATTTCTATAAGTTCTACAGGATAGCTTATAAAAATAGCTTATAGCTTATCTGAAAGCAATTTGACTTTATTTTATCTATTCTTATAGAAATAGCTTATTTAAGCACTTCTATGATAAGCCCTTAATTAAGCTGTTTATCCAAACAGGGCCTAAATGTCAAATGTTTTCTATATATGAATGACCAGCTTGCACAACAAATTATTGATTTTCAGATAATGTTCTAACTAGTTTACCATGAAGCCACCATTGAAGAGCCAAAATACTTCTTATCATTACAAAGATGAGGAACTTCCCTATTTCATTAATTTATTTTATCAATTTTGATTCTAAAAACCTGTGCTGAAAAACCACAAGTATTATTTTTACACATTACCATAAAACTGTTCCGGTTGATTTTGTGCAAAGATGGAAAATTATATCACATGATCTGAGATCAGAGAGAACTTCAAAAACTACTGGAAAGAAAAGTCTTGTTTTCATTGGACTACTGATATGCAACCAGAAGTAGAAAGATTGTCAGAATCACTGTAATCCAACTCATCAAATTGCCAAGGGCTGACTATTAGTTTGGTGCATTGTTTCAGGCGTTATACTGGGGATCTTTTTGTTGTCCTCCATGTCAATAGAAAGCAAGGAATTTGGAGAGAGGGTCTCAATTTATACTCAAAGATTAACATTGACTTCACCGAGGCAATACTGGGGTCTGTTAAAAAGGTATTACTTAATTAACCCAAGAAACGGCAACACTAATGGTGCAAAATTGAGAAACTTGTTGATTTAGATAATTATGTTCTTTTAGAATTTTATATCTTTTATTGGGATCTTTCCTTAGTTTTGGGGAGTTTATGATAACTTTGTCATCAAAGGATTTTAGTTAGTTTAAGGATCTTTTCCTACTCTTAGAATCTTATCTTAAATATGTTATTTGATTATGATTTGAGTAGAACTGGAATTTGATTAGGATCTTAGTTTAGTGCTTCGGTCGTTCATAACACTAAGCCATGTTTGTTGTCTACTGTATGTCTATGAGTGTTGTTTTGACTTTTGTTATTTCAGGTAGAAACTGTTGAAGGTTTTAGAGACCTCCAAATTCCTTCTGGAATTCAACATGGACATTCAGTGAAGTTATCACGTATGGGAGTTCCAGATATGAATAAACCATCTATTCGGGGCGATCATTACTTCGTTGTAAATGTTCTTATTCCTAATGATATCAGGTTCGTATTTTTCTTACCATCTTTACTACTTCCTTATATCCTTCAAAACTGAAGTGGTTTCCTTCACTCTCCTCAAATCCATGTTCTAGAGGCACGGAACGTGCACTTGTTGAGCAGTTAGCTTCACTTCGAGCATCTAGACAAGGTCATTCATGGTCTTCTGATGACACTGGTAATAGTTCGTTTTACTTCGACACTATTGGATGAAAGTTAATTTTTTAAAATTTTACTCAACATACAAGAAAAAACATATTCAAGATTTTTCGCAAATGCACTTTCCAGGGCAGCGTAAAGGAAAATTCAATGATTCCATGTGGAGGGATAAAAAAGGTGATGCCTCAAGCGAGGGAGGTGAAACTGCAAGTTCTCTATGGGGATCAATCAAGAATTTCTTAAGGTATGTATCATTGGAGCTGTGCTATATATGCTAATTCTGGTTGAATATAAACAAGCATGAATTTTTTTGCATGAATATTTAGAATTGGCCTATGTAAGTTGTCCTGAACAAAGTAAGAAAACTACACATGCCCATCATTCATAATGAAATGAAGACTCCTGAAGCTTTTTGAAAAAACTAAAGCTTGTTTGATTTGCGAAAATGTTTTCAGTTTCTATTTCTCGTTTCCACTTTTAATTACAAAAGTACCTCATGCTTTTACTGCATATTTGGATAGATGGTTAGTTTGAAGGAATCACATTCTGCCACGGTAATTTTGACAAAAGTTACACTTTAGAGCTTTAACTGATTCACGTTGCCATCTTGATTTCTCCAAACTCACCTTTCCTTTTTCATTCTTCCAAGTAGAATCTGTTCATGAATATCGGACAGGACTCTTACCTATTTCTGTATTTACAGGAGAGGAAATTCTGACGAAAGGTTTGCATCAATTAGCCAAGATACATCAACACTGATGTGGAGATTTGACCACCAAAACTATTCAGTCCCACATTACATTTTTGTTGTTCTATTTATAACTTGGATTTTGAAATCTATAGCAAAGTCTAAGCACTTGTTATTTCAGAAAAGAACCTAACCCTTCATTTACAGAATAGAACACAGTGAAAAAACATTATGATATGCTTAGTAAGAAAAGTGGAAAATGGAAAAGTTTTGGTTTTCGTACCTTATGGAAATGGGGGAGAACACTTTTAGCTTATTTTCATGCTACAAGATACCAAGACTGAGACAGAGTCATCCATTCTAGTTTCAAGCAAGGGTTGGCAATTTTTTTTCTTCCAAAATTCTCATATAAGATGAGTGAGATGAATTCACCTTCCTTTATGTTCTTCCCCCATTCTTTAACACGTAAAAACCTTTAGCGGCGGTTTTTGTTGAAACATGTTCCTATGTTGTATTTTTAAGATGTGCAGTTACATTGAAACTTTGCTTTCAAGTTAGCATGATGTGTTACATATGTAAATCTGCTATAGGAGGTGAAGAGAGATGATTGATGCAGCTGGGTTGACATTTTTCTAAACATTAATAAATTGTATCTGGATAGAGTAAATTATTCTGAAGTTTACAAATATCTTTTTTTTTTTTTTTTTTTTTTTTTGTGTTTCATTTATGCTATATGTTATCTGAATTGAGTTTGTTAGATGAAGATGTGTTATAATGAAAATAAATACAACTAATAATTTCCACCAAGACAAATGCTACTTGTTAAGAATTAGTAATTGATATAATTTGAGAGAGGAAAAACAATTACTAATTTTGTGAGTCATACAATAAGACGGAAGAAAAACCAGTGTCTAACTATAAGGTAAACCTAATTTCGTTGTGTGACATGTTATAGCTATACACAAATTTGACATCAAATTAGTTAATTATATTTAGTAGATAGTTAACGAATATAACAAGATGTTGCAATTCATTCATCATCCACGGAACACAACAATAATTTTAAATTTCGTTACCTATGATTTTCAAGTGTCCAACCACACATACATCTGTTAATTATCCAAATTATACTAAAATATGCATGATTTTTAGGTGTTCAAATATAAATATATTTATTGTTGCGATTTGTATTTAAATTTACACTTCCAAATTGTGGTCGATAACGTTAAGGACCTATTTGATGGCTAGGATAAGAAGACAATATATTATATATATTTATCATTTTCTACTTAAATCTTATGTTTGATGCATCAAAGAGATAAAATAAAATAAACCATTTTTCTATCGTATCATGACTTGTCTTTGTAATTTTTATCCTCAGTATAAACTCTGTTAAAAACTATTTGATAGGATTATACACTCATTCCTTATTTATTACAATTATATTATGTTGTTTTTAAAATATTTAATTAATTATGAAAGTAATTTTTTTCAATTAATTCTAAATAAAATAATGATATCATGTTTGTTATCATGTGTTTGGTGCACACATGATATGATTAACTTTTTTTTTTTTTAAAGAAATGATATAATTAATGTTTATCATGTTTATATCATATATTGTCTTTATGTAAATCCATATCTTATCATGTCTCTATCATATCTCGACGATCACAAAGGCTCTATAGGTTTGTGGTTAATTGTATTAAGTGTATGATTAATGAGTTTTGACACCTTGTTTTATTCAATAATTATCGATTGAAGTGTAATAACCACATTTAAATTACATTACGCATGTAATTTGTTGTTGGAATTGGATTTCAAATTTATGTTTCAAAATATAATTTCTCAAAGATTATAATTAATAATATAAAAAATCCCTATTGAATTACCAAGTTTCATATTTCGTATTGTTAAAAAAAATTACATTTTTTAATCATGTGAAACAAATTGAGTTCATGTACTTAAGGTAACATTTACTTGTCTGGTTTTCTTTCAGACATGTTTAGACCATTATAGAAAAATTCTGCGTAATTTTTTTTTTAAATATACGATGAACTAAATATGTTTTTTTTAAAAAAAAAAAAGTCATATACTTATTACAAAAATTTAGCATAAAAATAAACTTTTTACTTTATGCATACAAATTAAACGGTAAAAAAAATGGCGCAAAGAACTCTCAATTTGTGCGGGAAAACACTTGAAGGAAAGAAAAAAAAAAAAGTTTTATTGAGCACGAAGAAGTGAGAAGAAGAACCCTAGATCGCCTCACTGCCTCCTCGACCTCATACTCCGACGCTCCTCCGTCATACCGTAGCTCAATTACTCACTTTCTCCATCTCTGCTTCCGCTCCGTTCGCGGTCGGTAAAGGTATGCATAAATCAAATAGAGATTATGCATTCAATGCTTAGATTTAGAATTATCTTTGTTTATGTTTTAATTATATATAGTATATGCTATGTGGCTTTTTTGCAACTCTAAATTCAAAGTTGACAGTTAATTTGTACTTTTCAAAGGAAACCACCAAATCTGTTTCGGATATTGTAAGACGCTCTCAAACAGGTTCCTGATGTTATTAATATTTCAAAAGAATCTTCAACTCTGTCAAATTTTACACATATTAGTCTTTTTAGAGTCGTGGACCCAAATTCGATAGTAAAAATAGGGACTAAATTGTAAGTAATTGGTTAAATATAGAGACCAGATCGATAGTAAGTGATTAAAATATAGGGATCAGCATGACAGTTTATAAGAGTAAAGAACTTTTTTGTAATAATCTCAAGGAACTATTTGAGAGTGCTCTACAAAGTCAAGGACTAATTTGGTGGTTTACTCAATTTTTTTGTTTTTGAATTTTTGTATAATTGATTTTATCTGATTTCACGGGGATGGGGAGTGAGGGAGTACTCACTGCCTATGTAGCACCGGTACTCCAACGGCAAATGTGTTTCAATGTTCTTAAATAGTAGCTATAGAGTAGCAGAATTAGGACAATATATGTTATTGTTCTGCGATAAGTTATTTAGTACAAATTAATTTTTGAATAGTGACTATAGTGGTGCATAGCATTGTTGCATAGTGGAATTTCAACAATCCACTATCCTTGCTCGAGAACACTCATGTGGTTATATTCAATTTTTCAAATTATTACCAGTGACCATGTGTCAGTGTCGTGTCCATTGTTCGAGTCTTTGCCAGTGCTTCATAGATTTTGAGTATGTGTCATTATTAAAAAATAATTTTCATTCACGTTAAGATCCAAAAACATCAATATTCGTTGTATCACTATTTTCCAATGGATTGGTTTGAATATTAACACCCCTATTTTCCATGGTTAGGAAAGGGAAAGAGAGTACGTAATAGCACGGGAAAAGCAAGAATCTTTGGCACCAAAAGACGTTACAATAAATAAGTTTGTGTGTATACCGATCCAGAAGTTGAAAAAGAGAGGAAAAAGATGCAGATTCGTGTACAGTGCAATTGCGAGGAAGGAAACTGTGTGGAATGGGGCATTGTTGAACTGCAAGGAGTTGTTGAACCACAACCTGGTTTTCAGGATTCCCTTGCCAACCTTCAAATCGGCACTCTCTGTCGTCCTTCTTCTCAGGTTACCACTATTCTTTTCCATCATTTTACCAATTAACAACTCAAACTAAGATCTCATTTTGTATCTCATCTCTCATGATTATTGGTTATTATCTTTTTCTTTGCAAATAGTTATATATTCACATATTGTTTACAATTATTTCATATTCAAAGTGTTTGACCTCAATGGAGACTTATTGTGATATCAGTTTTTAACTGAAATATTAGGGTTTGAATAATCGTCAATTTGGTTAAGGTTTTTCAAGTGAGGTTTAATCCTACAAAGCTTTTGAAATAATAAAGACTAAAAGTGAATAAAATTTATTTAGGGCTAAACCTGAAAGATTCTGATTTTATATGGACTAATAGTGTAAGAGATTGAAATTGAATGTTTGATAGCGAAGAATAAACTTACTGAAGTGGGTGTTATTTTGACATGGAAAGCAAACTTTGATGTGGGTGTTATTTTGACATGGAAAGAAAACTTTTATTTTGTTAAATATAATTACAAGATTTTAGAGTAAAAAATGTATAATGATATTCTTAATTATCTGTGCAAAAGCTTGAAGGATTGTTAACATAAGGTTGTTTAGTTTAATTTTGATAGACCAACAGCTAATTTTATATCACTTTTGTTTGAGTCAAATTACTAGGAAATATTAGACACATTTTCACAAGTGTTCTATGTTCGTATATATGGAAAAAGTAGTTTTGGATTGATGTTACTGATGAGAAAAATACAGTATCAACTGTGTCCTTAAACTATAAGAACCCTGATTTAGCTTCCATACAGAATTGTGCGCGTTGTTATCAATCTTGGTTGTTTGATCTCAAATCAACAATAACAATTATTTAAAGACGATTTGGTGAAAAGGTGTAATATGAGTAGATTCGAGCTCTAAATGACAGACGATACTACTAGATGTGTGTAACTGTGTTTTTTCTCAGTGCAGTGAATCTGAATTTGTATGAGTTTATGATATAGTCTTTACATAGATTGGAATCCACTGTCACCTTTTCTTAAATAGGAAAACAAACTAATATTTTGTGTCCATTGTTTTGTTTTTCAGGAAGTCTACACTTTAACTATTGGGTACCATGAACTGACAGGGTCAAAGGTCTCCTTGAAGAAGCCGTTGTTGGTGCTCAAGAAAGTCAAGCATCCAGATGGAGAAAGTTGCGGTCAGGTGGAGTTAAAGGTTGTTGGAATCATTCGACAGAAAATTCTGTTCAAGACCAGACCAAGGGCCATCATTTCTAGTAAGATCTGACTGTCCTTTAATCTCAATATCCCCTGTTGGAATTTGTTTGTCATTCTGTTGATAACAATTCAGAAGCAATATACGACACTTCTGAAATTTGAACATGGCTACTAGAATTGGAATATTCATGAGAACCTGCCAAAGTTTTGTTGCTATCTATATCTAATGTTCTGTTAATATTCTAATATTGTTATCATTAGCACTAAGAAGTCATTTTAATTCTAAAAAGGTGAAAACCTACTGCAGTTTTGGTTTTGGGCTAACTAGAAGACTGAAACTGTGCCAGACCTGAACCTTACTGTTATGTAAAGCACAGTCACACAATCTAGAAAACATGACATGAGGAATGAAGATTGAACAACACGTATATTCTTATGTACCAAACTAGACTTCAAAATACATACCAAATAACGAGTCATTTGATCTTCATCTAACAACTGAGATATATGAGTTTGTGACAGTAGAGAATCCAAATTCTGAAAAATATCAAATAATTCTCATTTTTAGTCCTCTGTTTATTATGAACAATTGAAAGGGAAATTGGCAATCATGCCATCTAAAATATGCTAAAGTTTTGGTTAGGAAACTCGCTGTATATTTTTGGCTCTGTTTATTACATGCATTTGTGGCTGTTTCCTATGTTAACTGTATTACATATGCGATTGATGCGCTTACTGGTTAAGAACAACAATAACTTTGTCCCATGTATTTTTTGCGTTTATTTATACATTTCATCTGTCACTATGTGCTATCTTTACCATTGTTTCGTGAAATTGGAGGCCCACTACTAATGCTGTGCTTCTTTTCCTTGTTTTCTCAAGAACCACCAGTAACATCTAAAGAAAAACAAAAGTCTATCACGACAGGCTCTGCTCCTTCAAATCAAGCTGTGTGACAGTCACTGTCATTGTCATTCAATGAACTCATGTTGGACCCGAAATCTGGAGAAGTTCATGGAGACACACATATCCCTTTTTTCTACACTGCAAGCAAAAATTAGGCAGCTTCTATGTGTCATTCATACATATTTGTAATCTTAGAAACCATTTGTGTGTGGAACATGATTAATGGCAAAAGTTGTTGTAATATATTGTTAAGAGGTGTTTGATGTGTCATTATCTTTAACATCTGTTTTAGTGTAAATTGCTAGTAATTTATTTTCAGAATTCTAAAAGCATTGAAGAAGTAAATTGTGTTGGGGATTGGAAAGTTTCTCAAGTGTATAACAAAACTGTGTTTCTATAAGTTCAATTACCATGCAATTATCTGACTTCAAACTGTGGTTGTGACAAGTTCTCAACATCTATTAAGTTTATTCCTCACCATGTAATATTCAACCACTTACACTGTTAGTCTATATAAATCACGTCTTTCAAGTTCAACCCTAAATAAATGTGGAGATGATTGTCCATAAGTCCTAGCTCAATTGGTAAAAATGTCGAAATCAGAAGGTTAGACCTTGTGACCGGGTTCGCAAACTCGACCATTTCACTTGTTTGTGTGAGTTTCAACGGTTATTTGTCATTTCGCCTATCTACCAAAACAAAACATAAAGCACGATCAACAACAAAAGTGGTTTTAATTTATTATTAAGAGGTGTTTGACGTGTCATTACCATTTGTTGTAATGTGCAAATAACAGATTCTTCACCATCAATATTCAATCTTTAACACTATATATACGCCAAAAAAGAAAATCTCTAACACTATTAGATAAATTTTATTCAGTTTTTTTTTGTTTTGAAGAAATTAAATTTTATTCAAACCCTAATATTTCAGTTAAAATTGAAATCGCAATAAGTCCCATTGAGATCAAACACCGATACATTAATTGAAATTACAACAAGTCCCGTTGAGATCAAACACTAATACATTAAATGAGAAATGATTTTAAACAATACGAGACTATGTATAACTATAGGTAGTGTTAACTTGTGTCCTTATGACACATGTTAAGAAACTCAAAAAGAGAAATGTTCTCTAAAATTGTGTGCATTTAATTGATTAAAAAGTTAAAGATTAAATATAATGCACACATTTCAATAAATATTTCTATATTTAAATCATTAACTTGCGCCTTGAGGGCACAAGTTAACATTTCTCATAACTATAGTTATATATAGTCTCGTATTGTAACCAATAGAAAAAAATAGTAACCAATAGAATTTGTTTAAGTGTTTGATATTTAATAATCACAATAAGATTAAACACTCGTCCCCATGAAAATATGATCATTATATATTTAAATTTATATCGTAAAATCTAACGATATGTATATGTAAAACTATTTTACTATTTATGTAGGTAAAAAAAATTGTGTCACATAAATACAACTCAAATGGTATTTGCGAGAACATTGGATATGCTAAGGCTCGGGTACCAACCCACGTTTTTCAACTTCTCAATACCAAGGGTTACCGCTAAACTCTTTCGAACAATAAAAACTCTTGAAAAATAAATCAAATCATAATATAATTTTTTCGTTACAAAAAATAATTAACAATTCAAAGACATAAATTGATAGTAATTAGTAAGGCAACCCACATAGGTTGGTCCAATGATATTTGCTTGGGACTTTAGAGTGTGCTCCTTCAAAAATCTCAAGTTTGATTATCCTCTGAAGTCAATTAAGGTGGACTAGTTTAACTTATTAAAAAAAAATAAGCAAGAGATATTTTTCAACTTAATCATAGGTCTTGAATTTGAATATAACTCTAAAAATGCAATGATATTAAATCTCTCAAGCAAAAACTTTGTCATTCATTACAATTTTACCTAATTCGAATGATTAGTTTGGGTAAATGCGTGGAAATATATATCATAGACCATACAAAAATTTCTTCATAGAAAAACTAAAAAATTGGCGCAATAGATTCTCAATTTTGGCGGGAATTCATTTCCTATTAACTAATTCTTTTTTAATAAATAAATAAAAAATAAAACAAATAAATCTATTTTGAGCACGAAGAAGTGAGAACCCTAGACCGTCGCAGCGGCAGCCTTCCACCCCGGCGCTCCTCTGTTCCGCTCGAGCTCAACTGCTCACTCTCTTCATCTCCGCCGTTGGTAAATCAAACTTCCAAGATACAGATTCTACATACTTTGTTTTCAATTTTTCTGTTCGATCAACTATCTTTGTTTTTTCTTCATTTTTTTTTGTTTGTGTGTTGTGTATGTTTGCAACGTTGATTTCATTTTAGATTGAAGATGTTTGCGAAATTCTTGCAAAATTAATCAGTTTGATAATTTTTCCTACTCAAACTTGGTCGAAGCACGGATACAGACACGGACACTGACACACCGACACCACTAATAATTTGAGAAAATCACATAATTCTGTGTAATTATATGTGTCGGTGTCGGACATGACACGACACGTGTTCGACACATGGACACTCCAAATCTGAGGAGTGTTTGTGCTTCATCATAAGCTTTATTTCTATGAATTAATGGGAAAAAAATTCATAATTTTTTGAATTTTGTATGGTTGATTTCATCTGATTTCACGGGGATGAGGAGTAGGATAGTAACATGCATGCCGGTGTCCGACAATGTCCGTCACTGACACATGCAATTATATCTCCGAAGAACGGACACCTCTGACATTAGGTGTGTCCCGGCGTCTAACATTTGTACTACACGTGTCAAAGAAGTGTCCCATAAAAAAACTTTTTTTTCCTTGCTCCGACACACTTTTACACTCTTTGGACACTTCTCAGACACTTTTATGGGGGTTAAAGAGGTGTTGAAGCAGCGATGGTTACTGATGGTGATGTGGAAATTAAATTTGATAGCATCATTTTTAGCTTTTCAGTTGAGTAGAGGAGTAGGAGGTGAAAAATTGTCGTATTTTGTTTAAGAACTTTTTTGTAATGAACCAAATTGCTTAGATTAGATGTACACATATATATTTCAATTCTCAATTTAGATTTTCTTTTACAGATAATGTTCATATTTTGTTCAATTATAATCAATAAATAAATATGTATGCATCGGTGTCGGTGTCCTGTATTTTTAAATTTAGCAGTGTTGACGTGTTCATGTCCGTGTCGTGTCAGAATCCGTGTTTTATAGGATTATATTCAATTATATGATTTTCTCGAGTAAACAGTGTCAACATGTCACTATGTCAGTGTGTGTTTGGTGTCTGTGTTGGCTCTTCATAGGTATTTACTATCTCTATGTAGCACCAACACACAACGAATGTGGTTATATTCAATCATTTCCATTTTTTCATATTATTATTGTGTCTGCTTATGTGTTTCTTTACTACCCCTGCCCCATTGACACCCCTTTATACAAGGAAATGGCCTTTGTTAAACATAGTGAGTCTGATTAGTGTCTGTGTGTGTGTAATTGAAGAAAGAAGCGGGAGAAGTTATTGAGAAGAAAGATGTTGTGGGTTGACAAGTATCGTCCCAAAACTCTCGACCATGCTATGGTTCACAGCGACATCGCTCAAAATCTCAAGAAATTGGTAACTCTCGTACATACTCTCCTTTTGTATTTGAATCAATCAAATTTGTCTTTTTTATTTTTAAAGTTGTAATTTTTGTTTGGATTGGATTTGTTGTTGCAGGTTACTGAACATGATTGCCCTCATTTGTTGTTCTATGGCCCATCAGGCGCTGGCAAGAAAACACTAATCATGGCTCTTCTCCGCCAAATGTTTGGACCTGGTGCCGAAAAGGTCTTTCTTTTAAAACCCTTCTTTTGTCACTCGTTTCACTGATTACTTTTTAAAGAAAGTGTGTCTGAATTTTGAAAGAATCTTATTTTGGCATATTCCCTGAGAATACAACCCTTGTGTGAGCACGAAAGTAATTTTAGTAAGATGTTTTGTTGTTTTTCTTTTCATGTTGTTCTTATAATGTATCTCAGAGTTTTTGATTGGATTAACTCGTAGATACTGTATTTATGCTAGAACTACTGTCACTTCTGCTGCTGTAATTTGATACCATTCTAAATTGTCTTTGTTGATATTTCAGGTGAAGTTGGAAAATAGGGCATGGAAAGTAGATGTAAGCTTCATTCTTTTTCACACTACCCTTTCTTTCTGTGTTGTTGCAAATTTTTATTCATTGGCAGCACTCTTACACCGGTATAGTTTTTAGGGGATTTTATGTGTACGTCCCTTAGTTAGTGAGCAATGTCTGTCTGGATATTATTATTGACCACTAACAGTTCCAGTATATTTATAGAGAAGAGTTCCCGAGAATGAGAAACCTTATTGATATCAACTTACCACTAGTTTGTTTTTACCAAGTATTATGTTAGACATTTCATTAAACATTGTTGTAGGAGGAGAGGCAGAGGCCCAGAAGGCCAAAACTGACCAGAGTCAGTTTTTTGTGGCAGTTATGCTTTTTATTAATTAATTACATCAACTGCTAGTAAGAATAAATAGGAAAAGAGCAAGTCATAATTGGCTGTCTAGAAGTTATTGAGTGGTTATTGGGTGGGAGAGAACCAAGCTCTCAAATCTTGGTAGGAACCATGTCCTGTGTCTTTGTTCTACATCTTATTTCCTTTATAATTCTTCCTGAAACCATTGTATTGTGTGTTCTTGCAATATTCTGGTGGTGAACTATTTCCAGAACTGTTTGGTATCAGTTTCTATCGTATGATACTTATGACAGTGGAATTGGGTTTTTGCAACTGTTCTGACTATAGGAGATGCCTCAAAATGAATGCCTTCAACTTAGAAAAAACAAACATTTATTTAGATTTTTTTGCTTAGTAATATCATTGTCTTGATCCTTGGAAATTCCAATATTATGTGCACTACATTTTCTCTGTATACTGAACTGAATCATTGGTGTCTTATTTGGCTATTTATTAGTATTTTGAAGTACTTGAGCACTGTTTTCAGGCTGGAAGTAGATCTATAGATTTAGAGCTGACTACATTATCAAGTGCGAACCACATCGAAATGACTCCAAGTGATGCAGGCTTTCAGGACAGATACATTGTTCAAGAAATAATCAAAGAAATGGCTAAGAACAGACCCATTGATACTAAAGGGAAGAAAGGATTTAAAGGTAACCTGCTGTTCTTGTTGTTAAACTTAAACTACACTTGTGCTATTTTAAGATAATAAAAGAAGGAATCTTCATGGTCAACAAACAGTGGAGCTTTTTGCACAATTGAATGTTATTTTTCAATTCTTATGACTTGTGAAACATTATCTCTTTGATTGCGTATAATGTTGTTCGGTCTGGTAGTGTCTATTTTACTCGTGTAATGCTTTAAGGCTCCGTTTCTTTATCGCTATGTGAAATAAGTAACCTCTCCACCTTGGTTGCATTATAACTGCAAGATTTACGAGAATTCATATTATTTTGTTTTTATTTTATAGTTTGCTTCAGCTTTGTCAAGCTGATTTTAGATTTTATTCTGTATCAGTACTAGTGCTTAATGATGTTGACAAACTCTCTAGAGAAGCCCAACATTCTCTCCGCAGAACAATGGAGAAATACAGCGCTTATTGCAGATTAGTTCTATGTTGCAATAGCTCTTCAAGAGTCACAGAAGCAATCCGCTCCCGTTGTCTTAATGTGCGAATTAATGCACCAAGTGAAGAACAGGTAAATTGATTTTAAGTTTTCTGTAGTCTCCAAGGAAATAATGGAATCTGTTTCCTATGTTTTGGAATTTTTTCCCCCTTGTTTTTTAGCATTGAGGCAATTGTTTTCTCTGGTAGGGTTGTGATTGCGAGTAGTAAGTAGTTTCATTGTTTACAATGTTATTATTATTGCTTATTCGTTATTTCCAGTAGATGAATGTTGTTGTATGAGGTGGCTTGCTGCTACTATTGCAAGATGATAGTAGGATTAGTCAACGCTTCATAATTTTTATTTTTTAATAAGGGAGGGCCTAAGCTCAAAACATGAAAACTATAAGGAAACCATACGGGTAGTAGCTATTGCCAAAACATCAAAATTCAAGAACTGAACAAGTGAAAAGCTTAATATTGGCTTCCCAGAGAACATGCTTAATATTGACCCCCAATCCTTTGTAAGATTCCTTATGTGCTTCACCAACCGGCACCTTTTAGCACTTCCAAGACCATTTCCCCTAAGAATGTTGATTATGACAGAAATGTTGATTATGACAGAAGATCTATGCACTCATCAGCCTCCTGATATCCTCTCTCCCTGACCAAGGGTAGACCTTCTAGTGCCCCCACAAATCAGCCTCACAGGTTGAAGCAATTCCCAAATGCATGGAGAATCCACCAAGCCAATGTTAGGCATTATTCTTTGCCAGGACATATTATAAAATGCAGATTAAGAAACTTGGAAAGGAAGGTTGGGTTTCCGATTATAAAATGCTTTTCTAGATATATTGAAGGACAGTGATATTACTTTCTGCGATTTGGTCAAGTTCTCTTCTAAGGATTATATATGCTTAATTATTGAAATATTTTTGTTAATAAACATTGATTAGGATTTCCACTCTATAAGTTGAATGTTAATGGACATTGTATATATACTGATCTTGTCTAGCATATGCATTCTATAAGTTCAATGCTCATCTTTATTGAATATTTGGAAATCCATGTGGCAGATTGTTGAAGTTTTACAGTTCATTGGTAAGAAAGAAGGGCTGCAACTTCCTTCTAGTTTGGCTGCTCGCATAGCAGAGAAATCAAATCGGAATTTAAGGAGGGCCATATTGTCATTTGAGACTTGCCGTGTCCAACAGTAAGCTCCACAAGCTTCCAATTTAATCTGGGATGCATAATCTCAGATCTTCATCTCTTCTCAAAGCTTTTCTTTAAGGAAGACTACTGACAACTCATGTGTTACTTGTAGGTATCCTTTCACCGACAAGCAAACAATTCCCCCAATGGACTGGGAGGAATATATTTCTGAAATTGCATCTGATATAATGAAGGAACAGAGCCCAAAAAGGTTTGCTTTTGATACAGTTAACACTTTTCTCATCTTTCATGATAAACAAAGCGTTTCACTCAACCTTGTCAGTTTTTATAACCGCCTACTTGTTCGTGTTGTCAACTAATTTCTCATTCCATTTATGTGCTATGCATGTTTCGTCTCATAATATGCTATTACGCTTTAGGTTGTTTCAAGTTCGAGGAAAGCTGTATGAGCTGCTGACTAATTGCATTCCTCCAGAGATCATTTTGAAGGTAAATATGTTGTTGCACAATGTCCCAACGTGCGGACTTTTCTTTGATTTTTTTTTTCTTACTCGACTCTGACGTTGTAATTTTTGCTTCAGAGACTTCTTTATGAGCTATTGAGGAAACTTGATGCGGAACTGAAGCATGAAGTCTGCCATTGGGCAGCATATTATGTAAGTGCATTATCAAAATATGATACTTCATGTCAATAGCGGCAGTCTTTATGACAGCTTCAGCATGAACTCGGGCCTTCTGTATATGTTTTACCTAATTTGATAGCTTATGCAACAATTCTATTCTTCATTAGCTTGATATTAGACAAGTGAATAGTTGAAGATTCTTGTTTCCAATTTTACCTCATTTTTCAAAGTAATGAGATGCTGATTCTTCTTTCCCCTCATTTAACCAGGAGCATAGGATGCGCCTTGGACAGAAGGCAATTTTTCACATTGAAGGTACTTTGATCTGAATGTGTGAAATAGTTGGGTGCATATTTATAAACTTATGAGCTTGTTGCTTGCTGACCATTGCAAATAAAGAATAAACCATCAATTCCGTCCTTAATTTGCACATTCTCTCCAAAGTAAATGAAAATAAGTAGTCCATAATATTTTGTCACACTCGCCATATTAGTCCATGCTATTATTTACTGACAAAACATAAGTAACTAATTTGATAGATTTAACATGTTAGGGACTAACTGGACAAATATTACAAATGTGGGGTACTAACTATTATCATTTACTTCATAGACAAAGTAGCAGAGAAAATGGACAAAAATGGTTGTTTACACGAAATTCTGATTTGGACCCTCTATGTTGTTGACTCTAGACTTGTTTATAGCAATTGCTTTATACAAAGTGAATAAATATATATATATGGTATACAAGTTATGGGTCTATACAATATTTGCTTGCTGACCATATTTTGTTTTCTTTACATTGGCAGCATTTGTGGCCAAGTTTATGAGCGTCTACAAGTCCTTCCTCATCGCAACATTCGGCTGAAGAAAGGACGGTGCTTTGCTTTTCCAAGATACAATTTTATTGTATTAATGATTGGAAATAACTTGCATGATGAGTTTTCTCTCATCTTCTCAACTTAAGATTTTCTCATCTTGTATGCATACTCCAATCATGGAAGATTTCTGATGTTTTGGTTTGTATAGATGTTATGCTTCATAATATTCTGTACTTTGCATGATGTTTGATTACCCCTCACCTTCTCATTCCTACATATGGTTTCAATTTGAAGGAAATCAATTCTTTAATCTCATCTATCTCTTTGAAACTAAAGACTACATGAAATTCAACTGTGTAAAAAATTCAAGAAATTGTTGCTAACAATACTTGTTACAAATGTCAGTTCATAAATGCTAAAAGACCCAATTGTCACATCCAAATGTAATTATCCTCCCATTGGACCCAATTGTCACATTTATATCTAATTTGCCAGCAACATTGCACGTGTCAGTTAACTGTTTTCTTTTTTGGAGCATTTTACAATACATAGTTATCTCTTTTTTTAATTGGGTATCCTCATTTGCAGAGACTAATCCCTCGAGTCTTGTGGGACTGAATTGACCGGCAAACTCTCCCCAAGAGTTTTAATGTTGCTGCATGCCTAAAGCTGGATTCAAACCCAGGACTTTGGTTAAGTTAGAAGAGATTCATGTCATCTTATTTAAGCATTTTTGGATACATAGTTATCTTATTTGATGTACAACAAATGTTAAATCAAACTCCAGCCAATAATTACCATAAATCAATCTACATAGAGGTTCATCTTGCATGAAGACATTTTATTTTCAAAAGGTTGTTTTTAAGCACATGTTTAATTTCCTTTAAAAAAAAGTACACATTTGATTTTATGATTGTCTTAGTTGCTTTACGTTGAATCGGTCTTGGAGTGATTATGAAGCCAAAGACAATCCTTTTTAGATCAACTACATTGCATCTAATTGCAGTTTTTCTTTATAGAAATACAATAGAAGAAACTTATACTATTCAAGGAGCACAAGCAATAGAAAATGTTGTTGACCACTCACTAAAGGCTAAACAACATTCATATTAAGCTTCGTCTCAACCAATAAAACATTCATATTAAGCTTTTTTTTTACCAGCAAATAGAAGGTATATTGAAATTGAATCAGATGGATCTCTCTTGCAGAGATCCAAATTCATATAGACTTACAATAAAATCTAAGAGGAATGCTAGCAACACTCACTTTTGAACACTCTCTCTAACACTCACTCTTTTATTGGTTTAAATCATTGTGAATGTACACTTTGGAAATAGAGCCCACATAAAGTGGTGGGACATGCATAAATTTCATCCAATAAAAGAGTGAGTATTAAAGAGAGTGTTCAAAAGAGAGTGTTGCTAGCATTCCTCAAAATCTAAATATAGCTTCCTTGATTGACACTCTAAGGTAAGCATAAAATTGTTTGAGTAGTTTTTTTTTTACACATTTATTAGCAGTTGGAAAAGTAGGTCTAGGTACTATACTTTGGTCATCACATCACATGGGTAACCAAATAAGAAAGTTATTGCCCTTATCCCTCTTTGTGTCTAATGTTGTTTTAAGCAACCAATACTAGCCAGCTTTCCAACTAGAAACCCTTGAAAACAGTTAACTTGGAGTAGATCGATGTTGCATGTTTTGTGGTTGTGTTGTGGATACCAATGTGAAATTATAGCACTCAAGAAACTGCACACAAAAATCCCACGAACATTTTTCTTATCACGGAATCAATAACTATCGCAATAAGAGAATGATAATTCTAATGACTTAATTTCGGGGGGTCTCGTTAACAAGTGTCTTAAAAATATTGTTTAAAAGATTTATTAAAAGAATTTTCATCATGAAAATACAAGTTGTTCCCTTTATCATGTAATAATTACAAAACTTCTTGATACAAACTTACTATTTTTACTACTTTAACCAATGTTTTAAGGACATTTGTTATCCCTTATTCTTATTACCATGCATGTCCCACAGTTTTTGTCACACTTGCAACAAAACAAAACAAAAAAAGATCACAAAAAGATTGTAACATTTAACTTTCAATGCAACTTTAATTGTTTATTTTTAAATATTATTTATTTTTTAATGTTATGTTTTTCACTATCAAGTAATTATTCTTCACTTTACAAATATAATAATGAAAATACACCAATATGTATTGATAATTGAATAAAATCATCATTCTTTTTCTTTCATTTATCATTTGTGTGAAGTGGTCAAACACATAGAACACTATAAAAGAAGGGAATATAATAAATGTACAGTGAAAAAGAAAAATATTAAACAGTGTCCTCAGGGTATTGGTTAAACAACCAAAACAAATAACTTTTTTATTAAAAGTAGTGTAATGATTAATCAATCAAAAGTCAAAACATATACTCTCCCGGTCCTATTTATAAGAAAAAATTGACTTTTTAGATTCATTGAGTAATTGATGTATCTTGTCTAAAATATAGATCAAATACATCATTTATACAATGAATCAAAAAAATCAAATTTTTCTTATAAATAAGACCGAAAAGAGTATTTTTAAAATAAATTTTCTATTTATAGATTCCTTAATCATTGCCTTTTAAGCACTAGCCAGCAAGACCTTAAAAAAATTTAAAAAAAAAACTTCAAATGTGACCGACAAAGTACGATTGATTTCCCATATTTTAGTTTCCAAATTTTATATGTATTTAATCCTAGGATAGATACATTTTCTAAATTTTCACTCCTCATTTACTTTGCAAACGTGAAATTATTATTGATATTGTGACTTTGTGAAACGGCAGTTGTTTGTTGGATGGTCCTACATTTATTTTCGACGTGGAGGATGGTCCTACATCTATACACCTATAATAATGATTTTTTTTTCCAAGTCTAAAATATTCCTATCAACTATGCATGCATGGATACATATAATGCTTTTCCAAAGTTTACAAAATTGAAGTCTTTTCGTATAAAATTTGTACTAGTTTACGTTCCAAGAAAAAAAATTGCCGCACTAGTTTACCTATAATGTTGGAAAGAAAAAACGTTACGTGTGGCAGTCACAACCAACATTCTGTTAAAAAAAAAAGTCCCAACCAACATTTGTTTTTGGAAAAGTACTTCATCTTTAGATGGGAAATAATTAATCTATTTGAGAGGATTTATAAATTATGATATTTATTTGTGACTTTTTTTAAACATGATTTGTATTTTTTAGGGAAAACATGATATCTATTTTTAATATTTCCTTTGGAGAACTAGAGTGAACCGACAAGTTTGCACTAAGTAATTACAACTCAAATGATATACATTAATATTTGAAATGCAAGAGTGTAGGTTTGAAAACATTTATTCCACGTTTGGTGTGTATGAGTTTTGTTATTACTACCTCCGTCCTTAATTATAAGACCTTTTTGAGAATTTGTTTTCCCTTTTTATAAGACATTTTCACTATTTTCAACTATATTAATTATTTCTTTACATACATGTCCCTATTTATTATACATATTTTTCTTCAGTCAGCAATAAATAGCATGTGGAAAACATAAACCAACCCCCTCTCCTAAGGATAAAATTGTAAAAACAATAGTGATTACAAACAACTTTAATACAAATATCCACTATCTTAATTCTCGTGATTTTAGCAAAAGGGTCTTACATATATGGACAAAGGTAGTACATTATTTAAAAAGAAAGAAATAGTAGTCATTATGATAACCTTTGTCACTAGAGACTATTGTATATCACGTTAACAAACATATGGTCTATCTAAGTTTGGGTCATTAAACCCTAATTTTTTAGTGAGAGAAACTCTACTTTCTCTTTAAGTTTTCTTTCTTCTTCATTCATCAATGAGTGATGGTTTTACGTCATTTTTTTACCTAAAATCACCCATCTGCATCTTTCATACTTGATTTAGTGATAAATACTGGTACATATGAAAAGGTATAATTTAAAGTTTGATCTCTCATGCATATGAAAAACGATAATTTAAAAGATGTCAACTTCTTAAATACAAGTTCAACACCTATAAAACAATAAAAATGAAACCACCCTTAATTAAAACGAGAAAAAGCTTAATGAAGTTTAGATTGTATTTGTGGAAGAAATACATTAAATGGAATGAAACTACCACAATATAATATTATTTCATCCGTCATAAAATAATTGAGTCATTTGATCATGTCACACATATTAAAAAAAGTGTGTAAGGGGAAGAGGGAAAAAAAGGGGGGATAAAGTCTCGCTTTAAGTATTGCGGCATTCACCTTATCATAAATCCAGATCCTCTCCATTTCCACTAGAAATGCAAAGAGTGCAAAAAGCGAAAGATTTTTTTTTTTGAGAGAAAAAAGTGAAAGATGTTGAATTGTGAGTAATGCAACTAATATTAATTAAAGTATATAATTGAAAAAATTCGGATCAACAACGTTGACACCCAAATCATTGATTGATAGTCGATTTTCAGTAAAGAACCAAATAAACACCAGAGCAAGACAATAAATCAAAAAACACTGCACAATACAACGGAAAATACACCGCTGCACTCAAAAGACAAAATCACGAAGAAAACCTAGATCTATGTTAAAATCACTTATTTAGATTGAGACACAGATAAAAACATGAAGGTGAACGATTTCGGGTCAAAAATTGACCAAAAACTATCCTAGAAAAATGAAAGAAAGAACCTATAAAGAGAAAATAGTTAGGGGCAACTTGTTAAAGAGAGAAAAGTTGTTTCTGTCTACAAATAAGTTTTTTTTTTTAACAAGCCAAAATTGGTGTACAAATAAATTACTAATTGTAAGATGGTGGAAGTAATATTTAAGCAAAATATAAAAATATACAGCCAATAAAAAGTAAAGAAAACCATGTGGGCACACTATCTAAATTCTAGGAACAAGAAAAATAAGCATTTAATGAGAATGGTTGTCCTAACACATACAAACCAAAGAAGACAAAGAAACGAGAAAATAGACCAGTTCTCAAAACTGAGTCAAAATATCCATAAAGATACATCGATGAAATTTTACGTCACGAGTCCAAAGAATGAAATTTTAAGAGACTACTAAGGAAAATGTTAACAGAACATCGATTTTTTTTAACAAATCAAAATGAGATTAATATTATCTAAAGGTGTTTCCAGCCGCACAAGACACGAAAAAAAAAGAAACACCACAAAAAGTTTACATAATTACAAGATCATGGTGCTCATTTGAGCACCAATCAAGAAGGAAAAAATTACAAATAAATATTCATACAAGGCAACAAATGTTTTCACCAGTCATGTTAACTATAAGCTAAAGCCGTTTGTTTAGATTTCAACCATAAGAATGAATTTAGCTTGACTTTTTCAATGAGAAAAGAAGGATCGGGTGTCGTATTTTGGGATACACGTTTATTCCTCTCCTTTTAAATCACCGAAACTGTTGCAAACTAAATTATCGTTAGGAATAAATTATCGTTTAGAACATTGTTAATAAATAAAAAAAAGACCCCCTAATTTTTTCATAGAAAATAATGATTTTTTTTTGACAAAATTGCATATGAAATTTATAAGATAAAACATATGTAATTTATTTAAATTTGAATATCAAAGCCTTAATCTTAGAATTGACATCAAATTTTGTCACATATATTTTTGATGAAGTGTCGTTGATACGAGATCCACGTAAACTATATTTAGGGGTAACAATGAATAAAGTCAGGTATGATAATATAGTACTTGTGTTCGTAATTATTGATTATGTCACTGAGTCCAAATTGCTATTTAAATTTTTGAATAGATAAATAAAATGATAATAGTCATTCAAAATTCACACACATAAGTGAAAAAATCACGACTCAAACCCCAAAAACGACATTTAATTTAACAATTTTGACATTTTTACTAGTCAAATTAGAATTTATAGACATAATTAATCATGTTAAATTTATCATTGATATATTTAATCATGTTACATTTTTAATTAATTGAGGGTGACATAAAAATAGTACAATACTTTACCAACGCCCAACGGCAAGTTTTATTATATGATGATATTTTTTTCAAAATCAAATAACAAGTGTACCATTATTTGATTGACAAAATTTAGATATAAGTTTTTTCTATTTTTGTATTGTCCACTCTCTCACTCCACTTCTCTTGTCTTGTAACCTCAAAAGTCCAAACCCATACTACCAAACAAAAATTCAAACCTAAAACCATAACTGCTCTCTCTCCCTTCTTTTTATCTCTCAAAACCAAACCAAAACAAAACCAAACTTCATTCATGTGAAAAAAAACATCTTCAAAAAAACAAAGAGAAAAAAACACATTACAAATGAAGTTTTATTTTTCATTCTTTTTCTTTTTTCTAACACTTTTTCTTCCGTCGGTAAAACCCGACCTCACTTCCGAACGCGCCGCTTTATTAACCCTACGCGCCGCCGTAACCGGCCGAACCCTCCTCTGGAACACTACCTCCGCCTCTCCCTGCAACTGGGCCGGCGTCCATTGCAACCAAAACCACACTCATGTTATCGAGCTTCACCTCCCCGCCGTCGCACTTTCCGGCAACCTCCCCACCGGAGTATTCTCCGAACTCCCTAACCTCCACACTCTCAGCCTCCGTTTCAACTCTCTCTCCGGTCCTCTCCCCTCCGACCTTGCTTCTTGCACCTCTCTTCGCAACCTCTACCTTCAGCAAAATCTTCTCTCCGGGGAACTTCCGGCGACTTTTTTCCATCTCACTAGTCTTGTTCGTCTGAACTTAGCTTCAAATAATTTCTCCGGTGAAATTCCGGTGGGGTTCAACAACCTAACCCGGTTGAAAACTTTGTATCTTCAAAACAACCGGTTCACCGGTTCGTTAAGCGAGTTTGAGTTAAACCCGGCTCAACTCGCTCAGTTCAATGTTTCAAACAACATGCTAAACGGTTCTGTTCCTGAAAAGTTGCAAACTTTTGGTAAAGATTCGTTTTTGGGTAATTTGTTATGTGGGAAACCACTTAACCCTTGTCCTAAGGAAGGAGGTGGAAATGGGGGTGCAAATAGCGGTAATGGGGGTAGAAATTCAAGTGTGGTTGATGAAAATAATGGGTTTGTGAGAAACAAGAAGAAAGGGAAATTATCTGGTGGTGCTATAGCTGGAATTGTTATTGGGTCAGTTGTGATTCTTTTGATTGTGGTTTTTGCTTTGATTGTTTTATGTAGGAATAGAAATGGTGAAAAAACTAGTTCAGTTGATGAAGTTGCAAGAACTTTGAAGCATAATCAGCTTATTGATGAAGGGATTCATGGTGATAATGTTGGTCATGGAAATGGTAATGGATATTCGTCGGCCGCGGCTATGGCGGTTGCGGCGCCGGTGAACGGTGAGAGAGGTAGTGAAGGTGTTGTGATTGGTGGTGGTGAGAAAAAATTGGTTTTTTTTAAGAATTGGGGTAAGGTGTTTGATTTGGAGGATTTGTTAAGAGCTTCTGCTGAGGTATTAGGGAAAGGGACATTTGGGACATCTTATAAGGCAGTTATGGAGGCTGGTCCTGTGGCTGTGGCTGTGAAGAGGTTAAGGGATGTGACAATTTCTGAGAGGGAGTTTAAGGAGAAGATTGAGAAGGTTGGAACAATGGTTCATGAAAATTTAGCACCTCTTAGGGCTTATTATTATAGTAGAGATGAGAAGCTTCTTGTTCATGATTATTTGCATATGGGAAGTTTATCTGCACTTTTGCATGGTAAGGGTTTGGTTTACTTTGCTTCCTTTTTAACTTGTTCATGTTTCTATAATTTTTATGATCTTAGATTTCTTTACTTGTTTCTGTATAGAATTATGATTACTGCAATTAGTGTTCTTTTTGGTTTTGTGCTTTAATTTCCTTTTCTGGAGAATACATAAGTAACGATGAATATCTTACATTGATTAATTAATTACATTGCATCTAATAAAAGAAGAGAGAAGAGAGTATAGTAATCCTTTAGGAATTATAATGTCTTGCATTGCATTTCCATTTGGGTTTGTTAAGTTTGTGATTTGGCATAATCTTTTATATTCCATTGAAGGCGTGTTCGGTGTCGGACAGAAACACGACAGAGCCACATGTGGTTACATTCAACTGTTCAATTTTCTCAAATTAATATCAACGTCTTGTTCGTGTCTGTGTCAGTACTTCATAGTTTATAACTGTGTTAAAAATGTGATTGCGTGACATAATATCATTCATTAAGATGAACAATGGTGAATTAAAGTTCAATATTTGATTTTCATTACAGGAAACAAAGGAGGGGGTAGGACGCCATTGACTTGGGAAATGAGATCAGGCATTGCACTTGGAGCTGCTCGCGGCATCGAATATCTACATTCACAAGGGCCTAATGTTTCTCATGGAAACATAAAATCATCTAACATCCTACTAACCAAGTCCTATGATGCCAGAGTATCTGATTTCGGTCTTGCACATCTTGTTGGTCCTTCATCCACACCCAACAGGGTTGCCGGTTACCGTGCTCCCGAGGTAACCGATCCTCGGAAAGTTTCTCAAAAGGCAGATGTATACAGCTTTGGTGTATTGCTCTTGGAACTTTTGACCGGAAAGGCTCCATCTCATGCCCTCCTGAACGACGAAGGTGTAGACCTTCCGAGATGGGTGCAGTCGGTTGTTAAAGAAGAATGGACTTCTGAGGTCTTTGATCTTGAACTCCTTAGGTATCAAAATGTTGAAGAGGAAATGGTTCAGTTGTTGCAACTTGCCGTAGATTGTGCTGCTCCATACCCCGATAATCGTCCTTCCATGTCGCAAGTTAGACAGCACATAGAAGAGTTGCATAGGTCTAGCTTGAAAGAGGGTAGTCAAGACCAAATTCAACAACCTGATGTGATCAGTGACATAGATGATATCTCTTCTAGATGATGATGAGTTTGGCTCTATCTTAACTTACTAGGATGCTCTTGGCTTTTTCAAAAGCCCCCTTATCTTTTATTCCTGAATCATGTGTGCTTATGTTGTAACTTTTTTTAGGGTTTAATTATTCTGTAGGTCTATGAACTATTTGGGAATTTTTAAATAGATCCCTAAACTAAAAATTTGTAATTGAGTCCTTGAATTTGTTAAAAATATTTAAATAGCTCCCTGAACTAATTTTTTTAATCGAGTTCATTAACTTTTAAATAATTTATAATTAAGGCCCTCTTAACTTTTAAATAATTTGTAATTAGGTCCATGAACTTGTTAAAGTTTAGAGACCTAATTAAAAAAAGTTAGTTCAAGGACTTAATTACAAATAATTTTAGTTTAGGGACTTGCATAATTTTTTTAAAGTAGTTTATGGACCTACATATTTGTTACACCAGATTTTAGCTTTTCCATTCCAATATCTATGTACTAGTTTCCCTCTTTTTCTTCTCAACCATTATCTTTGGGGGTTCATATCTGTTCCATTACTTATTGGCTGTAGATTCTGGTTGATGTAATTATTCTGATTGCTTTAGCATTAACTTTTGCTTTTGGTGAGGCCTTTTTCTCTGTTGAAAGTTGAGATGATATAGTTGCTGTCATGTTTGGTTGTACTGCTTCATAGTTGACATGCATCACATCTTTAATTGTTGAGTCTTGTGAACCCCATAAATTGGTAAATATGGATGATTTATACCTTGAACCAACTTTGATTAGCTCTTCTTTGACTTTGCATGTTGAAAAAGATGTGGATGTTAGTTGTAGAAATATATCAATATGACTTGTTACAATTCCTTATTGAGATCCTAGCAAAATTTAAGTAATTTTACAGAGAATTTTGATCCTTAAGATTAATTGGTTAAAATGAAAATGACAACAGAAAACATTGAAATAAATGGACCCATGTTTGGTGCCTATTTAGATAAATTGCCAAAAAGTTACTATATGATGTGCAAAATATTAAAGTCAAACAGTTGTCTTGTGACCATGTGTAAAAAGTTTGATATGTTTTCATTGTAGCTTTATAATTGGAGATAAACAAGTGATGCTGAAAAAGAGAGGAATAAATTTTGCAGCTTGTGATTCTATTTTTTTTTTATAAACATTCAATTTGGTCCACAAACCAATACTCTCTCTAACAATATGTTTGGTTATACGTATACAAAAATTGATATTGAGTGAATTATTTGTGTTAAATTGATTCTCAATGAAAATGAGTTGAAAGTAAAATTATTTATTTTGAAAATGTTTATGTAAAAGTTAATTGAACAATAAATTTGAGTGTCAAAATCAATTTTAGAATCAAAAATTTCAATTAAAATCAATTACAGAGCCAAAATAAATTTTTACTCGAGAGCAATCAAACATGTCAAAATTAATTTTATCCCTTTAAAATCAATTTTGATCCCTTTAGAAATAAACAAAACATATACTAATTTAGTCCAGGATAAATCTACTAAACAAATTTTGAACTATTCTCCTATTGTTAGTCCTCCTATTACTTTGAGTTTGGTTGGATGAAAAATAAATGCAATTGAAGTGAAATGTGTAGAACCAAATGCAAAATCAGTAGCAAACCAAACACAAATTAAAACACAAGATAACTAGTAGCAAACCATATGAATAGAAAACACAAAATAAAATAGATGGATTGGATAAAAGTTTAGGTAGTCTGCAGCATTTTTTTGGTAGATAAACAAAATGATAAATAATTATTAAAACTCACATACATAAATGGAGGGGTCGGGATACCCTGGCCACGGCGTTCGGTCTTCCAATTTTGACATTTCTGACGTTTAAGTAGAAAATACAAACTCACGCGTGATAAGTTAGGTCAGACGCTTGATCGGGGTTTGAATTTAGACTCAACTGACAAAAATGACGAAATTATTAGGTTGGACGTTATGATTGGGGTTTCAACTCCTACTCCTCCACTTATGTGTGAGTTTCTAATGACCGTCATTTCATCTATTAAAAAAATCATGAGAACTAGCCAATAATGTTGTTGTCCTTATTAAAGAGTGTGCTGCACTATTTGGTAATCACCTAACAAACTAACACCATAATTTCTAAAAGAACTTATGAGCTTACAAGAATTTAAGACAACACCAAAGTCAGAGACATATTCAGTCCCATAAGTTAATTTTGGTTATATGACTGCGCATATACTAAGCAAATAATGATTTCATATCCTTGATATAGAATTTTGAAATTCAAATTTCATACCATATCATTTCTCTCGAGTAAATACAAACCGAACTATCAAAATTGTAATTTTATGGTGGGACCAAAATGGGGCACACGTAATGGAGTGGAACTGCAATTTAAAGTAAACATTTCTGATATAGTGGTCCTATTGTTTCCTCATTGGCATTGTCATATTTGTTGGTATCAATGGTATGGGTGATCTTGACCCACTCTTTGATACATATGTTTTGTTCATGGTTTGAGTTGTTATAAGAAAAGTGTTAACAAGTATCTTAAGAGTACTTGTTAAGAAGTTTATAGTGAAAATTTTATCTTGAGAATGATTTATTTTTACATAAAGCTTATCAATTGTTTCGTTTATTTTTAATCCTTTACAAATATTTTTAAGATACTGGTTAGCACGACCCTTGAAATAAAGTTGAAAACGAATGATAATGTGATGAGGAGTGAGGAGAAACAAAGATTGTCATCCCACCATTTTGCTACATGGGATGCTTTTGCCTCTGGTCATTGTTGTCTTATTTCATTCAATTGTTTTTGAAAATTAGTGAAAGTAAGTTACATTGCATAATCACAAGCATTGGACTGTTATCACTTCCTTCATGACAACTTGATTATAGTATTTGGCACTACGCAGATTTCTCAATAATTCAATATTTACTCAAGATGTCAACTTATGAATTATTTCATAGTAGAGGCACAACGAATTAAAATTAAATTTTAGTATTAAATTTACTAAAGGTGAAAGATTTAGGTAAATGAAAATGGTATCTCATGTAAAAGAAAAATCGATATTTTACACACGAAGACTGAAAGAATTACTTCTCCAATTGCATGTACGGTTAAGAAGGCAATCCGTGGCATACACTAAACTGTCCAATCATAAGGCATCGATTAAACTGTCCAACCATAAATGAGTAGTGATATATGTACAATCATTTGGGACAACTTTGATGATAACTTTCATTTTCTCTCTTTTTATTGGTCCAAAACAATTGAGAGAGAAAAAGGAAGAGAGCGAATAAGAATAAAATGTGAGTATGAAAGAAAAAATTGTCAAAAAGTTGTAATAAAGTGGTTGTACAAATATCATTTCTCAACCATAAATACAGTATCCCTAATGTGTAAATAAAATTAGAGTTGACATAAAGCAAAATGTTGAATTGGCTAAATTAAAATTAAGACTTAATTGCCCTTTTGATCTCCCTATTTTTGCACGTTAAAGAAGAAGACCCCTTTCATTAAAATCAAACTTTTTGGTTCATCAATCATCACTTGGTTGTAATTTTGGCTAGAAAATTGTGACTTTTGACCCATAGACCACGAACGCAGACACTAGACAGACACCAACAAATCAACACCATTAATAAATTAATAAAATAACATAATTTAGTCTATGTCGGTGTCAGACACATCAGAACATACATAATCTAAAGAGTGTCCATACTTCATAAATTTTAGCCCTAAAATGGTGTTGTTTTATTTCGCCAATTTCAAATGTGAAGAAAAAAAATCACTATTGATGCCAAAACTCACTAATTTTAGGCCAAAAATAGTTCTGTTTAATTGCAACAAATGTGATAATCAAGAAACAGAAAAGTTATCTTTCAAAAAAAAATAAACAGAAAAGTTTGACTTTGACAAAGAACTATTTTCACAAAAGTAATAAAATAGAGAACCAAAAGTGCAATTAAACATAAAATCCATGAGTTAACATGTCATCATCACATTAAGCCTTGATAAAAAATAATCTGAGTTTACATGTCATCATCAACTCAAGGTAGTCCCCAAAATGCTTGAAGGGTATACTCAAACAGACCTCAATTTTATATTTATATAAGTAGATGATATTACAGTGGCCTGAACAAAATGGGATATATTCTCATTGGTACCATATTAGGGGAAGTACACTACAGAACAATGTGAGATAATATAATGTTACATGCATTTTACAATTTACACAGTCCTCAACTGATACACAATTAACCCACAGATTGAAAACCACCCACTATTGTCCTGTAACCTAATATATGCAAAGAGTACATCCTGAACCACTTTGAGTCTCTACATGTCTGCAAAATCCAACAATACAGATTAAGATCAGCAAGAACACATGAATGACTTGTATGTGATAAAACCTAGGTTTAAATATACTATTAGTCCCCTCAAATATACCATTTTTTGTGTAGTCCTTGTACAAATATTTTGTTTTCGGTCGTTGCAAATGCTCAACTTTTTGCTCTTGGTCCTTGGCATTTTGTTTGTCATTGCAGAATTGCCAAATATGTTCATATCAAAATTGATCTCAATAATATACATTTTATTCTTTATTTCAAGGGATTAAAATCAAATATTTTACATATTACCAGGACCAATTTCAATATGAATCAATTTTGCAATGACTAAAACAAAATATTAAGGACAAAATGCAAAAAAAAAAAAAAAGATATATTTATAAGGACTAAACATAACAATAACTGAAACCAAAACTCTTGATATTTGGAGAGACCATTTGAATATTTAAGCCTAAAAAATATAAAAGGCACAGTGAAATAACATGTTTTGTAGAAACGTACATGTACAAGTTATACAAACAACAACGATTGTTATGCCCTCCCAAATTGCTTGAATCATAGGTCGAAAACCAAATTCTGAACTTTGACAGAAGATGAAACAGCTATGCACTAGAATTTGTTGAGGGATCATCTTTCCATCCCTTGGTGAGATCATAATTGATTGATGCAAGCTGGGAGAGATTCTGAAAACCAGACGGAAACATTATGCACAAAATCAGAAAAGTAAGTAATGGATCCAAAAAAAATAGCACAAGGCCAAAAAGTAAACGTGGAAAAACTATCAAACCAAATATTTACATGCAAAACAGGTCAAAACACTAAGTGATAAGAAAACAAAACATGGACCATGCAACAGTAATGAAAGTTATTTTAATTATTTATATTTATAAGTATATATTTCATGTTTGAGAATTACCTTAAAGGAGAAATTACTAAAAGAGTAATTGACAGAAGAACTAGAATCAAACTCAGCAAGACCCCCACATTCATCACCCTCCTGGTAGACGACATGTTCGCAATAGGAAGTCAGCTCAAAATACTTAAAATTGATATTTAACAGTTCAAATTTTACATCTAGCACTGTCAATAAATGCACTACCATTTCATCTTGGCGATTGCTCAGGCAACTGCTGCTTCCACTTAAGCTATCTGCATCACTAGAATCTTCAAAATCACTTGGCGGATATACAAGGCCACCATCAGAAGTATTCCATGAGTAGCGACTAGTGAAGTAACTGGTGTCTAGAGCACTCTCAGAAGCAGGAACAAATGCAGCCTGCAAAATCAAGTGATTGACATAGGTTGCATTGGTTTAGATTTTGGTTGAACAGATTCAGAAAGAATTGATTATAAAATTACCAATTTTTATACAATTGAAATAAAAGAAAATATTTGTGGTTAGAAATTATATTTCCAAAGTGAGTTTAGAAGATTTGACTTTGGGTAATAAAGTAGAAACACTTCTGAATTATATATGTTAGGAGCTTTGTGGATCCCGCAACTAGAATGAATTCTACTCGTTTTAAAAGCAAAAAAGTTTCAATCTTTTTAAAAAAAATCAATTCTACCACCGCAGAAATGATTATTTTGTAATCTCCAAATTGCAGACAAACACAACGAGTACCTTCGAAACATAATTACTTGACAACAATAACCATTTGAATATCCTACCCAAACATGCCCTTTACATACCTTCTGCCGGGAAAGTGTGTCCCAGTTTATATCCTTGAAGAAAACATGTTGTTTCACCTGGATTATTATGCGCCTATCAGTCTGACATTTGAAAAAGGAAAAAATATCATGGAAAACAAGCATCATGAATTATTTAGATCACCTCTGATGCCCCTCTGGCTCCTAGTCTTTGATTAGGATCTTCTGTCAATAATCTGAAAATTTAACATATCAGGTACTAAATAAGGTTGCTAACTGGTTTGTAAGTTAGTACTAGTTAGTATGTCAAAGGCATTCCCGAATATAACAAGATATGGGACCAAGATTAGTATGTCAACAAAGGCCATATCTGCACTAACAAACAGCAAAAATACTCAAAAGTATATCAAAACAAATACAAGAACCAATTACAAAATATAGGTAGTTTAAAACAAATAATTTCCTAATACATATGACAAGAACAGTGATGAACAAATAAAACATAGTATGTTCATTACCGATCAATAAGATCATGTGCTTCAAGACTCATTTCGTCGGGAACTTCAGGCCAAGGTATCTTACGATTAAGAATATTATCAAATATAGTCTACAAACACAAAATTACATAATCTGTGGTGAGAATTCAAGAAACTACCAAAAGAATAAAAATATAAACATTCATCACACAAGAAGCAAAGTTAAACCTGAGGATGCTCTGCGTTGAAGGGTGGAATACCAACAAGCAACTCAAATAAAATGACCCCAACAGACCACCAATCCGCAGTATACGCTGCAAAATTTGAACAAATATTTTGCAGGTGTTATGTTTGCAATAAAATACACAAGAATACATGAGAACATTTTCAAGTATATAATGTGAAACCACTAAATCAGCAGGCTACTATAATAACAAAAAAGGATCTTTTAATTTCATTAGTTCACTCTAATAATCATTCCATATTGTTGTTTAGCATCATTAAGAGTTTATCTAAGAACAACTTCATTTCTAAAAAAAACTGCAATAGACAAATTTAACCTTCATTTTAAGCGATGAAAAAGAAAACAGAAAATGAACCACCTTAAACATAGAAATGAGACTATACGAACCATGTCCAGTTCCTAAAAGTATCTCAGGAGCTAAGTAATCAGGTGTGCCAACAGCGGAACGCTTCTTCCTCCGTTCCCTTTGATCCTCAGATGTATATGTATGAGATTCATCCTCCTCAAGTAGGGATGTCCCACTCACAGCTGGACCAGACAAATCATCCGTGCTGTTGATGAGACCAACTTTTGAAAGCCCGAAGTCTGTTAACTGCAAAAGTAGATACAAGAAGAAACAATCTACTTGACTAGCTGAGCGAGCATAAAGTACAAAGTATAAAATATGTTCACGGGAGCCACAGGGCACAAGAAAGTTGAAACTCAAAAGGTAACATTGTGAAAGCAAACCAGTCAGCAATTACCTTGATGTGACCATCATGTGCAATCAATAAATTGTCAGGCTTCAAGTCACGATGAACCACACGCAGAGAATGCAAGTACTCTAATGCAAGCACCTACAGTTGGATGAAAGTTGGTATTATAATACAATGTAATAAAATATCATTTTTCATATTTACATACAAGAGGAGAGAAGATCCATAATTACCACTTCAGCAATATATACACGGGCCACTTCCTCATCTAGACATCCTAAATTCCTTAGTAAAGAATACAAGTCTCCACCATTCAGATACTCCATGACAAGATATAAGTTCTCACGACATGTAAAAGAATAGAAAAATCGAACCTGATAAAATTAAAACAAATGTTAGAACAAGGGTAGCATTTCTCAAAGCAACATAGAATAGAATAACTAACAAGTTTGGTCCACTCACCACAAAAGGATTGCGCACTGTAATTAAGATATCACGTTCCGCTAATATGCTTTCTACAGCATTCTTACGGATCATATCTGCCTTCTTAAGAACCTGTCACAAAACAGTTAAATATTGACAATAAACAATGGATTGAAAACATAAAACAAGAAATAGAAACAAATTTACACACAAGTTATCCCTACAAAGCTACGTCTTAAAAAGGTATAGCAATAAAATTACCTTGGATGCAAAAGTACAATTGAAAGATGCAAATATGATAAAGTAATAAACAATACAATACAAGAAAAAATCAATGCAGAATAATTTCAGAGAAAGGAAAGGAAAATTAGCAAAATAATGAAGAAAAAACATATGGTCAGACACTACGTGCAGTATTTTATGAAAGATACAATATTCAGTGACATATATAATATAAACTTCAATAAAACTCCACGCACAAAATTCAACACAATAACGAATATTATTAAACAACGCTTCTAAAAGCTACATGAATAAGCCACAAAAGGAGAAATGCCGGGAATGAAATGTGTGCACTAATGGGTGTTCAGAGTTATTGAAGATGCAAAACAATTAACAATCAATGACGTCAAAACAATAAAGGAAATGTGGAGCTTAAACAGTAACTAGTAAGTCAAAAACAAAAAACATAATTACCTTTATGGCAAAAAGATCACCAGTTGTCCTCTTCTTAGCCAAGAAAACCCTTCCAAATGCCCCACGACTGATAGGTTTTATAATCTCAAAGTCATCAATAGAGGTACGATCCTTGGAAGAATGAATTGGGCTTGTTCTCAAGCTGTGAACCACATCATCTTCCAAGATGACATCATCATCCATTACAGGGCTCTCTACATCTACCTTTTCGACATCCACCATCTCAGTAAGCTGCAAATACTTCTCCCTTCAAAATCAAATTACATCATATTAAGAATAATCATCAATGCAAAGGACAGCTTGTAAAGTTTGTGTTGAATCGCGGCAATGGCAGGACGAGTGAGAGCCAAGGAATACAGTGTTCTCCCCAAATTTATCGACTTCTGATGTAATGAGGGACAGAAGTCTAATGCATAGCTAATATTTTCTGGTAAGTAAAAGAAAAAATAAATATAACTAAGTTAAGTACAAAAGGAACTGACAGGCAAGTGCAACTAGCATACTAACATCAGCTGAAACGATCATTAAAAAAAATCAGAAGTAATAAAAAATACATCTGCACCCCTTAAAACAAGAAATACAGGAAAGTAACAGCCCTTATCTCCTAAGTGGAGATACAACCTGCAACAATACTAACAATGGATATTGTTGCAGTTGCAGGTCTAAAAACACCAAGTTTTAAACAAAGGAAGCATCTTCAATCTAAGTTGTCGTTTGGCTTCCTCTCTCCATATACAGTATGTTTCCAACCTCCTCCATCTACAGTGTCTTACACTTTGTGGTTCATTTAATGCTCTTTATATTCTATGCTTTGTGGTATGGGTTGGGACTCTGAGGAGTATTAAGGACGTCCAGGGTTCGATCACCACTACTAACAAATTCCTTCTTCCCTTACCAAAATAACCGCTAACATTTAACTATCAAAAAATAAAATATTATATGCTCTGCTTTTTCCTTTTCTTTTTCTTTTGATTGCAACCCAATTTCTATTTTCTCCCTTCATTAGCCAGGTATATGGTAAACAGAAGCAGATACCTCTGTCTTTGATGATCTATTTTCCTTCACCAGAACAGGTAACTGTTTTTTCTTTTTTCATGTTTTTATATTTATTTAACTCCATGGCACCAGGTATAAACCAGAAGCAGATAATACTCCTGTTTTTATGTTTTACATTCACAATACTTCAAAACAGAGACCAGTTTGAGTTCTTTAAAGCCATAGGACATTGATTATGTTGTGTTCGAGTTGTTTTGTATAGTACTTTGTAAAGTTTGATATACTAGAACATGTTTGAGTTATGTTTATTACTGTTATCTAAGTTTTTTTATTTTTTATTTTAGTTACATATTATGCAGTATACTATTCTTTTAGTTTGTTCACATGGACACTTTGTGTCTTCAATTTACAACGCTTGAAAGCCGAAATCCTGACAGCTGCGCCATACTATGCTTCACTCAGCCTTTTCCCATTCAGACAATTAGATAGAAAAAGGTCTGGAAGAATGAAAATAATGAAAAAACTGAGACTGCTCTCAAGAATTGAAAGTATGCATAGATTTTTTTAAGAGGACATGACATGACTTTCCCACACCAAGAATGATACAATTCCCAAGATCGCTCCTACTCTGCTTATAGCTACCTCAGAGTCTTCTAGCCAGCTATCATTTGTTAGTTAGCTGTCACTATTACTCAGCCACTTAGAGATTGCACTCCTATGTGACTCTTATCTCTCCTAACGTAGACGCATTTCATTGGGGGTTGTTGCCTATCACAAGTACATGACATTCAAGAAAATATTTCAGGTGAACATGCGGAAAGTCTGACCAGTAATGCCAGAGAAGACACAGGACAGATAGTAAGTGAAAATATGGAGTAGTATCATTATGGTATATGATTTGAAACGGTTTAAAACACGATTAATCTGCATCGGAAGTGTCTTAAACTAGAATTTACACCAAAATTTAATCATTAAGAATTCACTCGCTGAAGTTCAACGTTTGCTAGGATTGCCTTCCTTATTATAGAGAAGCATTACACAATATTTAAGAGAGGTACTAACCGAATCAGCTTCTCGATGCGTGTTCCAAAGGTTTCCACGGTAAGTGCATCAAACTTCCTTCGCTCTACGACAACCCTCAAGTCATCGAGACAAGATAATAAATACGCTGCTGTGCGATCATCTTCCAGACTAGCATTGGATGCACATCGTGCTATATCAGCAAGTTCATTCATCTACAATAACCCAAGGAATATAAAAGGCTGGTTTAGGGACAGTTAACTGGAGCATTAATCACCGTCATCATACAAAATGCTCAGCTCATGGGGAAGACCATTTGATAGAAAATGCTGAATTTAATGGACAATGTCAACCATGACATAATTAGAACTACTCCGGTCTTGATTATAAACAAAAATAAGAAACCCCGCATTTAATAAGAAAGTTAGTTCAGTATTATTAATTTTCTTGATCTCATAAAAAAAATATAAGTGCATTCTCAAAAGTGCCCTTCATGGAAACTTGTTCCATGAGGATAAAGGAGTCACTGAAAAATGAAACTAATATTTATTGAAGGGTATTTTACAATACACATCATCATAAAATAGTGAAAGTAAGTTATATTTGCTTATTTTTTAATCCAAAATAAATTAGCATATTTTTGGTTATATTCAAGACTGGAGGGAGTGTATGACAACAAATTAGAAATAAGAGTCTTTTATGAAAGAGGTTGAAATAAGAGCGTGCCTGGGGCAGATCATCATGTTCAGAATAAGCACCCTTCCCTGCCAAGAGCAAGTCAATCTGACTAGTCCTTGGTGTCATTATAGGAGACCTAGGAGTCATGCTCCCAGCAGATGATGTTGTCATACCGTGGTCAGATTTTGGACCAAAACGAGTTCTACATGATATAAGTGGCAATCCCTTTAGGTCATCCATAAAAGCAGAATTATCAGTTTCAGGGAAACAGTCTAGCATATCCTCTGAGCCTCTGCGTGACCAATCACTAAGTTTAGGGGAAACAACGTCAGATTCTTCGGTCATACTTGAATTCGAAACTTTTGCAACATCGGGACTTCCGACCATTTGCTGGGAATCCTTCTGAGTAGACGATTCCATCATCTTTTCAAGTGTTTCAGAAATTCTTACAAGACGCTCATTGACACTAAGACCCTTTTGATCACATCTGTCAGCAACTGCACAAATCCTCGAATGATCTTCAACATGTAAAGTAGGTACATCCTCTTCACATATTCGACAAATGATTGAGCTATCCTCGTTAGGAAGCTGCTTGTCCCAGTATCCCCAGGAAGGTTTATGTTGGTGCTTGGAAGCATGGTCATGGGAATCTTTGACAGCGAGAAGCTCAGAATGCTTAGCAGCAGAGAGATCTACATCAGAAGTTAATCTCTTATCTGGTGTCTTTGAAGGTTCAACTGTCCCATAACTTTGGTCCTTCAACTGAGCAGATTCATTTGGGCTTCTTTCTGATGGAGATGGGAATTTTTTCCATGAAGCCATTCGATTCCTGCCAGGAGACTCGAAGCTTTTTAAAGTGTCATCATCAGCAGGAGGCAACTGAATTTCTGGTTTCACAACACCTTTCTTCCAAACCAAGGTACTCTGCTCTTGGCTATAAGCTTTTTTTGATATAGCCTTTGAGATCTTTGCAGCACTATAACCTTTAGAATCCTTTCCCACACTAGGAGGAATACATTTTCCAGTAGAATGCAAGACTCTGGATTGACGAAGATTGAAAACGTGTTCATCCTCAGCCAAAGCACTTTCCTTGTGAAATTGCAACAGTCTAGTACACCGTGTGAGAATGAAAAGCATTCGAGTGTGAAGCTGCTTTAAGGTCCCTGGCGGTAGCTCTTGACGCCTATCATCCAATTCCTGAACAATGCTTTCACACTGAAGCCAAAACTCCCCAGATGTAGTCATAGCACAGCGCCTGGCCAAAATTAGCAAGTCCTCAATTGTCTCTTGCCATTCCGGATGATTATCTGCATTTTTTTCAAGAACTCCAACCAGGTCTGCTGCAAAAATTGCCAGCTCAGAGTTCACCTCTTCCTTTTCTTTATCAAATTTGGCCCTAATAACAACCAAGATCTCCTGCACAAAAACAAGTACAGCAATTTTAAAGTAATGTTTCCTACACAACACAAGCAATTAACTCCACAGTAAAATGTAAAATGGAAAGCAACGTACCTCAAGGTTATTATTTAACCTTCGAGGCTTCCAAAATGGAAAGGGCCGGACACCTTTAGAATTTAACTCATGCGAAAAACTCTTGATATCACCAGGAAACCTCTTTCCGGGGGCACTTGTGACACGTAATATAGCTTGAAAACGAGGAGATTCAGATTCTTTCGGATTTTCAAAGTCATATGTGTTCTGGAAAGGGAACAATCAATTTTTTGCCATAATAAATTAATAAACAGAGTACAACATCTAATTCAGTCAAATTTAGTTTAATCAAAGCAATAACAGAAGATATCACAAACTCCACACCCAGCAGTACCTCTGGAGTGCAAACATCTTCACTTCTTAGGCCTCCAGTCTGAGTCTGAGATGATGCCTGCTCTCCTGTTTAAAGTAACATGATGAGTATAAAAGTAAACATTTTGGAATTAAAACAGCATAGTTTTAGCAGACACTTAGTAATTAGTATAAATTGACATGGAAACAGATCACACAATGATACAAACTTTCTGATTGGCAGTACATAAAATTGGCCAAATAATGTCACCAACCCAAAACCTACCACTCAAACATACCCAAATATTAACACTTGACAACAAGGCGACCGAGTGAATTTTACAGTTACAATTACTTTACATCACCAACACAAACATTCTGCTAACCCCAAAAACAAACAATAGATGAGCTTGTGAGATAGAGGTGGAGAAAAGTATAAACGGGTGTATCGGCTTCACTGCCAACTAATTTCTCTGCAAAAGAAGTGACCAGTTGTCACGACCCTGTTTCACCAGTATGATGCATGCAGCAGTAAATCCAGAAGCCATGTGTTCAAAGCTGGTTTAATACTGATATTGGGATTAATTACCAAATTATGCCACAAAGTAATATTTCAGTAACAAAAAAATATTTAGGTATAACTGCCAAAAAAACATGAGTAATATTTTAGTTGTGTATTTCTTCCCTCAACCCCCGCCATGACAGGAGATTCACGGTAACAAGTTACCCTTTTTGAGTTGTTTTTTTGTGAAGGCTATAGCTCTGCATTTTCCCTCGACTACTATCGTTACCTGTAAATTTATTTATCTTGATCGGAGGCTGGTTATTTCACCAATGTGTTAAACTCTGAATAGCATCTACTTGACTCGTACTATTTAATAAAAGTGATGAAACAGCTATCAGGAAATTATTTGCAAAGCAAATTCTAGCCTCCTTGCTGTGGTTGGACTTGGAGTGTTTCTTTCTATCGGGTCTGAATTCTGATGCCTAGTTCTAATTGCTTTTCAGTCAAACATGAGGGAACAAATTAAGAGCCAGGAAACTAGCCAGTTTTATTTTGATTGAATCCAAAAAACTGGCTGCTTTTTACGTATGATTTCTTTTTTATGCCTGACCAGATTTTGTTTTTCCAACCTGACTGGTGCTAAAATTAGTGGCTCAGTCATTTGATTAGGTCAAACCTGGCCTAGTTTTCAGGTCGAGGCTATGGTCCCAAACAATCAGATAGTTGTTCTAAAGTTTTGAGCTCCATGGTTTCCAGTTATTGCAGCCTAACCACATCTCCTGTAAAAAGACTTATGTTGTTTCGGTGTTTTCAGTTTATTCAAATTTAGTTTTTTCAGTTAGTGTGTATTAACACAACTTCACAAAAGGCAATTAGTTCATTAAATATGATTTTTCAAAAGGAATAATATAGGTTTAAATACACTTCTGGTCTCTGCAAATATAGGGTTTTCTGGTTTTAGTCTTTAAAAAAAAAAAAAACAGATTCCCTCCTTGTAAAGTCATAGACCATCACTTTTGGTCCCAAAAGTCAACCTCTAACACAAAAACTCTAGTGAGGCTAATAGACCTCTATTTGGCACTTGTGATGTGGCATATGTTTGATGACGTGAGACGCTTTCTCTATCGGCCAGAAAATAAAATCCACCCTCAGCTCAGAAATCCATCCCCATCCTAAACGAAAAATCTATCCAAAAAGATTTTTTGCATTAGCATTATTAGCAGTACCAACCCCGTCAAACCTTGACCTTGAATGCTTGGAAGGCCTCAACTCAGCCAGGTCATGTAGGAAACTCAGCACAGGGAACCGAGTTATCAAACCTGTTAACATAGGCATAATTGTTTCTATTTGCCTTGCAAATTCATCCCTAGCATACTCGTCCCTGTACTTCCTCTAAGCCAAGGAGGCTTCAATGGATTTCTAACCACATATCCTCATCACCATTGTTGTCATGCACTCTTGTTCCTTCCCCTATCAAGTATTGAACCATAACTCTTTCTACATGTGAATTTATAATTCAACCAATTGATTGCATTTCTTAATCCAATAAAGATATTCCCACACTTCACTCACTACAAATCAGAGAATAATACCCATCCTATTCCCTATAAATCCCATAATAAAAACAAGTTAACAGGTCATTCCTCACCAAAATTAATAATCTTCAAAAGTATATAATCTTCAAAACAAGTTAATACTAATAATCCTCTCAATTAAAAAAAATTAATGCTAAATTACTAATAATGCCTCTTCACCAAAACTTAATAAACTTAGATCAAGATGGAATTACCTGATTAAAAAAACCAACTGAAAACAATGAAATCTACTTAATCTATGGGTATGTTAAGAACTAAAAATGGAAGTAAAAGATAACTTCTGTATAGGAAAGATAAAATTTTAAACCTTTAAGATATTAAATGTACTATTTCCAAGAAAGAACTTCCATATTTAGTTTCTAAACTAATGCCCCATAAATTATTAAGTGTAGAAAAAATAGAAAATGCAATGTCTGTGTAAATTAGTAAATAGTTTTATTACGCAGACATCCGGTGAGCATCTTGTATTCCGCCAAATCACAAAGATATATTCCGCCAAATCACAAAAATATATTCCGCCGAATCACAAAGATAGTTTGAAAATAGTTGTATGAAATAGCAGATTGATGGTTTCTTATTGGACGACAGTGTAAAACTATATCACACTGTCAGTGCATATCCATTAAACTCATAAATATATATCCATGATCAACATTATTACCATCATCACTCCACTACGACACTACCATCATCATTCATTATTAAAAAACATAAACATGCATTCAATTGTGTTATGACGTCAATTAACGAATGTGTAAAATAATTATACACCGACAGAGTGTACCAGTTAACTTCAAAAAGTAATACCTGCTCCAGAAGACGATTCGCCATTCTGCAACCGCGACCGGGGCAACACAACCGGACTCTGATCCATCGACGTCACACCACTCCCTCCACTCCCCGTATCCGAATTACTCCCATTATCAACTCCCAAACCTTCCCGAAACCCTACTCTACTCTGATTCCCAACCTCCTTCTTCTTCCCAGACCTCGAAAGATTACTCGCACCTAACACCGCCGCAGCCCCTCCTTTTTCACCTCGAAAACCGAAAAAACTCTCCTGCGGTAACGGTCCCGATCTCGTCTTTATCCTATTCAACCCTAACGACGATGCTAAAATCGGCGAAACAGACGCTGCTGATGTCGACGACGACGGTAACGGTAACTCCGGTAACTCCTTCACCGTTGCCGGAGCCGATTTCTTCGATCCAGACCGAATCGAAATCTCACTCTCTTTTCCCTTAACAACATCTTTCTTCGTCTTCCGGCTAGAAGCGGAGGTGAATTTATCGGAACCACCACTTCCTCCGCCGCCGCTGGTGGAGGTTCCGGCGGCGTTTAGGGTTTGAACAATGTTCGATTTAGGTTTTTTCTTATCAGATCTAGAAGGAGAATTCGAAGAAATAGATCGAGGACTGTTTGAAGAAGCATCAGGACTAGAAGTATCAGATTTTTTGGAAGAGAAGAATCTTCCTTTGAAGACCATGTTTGGTTGAAATAATCGATTATTAAGCTTTTTAACACTAGCAGCATGTTAATGCTACTAGCAAACGTGACATTGAACTTGAATCGTGTTTTTCAGCTTTTTTTCTTCTTTAGTTGTGTAGATAAGCGATATGTTTGAGAATTGATTTTAGAGAGAGAAAGTGAAAAGAGTGTTGGTGTGTTTGGTTAGTTGATTTTATGGACTTTGAAGAAGAAAGAAGAAAAGTGTGACTTTTTTGTTTAAGCTTTTTTACACTTATGGTTAAATTAAATGACATAAGAGATTCAATTTTTGATTCTTTGACTTTGAATTTAAGAGTTTTTATGTATGATGACTTGGTTCAAAGTCTTTGAATAATTTAAAGTAGTGTCATAATTGCAATTTCAGTTTCTTATTTTGATTCATTTCTCATTTTGATTTTCTAATGTTTTTGTGATACTCTTCCAATCTCAATCTCAATATTTTATTTTATTTTATATACAAAGGGGCTTACAGTCCCAGTAAGAATTAGAATGCACACAGAAAACTAACCGTTTAGGTATCAGTAATAACAAAATTTAACATAAAATAAATCAGAAACATAATCAAAAATACGAGTAGAGCTATCGATAGAAAGACCAAACTTTGTCAAACTATCAGCAATTTGATTAGCCTCCCAAAGTATATGAGACCAAGTTAAGATGCATTTTAACCTATTTTGGTTCAAAATACTCTTAATCAGAGGAAAGCATGGGATATGAAGGACAATCGTTATTCAATAAACTCACTACAACTTGAAAATCTGATTCAACCACTTTTAAAATGTATTGAATAGTAACTAATGTATATTTTCTCTAATATATATAAAAACAAATTTGGTGCTGTAATTTTTCCTGTTGTTTTATTCTTGGATGTTGGATGAGTTTATGTCACAAGTCTAAAAATTTTGTAATCCAATACAATGCCTTGAATTAAAAACTGTGTGTAATCCAATACAATCCAATATTTTGGTGGTGAAGTGTGGTGGGGGTGATGATGTGTGGTGGTGGTTGGTATTTTAAGTGAGGAGGCGGGTGCTTGTTATGGTGATTTCCTTTGGAAACAACCTATGTTACACGGGTCCATGTTCGTCGTCACTAGCTCTTATTTGTGCTTTTTGGGTGGTTTAAGTGTTTACGGAGTTTGGAGGGTGTGTGTCACGTTGTGTTGAGTCTTTTCCTTTTGATTTGTTTGTTGTTTAGACTTTGCATGCCATGTCTTTCGTCTTACATATTGTGTCCTGGTTTTCGGTGGGCCGGTTCATTTGGCTTCAAGATCGGGAGTCGGGGTCTAACTGCAATCTTTGTTTGACTTGATTTGGTTTTTCTCTGGTGTACCGGGGGCGAAGGGTGCCCTGCTAATTTGGTATTTAAGTCTGATGAGCCGATCACTTTTGATTCGAGATCGGGAGTCAGTTCTTTGACTCGAGTTGGTTTTTGGGCTTTGTTTTGTGCTCTTTTAGTGGATCGGAGGTTGTGAGGTTTGTGATAGCTGCATGATCCTTCGGTTAGGTGCTCTTCGAAATGTGGCTCAACTTGGGTGTTGGGGTCTGGGAATTTTATTTTGAGGGTGTTCTTTGTGGGTGAGTAGTGACGATGGGAGATGGTGGATACCGTGTTTACAGTGCTTGTTTTTTTGGAGTTTGTTTTTAGGTGGTGATGTGTTTTAGTGGGTTTATCTTCAGGTGTGTTTTTAGGTGGTTATGGTGTACCGTCTATATGCGGTACCATTTGTATTTTGTCTCGTCCATACCTTGCGTCTTGCGGGAATGATGTTTAATAATATTTGCTGATTCAAAAAAAAAAAAATCAACTGCAGCAAATCCTGGTCCAATATATATATGAATTTTGGGTCTAATTTTATGAATTTTTCTTTTGATTAAAATATAATAATACAGTTAGTTCTCACTTTAAATCTCAAATAAAATTCAATAAATTTTTTATATGATGTTGAATTGAATCTCAAACTATACCTTTTGCTTGTAATCAAATTGTTGCGAGATGTGATGTAAGGGAAAAGTCATAACTGGAACGGGGTGAAGAAGGAGAAAAAAATAATCTTATGTACAGAGAAAGGAGAGACCGCATAAAAATTTGAACCGTTAAGATTGATCCAAGGGTTATGGTTTAACCCTCTCATCTCTCACAATAAAACTCCTATCACTTAATATGTCCTATATATATTAATTATTCAATGAACTTAAATCCTTAAAAAAATTGAACTTAAAAATAAAATGTTGATTATAATTGAGACCCTCGGCATTTAGTTTCTCAAACTTTTTCCTATCCTATTTAGTTTTTCATTGATGGTTAGTTTTATAACATAATAATTAAATAAAATGAGTATTTTGTATAAGATATTTTTACTTTTTCTTACTAATAGTGAAGATAAGCTATGTTGTTTTGAACTTTTCAAAATTATTTTTAATCTTTGTTTGTGATGACGATTTTCTTGCAAGTGCATCAATTACATAGAATTACTTCTAGATAAACCTGACATTATTTAATGTTATTATTATCAATCTCGTGAACAATTAAGATAATCGATGAGACGACACACCTTTTGTCAATGCCTCAACGATGTAAACTCTTTTCTCGATAGTTGTGACGTTATTTAGTGTAATAATACCAACCACAATCAAGATAATAGACGATACAACTTCTTTTTTTGTCAATGCACCTACCATATAAACTTGTTTCTCGATAGTTGTGACACTATTTAGCGTATCATACCAACCACAATAAGGATAATAGACTAGAAAATGTTTTTTTTTTCCAATGTACCTACCATATAAACTTGATTCTCGATAGTTGTGACACCATTTAGTATTATTATACATACCAACCTTGTGAACAATCTTTGAGAATGGATCATCCCTGTTGAGAATTCTCTTAATTTTTCAAATTTATTTGTAACCTTTGTAGGTGATGAAGCATTTTTTTCTAGTGCATCAAATATGTGGATTTACTTCTAGACAAGTCTCACAATATTTAACGTTACCATGTCAATCTTGTGAACAACTAAGATAATATATAACACGGTGTACTTTTTATCAATGCACATACCCACATAAACTCTTTTCTCGATATCACACCATTTAGTGTTATCATACCAGCCACAATCATGATAATAGATGTGACATATGTTTTGTGAATGCACATACCACATAAACTTGTTTCTTGATAGTTGTAACACCATTTAACGTATCATACCGACCATAATCAGGATAGTAGACGAGACAACTTGTTTTTTTGCCAACGTAGCTACCACAAAAACTTGATTCTCGTTAGCTGTGACACCATTGAGCACCGTCACACCAATCTTGTGAACAATCTTCATAATAAATAAGACTGCTTCTTAATAGTTGTGATACTATTTAATGTCACCATACCAATCTTGCGAGCAATCTCCAAAATTTGATTTAGTTGAAAAAAGGAAAAGTGTGTGAAAGAGTGTCATTTGCTCACGAGATTTAAAACATGGTGGCATTTAGGATGCACAAATGTTAAATTTGTGCACCATGCACAAGTTAGGGAAAATTGTTTTGAACCATTTGATTAAAGAGGAACATTGATCTTTATTATAGTCTATCTGTATTATATATTTTCTCACTTTGTCTTCAACCTTTCTCAATTCCATGTTCTTCTCCTTCAAGCCCCCACTCACTTACCATTACCGCAACATCAGACACACTTAAAATTTATTTGTTTCATTGCTAAACGTAAAAAAAAAATATTTGTTTCATTGCTAAACACAAAAAAAAAAACTCAAAAATTCAAATCTTAATTACGATTCTTGATTTGTTTGACTCATAGCCTTTTTCATCCTTCTTAATTAATCTTTGAAAGTTTATTTTTTTAATTCTGGTCTTTGATTGGTTCGAATTAATATTTTAGGGGCATTTGAATTAACCTTTCTCTCCTTCTTTTTTTTTGTGTTTGATGTTTATTTTTTGGATCTTCCTTCCTTTTAGTTTTGTAGGTTATGGTTTTATTTTATCATTTTCTTCTTCTATTTGTTTTATTTTCTAGAACTCTCCCAATATTTTTTATTTTGTATCTCTGATTGTTGAGCAAAATAGATCTTCAATTGTTGTTTTCAAGTTGTTAATATTAATAGTACACACTCGTTCCTGCTACTTTTTTAATAATGTTTTTCTTTTTCTTTTGTTGGATACTATTATTTTTTCCAATGTAATTGAAGTTAAAAATTGTTTAGTTTATTGCTTAGTTTTAGTTTTTCGGGTTCTTTTTTTAAGAACATGATGGAGATGGAAATGAATTGTAGTCTTGTGGTGTGTGAAGAGGTTGAAAACAAAGTAAAAAATGTATAGCGTGGATAGACTACAATGAGATCAATGTTTCTCTTTAAGCTAATGGTTGAAAAAAACAATTCACTAACTTGTCATGTCAAAAAAAATCCATGTGACAAAACTATATGACATCAACGTCTCATGTGTGTGATTAGGTTATTGGAGGACAAAAAGAGAAAAGGCAATACCTTCGTTTGGTATGACATGTTTTCTTTCATATTTTATCATTCTTTTTTATGAGAATTTTCCATTTTACCTTACATTCCATTCAAAATTTCAAAGATATGGACACGTTGAAAACTAACTCCTAGGCTAAAATATAGATTTTGACAATTTTCATTTCTCTCTTAACTAAGCACAACAAAGAAGGAAGTTAACACGTTTTCCTAATATAATTGCACACAACAAATAACACATGGTCACATCGATAAATGGTTCATCTTTGCATATTTGACAATAGACAACTTTGAGACAAAGCCAGAAGTATATATCTCCTTCTTTTTCAATGAAGTGTGACAGACGGGCACGACGCCAGTAAACAATAATGAATTTGCAGCTTTAAAAAATATATTGCAAAAAAAATGCCATGTCATGTGTTCACATTATATTATGGAAATTTTCTAAGTTCTGATACGTTTAATTGTGGGGGGAAAGCCTCGATGTAGGATTAAGCCTCCTTATTTAGTGATTATTAGCTCATCATGTAGTGTTAGTAGGTGACATGTTCCTCATCCACCTTCTTCTTTTTGTGCTTTTTGATGATTCTTATCAATAACAATCAGTGTTGTTTTCTTCTCATCTTGGTCCATTGTGAACACCAGGAAATGCATATAGGATCTCTTGATGATTTCTTACCAATTCATTGGAGGCGCCGAGTATTAACTTTGGTTGGAAATTTTGTTGTATATTAGTATATGTGTCAATTTAACGGCGTTTAATATTTGGGTCCAAACCCAATGTCGACGGAACCTAAAACAATTGAAGGAAAATGAGTCTCTCTTTCTCTTAAGCCCTAAAGTTATAAGTCGCACATGTGAATGGACCTCAAATTGACGCTCATTTATATTATTATTTTTTTTAAAAAAAAATAATATTTTTAATTATTCTCGTGCAAGCTTTATGGGAAAATGAGTCTCCCTTTCTCTTAAGCCCCAAAGTTATAAGTCGCACATGTGAATGGACCTAAAATTAACATTCTTTTATATTATTATTTTTTAAAAAAATAATAATATTTTTAATTATTCTCGTGAAAGCTTTATGGTGACGTGGAACTCAATAGAAACCCATCATGCTCTATTGAAATCTTGCCACTTCCTATCTAAAAACAATTAGCTCAAATTTATTAATTATTATATTAGATGTATGTCCACGCGTTGCGTGGGTTTAATTATAAAATTAGTTTAATTATAAAATTGATTTAATTTTTGTATTTAAGTTGAAATTATATTAAAAAATCGTTTTTAGTTACCCCGTACAAGGAGTGCTAGAGAGAAGCAAAGAGAAGTATACAGTTACATCATAAACAAGTATGATACCATTACAAGAAACAAAAAGAACCGTTTCGTTTCAAGAAATTAAAAGGATTTAGTCACCATGTATGATAGTCAAAAGCAAGGTTATTATATTTTGCTTTGAACCAGCCAGAAGATTGTGCCTTAAATGTGAAGAAAAAAACGTGATACATCGTGTTTTTATTAAAAATAAATGTAACCCACTTATTTTCTAACTTTTTTTTTTTACTATGAATGAATAGAAGGCGTGTTCAAGGGGAGAATGAGATTTCTTACTGTCAAAATATTTGGGTTTTTATTTGCACTGTGATAGTTCCGACCAAGAAATAGGAATGGATAATATCAACCTCTTCATTCTCCTGCTTAGAATGAAATTTTAAAAAAAAATTGTAATAAGGTCGATTCAAAAGCTAGAGCTAGATATAGAAATGCTGATTGATTCAATTATGAAGGATTCTAGTTATACATAATGTAGGGAAAGGAAATAACATGGAAGTTTATTTATATCATATAAGATTGAAGGCTTATTCCAACCGTGTAGATAAAATTGCATTTATAAAATTATAAAAACAATTTAATTAAATTTAGGTTACTTTTTGACACGTAATATTAAGGAAAATTTCTAAATTGGATATTTAATGTACATTGTAAGGTGATATCCATTTAATATAAACTTTTTTGAAAGATCAACATTAAAAGTATTGGAGATCGAGTTTGTTTATCATCGTAGAGATATTTGCAATTTGGCATATGTAAATTACTTGGTGCGATACATTGGAATGGAAACACATTTCTTTGGGAAACAACAAACAATAAATTAATAACCAAAAGAAATATTCAACAAATATTACAATATATAATAACAAAATATAGCAAGTTCCCTAAAAAAAACAAAATATAGCAAGTTGTATTAACCACTAAAAGGTTTCTCTCTTGAGAAGGGAGGGTAGATAAGCTGAAAAATGGAACACAAAATATATTGAAGAATCACAATATTTAGCTTTGAAGCAGTGCAATAAATATGTGAACTAGTAAAAGGTTTGTTGCATCACACAATAAGTGGCGTGAAATTATAAATCTACTATACAAATGAAAAATCATGAATAAGAATAACGAGTGATATTTAGCATGAGATTGGATCATTGATGAGAAAGTGGTTGGAGCTTTCTAATGTTTCTATGGACGTAGAAATATGATGAAACCTTGTTTATGGCATGAGCGCTATACGAAGTTACAAGAATTATTTAAAATTAAAACATGTTTATGGTAAATGGAGTTACGAATATAATTGAATGTAGCATTAGGATTTTAGAAGGAAACACGGTAGGTAGATGCAACAAAAAAGAAGAGGAAATGTGTATAACATATCAAAAATGTAGAGACTTAGAAAAGAAGATAGAGAATGGTTGCTATATAGAGTTACCAAGTATAAGCATAATAGAAGACATAAAGATTTCATATTTAACCCTTAACTTTTCCTCTCTAGCTTGGTGGATAGATAGGTTTTGGTCTACTCCCTCCTTTCTTTGATGCACTTCCTTTTTTTTCTTTGATGTACTTCATTTTTTTGGATAATATATTTTGAGGAGTGCTCTTTGTACTTTTTTATAAAATAAATAAATAAATAATAGTCAAGTTTATTATTATATATATAAGGTTAATAGGGTTTTATCTTATGTCATTTGGGAGAATTTTGGTTTATCTCCTGCATTTTTTCAGGTTCCCCCTTGTAATTTAACAATTCTTTGATTTTAGACCATCGAAACATATACTCGTGCAAGTATATTTATCTGGCACGTTGAGTGTGTAAATATTTTTCATTTTCATTTTTTTTGTCCGCTTGGATATACCCCTTACATGTTATTCTTTCATCTTCTCTCTACAACATCTTCATCTCTTTCTCCTTCCATCTTCTCCATTGTTCATCACCCACTCTATTGATGAATATCATTATCAAGCTACCTCCTTCTCATCCTTTCCACACCATCATACTCATCAAAAGCAAACACATCCAACTTAACTTTCTTCCCCCTCCTCTCTAATCCATTGCTCTCAGTTACACACAGCTCTAGGGTTTAATCATTGTTTTCATTCGATGCCTGCTAAGAAGCTCAAAGATTTGAGCGAATCGAATGATGCTACCTTGTTTGATGCCAACCTTCTCTACTTTAATTTTAGCAATTTGTGCTCCCTTCCAGTCAGAATCAACCCTTCTCTTTTCAATCAATGTTTATCAATGATTTATGAGTGGATATCATCTTCTTTCTCATGTATAATCCGTTGTTTGTATATTTTGCAATTTTGATGTCCATCTACCTAAATTTATAATCTTAATCACTAATTGTGGAATATATAAACAACATGTATTACAAAGTAAAAGTTAAAAGTACAATGAACATCTTTGTGAATTTCATATTTGAATGTCCGTACAATTTTACAAGTTGAGGCTTAAGACATCTCTTAACTTCATCTCTTGCACCTTTTGATATAGTTGATTGTTGAGGCTTAAGACATTTTAGAGAAGAAATTGAAAATAGAAATCTTAAAATGCTTTACATAGAAGATGTCATCATGCTTCTGCAATAGACCATGTCATAATTTTTTTCTCTACGCTAAGATTAACATGATTTATGATGATCACAAAAAACCTTGACTAACTCTGTCTATAATCTTTTTTTATAACTCAAACATGATGATGGGATGGGCATCAAAGATGATCAATAATTTTCCAGTGTACTGTAGTCTGTTGTGTGATTACTAATTAATTACTCATGAAAATTAATGTTAGAAAAAAAATCACTCTAAATCCCTTCACAAAAAAAAAAACTCACCCTAAATTGTAACTAGTGTGAGTGCGTCATTAATAAATATAAATATCAACAAATGACATATTTTTCATCGATAGATACACAAAAACATGGGACAAGTATTTGTGAGTGATAAATATTCAAAAAAGAATACATGAAAAATATTTGTTAGTGATAAATAAAATATAAAATAAATGACCGGTATTTATTGAAGTGGAAGAAATAGTCACAAGAAAGGTGGGGTTTGAATTGTGATCCTTTTAAAATTTTGTTCTGCAACTTAAATAAGTATGTATACTCAAGAAGGTTCTTGGTAAATGTTAGTCTAACAAGATTAGAGTATTAGATATATAACAATTGATTTATTCACGACCAAAATGTTCTGGATTAAATAAACCTTAAATGATTAAATAGTTTTGACAAGAACCGAAATGTTATGGAGAATGATTATATAAGCAGAATGAGAAAAATGATATTAAGATAAAATGTGAAAA
>Ga0228710_1000136_pt1 | contig 67082 bp, 32 predicted proteins | sample MedpolnodulmetaG_FD_177995 | JGI IMG/M metagenome (GOLD analysis project Ga0228710, IMG submission 177995) | Root nodule microbial communities from Medicago polymorpha collected in Santa Monica, California, United States - pink nodules | ecosystem: Host-associated > Plants > Roots > Nodule...
TTTTTTTTTTTTCAACTTCTCTTTGTGTGGGGACACGTCCTCTCTAGTTGAAATTGGATAAAACCAAATTGACCAATTTGTTTATTTGTTCTTTTTACAAAAGACCAATTAATTTATGAAGATAGGCCACACACAAACATACACACGTACTGCAGTTCAAAACGCCAGTAGTAGCAGATTTTTTTTTGATAAGTTGTAGTAGAAAAGGGAAGTGGAAAAGCATTTTTATTTTAATAGAAGACAATAAACTACACAAAAGGATCCAAGTTCATTACTAAAATAAAAAAGGATCCAAGTTTCAATTAGTTCCATATAAAAGCACTTTTACCAATTAATCAGTTCAGCGAAATATGTCAAATGCTGATTTTTCCCGTCAATGGATTATTTCGCTTCTATCTTAAAATGTGGAAGCCTTTGTGATTAAGCATTCGCTTTTTTGATGTATCTTTTTCCTTATTAATGGCGGAAGTTGGGTTCATTCAAATACACCGTTATTGGCAAAAGTTTACCTTTAGATTTCAATTATTGGGTAGATACAGATTTAAAAAATCCATATCTCATTCGTGTTCATAAAAGTGTTTTATCTTAAATTATCTTTATATTTTTTGACAAATAATTTATTTATATTCCATCTTATAGAAGTTTCTATATGATTTGTACAATTTAGTTGCTAGCTAGAAAGACATTGATATGAAGGGAGTATAAGTTTGAATCTAGAATTCTCTATTTCTTACATTTAAGGTGTTTGACTTATTTATTTCTTACATTAGTATATATACAATGTTCTAAAGACATTGACATACGGTTTTTCAAGTTCAATCTGATACATATATCAACACGATTTCTTTTACACTTATCAAATTATTGATACGAAGTTTTCATTGCTACTACTATATCATCAACATATAATTTGATACAATTTACAAAAATAGTAATAATTATATCGTGGGAAATATCGTATGCAATTTTTTTTTTATAAATCCACCTCCTTATAATAAGTATGTAATTAAAAAAAATTCAAAATAATGATTTTCTAGAATACTTTTATGTATTTTTTTTAGAATACTTTTATATATGTAAATGCAAATTAAAGTAATTATTTTATTTTAATTACTATAAAACTCGTAGAACGCACGAGGACGCATAATGGATATGTGTTCGCTTGATTATTTAGAAAAACAATTACAATTTTATTATAGAAGATACGGGGAATAAATTTGTTTATGAAAATTCCAATTTTTTTTAAAAAAAAAAGTTAAACAAAATATATTAAAAAATCAACACAAATTCCTTTAACACAAAGTGTATCAAAGAAAGTTAAAGTATTCCGAAATTACAATGAGACAATCCCCAAGCTACAATAACAAAGTAGCCAAGAAAAAAAAATTACATTGCAACCTCAAAACATAATAAAGGATTTAACCTCTAAACCGAATACTCAAAATCAAAAACAGTATAATAAGATTTAAACCACCAAAAAGCTTGGAGTTTAACGTTTTCCAATAAAGATAGAAGCTCTTCCGATTTATTGTGAAACTGTATCATATTTCGGTCCTTCCAAATTGTAAAAAGTGCTGAAATCCAGACGAGATTTGTCGGAAAAACCTCCAATACCTCCAAACTGAAGAAAATGCTTAAATAAGGAACAAGAGTTGTTGAGATGTCTAACCATCCAGATATTAAAAGGCAAAGTTGTCCTGGGATGGTAATGGGTACGTCATGGGTAGGGTACTGATAAGTCAATAATTTAGTGGTTCTTAAGTGTTTATTTTCATAGAATTTAGTTTGGTTTAGTTAGTTTTTAGAACAATTTTACTTCAAATTTGTTTGTTTTTACTTCAGGATCAAATATGATGAAAGATCAAGTCTTTGAGCAAAAGAATGAATTAAGATGCATGATTGAAGCTTGTTTGAGAAGAAAGCTAAAAAAAGGGAAAGTCTGCCATATTTATGTGCTGATTTGGTGCATATTTATGTGTTGATCTGGTACAATTATATGTTCTGATTTGGTGCAAATTTATGCGCCGAGTTAGTACAAATTTATGCTCCGATTTAGTGCAATTTTATGTTGTTCCTTTAGACTATAAATAGGGCAGCCACCAAACATATTAATCATCTTTTGTTCTTGGAAATTCTATGTGACAATTATTTCCATCAATCAAAGTTCTTATTTTATTGCTTTTTATTATTCTTGCTATTTACTTTCATGTTCTTCTTCTTAATCTCTATGTCTACAATGAACATGAGTGAGTAGACTTCTTTGTCTTGGGATTGTTGGATAAGTCTAATGACCTAATCCTATTCAAACCAAGCCTAGAACCCTAATTTTATGTAACCCTATTTTTCTAATCTAATCTCACCGTTCTTAATTCTTATTTCAAATACTAACCGAAGTATCAAAAGAAGAAGGTTAGTATTGGACATGTGAGATTAGACAAGGTTTTGAAAACATAAGAATAGTCTAGAAAACTTTGAGACCTTAAAGTTTCGCTCTTAATGGGTTTCAATAACGATCAACCATGAGAATATACGTGGTTGCTATTGAAACACACTCATTGATTTCGAGAGAAACCTTGATAGGCCTTAGAGAAACCGGCCTTTAGAATTAGGTCTAACATAAAATTAGTATATAGGTTTCGATTGTGAGAGATTTGTCCTTATGATGAACCAATGATCCCGAGGCTCTTTTTATTATTATTTTCAAATCAATCAAAAATCCCAACTTTTAAAACCCTAATCTTTCAGCTAATCATCGTTAAAAAAAATCAATTTACACAACTCCTTGTTGGAACAATACTTTTTTACTACTTCGGTAAAACCGTGCACTTGCGGATTTTACACATCAGGTACTATAATACTCTCCCCATACACGCGTTTGTAAAAAATGTCTGTATCCGAGCCCGTACCATTGTGGGCAACAACTTTAGTGTCCTTCCCCCATACGATTGAAATAAAAAAAGACAATAAAAAACATCACGATTGAAATAAAACCATGATTCAAAAAATTTCAAATAAATTAAGCAATTTTTATGCTTAGGTTTAGGCTTAAATAGTTAAATAAATTAATTAATTATACACTAAAAATAATTATTTCTCATGTTATATAAATATGTATATGTGGGTTGCGTGGCTGGGTAGTACATTTAAAGTGCCCATACCCAGACCCATGAAAGCAGGGTTTTACCTTACCCATTGCGGGTATTTTTTGCGGGTGCCTATTGGGCTTGGGTCCAATTTCCATCCTTTGTCCATAAAAAGCACAAGAAAAGAACAAATGATCCTGATACTCAACCAATCTGTAAGCCGCCGAACAAAAAGAATCACTATAATCCAAGATATTTCTCCTAAACAGATTCATCGTAGTTGCTAATCTATTCAGGAACAAACGCCAAAAAAATATGCACCTTAAGCGGAATTTGCTTAAGCCATAAAACATGATTGCAACAGTCATCAGTTGCCACATCTGAACTGGTCAAGTGATTATAAGCCCTTTTGACTATGTACCTGTGAGGAGAATGCAACTTTCAAATCCACCTGTCAGACACACCAATCTGCAAAACCACAAGTGAAAGCTGCTTCACACACTCCCTCACCAACCCCTCCTCCCACGCAAACAATTTTCGTCTCCATTTCCACACCTCACTACTAACCTCTTAACCCAAAGAGAACATCGCCGCAACAGTGACACATTTGTTAATAGGCAAGATCAATCAATCTAGCATATCTAACATCTAAAGAAACACCATCCAACCAACGATCCTTCCAGAACAACGGAGAAACCCCACCCTAGTCTAGAAATATTATCCAACAACCACCGATTATCTAACAAACTGCCCCCTCCTAATATAGTTCATGTTTTGCCACCACACTGAACCCCCTCCACCACTAACACATAACATGTTCGAGACAGGTATACAACACTATCACTATAAGAATAGCCTATGAATCACACATAAAAACTATGTAGCATTTGCATAACAGCCAAACCAGTAACAAATATTACTTCTAATATTTATACCTATTTGAAAAGTTGATAACTTTTTATCCATGATTATGAGATGTGGTCATTTGTCTACCCACACAATAGTCTTTACACCTTACAACGATTCCACTACACTGTAAAACTCTTGACTTCAGACACTTTAAGAATGATGTCATTTAGTTTAATGGAGTCTCACAATTAAGTCACACTTAATGTTACATTAACAAACTAATTATTCTAGAGACATTATTATTTTTGAAATAAAACAAAACCAATAAAGAAATGTTTTATTATTATTATTGTTGAAATTAATAAGATCATGCTACATTATTAAAATTTAGACATAAAACCATTGACCTCTAGAGCTTACTCCAAATAGTAATTCCATCTTGAACCCTTGGATGAGATTTTATGAAAATGTGAAAAATAGGATGAAATATTGCCTTTAGAAAAAATGTGAAATATGGCCATCAATAACTGTTGTTGAAAGTATTTTGGTATTTTTACGGTGTTTGGGAGCAAAAATGAAAGTGAGAAGAGTTAGATTCTAGCATTTATTGTTTCATTGATGGCCCAACCCCTATTGAGCCCGATTCAATTTTTCAACATTTAGGTTAAAAATATTTTTTGTTGAGAAAAAATTATTAAAAAAAATATTTTTTTGGATTTTTTTTTTAAAAACTATTTTTTAAAAAATGAAAGAAAAAAATGAATGGGAAGGGGGCCAACTTTAGGTCTCCTTCATATGTGGGGCTTACAAATTTGGGACTAATGAAAAAGGGAGCTCATTTAGGGCCTCTTGAGATGTAGGTTGGTGCTCAAATTTTTAAATCCCCTGAATTGACAACTCTAATTACAAACGAAATTCAATAAAAAATTTCAAAAAGAAAAGAAAGAATGTTATCTTGACAACACAAAGTAAATTCAAAGCAAATTTTTTCAAAAGAAAAAGCAAAGAAAATAAAAAAAGTTGTCAGGAGTAACAAGCTAAACTAATCACGAATGTGTTGTGAGTGGTAAGAGAAGAGAAGGTTTGCTTGTAAATAACTTCATATAGTGAATAGATTCTCTCTTATTCTTATTCCTTTCAACTCCAAGAAAAACAAATATCGTTTGAAGCTAACCACATTATATCAAGACCATAGTTATTCATGATTGATAACATGTTTTGTAATTATGCTTACATGTATATCAAAGTTTTCCTAAAAAAAAATGTATATCAAAGTTGATTTGTTGTGAATGCATTGTTTGGATTGATTGTTGAGTGGAATGTTTGAAATCATACTTTGATTAAACATGTATTTAATCTTTTTGCTTTGATTTATTGATGTTATAGAGTTTGATATTGAACTTGCATTTCATGAATCATACAAACTTAAAATGTTTAAATCAATTTTTTTTTAAATGATTGCAAACCTTGAATGGGTTATGAAATATTGATATTTGAAGTTGTTTAGAATTTTTTTTATAGGACTTTTGTTTGAGGAAAAAAAAATTCTAAGTTTGGGAGAGTTGATAAGTGTCAAGTAAGCATGGAGGGAACCGAGTAAGAGAGTTGTAAGGGAAAAGAATCATGGTGGAGGCATTGGAAGCTTGGAACTTCAAGATTTTGATGCTATTTCATCTTCTACTCATATCTTTGTAGTAGATACCATGCATGGTACCACTATAAGATATCAACTACCATATTATTTCTCAATTCTATTGAAGGAGCATAACCTCAACTTGGGTCTTAGGTCGTTTTAAATGCTAAAGTTTTTCGGGAGAGGTTGATGGATACCATGATTTCATGAAAAAATGTAGAGAGATTTGAAGATTTAAGGTTTGAGGGATTTTGTTTTGAAAGAAAAATGAAAATCGATCAAGCAAGAGTTGAAAGAGTGGAACAAAAGACACAGTCAGAACTTAAATGAAAAGATTGTAGAGGAAAAGGAGATATTATGTCAATTGGATTTGAAAGTAGAAGTGTTAGAATTGTTAGTGGAAGACTTTGAAGTAAAAATAAGGTGGTGATGAGACCATTTCACGTCATCGTTGGATTGCAACAATTTTCATCAATGAGCTAAAGTTAAATATGCAAATTCAAATTTTTTTACTGAATGCTTTGAAAGGAATACAATGGTTAATGATATAGTGAGTATTGACGAAGGAGTGGTTTTAATTTTGCTTTTGTGAAGGAGTTTTGGTATTTGATGAAGAATGAGGTGCGGATTATGTTTGATCAATTTCATGCGAATGAGGTGGTGCCTAAAAGTATGCTTTCTTACTTTGTGGCGTTAATCCCAAAGGTTTCTTCTCCTCTTGCTTTGAAGGACTTCCGGCCTATTTCTTTATTAGGCACGCTTTATAAAATTCTTTCATAGGTTTTGGCAAGAAGACTTGCCGAGGTGATGAATAATCTTATATCACATTCTCAATCGGCTTTTCTTAAATGTCGTAATTTGGTGGATGGAGTGGTGGTTGTTAATGAGATTGTGGATTTGGGGAAGAAATTGAAACGTCAATGCTTAATTTTAAAGGTTGATTTTGAAAAGGCGTATGACTCGGTGGATTGGGGATTCTTGGAGTATTATGATGGTGAGAGTGAGGATGTGTGCTAAATGGGTGGCATGGATGAAGACATGTGTTTTTGGAGGGAGCATGTTCATTCTTGTGAATGGTAACCCGATGGTTGAGATTGATATTCAAAGAGGGTTGAAGCAAGGAGATCCACTAGCTCCGTTTTTATTCCTTTTGGTGGCGGAAGGATTTAGTGGCGTGATGAGGAATGTCGTAAGACGTAATTTGTTTAAGGGGTTCAAAATCAAGAACGATGGAATGGAAATCTCTCATCTCCAATATGCGAATGATACTTTATGCATAGAGGAAGGTTCGGTGGATAACCTTTGGACTCTTAAAGCAATGTTGAGAGGTTTTGATATGACTTCGGGTCTTCAAGTCAATTTCTATAAGAGTTGTTTGATGGGGATTAATGTGTCTTCGGAGTTTATGACTATGTCTTGTGGTTTTTTGAATTGTAGCGAAGGGATGATACCGTTCAAGTATTTGGGGTTGCCGGTGGGAGCGAATCCTTCGAAGCTTGTGACGTGGGAGCCTCTTTTGGAGCATTTATCTCGGAAACTTCATTCTTGGGGGAATAAATATGTGAGTCTTGGGGGTCGTATTGTCCTTCTTAATGCGGTGGTTAATGTGATTCCCATTTTCTATTTATCATTTCTCAAGATGCCGAAGAAGGTTTGGAGGAAGATAGTTAAAATTCAACATGATTTTTTGTGGGGTGGGACGATGGCCGGAAGGAAGCTTTGTTGGATTAAGTGGAAGGTGGTATATCGACCAAGGGGTAAGGGAGGATTAGGGGTTAGAGATATTAGATTGGTAAATTTGAGTTTGTTGGCAAAGTGACGATGGAGATTGATTCAAGGGGAAGAAGGGTTGTGGAAAGAGGTCCTTATTGAGAAATATGGCACTCGGGTGACTAATTTAATGACTGAAGGTGATGGTCCTTGGCCGAGTTCCATGTCTTGATGGTGGAAGGATTTTGTCTTTTTGGAAGAGGGGGGTGGGGGGGTGGGGTGAGGTGGTTTAATGTGGGGGTCATTAGGAAAGTGGGGATCGCTAACTCAACGAGCTTTTGGAAGGATCCGTGGAGGGAGGTGACTCCGTTGCGTCAGAAATATCCAAGACTTTTTGCAATTTCAAATAATAAGGAAGCTTCGGTGGAGGACTATAGACATCTTGATGAGGAAGGAGGGGGATGGGCTTTTGAGTGCTGTCGGCCTCTCTTTGTTTGGGAGGAAGAACTTCGCATTAGTTTGAGGGAGGATGTGGAGGGGCATAGATGGGAGAATTATTCGGATAGATGGGTTTGGATTTTGGAGGAAGACAGATTCTTTTCGGTAAAGTCTTGCTTCGTCAAGTTGGAAAAGTTGTTGATGGGCAAGGTGGAGTGGAGTATAGAAGAGTTGAGAGTTTTTGAGACTATTTGGGAGAGTAAAGCTCCTTTGAAGGTGGTAGCTTTCTCTTGGAAGCTTCCTCTAGACCGAATCCCTACTAGAAGAAATCTCGCGCGACGGAATTGTTTATCTCTGGAAATGTCCTCTTTTCTTACATTGCACTTTTACATCTATGGTTTGGGAAAGAGTTATGAGATGGGTAGATTTCTCCTTTATTACACCTCTGAATTTGTTTGTACATTGGGCATGTTGGAGTAATGAAGGGAGAAATAAGAGCATTCGCAAAGGTTTGTGGATTATTTGACACGCAACTATTTGGGCTATTTGGCAAGTTAGGAATCATGTGATTTTCCGTAATGAGGCGAAACAAGTGGATGATATTGTGTCGGAGATTGTTGTTAATTCTTGGTGTTGGAGTATGTCTCGACTTAAAATGCAAACTTGTTTATATTATGAATGAATTTGGAATCCCCAAAAGTGCCTTTCGAGGAAGTAGTTGGTGGTGGAGCATTTTTGTTTGTTGTTGCTATTTTCGTGGCTGATCCTCACTGTGTGCAGGTGGCTGTTAGGCGTGATTAGCTGCTGGTCTGGGGTTTGGTGCACTGTTTCAGTGTCTCAGGAGGGTGATTTTGTGGCTTGAGTATGCGCAGCTAGGCTTACAAAGGTTCTGTTAGTATGGCATTTATATGGTTGTTAGTAACATTGCTTTCTTTTTCCTTGGATGCATATTTTAGCATCAGAATTTTATTTGGGTCAATTGTGCTAGCCCTTTTTCTTGGGCAAAGTGGTGTGTAGGTGTTCCGTATATATACGTCACCTTTTGTATTTCCTGCATTTATAGTTTTTATCCGTGAGGGGTACGGTTTTTTGTACAACACGAGTGAATAAATTTTAGCTGATTAAAAAAAAGAAGATATAGTGAGTATTGAACTTAATGATAGAAGACTAGTGAGTGTATATGAAGCGAAGGATGAGAAATTTAATCATTTTAAAGAGCACTTCAAAGGAAAATATATGATAAACCGTCATCGAAAAATATAAGGTTTAGAAGGATAAGTTCATATGAGCATAAACAGTTAGTGGCTTCATTTTCTGAAGGTGAGATAAAGAGTACAACGTGGGATTGTGATAATGTCAATAGTTCGAGCCATAATGGTGTTTCATTTAGAATTATAAAGGACTTTTGGGACGATATTATGTTGTTTGAATATCATATTAATGGGTGAATCATGTAAGGAAGCAAAAATTCTTTTATTGTACTCATTCCCATAAAGGACAATCCACAAAAGCTAAATGACTATTGACCCATGTTTTGAGTTTTATTTCTCACATTTACGAATCAAATTTTGCAAGAGTAACTTCTTTCCCCCCACACCATATAATCTGATGTAGTAAATTCGCAAGTGCACCGTTTACCGATAAGGAGTTATGAATTTGATTGACTTTCAATAATGGTTAGATGAGAGTTTAAGTTAAAAAATTTGGATTTTTATTTGAATTAAAATAACAATAATAAAAAGCGCATTGTGATTATTGGTTCGTCATGGTGACAAATCCTTCACAAACTAAATCCTAAACCTAGAACTTTATGTTGGACCTATTTTCTAAAGACAAGTTTCTCTTTGGCCTATCGCATCTCCTTTCGGTTTCAGTGAGTGTGTTTCTCTAGCAACCACGCTTATTCTCATGGTTGATTGCTATTGAAATCCTTGAAGAACGAAACTTTATTGTCTCAAGGTTTGCTAGACTATTCTTATGTTTCGCAATCCTTGTCTAATTTCACTTGTTCCAATATCAAAACTTCTTCTTTCGATGCTTCACTTTGATATTTGTGATTATGAATTAACAAGTCTAACCCTCCGTTGTCGCTTTATGAATTTAATACTTGTTAATTCATTATAAAAATGGTGAAATTAGATTAGAAAATATATTTACATAAAATCAGGGTTCGAGGCTTGATTTGATAGGGATTAGGTCATTAGACTCATCCAACAATCCCAAGACAAAGAAGTCTACTCACTCATGTTCATCGTAGATATAGAGAAGAAGAAGAAAAAAAACATAAAATAAATAACAAGAAAATAAAGATGAACTTTTATTCAAAGAAACAATTGTCACTTATTATTTCCAAGAACAAAAGATGGTTTTACAAACTAGATGGCTTCTCTATTTATAGTCTAACATTGACTTGAGCTCCAAGAATTAAATCACTAAAGCGTTGCACAAGAAACCATGGACTCTAGGTCAGAAATACTAAAATAGAGAAACCATGGACTCTAGGTCAGAAATACTAAAATAAACAGCTTGTCGAAGAAGCAAAAGCAACAAAAGGGTAATATGGGGTGCGCCTATGCTATAGCACCCATAAACCCTAAACCACCCATAAATTGATGATAACTTAAGGAAATAAAGGTTTGACATGAGTAACTAGTCTTAGTGTAGGGTGTCGTTTAAGAACATCTTGGCTGTAGCACCACAAGTAAGAGCTTCTGTAGGTACTTTCCTAATTTTATGAACAGCCTCGGCAAAAATAACACCCATTCCCATATGCAAATGTGGTTCAATGTGACAATGAAATGCCCAAACACCAGGGTTATCTGCCCTAAACCTTAATGCAGTCCAGCCATATGGAAATACAACCACAGTGTTCCTCAAAGGTGCACGTGTCAAATTGAAGCTTTTCGCATCACTTGGTTTGAATTTCCCTTCACCATATCCCAAAACCCAAAAATCATGTCCATGCATATGCCATGGATGAATTTCACTACCATTCCCATGTAACTGGTTTGCATTCTGTAGTATCACATCAACAGTCTCATTCAACCGAAACATGTAAACACCGTTACCAGTTGTTGTATTTGGATTAACTGGATTTTTAAATATGTCATAATCCTTTGGAAATGTCTCTGGTGGTGGATTTCTATCAAATGTATTGTTTAGTTTGTATTTGATTGATCCTAAGTAAGGTGTTGTTGGCAATGTTAATGAAACATTGTTAATAGCCCATTTTGTGAAACTACCTATTTGGTTTTGTGTGTTGAGGAGGAAAATCCTGCGGTGTGGGCGTTTTGGTGGCTGTGGAGTTCCCATTCTGGAAATTATTTGTTTTGTGAATGCTTTGCTATGTTTGGTATCATTCCATAATGGAGTGATTGGTGGTGGTGAGTTTGGGATAATAGAAAAGATAGAGCTTGTTTTGTTAAGGATTGTTGAACCTTGTGGCGTGTTTGGTTTTCTACCTCTAACACCGATTGAGTCAGAGATTGTTTTGTAGTTCAGGATTGTTAGGGCTTGTGGTGTGTTTGGTTTTCTACCTCTAACACCGATTGAAATCCAGTAGTTTTTTGTGGGGTCTTGGTTTGTTTTAATGAGTACTGAGTAGGTTTCGCCTGAGTAGATGTCTATGTCATCAACTGCAAATGGGTGCACGTAGTTTCCATCTGCTTCCACTACAACAAGTTTGTGATTCTACAACATAGACAAATTATGGGGCATTGTTAATTGATGAAAGAATGATCTCATCTATGGTGAAATTCATGATGAAACTAATTAAGGGCCCGGTTGTTATAGTTTTTTTTTTCAAAATAGATTTTTATAGTGTAATATGTTTTTGTTATGATTTTTTTAACAAAGAAATTTTCAAAGAAAACTTCAAATGAAAACTCCGTTTGAATAGTTTATCTTAAAACGTCATTCTAAGTATTTCATCATTTTGTTGGATACAAAATTTTGAAAAAATCTCTAAAAAAAAATAATAATATTTCAAATAGCTTTTCATAAAAATCATTTTTGAAAAATGTCATTTTGAAAAAATATAATTTTTACTATGTAAAATCTCGAACAATGAGTATTTAAGTTAGTAAATATCAAAATCTCTTTTTTATCTTATATTAAATGAGTTTGAAATAACTTATACTATTTTTGACTAAATTTCCAAAAAAGTCTATTTTTAGAAATACAAAGGAAAATCCATATTTTAGAATGTGGATCATCTACATGAAATTTTATTCACAAGACTACTAAGGTTGTCTTTGAAAAAAAAAATTGGATAACCGATAAACTAGTTTTTGGCTCATTATAATAAGGTTTGTCTATTTCTCTTGTCTTAAGAGGATTGGTTCTCTTGTCTTAAGAGGATTGGTGATTATTAATAAAGTTTTTGGCAGTTAAAAAATAAAAAACCGATAAACTAGTTTATAACGGATAATTGATAAATTAATTGGACCAAACTAATGGAGTTTGAATCTTACCAATCCGCTTGTTAGTTCCATATGGTGTTCAAATTAATGGAGGATCGTTTATTACTCAACTTCTTAACTCCTCGACTCCATCCCTATACTAAGTCATCCTTGTATCTTTTAAATTGTTTACATTTATTATGTAGCACAATTGTTGATTTGAATTGAGATCATACAATCGAAGTTTGTAATCTTTGTTTTGGATCCGAGTTACGTAAGATCAAAACACGGGTAATCATGATAAAATAATATAGATCGAGTGAAGTACAAGTACATTTTGACAAGGAGATTTAGACCAACAAAGTTTAAATTTACCTAAATTACTCCGTTCCTTTTTTTTTTTTGTGGTGGTCGGGATTCGAACCCCGAACCTTGCTTATATTATGCATTGTCTCTACCAACTAAGTTAAGCTCACGATGACTCCTCCATTCGTTTTTGGTGAATTAAACTATTAATAATATGTAAATCTCCAGGAAGTGCGAACGATATTTTTTTTTTGTGGACAAAGATGGGTCATAGGCATTGCTAGAAATAGATCAAAAACTTACTGAAATGGCCAAGTTGAGAGAAGCTAATGATGTTGTACTCGCAATCCTTATTCTGTAGGTCTTTTTTGGCTTCACTTGAAGAATCTTTGGTGCACATTCTTCATCACCTTTGAAATTACATTGGGGTACGGTGGTGTTCACAAATTTAGCTGCTAGAGAACAATTGAATTGTCCTCGTCCATTGATGAGCAGTGTCTGAAAAAGTCAATTACCATAGTGTGTGAGTGTGATAGGTTTTTTGAGAGCATAATGTATGATAGGTTAAAAAGTTCTCAAAAATAAAATTAACTATGCGTTTAAAAAACTTTTGGTATATATGAATGATCTAGTGAAATAATTTTATAATGGTTTTCTCTATATTACATTCGAAGAATTGTGTAGTACACCACCAATAGCAACATATACTAACTTGCTAGTGGAATAAAAATTAGTTTGTGGGTATCACATGTAAATTCATTCATGTGACTAATTCTTATTGAGTGTTGCATAGATTATGTACAATTCTTCAATGGTAGTATGTCCCACCTTTTATAATATACTTAGCATAGTATAAGGAGTACTATAATTCTATGTTGAGTTGGGGTAGCATTTGAGTGTCATTGATTTTTGGTGTCATTGATACTATTGTCTTTATCTCTCTTAACCACACATTCTCTTTCATCTAAATAGTTTATTTTAATAATTCATTCATCATTCTCTCTCATCTAAAATGAACCAACAACACCAAAAGTTTATGGCACCCAAGTATTTCCCGTCTAGTTGAGTCCAAAAATAAAGGATTCTATGTACTAAAATTGGTAAATGTGTTCCACCAAAAAAAATTAAAAAAAATTGGTAAATGTCGACTCTTAACCGTTTTAATATTATTGATAATACTTTTTTATCATCGCCAATGGTACTCTTTATTTGTGACATATGCACATTTAATTGTGTTTTCCTTTTATCATACGATGCATTTGATCTCTAAACCCAATAAAATAATTGAAACAACAACTCACACACATGTGACATAAAAAAATATTTATTCAAAAAAAAAATGCGACATACAAATAGGAATAGAAATTTGGGAAATAATAAAAAACTCATCCCCATTCACCCAATGAAAAAACACTAACACCGAAAAAAGAATCATTCTTTTTTTGACAACAAAAAAGAAGAAGCATTCTACATAACAGAAAAGAAAACTCATTTTATATTAGAATGATCATAATTAATAAGTAAACATCCTGTGATAAAAACAAATAACATAATTTTTTTTATAAGTATTTAAAATAAGATTATGTTATATGTTTTTATTATATGGTGTTTGCTTATTAATTTTGGTCATTTCGATTTAGAATAAGTCTTTTTTTTTCTTCTGGTATGTTGAATATGATTTTTTTTTTTTTTTTTTGTGTTAATATTTTTTCTTTGGGTGAGTTGGAAAATGAGTCTATTATTTCCCAATTTTCTTTTCTTACTTGTATGTCACATGTGTGTGATTTGTTTATTTCAATTATTTTATTGGGTTTACAAATCAAATTAATAAATCATATGAAAAAAGGAAAACACAAGTAATGTGAATATGGTGCATATGTAACAAATAAAGAGTACCATTGACGATGATGAAAAGTATTATTTAATATTAAAATGGTTTAAGAGTGGACATTTACTAATTTCAATAAAAGATAAATTTTAAAATAATAAAATTTGAGAATGATTATAACATAATTTTTTAGGGGAAATATAATATTTCTTAAAATTACTAAAAATAGTAAGAGACATTTTAAATATGTGGACCGTGTCTATATAAACATCAAACTTTAGTATTAAACATAGTTATATATAAGTTTTGAAGAAAAGAATTATCAATAAAATAAAAGTAAATTGAATGAACATGGTATATATTTTTGTATATATGAAAAGTTGAATATATACCTGTGGTTCACCGGTCCATCTCATTGGAGCTGAAGAGAGGCCAACCTCTTGTTCACGTGAGCTTGTGTGCCATAGATCACTGAGGAGCAGATTGAACTCACCATCATAGTGAAATGGCTCTCTTTGGTTCTTTGGTAAATCTACTATTAGAGAACCATACAACCCTGCTGCTCTTTGCATACCATAGTGTCCATGATAGAAATATGTACCACGCTGCAGCATATAATGAAACACCCACCCGTTAAAGCAATATTAAATTAAACTATATGTGCCACTAGTGCACAAATAAGTGATCAAAATCAACATGTGTATGAAAACAGGAGTTCCACGCTGGAAAGTCATTAATCACCTTGTCAACTTCGAATTTGTATTGAAAAGTTTCTCCTGGATTTATAGCACACTGAGATATTCCAGCAGTTCCATCAGCCCAAGGAGTTCCACGCTGCAAACATTGTTGTGTATATTAATTAATTAACAAACAACAGATCATAAAATGTAATGTTAATTACAATTAGAGTGGTAGTTTGCTCCATAAGTCATAACTATAACCTCTAGAACAAGAGAAAGAGAATTTACCTGTTTGATTCCATGCCAGTGAATAACAGTTCCTTCTGTAGAAAGCTTGTTGGTAACATTAATGATAAGGGTGTCACCAACTTCAGCTCTAATAGTTGGGCCAGGAAACTGACCGTTGATTCCCATCACCACATGCTCTAAGCAATCTGGTTTTTTGTATATGTATTCCACATCAAACTTGTAGTTTCTTTCTTTTGCTCCAAATGATAACTCAAACATCCCAAACCATATACACCATACAAAAATGGCTCTCAATAACCTCATTCTTGCTAAGCTAGCCATAGCTTTTGCTCAGAGATATACCGAGTCTTAATAAGGACTATTTTTATCTACTACAAATGAAATGAACATTTGTATGAATATATATATATATATATATATATAGGATGCATAACAAATATTACTCATTCTCTCAATCTTGTCAAAAAATAGAAAGGAAATAGCATCAGCCATGTACGAAGTACAAACAACCGTGTGAACGAAAATAATAAAACTAGCCATGAACTGAAATATGATTTTTTTTTTCCTTCTTCTTTTCTTTTTAACTAAAGAAATATTGTTAATGCTTCCTTTCAAAAAAAAAATGTCAATGCTTATCAACCATATAAAATTTATAAATAAATGGCATAAGGCATGTGAACAGAAATATAAAAAGCTAGAGCGTGTGGAACGGAAATGTTGTTGGATATATTTTATAATACTTTAAAAGTCTTTTTTTAATATAAATAAATTAAATTATTTTGATTTCTGTCAAATAATTTAATTAGCTGTCAATAAATATTTGAAAGAATTCCCACTTTTTTTTAAAGAATAAATATATATTCTTGTATCAACAATTAGTTTGTTTATCTTATTGTTTTGTCGCTGATATATTATGGATTGACAAGCCCGACATTGGGAGAGTGCAAACAGCTCAACCAAGTCGGGCCTCCAAAATGCATGGATCTAAAAAAAATTATAGCCTAATACTCATACCCCACTCAAATAAAAAAAAACTAATTGGCTAACCAAATCACATCGGAATGACAGAGATCTTAAGACCATGCGGGTATGGGTCTGCATGGTTGAAGGAAGGTTTATAAGAATTTTTTGGTACTACCTATACCAACAAAATGCATCTTCTTTTTGGTAGTCATTCCATTAGAACTCCACACTTAAGTGTGCTTGACTTGGAGCAATTTTGGATGGGTGACCTTCTAGGAAGTTTCCCGAAAAGCGTACGACTGAGGACAAAACACGCTAAAAAAGACTCATGTTGGTTTGTGGTGTCAATCGAAAATGCTTAAAGTCGTCTGGGAAGTTACATTTAATGTAGCAACCAGTGTTAATGTGTAAGACGTCGTAGGAAAATGATTGGCATGTTTTCTTTGGCTGTGATGAGTTGGAAGCAGTATGGGAAACAACGAATATTTGGCACATCATCAAGGAGAATTTGGATAATCGTGAATGGTTTCATATCTTTATTTTTCAACTACTCGAACAACCGCCTCAACGACAACATCTCACTTTTTTTTATAACTTGGTGTATATGAAGAAAAAAAAAAGACAAACTCTGGAGCGATATTGATACTGGCCTTCGTATGACTATCGATCTGGTGCGTGAAACCCTATTGCAATGATCACAAGCTCGCACAAAGGAGGGTCTTAGCGAAGAAGAAGAAGAGTTGAACTTCAGTAGGTATTTCCGCCATGAACAAAGTAGATGGAGGAAACCAAAAGAAGGGGATGTAAAGTGCAATATTAACTTGGCAATTTTCAAGGAGGAAGGATGTTACGGCATTGGTATGTGTCTCATAGGAAGGCATGCCAAATATATAAAAGCTAGGACAACTTGGTTCCAAGGATTTCCACAACCTTATGAGGCGGAAGCAAGAGGACTAAAGGAAGCAATAAATTGGCTTGGTAGTTTGGATTTGTCTATTGAACCTGATGGCAAGCAAGTGGCATGACGACATCGCTAGGAGACTCAACACAAATTTCATTTTCGGCGTTATTCTAGAGATTTCAAAGTTTCACTGAGAATTTACTAAAACTTTAAGATAAATTTTATCAGGCGACAAGCAAACAATGTTGCTCATTTGTTAGCTAGAACGCCATTATCTTATGTTAATTCCTAAGTTCATGATCATATGTCATCTTGTATTGATACCGTTATTATTAATGTTGATTTTGTTTCTATCAACAAAAAAATATATCTCATTTTCTACTTACATTCCAGTCACTTTCAATCCTTTAGATTTCTTTTACTTTACTTTCACTCCTTTATTTATTTTTTATTAATCCAAACAAAACATTAATGTTAATCACACAGCAAACAATGTTACGTGATGGCTATACAAACCTAAAAGGAATAAAAGTCCTGTGCTTTGACATTGTTTGATTTAAGTTGAACTTCTTCTTTTTTTCATCCTATGAGCTTCTCGTGCGCTTTATGTAACTCGATTTATAGAATCTGAATAACATAAACACCCTATAAAAACTTCCAAAATCACGTTGAAACATTTCAGATTTTTAAAATTCAAATAGGGCGTGCGAGAAACTTATAGGGTGAAAAAAGTAACAGTCTTTAAGTTTTAATCACCAAGCAATTTAGCTGGGCAGAAAAGGATAATACAAAGTAAGGTGTCTTTGAAAATTGCTATTTGGACTTTCAAAATTGCTTCTAGGCACCCCAAAATAATCCATTTACTCTCAACGGAAGTTAACTGTTGTTTGCTTGCCTACGAGACAGTTAACTACCGCTTTCTACATTTTTCCTTTGTTCAATCTAAATAGGAAATTGATAGATGCATCGAGAAATGCATCACGAAAACATCCTGATCGATGGCATAATTGCTAACTATCTTTCCTTAATTACACCTCATTACCTCCCTTGATTTCCGGCCAATAACAAATTTAATTGGCTGAAACCTTTTCTTGATCAATTCTAGATAAAAACTCTCTAGATAAATAGCATTGCTCCTCTAAATAATGCTTTGTCTTTATATGCATGATTTTGTTACTTCTCTAAAGATAATTGTGAATAATTCATCTGGTAATTTGAATCAACAATAAATCAGCATTCTAATAAATTAGTATGAAGTTACACAAATTTTCAACAAAAACAAATTCCCCTACATATTATTCATGAAGGCGAGTTGCACAAATGGCCTAATAATACAAGAGAAACAATACATATCATAACATTAATACATCAAAACACTCATAATGTGATGATAACTTAGAAAGAGGAGAAAGAAAGAAAAACACTATTAGGAAATTAAGGTTTAGCATGAGTAGCTTAGCTAGTCTTAGTTATGGGTGTTGTTTAGGAACATCTTCGCTGTAGCACCACAAGTAAGACCTTCTGTAGGTATGCTCCCAATTTTATGAACACCTTCAGCAAAAATAACACCCATTCCTAGATGCAAATGTGGTTCAATGTGACAATGAAACGCCCAAACACCAGGGTTATCTGCCTTAAACCTCAAGGCAGTCCAACCATACGGAAATATAACTGCAGTGTTCCTCAAAGGTGCACGTGTTAAATTCAAACTTTTCTGATGAACACCAGGTTGAAATATCCCTTCACCATATCCCAAAACCCAAAAATCATGTCCATGTAAATGCCATGGATGAACTTCACTAGTATTCTCTTTTAGCATGTTTGCATTTTGTAGTATCACATCAACAACCTCATTCAAGTGAAACGTGTAAACACCGTTACCGGTTGTTGTACTTGGATTAACCGGAGTTTTAAATATGTCGAAATCCAATGGGAATCTCTCTGGTGGTGGATTTCTATCAAATGTATTGTTTAGTTTATATGCGATTGCTCCTAAGTAAGGTGTTGTTGGCAATGTTAATGAAACATTGTTAATAGCCCATTTAGTGAAATTACCGATTTTGCTTTGTGTGTTGAGGAGGTAAATCAAGCGGTCTGCGGTTTTTGGTGGTTGTGGTGTTCCCATTCTGGAAATAATTTGTTTTGTGAATGCTTTGCTGCGTTCGATATCGTTCCATAAGGGAGTGATTGGTGGTGGTAATAAAGGGAAAGTTGAGGCAGGGGTTGCATTATAGTTAAGGATTGTTAGGGCTTGTGGTGTGTCTGATTTTCTGCTTATAATGCCGATTGAGAGCCAGTAGTTTTGGTTTGGGTCTTGGTCTGTGTGTAGGAGTACTGAGTAGGTTTCACCTGAGTAGATGTCTATGCTATCAACCGTGAATGGGTGCACATAGTTTCCATCTGCTTCCACCACAACAAGTGTGTGATTCTACATGACAAAAAAAAAAATATGGAGCACCGTTAATTGATGAAAGAATGATAATGATGATTGTAATAAAACACTCTCTCTAACGATCATCGATAAAATCAGATTAGGTCACATAACTTTATGTAAAAAATCTATTTCTAAAATATGAAACACAATTTGATTTAATACAACTAAAAGATAAAGAGATAAATAATTTGGATATATCGTTTCTCTTTTAATTTTTTTTATTATCATTTATGCGTATCCAAATAAACTATATTTGCGGTTATATTCTGAGTTGCGCATAGAAAACCAAGCCTCCCCCATTACAAAATAATCTTAAACGGCTAGTTGAGTTGGACATGCGACCTCATAGATTTCCACATCTACCAAACATTTTTTATACACAATCGAGGGATTGTTGTCGATTTTTTTCAAAGATATTTTCCCAACTTCTTTGACCTATTCGTCATGTTTTCCTTGCGTTGCTAATGGAATAATATAAATTATGTAACATAAGACAATGTATACCTTTCACACCTACTACAACATAAATTATTATTTCATCCCCTCAAAAAAAAATTATCTCATTTGTTTTTCACGAATTAAACTAATATTAATAGTGTGTTTTCTTTTTTTTGACTCAACTATTACCCCTCCTTATTTGTCAATAATTGGTCATAACTACATCATAAAAAAAACTAGAAATATAAAAACTTACTGAAATGGCCAAGTTGAGAGAAGCTAAGGACGTTGTACTAGCAATCCTAATTCTGTAGGTCTTTTTTGGCGCTACTTCGAGAATCTTGGGTGCGCATTGTTCACCACCTTTGAAATTGCATTGAGGCAGGGTGGTGTTCAAGAAATTAGCTGCTAGGGAACAATTGAACTGCCCTCTTCCATTGATGAGCAAGCTCTAAAAAAGTCATCATAATGTATGGTGTGTTAGTAAAAAAAAATTCACTCAGAAGGCATGGCATTTACAAATAAGAAAAAGACAATGTTGCTTAACTACTTACCATCCATGATTAAATTACTCTTATTGCATTACTTTTATTTAAAATACTTACTGTTTTGTTTTTTTGTAGAAATTTAAAATACTTACTGTAATAAGATGCTTTCACTTGTTTTATTTATTTTTAAAAAATATGTTTTCCTTTATTAAAAGTTAAAGGATAAACTAAGAAGATAAATCAGCAGCACCAGTTCAGATTAATAATATAAAATATTATTAATAAAAATATACGTTATTATATTAATATAAAATCAAGTTTAAATTTTTTCTTTGAAATATGTATTGTTGAAAAAGAAAATATTAGTGGAGGTGGCGGTTGCCAGCGGTGGTGAAAACTTACTTTAAGACTCTATTTGGCAGTTTAGTGGGGAAGGAATTAGAGATTTTTGGAGGATATGAGTAGAGAAAAAAATAAAGAAATCTTTCAAAAATTTAAGAGTATTTGTTTGTAGATAATGTTAATTGAATACTTATGAATTATGGTTAATATATTTAATCTTATGAGTATTATAACAATCTAAATTGGATTTGCAGCAAAGCATTATCGGCATCAACCTAAGCAATAGCCTCAAAGCCAGAAATACTATTAGAAAGCGAAGCATAAAGTGTGGACATGGGTATGAAGGGAAAACTGAAAAATTGCTAATATGAGAGTGGCTTGAATAATCCGGATGAGACTGTTGTTGAAAACCATATGGAGTGGGTGCAGGTGGTGTGTAGACTGTAGCCATGACTGTATGGGTTGGAAGAAGTTGAATAGGGTGGGTGATGGTAGAGCTGAAATGGTGTTTGGTATCCATAAATGTATTGGTTGGAGGAAGGTAAATATGAAGGGTATGGGTTTGATGATGATGGAGCTGAAATAGGTGTTAAGGTTGAATAATATGGGTGAGAGGTGGAGTATGCACATGGAGGAGATTAAGTTGAATAGGGTGTGTGTGGGTTGGGGAATGGAGCTATAATACTCGTGGTTGCCTTGTGAGGATCGAGTAATATGGATATGTGGAAGGAAGATCAGTCATGGGAGGATTTTGTGATTCGGATGAAGCACCAATTGATACCATCTAAAACATACCCCTAAGGAAACTATAAGAAACTAGGGTTCTAGGTTAAAAGAGAAAAAGATAAAACTAACTAAAATAATTGAAATAACCTTTTCATTTATTTTTATTCTTGTCTATTGAGACCATACACTCAATATATAGTATTCTAAATGGGCCATAGCTATCCATGTGACATAATTTTGAACACCCTACAAAAGTATCAAAAACATTTATAGGGAAAGGTAATAGAAGCATGGCAATATAAAAAAGTTTAGTGATGAGAAGTCTTATATATGTTTAGTTATAAAAGAAGTTTAGGGTAATAAATTATACATTCATGATCAATAAAAACGTAAGGATCTGTTTGAGAGTTTGGAGGAAAAATGAGAGGATGGTTTTGGAGGGATGAGATTAGAGAAGAAAAAAATTTAAAATTTAAGAGTGTTTTTGTAGAAACTAATAAATTAATACTTACTAGTAATGTTTTTATTTTTATTTTTGAAAGTATTATAACAAGATAGATTGGATTTAAAAATTTATACAAACTCTCCAAACTCCTACTCCAATACAATTTTTTAGGCTTAAATGCTCTTTTAGTCCTTTAAGTATTTAATTGGTATTGCTTTGGTCCCTTAACTAAAAAAAAGACCGTTTGAGTACTTTAAGTTTTTTTTTAGTTTCGTTTTGATCCCTTCTGTTAGGTTTCCGTTAGAGTTTAAAAAAAAAGTTAACTCCTGGACACGTGTCCCCTTGTCATTGGCTCTGAGTTTTTTTTTTACAAAAAAAATCCCAAAGCCAATGGCAAAGTGACACGTGTCCCAAAGTTAACACGTGTTACCTTGTCATTGGTTCTGGGAATTTTTTTACAAAACAAATATATATATATATATATATATATTAAAAAAATACTTTTTTTTCGTAAAAAAAAAATCTCAGAGCCAATGACAAGGTGACACGTGTCCACACTTAACATTTTTTATTAAACCTAACGGAAACCTAACAGAAGGGACCAAAACGAGACTAATTTTTTTTTAAAGTATTCAAACGATCTTTTTTTTAGTTAAAGGACTAAAGCGATACCAATTAAATACTTAAGGGATCAAAAGAGCATTTAAACCATTTTTTCAAGTCCTCCAAATTAGAAGGATTTTGAATTACGAAGAAAACTAAACCCCTCAAAACCTTCTCATCCCAAAGCTCTCCATTCTTTCCAATTCTTTCTTTTTCTACAAGCCCTTCCCTCAAAACTCCATAAAGAGAGAATAGATTTGCTATCTTGCAATAAGGAATTCTAAAGACATGCAATAATCTTTGATTTTTTGTAGTTTTAATTTGGATAGATTTAGATTTAGATTTAAACATCATAACCAACGTTAAAAGTAGTTATGATAATAGTACAAAATACAAATGCCCAACAATTTTAATGATTTAACAGATGTGATTAATTGATAATATACTCACAATGTATATGAATTAAATTTTTATTCTATTATTATATTGATAAATACAGCTATTTTTAAGATTTGATAACATAAATAAATAAAATGTAAATTGAATGAACATGATATTTTTTATTAAAAAATGAAAGTATACCTGTGGTTCACCAACCCATCTCATTGGGGCTGAAGAGAGACCAACCTCTTGTTCATGTGACCTTGTGTGCCACAAATCACTAAGGAGCAGATTGAACTCACCATCATAATGAAATGGCTCGCTTTGATTGCTTGGCAAATCTACTATTAGAGAACCATACAACCCTGCTGCTCTCTGCATACCATAGTGTCCATGATAGAAATATGTACCAGGCTGCATCATACGATTAAACACACTCACCGTTAATATAGTATATGTTAGCTCTAGTTATATTATTTTAAAATAAAATAAAAGATACTCAAAAACAAAACAACAAAAGAAAAACCATTGCTGGCCTTGAGATATATGCCACTTGGTCTCAAATAAGTGATCAAATTAATCAAATATCTAATCAATTAATTACCCTGTCAACAATGAATCTGTAATGAAAAGTTTCTCCTGGATTTATAGCACACTGAGAGATTGCAGCAGTTCCATCAGCCCAAGGAGTTCCAATCTGCAAAACATTATTATATTAATTAACAACAACAAAAAATGTATCCTCTAAAAAAACAAAAAATGTATAAGGTGCGTTTTTGTTTTTATTTTTAAACTGAATGAATTGACAAAAAAAAAAATTACTTTGATTTTTTTAGAAATTGGTCATACGATTGGATAAAAAACAAACAAAAAAAATTTCCCGATCTCTACCCACTTAATCATAAGACAACTTTTTACAAACTATCAAAATAATTTTTTTTTTCTACATAAAAATAGCATCTCTCTAATAATAATAATAAAAAATATTTAACATATTTGGAATAAATGCCTCTTTTTATCACTTTGTGTGCATGGCTATACATTTTGTTGTGACCAAACAAAAATTGATCCATCTCTACTCTCTCTCATGTTTCTCTCTTACTCTCATGCCTTTCTCCCTTTACTCTCTCTCACCCCTCATGTCTTCATCTCTCCTCTCCCTCTCTTTGCTTGCCTACTCATCTTCAATCTCTCTCCCTAGATATCATTTTTATTTCCTCCCTTGTCTTTATTAATATTTACATTCATAATATTTTATATATATATATATATCAAATATTGTATTAAAAGTTATATTATTTTATCAAATGCATACAGATATTAAATAATGTGCATTACAAAATTATTCCTCTTGTCCATCAGCCATCAAATACAGTGAGGAGGACAAAAAATAATAATAACAGGGGAAATGTTAACGAGTGCCCCCGAAACACTTTTTAAGGGTCTAAAGTAGTAATTTTTTATGAAAAGTTGTGTATTCAACGCCTTAGAAATTGAACTATTTGTCTTTTTTAATAAATAATTTCCAAATTTGAAATGCTTAAAGAGTGCCCTGGGGCACTCGTTAACAAGACCCTAATAATAATTATGTGAAAAAAAGGACAAAAAATAATAATTCATGTACAGTTTAATACCGTCCGTTACTATTATGAGCAATACTTAATATTTTGCTAATCAAAGACATCATTATTGTTAATTATACTTAGCTTGTGATGATTAAAACCTCTAGAATAAGAGAAAGAAAATTTACCTGTCTGATTCCATGCCAGTGAATAACAGTTCCCTCTGTAGAGAGCTTGTTGGTGAGGTCAATGACAAGGGTGTCACCAACTTCAGCTCTAATAGTTGGGCCAGGAAACTGACCATTGATTCCCATCACAACATGCTCTAAGCAATCTGGCGTTTTGTACATGTATTCCACATCAAACTTGTAGTGTCTTACTTTTGCTAATGATAACTCAAATAACCCTAACCATATACACCAAACAAAAACTGCTTTGAACAAACTCATTATATTGTTGCTAAGCTAGCTTTTGCTCAGAGACTTGTTCTTTTAGGACTATTTGTATGTACAAATGAAATGAAAGATTGTATGAATTTATAAGCACGACGTAGAGATATGTATCTCGATTATAGTAGCATTGCCTAGGCTGCACATACCCCGTGCTCATTATTTTAATCTACCAATATAGCTCGTGCTATAATTGTTATTTTAATATATATGCCAACTAAATAATTGTATCTTATTATGAATCATTCTTATAACAAAACAAGACGTATTATTTTTTGGAATACATAATAGTAATTAAGTTAACAGAATGACCTCGTGAGCTTAGCTCAGTTGGTAGGATAAATGAATAATATATACAAGGTTCGGGGTTCAAATCCCGATCATCAACAAAAAAAATTAAGGTAACATAATGAGATTTATATATATTGGCCCATAAAAGAATAAGATTTATATATATTGACCAAAGAGTCCTTGATATGTATCGGTTTTGAGCGGTACTAATGCAAAAAGAGAGAGTTGGGTTTCCTGCAACAAGTAAATCGACGCGGTCACAATAGTCATTTAATCAGGATCGAATATTTTAGAATTAAGATCGGTATTTTTTTAATTATACTGCAAAAAGAAAAAAAAATTGTATTATCTTTTACAAGGGTATACAAAGTATTGGTCAGGTCGAATTGTACATGATTTGAATCCGACTCTAACATTAGATTGGGACAATTTTAGACTTGAACCAAGTCCTAAACCTAATCAAATATGATGAGATGCGAGTCCAATAAACACATGACAATACTAAGATAAAATCATATTGGTCCCAAAACAAACTATCAATACATAAACATTTTTTTAAAAGGAGAATTAATCAACAAGATTTTTTTTAATCATACGACAACAACATAGTTTCAGAAATCCTATTAATTAAAGAAACATAATTTCAGGAATCACAATTTTTTTCTTTCAAGAAAAGGAATCACAATTTTTCACTAGCATAATATTCCATTTAGCTTATGCTCTAGTAAAATGTAGAGTCTACTCTACTCACGTTATACCCAATAGAATTGATTCCATGTTCTGTACATACTTCAACAAACACAGCGTTCTCAGCAAGAAAACCATATCTAGAATGCAACATTGTGTATTTGCGATTAATACCAGCAGCAAGAACATTTGGAATCAATAAGTGTAGTGAAGTGAAACCTAGGCATGTAAACTTGTGAGCGTTTTTCTTTCAACTCAAAGAAATAGAAAGGGTAAAAAAAAAAAAGGTGTAGTGTTGTCCTCAAACTAAACTGCAATGGGACAGGTAACTCAAGAGGTTACCCGAAGTCGTTCCCTCTTTTAATTGTTTTCATTTTTCACTTGATCAAACCCGCACATTGCGTTCGGGCATAAACGGGTTACAAAATCGAGTCGGATCTTGTGCATTCCCTTTTTTTTTAAGCATAAGATCGATATTAGACAATCACTAATGTCCTCACTGTGTAATTGCGAGAAATTGATGTCTGCCTATGCTTGGAATTTGAATTTGATAAAATAATGTCTAAGATTCATATTGGTTCTCAAACAAAAAAATGTAATATTAATTTTAGTCCTCTTGAAAAAAAGTGCATATTGGTAATTTAAATTGATTAAACTGTAATAGTTTAGTCATTTTTATCCATTTTGTTAGTCATGATCAACATTTGTGACACATGACACTGGTGTCATGTGTCATAAATGTTGATTATGACTAACAAAATGGATAAAAATGAATAAATTGTTACAATTTAATCAAATTAAAGGATCAATATGCATCTTTTTTTTTGTAGACGACCACTATGAATCTTACAATAGAGATAAGAGGCCAAGAAGGTGTTTAAGCCTATTTTTAATTATTCAGTTATGATTTGGTGTGGTGGTTTTTGTGCAAAATAATATTTTGACTTTGTTATTATGGTTTGTCTCTGTTGTTGTACTAAAGATTTAGCTGAGTTATTGGTTGATGGTTCTCAACGGTGATATTTTTCAAGTGATTAATGTTGAAGGAAGAATTGTGTCTCCTTAGTTGTGGATTCTTTACTACTCCAACAAAGTGTTAAATACATTTGCTTTGGACTTTTGGGTTTTTTCTACTATAATTAAAAAAGACATGTAAATAAAGATAAGGCAAAATACCTCTTTTGATCTTTTAAGTTTGACAAAAATATCGGGTTAGCCCTTAAAAGACCTATTTGAAACTTAAAAAACTTAAATAGGGTGAGTATCTTTTGTTTGATTGGTTGTGTATTGAATACATTGTACAAAAAGGGTATTTATAGGAAAAATTATTCCTACTTGCCAAAACAACATGGCCTACATTAATGTTTAGCCTTGCTAGGCTATTGTCGCAAGTAGTTCGTTAATTTTCTCCATCGTTGAAGGGGTGTGTGGCGCCCTACATTCAGTTGTCAGTTTCCTATTTTATAGCATGAATCGTTAACATGGTCCAATGTGTGCAGCCTTCCTCAAAATGTGCTTCCTTGCTCAACGTTCCTTGTAGTTAGTGTTGTTATAAACAAATGAGCATGGGTTTGGTGTCTCGTTGTCCAGTTTTACTGAACTTTTACTAGGTATGATATGTTGAATACCCATAGATTCTTTAGTAGACTCGAGAAAGAATCGACTAAACCTTGTCCTATTGTGATAGTAATCGCCTAACTTTCAATCGACTAAGAAGCAACTTGAATAACCTCAAAATCCCCTATATTATGATTTAGATTAACAAGATAATTATTTTTAGGTGTATATCAATAACCCTTCATTGCATTATAGATTGGTTTCTGAGTGAAGAGAGAAATGATGCAACATAACTAAACTGACTACACGTGAACAATGTCATTATATATAGAGCCGTAAAAATAGAAAGCGAGATGTTATAAACTCTTATTCGGGGGATTTAGAAAACCTTACTGAACTTGAGGTGGAGAAATCCTCCATGGCTACCTTGAAAAAAACTTGTCCTTATATATAAGTCTCTATACAAATTATTAGATGCATTCATGTTTTTTCTTGAACATAACTCTAATAAATATTGTTAACTTGTTTTGAAATATGAAAAAATCAAATTAAATACACGTGCAAATCTCTCGACCACCATTCAAATGAATATATTATTGGAACATCTGAGGAATCGGCAACAATGATTTTTGGCTTGTGTTTGTTCTTTCATGACACAGTGTGGTTCTGGAGAAATTTGTTGTTTCATGACACGGGGTTGTTCACTTTGTTGTCTCCATCTTTGGGGGAAGATTTTGCTAGGGACAGAAATGAGATCCGAACTTTATTTCCTTAATTACTTATGTTCCTAGTTTTCTGTATATATTTCTTTTTCTTTCGAGGGTAGCCATGGAGGACAGGTTTTTGCTTAATTACTTCTGTTCCTAGATTTTGCTTAGTCCCCCCTCTTTGTAATTTTTTTTTTCCTTTTTTAATAAAATTTACGTATTGGAAAGACGGTAGAGGATGGGGGAATCTGTTGGGTGCCAACCTAGTTGAGATGCTTCAGATTCTCCCGGATACCCAACCTTTCTCTTGGCCTTATCGAAAAAAAATATATACAAAATATATGCATTAACTACATTACCAACTTTTTTTTAATATATGTAAAATTTATCGAACGGTCTTATAATAAGGGATGGTGGAAGTATAAATTTTTGGCTTAATAGCAGTTTTTGCCCCTAACTTTTACGAATTGCGATTTTGGCCCCCTAAGAAAAAAACTACAAAACCGCCCTCTAAGTTTTGCAACTGTAGCAGTTTTGGCCCCCAAGGCAAAATAAAAAATAAAAAAATAACATGTGGCACCTCATTTAGGGTGTCACATCAGCGTAGACCGGGTCAAAATTGGCCTTGGGGGCCAAAACTGCCACAGGTGCAAAACTTAAATGGTCGTTTTGTATTTTTTTTCTTAGGGAGTCAAAATCGCAACTTTGAGAAAGTTAGGGAGGTAAAACTGTTATTAAGTCTAAAAAAAATTATGTATTACATAACAAAGTGGCAACACGTGATAACTAGATATATGTATACCCTTAAAAAATGGATACCCTTAATATATATCATACAAATTAAATCATGTTTAAATTCACTTTTTTTTTTAAATGCACGTGGTTGGCCTACTCTCAAGATAAGATTATTTTTTTAATTAATTATTAGAACGCGTTTCCAGCAAGTTTGGCCTTTTCTTCCCCAAATGAAAAAGGGAAAAAGTTGGACTTTTTCATTGGAAGCATACTCTCTTTTTTTTTTCCTTCAAATAATATAGTTTTTAAAATCCAGGATTTTAGATTCAAACTCTTGTTCATACATAATATGATGTCTTTATCAACTGAATGATACTCATATAGTTAAGCTAGAGACAACAATATTAATATAAGTAAAGAATTTTATTTTTTATTCAAAAAGAAAAAATTTAAAGCAATCGACCATGGATAGAACTATTCCATTTAAGAACTCATCTTTGACTATTGAGTTTTTACCAATTCAACCATTAAATATGCTCATATTACATTAATTCTCAAACACAAAATTTCATATAAGTTAGACTTTTGTATCTGTAATTTTATAGTTTTTTAACAAAATTATAACTATCATTATATCAATGTAATACATTGACATCCCAATTTTGTCGTCACCCTGATGTACCATCAACAACATCTCCTAAAATGTAAGACTATGCACACGAGTTTCCATAATGCAAAGCATGATTCAACACAGCATTTCAATCTCATAAAATGAAATAATATATGATATCAATAAAAGGAGCATAAGGATGAGTTGGTAGGGCACCGTTGTTGATAAATGTCAACACCGATTGAGAATCAGACTTGCAAATAATGTCTCTAAAATCATTGTTCCAAGTGATTAGCAATCTATAGAAAATAGCATGAAGCTCAACATTAATATTATTGGTATGACTGCAACTTCCTGCAAAATCGGCTATCAAACCACCAACTGAATTTCTGATTAGGCCTTGAGAGCCTAATTTACCAGGTTACCAGTTGAGCTACCGTCAATATTAACTTAATTCCATTATGTGGAGGAGGTTTCAAAAAAAAACCAACCTAAAAGTAGGGTTAAGAGCATGATCACCAAAAGCATTCTTGGGGGAATTATATAGAGAATAGACTAGAAAGGGTAACTAATGATGGAGAAAGCTTCACCATTTTTAGGTTTTCAAATAAACCAACATTATTCATCCAATAAAAAAAAGAGCATTACGTCTGTTGGGTGCATACATCTTGAACGATGAGAAATACTTTCACGGACACAATCACAAATCAATATTGTTAGCCACAATCTCACATGAAATGGGGAAAAATTAAAGAAAAAGTATTTAGGTTTTTTTTTTTATGAATCAAAAGCGAAGGAAGGCATCAGGGGATACCTTGACACCCAACTAGGTTGGCACCCCAAGGCTATCCCCATCCTCTACCACCACACCCAAAATTTATTATAAAAGAAAAAAGGAAAATTGTACAAGAGGGAGGACCAAACCAAAATCCTAAAAAAAACAGGAAATAAAAAGCCAAAAAATAAAGCAAGAGACCTAAGGATAACAGAAATTAGGAAGACTATATTTGTCTCTAAAAAGTAGTTATAATAAACGTAGGAAGAGAATCCCACCAAACTGTGACCATGATTTACAAGCTTATCTGCACAACAATTTCCTTCGCAAAAAAGCCTTATGATTAAAGAAAAATTCTTTCAAGGCAATACGGGAATCTGAATTACCAATAGCTCGAAAGTTCCAGTAAAAAAATCTTTATTGAGATGGAGGATCACCCTTAGACCGGGTATTATAAATGGACCTGATAAGCTTCTTTTTTGTTTCTTGGTAAAATTTGTATTGAAAGGTACATTATCATCATCATTTTGCTGAACCAAAATGTGACACACCAGATTCAAATCTTTTTAAAGAACGGAGCAAAAATAACTACTATTTCCAACAACCACTTGTGTTTCCGGAACGGAGGGCGATGAATGGGTGCTAATATTAATTTTTAAATATTAACTTTCTATTCCACAAAAACATTTATTTTTTTTAACTAAATATAAATTTTAAGCGCTAAAAACTTAAAAATTAATATTTAATTCTTCCATTGTTAAAAAAAAAAAATCAAACTTTTGCAAGATATATTTATATAATGTATTAAACATGCCTGCTAAAAGAAATTCAAAATTTCGAAGGATACATATGAGCATACTTAAAGGTAGGGATCGAAAGTCGTAACATAAAATATTTAGAGAACCAAAACTTGCCGAAAATTTGTAGCGGAACTAAAAACGAAATTTAAGATATTTATAAAGACCAAAAACTTATTTAACTCTGGATTTAAGTTAAGAGAAGAGTAATTGTTTAAATACATGCGGTAGTTTTGAAGGATTTTGAAGTGTGTATTAAATAATTGAAATTACAAAATATCACATTATTATATGAAGAGTGTCGGGACACTATTTTTTTAACACTCAATTATTTATTGGTTGGATATCATACGTGTCCACTTTATGTGAGAGGTTAGGATATTTATAAATGGATGAAATAGAGATACTCTAAATAGAGAGATCCAACTCCCAAACAAGGGATTCTAAACATGTGGTGAGTATGACTAAACTTGAGATCAGAGAGTCAAGGAAAGGATCTTAACTGAATGAGATTAAAACTTCGAATTCTCTCTTATCTCTGTACCACGTGTAGTATAAATTAATTTCGGTGTTAGATTTTAGATATTTTTTTTTAGGGAAGATTTTAGATATTGTTTGGCAACCTCCTCTTGATTTACATACTGTCAAAATACAAAGTACTCCACAATTTGTTTTAATTTGATGTCCGGACCGTAGTTTGTTTGGCTATTTGTGTTGGTTTTAAAGTTTTAAAGTGTGAATGAGGGTGGAATGACTCAATACATTGTGTACAATGAAATTGTAATGTTTTCTGTTTGTTTCACCGTAGAAAAACATAAAATAAAAAAAATTTGATTTTGTCTCCACAATTCAATACTTTTTTTTAGTCAAAAGGAAAAATATATTAAATAAAAATCAAAAGATACAGAGATGGGAGGCATTAGACCTGACCCAGGTAAAAGATACACCGTGATAAACCAAACCAAGTGGACAACCTTAATCTATCCTAACAAAAATTCACTAGTCATCCGTGCAACTCAGCGAACCCGCGTACGGACCCGAAATCAAGTTACAAAAAATATGAAAAGTGAACATCTGCAAGAAACAATTAGGCTTTAAATTCGGCGAATGGATTGAATGCCAACACTGTAACAAAATCAAAGTCCTAACAGCTCCCTGAACAACAGGAAGCATATTTCAATATAACTTCAAGCTAGAACTTATATAGTTTGGCTCTAAAATTTATTCAACACACTTTAGCCTAAAATTTATTGTTCAACACACTTTATATCAAAAAATTGATGAAAGAAAAAAAAAATTACATTCAACTCTATATTTGTCACAACTAACTTTACTTAATCTATTTGTAGAAAAGAAAAAAAAAAAAACTTCACTTAGGCTCTGTTTGGATAGCTTAAATCTAACGGAGCGAAGCGGAACATAATAGAATGGAATGGAATAAAGATATCATTTCATTGTTTGGATATTTTATGATGGAATGAAAATAATTTTCATTTCATTGTTTTGTGAAATCGACGGAATAGAATGATTTATAACTTTTTATTCCAATTTTACCCTTTTATGTAAAAAAATAATATCAAATAAACAATAATAACATTATTGATTAGCGGAACAGAATTAAGGACAAGAAACTTGAAGATTATCCAAATCTGTATCATCCCATGAACTTAGTACCTATGGCGCAGCTTCTCCTGTTCCATCATTTAATGTTGACTTTTAAAATATTATAATTATTTAAAAAAATAAACATTACTGAATTGATAATACATTTTGTAATGAAAAAGTTGAGTACTCGAATAAATTATTTGTTCAAGTTAATCCTCATATTTTCTTGCATGTCTTTTATTCTATGTTCATATACACAACTCATGATGTTTCTCCCATAAAAATAAAAAATAAAAAAATAAAACATAATGCTTTTGAATTATTTGTCAGTTACGTTGAAATTTTGCTCTATGTTGTGTGGAAGAAAGATAAACAAGAAGAAGAGAGTAGTTGATGCACATGAAAATAAATGGCCGGAAAAAGAAAAGAAAAAAAGTGGAAGATATGGAAAGTGATGAAATAAAAAATAGGGGTGAAATGGTAATTATGTAATAAAGAAAGTTCATTCTGTTGCTTACTTCCCAAATTGAATGGAATGAAAAATAAGAGGAGGTGGTATGGATTCCATCATATTCCATTTCACTCCATTAAAAAATTTCAAATCCAAACAATGGAATATGATTTCATTCCACTCTATTTCATTCCATTCCATCACACTCCATCAATCCAAACATAGCCTTAATCTAACCATTCAAAATCAAATTGCATAACCAAACATTTACATAGTTCTTCTCTCTTTTTCCGAAATGGGAACAGTTAAATTTTTAGACAACAAATGCAATAAAAGGGAGCCATTAACATCATGCAAATTTATCACCTTTATTCGTTGATTAATCCTTCACTACGGATATTTCTCATAAATTAACATGAAGGTACACAAATTTGAAGCAAAAATAAACCCCCTACTCATTATTCACGCTGGGAGTTGGATAAATAACCTAATTATACAAGAGAAACATGCATAGCATAACATTAACACAACAAAACATTCCATGAAGTGATGAAAACTTAGAAAGAGATAAAAAAAACAGTCATAGGAAAATTAATGGTTGGTATGAATAATTAACTAGCTAGTCTCAATTTTGGATGTGATCATTTAGGAACATCTAGGCTGTAGCACCACATTTAAGAGCTTCTTTAGGTATGTTCCTAACTTTATGAACAGCCTCAGCAAAAATAACACCCATTCCCATATGCAAATGAGGTTCAATGTGACAATGGAATGCCCAAACACCAGGGTTATCTGCCTTAAACCTTAGTGCAGTCCAACCATATGGAAATATAACTGCAGTGTTCCTCAAAGGTGCACGTGTCAAATTGAAACTTTTCTCATCAACACCTGGTCTAAATTTCCCTTCTCCATATCCCAAAACCCAAAAATCATGTCCATGCAAATGCCATGGATGAATTTCACTACCAATCCCATTTAACTGGTTTGCATTTTGTAGTATCACATCAACAACCTCATTCAACTGGAACGTGTAAACACCGTTACCGGTAGTTGTGTTTGGATTAACTGGATTTTTAAATATGTCATAGTCCATTGGAAATCTCTCTGGTGGTGGATTTCTATCAAATGTATTTTTTAGGTTAAATTTGATTGATCCTAAGTAAGGTGTTGTTGGCAATGTTAATGAAACATTGTTAATAGCCCATTTAGTGAAACTACCGATTTTGTTTTGTGTGTTGAGGAGGAGAATCGTGCGGTGTGAGGATTTTGGTGGCTGTGGAGTTCCCATTTTGGAAATGATTTGTTTTGTGAACGCTTTGCTGTGTTCGGTGTCGTTCCATAAGGGTGTGACTGGTGGTGGTAAAGTTGGAAAAACTGAGGCAGAGATTGTTTTGTAGTTAAGGATTGTTAGGGCTTGTGGTGTGTTTGGTTTTCTGCCTCTAACACCGATTGAAAGCCAGTAGTTTCTTTTAGGGTCTTGGTCTGTTGTAAGGAGTACTGAGTAGGTTTCGCCTGAGTAGATGTCTATGTCATCAACTGCAAATGGGTGCACGTAGTTTCCATCTGCTTCCACTACAATAAGTTTGTGATTCTGAAACAAACAGAAATTATGGGGCAATGTTATTTCATGGAAAATTGAATTAATCTATGGTGCAATTCATGATGAAACTAATTGCACAATAATATATAAATATAATAACGATCATGCTGCTAGTGTAAAGTCCCACCAAATCATATGGGTCTCGTATAAATTTAATGGATCTTATGTGAACTTTAACCAATAAAAAAAAATGTGTTAAAAAGTATATGTTAAAATTTGTCGTTAGCATTTCTAATATTCAAATTCAACTTTTCCTAAACAACCCTAAGTGAGTTAATGAATCATTTGAGTCCAACCAATAAGACAATATTTAATTCAAATTTGAATTTTGTACACTTATGTAATACAGTTGTTGATTTGAATGAAAGTGCATATGTATGATAAAATGGGTTCGTTCCTGCAAGATGTGATTCCCTCTACTGCTAGATTATAGACATAAATTTGGCACCTAGTTATCAAGAAACCAGTGTTTCACATGCCAACTCCGACCAATCACTATGCATCTCAGTTAACTTTGTTTTCTTTTCCTTATTTTATACTAGTACTCCATAACGTGGATCTACTATTTTTTGTCGCACGTTTGACAACTCACTAATCCCCACTCATGTGATTCAAATTTTCATTCATCATTATCACATATAAGATACTACGTGAAAAAACAACTAAAGGTTGACCACTGTTATTTCAGCTGTGTAGTATTATTATTTTTTGGTGGTACCTCTTCATGTATTTGAATGTATGTATATGTATAAGTTTCTTTTAAAATATACATCTTCCGATCACTATTACAAACAAATAAATGATATATGTTGCCTATAATATAAAGTACATATATCATTTATTCAATGCATATAAATAAATAGACTTTTGCTTATAATTATGATCAGATGATGCAATTTACGAGATTCTTCATATTACATGAATAAAATATTTCTTAGAATATATATGATTTAACTTACATTCGCTGTTAGTGTAAAAGCTTTCTTACATGGACGATCAATCATTAAAACATTTAACTTTAACTATTTCATACAGGGAAATGTTAACGAGTGTCTTTGGGTACTTTTTAAGAACCATTAATAATAGGTTTTTTATGAAAGACTGTGTAATCAATGCAATGAAATTCGTAACATTTGACTTTTAAAAAAAATATTTTTTAAATTTGGTATCCTTAACTTTTTCAAAAAAAATAAAAATCGGTATCCTTAAAGAGTGAGTGTCTCGGGGGCAATCGTTAACAAGACCCTTCATGGTTGTTGTTGACCAACTCATACATGTCAATGTATAATTTTGACAATTAATTTATTTAATTATAAAATAAATAAAAAATTAATATTTTAAAAAGAATAATATGGATAAAATAAGTTATGTGAACATGTAAATAAGGAAACTACGACATTTAATGGAGTTCCTATTGATTTTTTACAAAGTATTGAAGTTAAAGTTAACATGTGTTTTAAGACACCCAAAACCTTAATTTTTAATTCCTCCGATTCTGCACATTAAACGGCTACTTGAGCTGGACACACGAAGTCGTAGATTTCCATATCGAAACATTTTTTCAAAGATATTTTCCAACTTCTTTGACCTGTTAGTGAAGTCTTTCTTACGCTGCCTTAAACACATGCACACCTACCGTATCTAAATTATTTCATTCGTTTTCCATGAATTAGACTATTAATCTCCGGAATTTCCTCTTAAAAGTACCCTTGCTTATTATGTCGACAATTGATTCTTCTTTTTTTTGGACAAAATTGATTCCTTTTTTATTTGGTGGGAAGTGGGAACAATGAAATGAAATAGTACCACTATCTTAATCTTAATTATGAGACAGCTGCCCAAAGTTGATAATTAAGATGCGCATATATTTAGATGTGGAAGCAATGATGATATAACCCTAATAATGACATGCAAAATAGACACACACAAACTAATTGGAATATGACAGAATAATATAAATGTTAATAAGAAAAAGTATATGTAGTGGGTCATAGCTAGAAAACTCACTGAAATGGCCAAGTTGAGAGAAGCCAAGGACGTTGTACTAGAAATCCTTATTCTATAGGTCTTTTTTGGCTCCACATGAAGAATCTGGGGTGCACATTCTTCACCACCTTTCAAATTGCATTGGGGTAGGGAGGTGCTCCCATATTTAGCTGCTAGGGAACAATTGAACTGTCCTCGTCCATTGATGAGCAAGCTCTAAAAAAGTTGTCGATTGAATGATGTGTTAGAAAGAAAAAAAAACAAAAAAACAAATACTATATTATCATTCATAAAAGGTTACGCATGCAATTATTTTAAGAAAAAATACACTGTTGCTTTTGTTCGTTTCTTCTGATTATCTTTCCCTTTTTGCGTCAAAATAAAGCTAACACCGCGTGGCCAATTGTATGAAAAAAAGTACTATTCCATTATCTTTCTTGGTACTGTCCATGATTAAATTATAATTTAAAAAAAAAACTAATTTGAGGGAAATTATAATTTTAAATATTTACGATGATTTCCTTTATTTTATTTTTGAAATTTTTTGTCTTGATTAAAATTTAAAGGATAAAATAAGAAGAAAAAATTTGTACCAGTTCATATTTCTACAGTCTTGAAAGATGTGTTGTTGAAAAATAAAATTGACAAGTGGGGGTGGCAACTGCGAGAGTTCACCCTTATAGAAAACATCCAACGAAAATTTGATGAAATGGGCCACCTAGCTGCAAGGTTTTCTATGCCACTATTGGGAATTATTAGGTATTAGGTGAATGGGAATATGACTCTTTATTCTTTCCCAATTTTTTATTTTTATTTCTATGCCACATGAGTGTGAGTTGTTTTCTTTCAAGAATTTTATTGTCTGGTTTACAGATCAAATAACATCATATTCATATGAAAAAGGAAAGCACTAATGCTCATCTCATATGGTGGATGTCACAAATAAAGAGTATCATTGGTGATGATGAAAAGTATAGTGGTGAGAAGTCTTGTGTTAATTTGTTATGAAAATTTTAGCGTAATCATACTCATAAGCCAAAAGTTATTATTATGCTTTAAAATGTTCTAGATGTCAAATAATTTATTTTTTTAACAGTAACATTTTACTGTGAAAAAATTCAAAGATGAATAACGTGAAAATTATTTGAAGAGTTCAATTTTTGTACAATGTTATTGTAATAAATTTTACACATTCAACTGATCATAATTCATAACCAACTTTAAAACGAGCTAAGACCCTAAACCCTAAATTTTAAAAATAATTAATGATAGTTGGACACATTTAATAATAAGACACACCGCTTAAAAAAATTGAAAGTGTACCTGTGGTTCACCAATCCATCTCATTGGGGCTGAAGAGAGGCCAACCTCTTGTTCATGTGAGCTTGTGTGCCACAAATCACTAAGGAGCAGGTTGAACTCACCATCATAATGAAATGGCTCTCTTTGGTTCTTTGGTAAATCTACTATTAGAGAACCATACAACCCTGCTGCTCTCTGCATACCAAAGTGTCCATGATAGAAATATGTACCAGGCTGCACCATATTCAACACCAACCCATTAATATTATATATATGTAACTATCTCTAATTATATTATATATTATAAAATAAAATAAAATATGTCATAAAAGAAACAGAAGAAAAACCATTGCTGGCATGGACATATATGCCACTTGGGGTCAAATATGTGATCAAATTAATCAGCATGTGACAGTAGAAACAGAAAAGGAGATTATAGATACAACAGAGTGATAATATTTAATTAATTACCCTGTCAACTTTGAATCTGTAATTAAAAGTTTCTCCTGGATTTATAGCACACTGTGAGATTGCAGCAGTTCCATCAGCCCAAGGAGTTCCAAGCTGCAAACATTTTAACAGTAATTAACAACAAAATTTAATGTAATATTAATTATAATTAGACTGGTACTTTGCTTCATGGCTTCATGATCAAAACCACTAGAACAAAGAATTTACCTGTCTGATTCCATGCCAGTGAATAACAGTTCCCTCTGTATGGAGCTTGTTGGTGAGTGCAATGTCAAGAGTGTCACCAACTTCAGCTTTAATAGTTGGGCCTGGAAACTGGCCATTGATTCCCATCACAACATGCTCTACACAATCTGGCTTTTTGTATATGTACTCCACATCAAACTTGTAGTGTCTCACTTTTGCTAATGATAACTCAAATAATCCTAACCATATGCACCAAACAAAAACTGCTTTCAACAAAGCCATTGTTGCTAAGCTAGCTTTTGCTCAGAGATTTAGTCTTTTGGGACTATTTGTATCTACAGATGAAATGAAAGAACGATTGTATGTGTATATATATATAAGAACTAAGTGGAGGCGTATCTCGATTATTGTACCATTAACATTGCCTAGGCTGTCACATACCCCGTGGTCATTATTTTAACAACAATGATATATAGACATACACATCTAAATTTTATACATTCATTCAACATTTTATTCTCTTTATCTCTATTTCATTTAGTTAATCAAATAATTTCTAGAAAAAATGTGATCATATATCTAATTAACTGAAATTTTTTAAAGTGATACAAAGAGGTTTTTTAAAATGATACAAAGAGGTGTATACATGGTATTAACTTGCATCCATCGAATCATTCTTTTTTCTCTTTTCATTTTTCCTCTTTGTTTTAAAGTGTACACCTTTACATGATGTGTACATGGATCTTTTTTCTTATTTTAATCTATCGGTATACCTCGTGCTCTAACTATTATTTTAATATATGCCAACTAATATTTTTATCTTATCATCCTTCTTAGAATAAAATAAGATGTATTATTTTTCCAATAGTGTTTGAATTTGCACGTATATATAAGACATAAAAAGAAACGCGATCACAAAAAAAAGTATTGTAAATAAAGTAAATATTTTAAATTGGTTTCTTCAAGAAAAAAATTTCCCGACTCTGTATACCAAAAAAATCCAAATTTGACCCACTTTCTATTTTTGTTGGTTTTTTTGTCGTTTTTCTCATTTCCGCCATTTGAAACGGCGGGAATGAACCCCCTCTCTCTAACACATGTCTGCTTGTGGCAGGCGGGATTGAAAAAAATAAAACTAAAATGGTCAAACTTGTCACACGCAGACATGTCTCAGAGAGGGGGCTCATTCCCGCCGTTTCAAATGGCGGAAATGAGGAAAACAAAAATAGAAAGTGGGTCATTTTGAAAAATAAATGTGACAGATATCAAATTTGAAATTTTTTTGGCATACAGGATCAGAAAAAAAAAATTCTTTCTTCAATGACAAACGTAAAAGGTGATAGTAAAAAAATTTAAACTAAATTCTATTACATACTTTTGACATTGATTTTCTGACGGAAAAACCATCGATATAATCTATGAACTATCACTCTTTCTTCAATTTAATCCATAAATTATAGAAAGAATATATTAAATTATCTCCTTTACTCTTCTCTTTATCCCTATTCTAACTCTTTATATCTCTTTTAATCTCATTCTCACTCTCTTGGTTATATTTTTATATTTTAAAGAAGAGGTAGTGAATTTAAGAGAGATAGAAAGTTAGGAGATAGAGACATGGATGAAACCAGAAAATATTGTTTTTGGTGGCAAGATAGTTTGATAAGTGATACACAAATCAACGGTGTACGAGTAACTTTTTTTGTTTTTGTTTTATTTTTTTTAGAGAAAGTAACTTAATAAATTTCATTTATCTTTGTTTTGGTATATGGACGAAACAGTTGCCACCTTAAAACTCACACTATAGATACAAAATAATAGCCACTAGAAAACTCATACACATAAGTAACTCCTCTGATCATATTGTTCATCTTAACAATTTAGACATTTTTTTCTAGTTGAGTTACTACTTGTGAGCATGTAGCTTCTACTAGTAATATTTATATTAGAAATTAGTTTAATAATAATAATAATAATCCTATATAATACAAAATTAATTAATTAAATAATGTCAACGAGTTAATTGTCGAATCAAATTCCAAACTATTGTTGAATTGGTTCGGTTCATTGTCATCTATAATCTAATGCATTGAGTTTGGCGTGTATTTTGCTCTGTGTTTTGTTTTATCTCTGGTTTTGGTGTACTGTTTGGAATTCTAATCCCCTTCCTTTTATCTATCTATATTTATAATATATTTTGCCTTTAACAAAAAGGTAAAGATCGTCAAAAAAATTGTTAAATTTAGAAATAAAACTCAAATTCTTTTAAACAATTTGGTAAATCCCTCGTATGATGAGCCGTCCTCGTGTAAAAGAAAATAAATGAGCACTAATTAAATATTGTGTTAAACAAAAGAGTCTTGTTAGCGAGTGCCCCGGGCACTCTTTAATAATTTTAAAAGAAGAAATTATTCTATAAAAAAGTTAAATATTTCAATTTCCTTTAAAAAAGTTAAAAGAAAAAACAATAATAAAAACACGCTTTTTCCTTTAAAAAAGAAACACGCTTTGTAGCTAATCTACCCATCGGTCAAGCACACGCTTTGACTGCTTCCCAATCCCATCCCATAACACGTTTTATTCTAAACAAATTTAATTAGAAGTAAAAATAAAATTATTGTTTTTGACATCCCTTTAAAAAAAATTATTGTTTTTGACTTTATTTTTACAGAAATCTGATATTTTAAATTTAATTGCTAAATTTAAAATAGTTACTACTGGTGTGTTGAAACTTTTTTGTACTCGAAGGTTGATGAACAAATAAATTACACTCGAGAATATATATATTTTGCAAGCTCTTATATACAACTCACTTCAAAAGGTTTTGTAAAAAAAAAACTCACTTCAAAAAGCTGGTACGTTTTATAATAAGTCACCCTTTTTTTTTGACCAAATAATAAGTCACCCTTAAAACTCAACAATTGGGGCTTTATATCTTATATATTTCCTATTAGGAAATAATCAAGAGAAAAAATTCACACAACTGAAAACACACTAATATAAGGAGTACAAATAAACGAAAACAACTAAAAAATATACTATTCAACCTGCAATGTTTATAAGGACAAAATAACAAATCATCTCATACAATTTTTGCACGTATAGAATTGCAAACTCTCTTAACTATTGTTATGCCTAAAACTAATTATTTTGTTAGCGAATCAAAGAAGTTGATTCTTGGTCAAAATCATGTTAATTTCCATGGTAGCTAACTACCTATTAAACTTGTTTTCCAACTAATTTATATAACCATCACCCCAATTTATTATAAATATATAATATCTATAGTTTTAATCTCTCTCTTTTTTCTCTTACTTAAACCCTATCCGTCACCACTTTTTTCTTGCATCTATCAAAGTGCAATAATATAGGGTCAGTTTTTACCTAAATTCACCATCTGAATTGTTTTTTTTTCATTATTAGTTGAATAAGTGATTTCCACGTATTTTCAATCTTTTTTCATTTGTTTTTGTGAATCGTCGTCTTTCACTCTGTTTGTTATGATTTATTGTCTTTGTGCTGTGTGTTTTTGATTTCTCGTCTTAGTGTAATGTTTATTTGATTCAGGTTTAAAGATTAGCTTTGAGAACATGCATATTCAATCCATGACTTGTCATCGTCAACGTCGTAGATTTGGAGACAAGAGTATTTTGAAGACTTGAATACATTCACATTTGTAGGCATAGGTACTTTGTCGTTTTATGTTATTAACATGGACGTGTGAGTTTGTTCGCAAATTCATCCTTTTTGTTTTTCGCAATTTTGAATTTGTATTATATCAATGTACTCTATCAATTTGAACGATGAATGTCATTTATTTTTGTGAAGAAAAAAAATCTGTTAAGTTGCGTTTACCTATTTCCTTTCAATTTTGTAGGTTTTTTTAGCTCAATTATCAAGAATGATAAAAAGTAAAGATTCTAAGAGCATCCACGATGGAGACACCAATTTCTAAGTACTTAAATGGATCACACGTGTACATATCACTCATTTATAATTTTTTAATAATAGTACCTAATATTTATAATTTTTTAATAGTAGTACGTAATAAGAACTCAATCCCTCCAACCCAACATCTCACACAAATTTCTTAAATGGGACCCACTAATCAACTATCAATAACTTTATATCATTACATATCAATTTTTTAATTACTTGTTAAAGCAGATTATTCTAGAGAATTTGAGGGAAATGTAAGAGCAGATTTGTTAGACAATCCATGATTCACCTAACGAATTAAGGCGGTTTTAGTTACTTGTTGAACGAGCTGACATTTTCTACCGTTTGAAGAAACCTTGACTCGCTAGGCGGGCTGAATTCGCCTAGCAAATATTTTCTTTTGTATATGGGTAAAAAGGATGCTCGTATAAGAATGTGATAAAAGATGTAATATATATTAAAAATATCACGTAGGGATGACAATTGGACTCAAACCCGTTGGACACCCACAAAAATACCCACAGTAATGGGCAGGGTAAATACGTGCATTTATGAGTCCGAGTTTGTGCTTGGATAATTACGCGTATATTTGAATGGGTATCGGTGTTGGTACAACCAGTCTAATGCCCAACCCACACATTTATAATATTATATAATTTAAATTTATATACCATTAGTTGTATGGATAAGGCTAGTGCGAGTGTAATGGTGGTGGTGAATTAAATGAAAAATTCTTTTCTCACAATCAACGGTAGTTAACTAATGTTGACTCTTTTTGGCTGTAGTTCTACCGTTCAATCAACTGCACTTAAATGTAGTTCCTGACAGAGCATCAATTGTGATTTTGTACATTTCGATCGAAAAATTAAAATAAATCGAGACTTATTCGAAATGTTACGTAACTTTGCAGATCCTTTATATATATTTTTATACAGGCATCCATAAATTTTCGTAGCATTCCGACTAAGTCTCAATTTATTTTGATTTTTCGACTGAAACGCGCAAAACACTATTTTTTTCCAAGTGTGCGTCCGAAAAAGTGATCTAGAGGTTGAATTTTTTTCACACGTGTTTCGAAGAAGAAGAAAAAACAACATCTCCCACAAAAAAATGAATTTTTCAACAAGGGACAGATTAAATATGAATTTTTAACGCGTTTAAAACTCAAGACATCAAAACATCAACCTAGAGTTCGAAGTTTGAGTTTTTTTTCTTCTTCTTGCAAACACCTCTATAAAATATATAGAGAGAATCTGCAAAATTATGTAGCATTCCAAATAAGCCTCGATTTATTTTGATTTTTCGATTAAAATGCGCAAAACAACAATTGTTCTTCTACCAAGAACTACACTTAAGTGCAACTGACTCAGTGGTAGTTAACTACAGCTAAAACGACACAATTGTAGTTAACTACTGTTGGGAACAAAAATGTATTTTCCATGCGTTTTTAAGAAAAATTGAATGTGAGAAGAGCTATTTTGGAATTAAATTAGGAAGAAACCCGGATCTATAAATTGTAGAATAGAGCACTACATTACATATCACGAATTACACAATACAAAGCACTTGATCCTTTTGCAATTGTTCTAAGAGTTAAAAAAAGAAAAAAAGAAAGAAAAAAAAAGAGAGGAAGATAGAGTGATCTAAATACAAAGCACTTGGTCCTTTTGCAATTGTTCTAAAAGTTCATAAAAACAAGAGAGGGAGATAGAGTGATCTAGTCGAGAGAGATACAGCAAAGGAGAATAAGGAATCGGTCAAATCTTTTTTCTTGTTTTCATTGTAATGTTATATTTAACTAATTATCTCTATTGTTGGGATTATGTGTAGTAATTATGAGTCTATTGTAAATACTTAGATATGATTGATTATATATAAATTCTATTATTCATTATGTCTTTAATTTAATTATGCACTTATTGCTTTTTCCGACATGTAATTTGAAAATGATTTATATGGTTTAGAAAGTGCAAGGCATGTCTTTTTATATAAATTATATGTATTGAATCATGTGAAGATACAAATGTATAAACATATGGTTAGGTTTGCAATCTATTTGATCATATATTATTGAATCATTTATCTACTTAGTTCAATATCAAAAGTCGATTGATACAATGAATATTTTATGTCATTAAACCGATATGTCAACGTATGATGAGGGGTAGATGGAAACATTATTGAATTAGGAGGAGTATATAATTGATAAAAAAAAATAAAATTACTTTTGATGATTAGTTAACGAATGTTAATTTCGACAATATAATCTTTCTATTCTTGTTTTACTCCCTCCGATCCTATTTACTTAAAAAAAAAGTTACTTTTAATGATTAGTTAACGAACAAGAAATCAAGAATAGGCTTGATTTGTTTGTTTACCTAAATGCCATCACTCTTAAATGGAAAAATATATATTGTTGCTACAGAATTCTCTTTTAAAGTTTCTTAAATCAGATGGAACAAATTTTGTCTCTGTGATTGATCAATTGAACATTATAATGTTGGAATCAATTAGAGTAGAAAAGTGAGAAAATAAAGCACATGACATCAATTGAATCAGATGCATTATAATCAGATGGAACAAACAAAATAATATTTATTTGTTGAGAAACCTGCATTTTGTCTTACTGCGCAAAAGCCCATTTTGTCTTACTGCGCAAAAACTGTCTAAAAGTAACTACATAATACACCTTAAGTTTTATTGTTCGGTCCCTTATTTTGCTGCAAATCAAACGCACAAACAAAATGACAAACCACCTTTGTAATGTGGAAGACAAGACAAGATTTCCAAGCCATTCTTTAGAATCATATACCAACATGTAGATATTATGAAGGAAAAATAATTCATATACCAACATGCTTGACCGAATGAAGACATATCCATCACGGAATAAATTGTATGGAAGTGTCTGAGGGTGTGGTTGATACTTGAGACTGAGACGTGGAGCATGGTTTGCATGGAATTTATTTGTTCCTGTTTGAAATACTTTTTTTGTCTTCATTCATTATTTGGACAATCATTCACATTGGCATGCTACGTTGAAATGAAATTGTATTTGCATTATTCACATTTTAACTCTTCTTTATTTTTCTGGTATAATTCAAATTTTATCTCTATGATTGATCAATTGAACATTATAATGTGTATGCATTTTAATTTCTAGTATATTGATTTGATTTCAATATTATTATTTTTTTAGAGAATTTGATTTCAATATTGTTGCTGGTATTATGTAGGGGTGGACAAGTTGGTCCGACCCTCCAAGGAACCGGCCGATCCGCAAGAAAATAAAGGAAAACGGGCGGGTCAAACCGGGTTGATAATTCGGTTTATGCTAGTTAGTAAAGGACGGTTACGGGGTGTGTATAGCACCGATTTTAACCGAACCCGAACCGAAGTTAGGCCCAAAATATTTTTCCAACTCAGCCCAACCCAAACAGCCTCCATAATCCATATTAATACTTAATTTTTTTCCACTGAAATCCTAGATCTCATTTGTGTCACCGTTTCATTCTCCTCTTCTCCATTTACAGTTCATCATCTTCCTAGTTTTTCTGTTCGCTGCATAATTTTCACAGTTCATCATCATCTTGTCTTCGTTTCTTCAACCTCTCTTCTCTGTTTCTGTTCCATTTATTCATTGTTCACGAGTTCACCACTTGTTGTTGTTATGAGATCCAAATTACTAGTTTTTACTGTGAAAATAAAACCTTACATCTAAATTTACATTTGAATTTTCTGAATTTGTTGATTATTTTGTATCAATTCTTGCATACATTTAAACCGAAAGAAACCGGCCGCTCGACCGAAAAAACCAACGATCCGCCACCGCCGTAACCAAAGCATTTAAATGGACGGCTGCGGACACTTAATCTCAAACTGTCGGTCTTGACGGTTCCGGATTTTGAGACTGATACTCGACTGGAACCGTTCGCTGTCCACCCCTAGTATTATTGGTGGATTTCAAACTTACGCCCAGACAGGCCAAGCTAAGAACCACACTGACCTACATGACCCCTAGATGAACCTTCTTTGCAGTGCGGTTCCATCCTCATTGACCGTTCATACAAACCCTGAAAGTTTTCAACGAAGCCCTTATCTATGAAAAGGCAACGATGGAAAACCATGGTTGTAGAAGGAAGAGAGGGTGGGAGAGGATGGTGTGAGAAATGGTGGGGTTTGGAAGGTTATTTATAGGGAGGGTGGATCAAAAAACGGTTGGGAGGTCATAAATGCAGTCAAAAAACGTGGTAAAACACGTTTTTTTGACTTGACCACCGACAAAACATGTGGTGCAAACCACCGGCCATGACACTGATGCAGTCCGAAAAATACAATTTGAAACGCACCTATTTTTTCCTGAATATATATTCCGGATTAATACGATACCGGTGAGCGAGAGAAAAGTTGGCACTTCTTGAAGGGTTAAGGAAGTTCCGAAATGTCTAATCCGGAAAACTTCAGCATTGAATTCTTTTGTGTGGAGTCATTAATGTAGGTTTGGACGGTTACAACCACTAACACGTTTTCATTGACTGTTGTAATGACCTAGGACTTGTTTTAGGCTATAAATAGGCTTCCATCTTCAACAAATACCTTCATTCTTCACTTCATCTCTTTTCTTCCATTTTCTTCAAAAAAATTTAGTTTTTTAAGGGTGTCGGTGGTGTCATGGTCATTGTTGACCGTTCATATGAACCCTGCAATTGCATTGCAGCTTGTGTGGGGTTCATATAACGGTCAACAGAGACCCTTTACATCAAAGAAAGACACAAAAAAGCACATAACATCTGGTCCGAAATTCGTTTTCCTGATAGCACTAACAATCTATTCCGGATTATATAATCCGGACCAGAGATATTTTTGAAAATTTTACAGGGCGCGCGAGAAGGTAGCAGGGTGGGAAAAGTAAATCCCTATATGTAACTTCAACTACGTAGAAAGTTTATTAGTTGGCCATTGTTGATTGTCAACTGAGGCATGAGCCCTTATGTCTCAAAATGGAAAAGGTGTAATATTTTATTATTATTGGAGGAAGTTTAATCTGTCACGCTAATCTATGTTAATCATCTGAGATCATTGTTCTTTTGGCCTCCTATTTATTCTTTACCGTGAAAAACAATCTTCTTTAAAAGTATTAAAAGTGTTATTCGGAAGTTATCTCCCGAACAATTTGCACATTTGTGGGGCCAAAAGAGCAACGATGCAACTCCATGCCCATAATTGATCTATTTACAACCCATCCCAATATATACAGACATGGAATTTATAACTTATAAGTGATTATTCCATATCATAAACTGTTAGATCAATGACCTGCAGGTTACTTATAGTTCACCATCTGATAATTAACTATTTGACATAAGGAAGCAAGATACAAATTTTGCAACTATTTGACATAAGGAAGCAAGATACAAATTTTGCTTCCTGGCAAGTGGGTTGCTAAACTGTTAGGGATGATGCAGTTAAAGTTGAGAATGAGAATGCATTGGTCCAGCTTAAGATTTGAAAAGGAGATAAAAAGAGACTGGGATTTATGTTTTATGCATTGGTCCCGTTGTAAGATGTAAAGTAAATTTCAGTCTAAATTAAGAGAATGCATTGGTCCCAATTTTATTTTATTTTTTATGCTTAAAATTAAATGCAAATCTCTGAGATTGTTCATATTGAATTTGATCAATTTTTATTTTGCTTCCCAAATTTAAAATAAAATAAATTTAGTATTATAATAAAATATCTTGCTCCACCATTAGAACACTTGCTAAACAAGTCAAAAATAAAAACGATATTTGTACAAGTGATCCTTCGGTTTTGGAAGAGTTACATAAACAGAATGAACTGATGCATGGGAAAATTCATGTTAATTAACATAAGTGGAGTAATCAATAAGAAACTTTGTTTGGTAGGAAAGTAGAAAGACAACTCATTTGTATGACCATGTGATTACAACAACTCATGGACACGAACTTCTTAGTTTAATCCATCAAAATCTAACTACATTCAATCAATCAAAATCCAACTATAGATCAATTATTCCTGCTTACTACGAGCCGCCCTTGCACGATGTCTTAGTTCAGCTCTTTTCCACTTAACAATCAAGTAACATAAGGAAAAGAGTGTATTGATCTGCAGAAAGAAACAAGATACTTAACGTTAATATTCAATATGAAAAGATGACCGTCACCATAATGGTTGTGACAAAGGGGAAAATACTAACCAAGATTATCATTGCGAATGCAAGAAGAGGTCCAGACCAAAGAACTGACATAAATACTCCACTTGGATCAAAATAGTTTTGACTAGAGAAGCTTTTCCAGTTTTCCCCCAAAATACTATTAAGTCTCTCGGCAAGATATACACCAGCCACTGCAAAACAATTTTCAATAAAGATCAACTACATTATTGGTTTAAGTTCAACAAAGATAGTATAACTTAAAAAATATATAACCAACAGAAGGATTAAGAGATGTAAAATGGAAAATGAACAGAAATATCAGTCTGATACAAGTTTACGCTTAAGACGCAAGAATGCACAATGGAAATGCCTATATCTTCTCTACACCATAGGTATTCAAACTTCAACTCAAAAATCCAAAACCCTGTATTATTCTTTGTCATTTATAACCTATCATCTCTCGTCTAACTAGCTAAGTATTTTGTATCTCCATTGCTTGATCAGTGGCTAAGATCATATCATGAAAAATCTCATTCTAAAAGAAATATTGATGTAAATAAATTGGATAATTTTGCAAACATCTAAATGCTTCACTATGCAAAAAAACAGTTGTAGTTCGGATGAGTCAGCATGACCAGATATTCACTCTTTTGCAACCATCAAAGCATGACAGGATAAATGGATTTGTATGCATAAATCTGGAAGCCAAACAGAATAGGCTGCAGCAACAACAACAACCAAGCCCTATCCCACCAAGTGGGGTCAGTTACATGGATCAAATTACGTCAAAATGTTACCAAACAGAATAGACTACATAATTTTTTTCAAATATCACATTATCGCCGCTCAGTATTTAACCCAATGCAGAAAATGAAAGGCAGGGGGGTAAGTTGATTATCATGGGGAAGGCAACAACTTCAAACAGAAGTGAAGTGAGGTACATCAAAAGTAATAGAACAGTATAATTAAGCCTTTATAGTTTATTCAAAACAACCATTCCATAAAATAAAAAAGGAATGCTAATGCTACATACATGCCAAAAGGAACAAGAACATCTGAAAGTTGGTATTCTTCCTAGAGATGATAATTGCAAGAAGCAATAGAACATGGAATGTTAACAATCCCAGTAGCCAGGGTTCCTGTAACAAAAAAAATCAAGGCAATATTAGTAACATTGCAGCATTGAAATAACCAGAAATTTCTAAAATGAGAAAATGGTAGAGATTGAATATGATAATTCAAAACACCAAAAGGTAATATGATCCATAAAAATAAGTCAATCCAAACAGGCCCTAAGTTCAATTTAGTACAGAATCAATATACAACTCACATGAATGATATTACAAACCAGTCCAAAAAAGCACAAAATAAATAGATAATTGAAAAAACCACATTCAGTTAAACTCGATAAGAAAAGACAAAGGTTTGCGGCGAAATTGAAAGGAGAAGAGTAGGTACCTTCCAATCAATGGCATGAAAGAAACCTAAAAAGTTATCTTTAGCAGGACGAAGATTAGAACGAAGTTCGGAAGAGATTTTCTGAACAAGATCTGACATGAGATCAACGTGCTCCTCCATAGCAGATTTCAATTCATCGATAGACATGGCGTTGCGATCTGAAGTTACTGGTAATCGACTACTTCAGTACTTCACTTTCTTTGAATTCTCTGGTTTTTGAATTTTGATTTCGTTCGATTCCAGATTATTCTTCTTCTTCTTCTTCTTCTTCTTCTAAGTTGTGTTCTCAAGGGTAAATTGGGAATTATCGAAGAATGAATGTTGGGCGGGTCCAATTGCTTTACTCTTGCTTGATTCGAGTAATTAGATAGATAGATATATTATGTCCTTGCTATCTGCACCCCACATTTTTCTTATATTTTATGTTTGTAAAAAAAACATAACGAGTACATGCTGGCTAAGTATTGGATTACTTTTTCTTGTAATTACTTTTATTTTCATCAGAGTAGGTAGAAATTATTTGTTGATTTATTTTACATTCTTTGACACAATGACTTGGAAGCTTTCACTATCCGTGTATCCACAATCTTTTCCGTTGATACTTTATATAGTGTGATTGTGATGGGTTGCTTCATTTTTTCTGCATTATGTTACTTCATTTGATGTCCATTTTGATGCGAGTTGATAATGCTTCGATAAAATATGTTTGTCCTTAATTTATCATGTTATACAAATGATATGAAGGAACCTATATAGTGAAAGATTGAATTCAGGAACCTATTTAGCTGTTTTTTGGGTGACATGGTTTCAACCACTAGTACTGCAAATTTCCGATTTTTGAAGTAAGATTTGTGCACGCAGTGCAGCATTATCTGCTCATTTGGTTGTCTTGCTAATGTTACCATCTTGTACAATTCATATAAATTCTAGTTTTGTTGTCTTGTGGTAGCTATCAAATGCTTGTTTAATTGATGTTATGAGGTTGTTATCTTTGATGTTCGGTTTGCTTAGCTTTCTTTGATGTGCTGCTTTGTTTATCTTTGATGTTTTTAGGAGTTAAGTAGAACTTTTCCCAGATGTAGATGTGATGGAAAGTTTTTATTACAAGAGATTGGTGAAAATTCTGTAAGATTTTGTTGGCTGTATCAAAAGTGGAGTAGAATCCCACAATCTCATATAGGCTTCCAATTTTGTAATTTCACTTCCATAACAGTAGGAGAACACTAGGCTAAATTTGAATCCAAGCTATATTGGATCTTGCATCAGCATAAAATGAATATACTCTCCCGTTCTTGTGGCAATTCACTTGTTATGAAGCCAAGCAAGCACAAAATTCCTTTTCATACACATGGCTCTTGAGCTAGATATCGAATTTGCAACACTCTTAGTAAATAGCTACCCAAAATTCCTTTTCCATTGGCATGTAGTGTTGTAAAATCTTTACAAACAAGAGCTAGACTAGGATGCAAGTTCAAGCCATCTAGCACATATGTAGCATCCCTCATGCCGGAAGAATTCCCAATTTCATGCACATGATTATATTTGGGACTCAATATCTGCATTATTCAAGGCAAGAATTACCAAGCTAATGACTTGCAACATGTTTTTCCTTCCGCTTTTGTTGCCATCTTCACCACCATTAGTAGATACCATCACATAAGAAACATAGCTCCGGTTTGTTTTTGCGGTGAATACAAGCTTAACGTGTGTTTTCTCTAGAGCTACAAAATATAGCTTCCTCATTTTCACGTTTAATATGCCGCGGGACACGATAAATGAGAATCTACTGCTATTCCAAACAACCAATTTTGACTCTCCTAAAGTGTTGGAAGTTCCCAATCTGATTTAAATGAAAGCATCTAGTACTACTATTTTCATAGAAAAGCATATGGCACGAGTGATTTCTCAGACTAGCATCTTTACAAGAACTCAATGTTAATTTTAAAAGTGGTGCATTATACTAAAGAACACAATTTGGCATTGCTCTATGGTCTAATTATTTAAGAATCAGGTCTCAATTTTCGGAAGCAACTTTTTTTGCAACCTGTTCCATATGTAACGTGATACTCCCTGCATTTCTATTGTGTTATGTCCATTTTATTAATCAGATCCATGTGAATCTTTAAATCAACATGATGGTGCTATGGTATCATTTTTTCAGCAAACGTGTAGCATGGAGTCAAATAGCTGATTCACAAGCAAGTTTGCTACTTAAGTTTTCTTCTCAAAGTTAATAAATATTTTTTATATGAAAAGTCAATGAGCATTATACTTCTCAAAGTTTTCTTCTATTTATTTTTTTGAGGAATAACTCTTATCTTCTAAATAAAAATCGATGAAACTTAAACGTGTTTCTTTATTTATCTACCTACCCCAAAGTGCTTATTTTCATTCATTTTCACATTTTTTTTATTATGTATACGAATCTTAAAAATCTTAAGATATAAAGCTGCAACTGGTATAGTTGATAATAAACGATAAGAATAGTTAGTGTGATTCACTGATTGATATAATTTTTATTACTTGTATGCTCTAAAGGAACAAGTAAACATGTTCATTAATGAGTTTCTATCAGCTAATTGGATTAAGAAATCATTCCCTACATAACTTTTTTTACTTGAATATCTTGTTGTTTGTGATATATGGTTGGGAGAAGATGATAAAAAAAAACATTTAATGTATTAATACTCTTCTATTTTATTCCGTTTCCAATTATTTTTTTTAAAAAATGAATGAATTTGTTTTATCTTATTGTTGAGTTTTTTAGACTCTTTTTTTAATTATAATGTATTTGAAAACTCTTAACTGCTATTAAAATTTAATTGATTGCTCATTCATATGTATTTTGACATTCAAATTTTGTATATTTTAAAAATAAATTAAATTTCAATTGATCCTCTCAAAAGAAAAACAATATTTTTCAAATAGCAAATAGGTAGGTGCATAAATTACTTTACTGTAAACTGATTCAGATATGAAGGAGATAGAATTTGGGTGAACCCAAAATGAAAGCCCATTGGCCCAATACGAAATTATATATAAACTTCCTCCATTCTCAAACCCTAAACCTTACTGGGTTTGCTGCGCCTAATCTCCATCATTCAAAGACAAACCGAGAAATGGGTATGCATCTTCTCTTCAATTCTCCATCCATGCTTTGGTTTCTGTATGATATGATAATCATCAAATCGAAATGTGATGTAATTGTTGTTGTTGTTATCTTTGAGTAGGTGCCTACAAGTATATTTCTGAGCTATGGCGCAAGAAGCAATCTGATGTGATGCGATTCATGCAGCGTGTGAGGTGCTGGGAGTATCGTCAGCAATCCTCTATCGTTCGTCTCACCAGACCCACTCGTCCTGATAAGGCTCGCCGTTTGGGTTACAAGGCTAAGCAGGTATTAATCTGTCATTAGATCTATGTTGTTGCTGATTTATGATGAATTTGTTCTACGTAGTTGTTGATTCTCTGTGTATTTTACTTGCTGCGTTTTTCGTATTTACATTTTAATGAATTTAACAGTTATTTAGAGATAATCACTTAGGGTTTTCAAAAAGTGATTTTGTCATAATTTGGAGATAATAATTTAGTCATTTTACGAATAGAAACCATGTTGTGTATGTTTACAAATAAGTCATAAGTCATTTTATAAAAATGGGTTTCCAATGGGTTAATATTGATGCAATAAAAACGTCGAGTCATCCTATTCTGCTGTTTTTGTTTACTAGTTTTAACACCTGGAGAAAATTGATTATAAATTACACTCATATATAGTTGACATAAATGGTTAAACTATACAGTCAACGTGATAATAGTTCAGTAATCATAATTATAAAATTTCATACTCCCATGGAAGGTAAGTTTGTATCCTTGGAACCATAGCTCAAGACCATGTACAGGTCTACAGACTATCAAATATTTTTGGTTTATTAATTTCCAAATTTTTGTTTATGTCTGATACCAGACTAATCTGCTGTCTGTGGTTTATTTTGTTAAGTCAACTCTTACATTTAAATGAAGTATAGACAATGTGTTATGTCTTGTTCTTTGTTTATTTGTTTATTTACTTGTGTTTGTTTTTTTATTTTTACTTGTTATTCATATTGAATTTATTATGATTTACCTTGCTAAATTGTGAGTTACAATACTGTATTTGTGTATTCATTTGATACTGTATTAACCCAACTAAATTTTGTGAATTGTTATACTGTATTTGTTTGTTCGTGTTGAACTTGTTATGAATTATCCTTGCTTAGTTTTGTATACATGATTGTCATACTGTATTTGTTACATCATTTCAGGGATATGTTGTGTACCGAGTGAGGGTACGCAGAGGTGGTAGAAAGAGGCCAGTTTCCAAGGGTATTGTTTATGGTAAGCCCACCAACCAGGGAGTTACCCAACTCAAGTTTCAAAGAAGTAAGAGGTCAGTTGCTGAGGAGCGTGCTGGAAGGAAGCTTGGTGGTCTTAGGGTTCTCAATTCCTACTGGGTCAATGAGGTTTGTTTTTGTGTGTGTACTAGTTGAAGTTCAACTTGGTTGTGATATGCTGTCTGGTATATTTAACCCCATTGTTGTGTTTTGTATTACAGGATTCTACCTTCAAGTATTTTGAGGTTATATTGGTTGATGTTGCTCACAGCGCTATAAGAAATGACCCAAGAATCAACTGGCTCACCAACCCTGTCCACAAGCATAGGGAACTTCGTGGTCTCACATCTGCTGGTAAAGAAAACAGAGGTTTGAGTGGCAAGGGTCACCGTTACCACAAAGCCCGTCCTTCCCGCAGGGCTAACTGGAAGAGAAACAACACCTTGTCTCTTCGTCGTTACCGTTGATTTTGCTGCAGTTATTTTGTGTTGCTTTATTTTCTGGATATTGAGTGCATTATATCTAGACTTTGGGTAATTTATTATCAAGTTTTTGTATTCCCTACCTTGTCATTGACTAGAAACTCATTTTGGATGTTAAAGAAGAGATTAATTACAATTTCCCCTTCTGATCACTTGTTATTTAATTTTATCCAAGCTTTAATATGATGTTTTGGTTTATCTACGCAATCCTTTTTTGTTTGGATTTGACACGTATCATTCCCTATTACTCCAAATTTTTGGGTCTTTATGCAAGGTTTTATTCATAAGAAAAATCTTATCTCAATTTACTGTTTTGTTAATTCTATCATCGTACAAAATCAAGGATGTTATGATTTTGCTGTGATGTGGTATCTATAGTCATGCTTTTCTTGTAGCTTCAAATTGGTGCTATAGGCACCTTAATTGATGATGATGTTCTATCCTTTGATTTGCTTTTTTTTACTTGGTTGCCTGATTTATGTGGCTTTCTTTCATGTTTCTTGAGTTGAAGTATAATTTTCCTGTACATAGAGTCATAGAATTTTTAGGTCTTGTGATTATGTATCTTTGATTAGTAGAATTTGTAACTACAAATGTAGCTATTGCAACAATTGCCTAACACGATTTGGAATAAGTGTTGTTGTTTAGTTGCAAACAGGTTAAATATTTGATGCTACCTCTCTTTTTTCACCAAACGATACTGCCTCTTTTTAAAACCAGTATTCTTATATCATGGGATACTCTTCACATGTGTTATGTTCATTTTAGCCCATATGAATCTTCATATCAACTTGGGAACTTGTTTGATTCCTATTATAGCCACAGTTAGAGCTATTCATTGTTTGATTCCTGTTCTCATAGCCATAGAACTTGGGAACTTGTTTGATTCCTATTCTCATTTGCATAGTTAGAGCATTGCATGAGTGAAAGGCTTCACAAAACAATTGTTGGAATGTGACTCTTCTAACGTTGTCAGCTCAGTATAAATTTGATTTTGTAGCCTGACATTGTGTGTTACTTTTTACATAATTGTAGTGCTTATGTCTTGTAAAAAAAAATCATTTTTTTCAGGAGATCTCTCTTGGTTTCTTGTCGTAAATGAAACTGATTAGGTAATGTTTCAATATGGTCATGTATGTTGTGTTTGTTTGCAAGTCACCTCTTACAGGAAGCTGGTTTGGTGTTAAATGGTACACAAAATGGAAAATTTAAGTATTTTAAGAAAACATAACTCTAATCTTAGAAAGTTTGTTGGGTTTGAATTTACTAGTTAGAGATACTTTGTGTGCATGAATATGAAAATTTTTAAATTTGGTTTTTAAATACGTATCCCTAGATTACATTTGATTTGGTTTGAAGAAAGGGTTTGCCAAACAGCTCCATACCATCATTTAAGGAAGAAAAAAAAACAAAGGTTAGAAAATCGTATTAACAACAAAAGCAGAAAAATTAAAGGATAAAGGAGATGAAAATCGTTTCATTACATGGCTAACTCTGACACATTTTGAAAATGAAATTGCACTCTTTCTGCCTTGCAAAATTTGGCAAAGGAGAAAAGTATAAATGTGGAAACAACATGATAAGATCAAACTTACAATCAAGATGATATGTAGAACTTATATATGCTTACTATGAATAATAAATGCTAAGTTAGAAATATTATCGACAACAATAATGTTCAATAACAAGATCAATTAAGTTGTTTAATTGAAAACTTTCCTTCAGTTTCATCACCTACATTTTTACTTGATAACAGAGAAGACAAAAATAATGAATAACCTCATTTTATTATTAAGTGAAAATTGATACAGGAGAGCGCAGAGTCTGAAACATAGATCAACATAGGAAAGGGAACAACTAGGAAGGGAAGAGGATAAGACTAACAAACTAAAATCCGTTTTTATCTAATGTTATGATAGATAATTAGTACTAAATTTTTCTAATACTCCCCAAGAGCCGGAGAGTATATACTTGTTAATCCCAGTTTGAAGATGAAATTATGAGAAGGAGAACAAACCAAAGCTTCGGTATACAATCTGCAAGTTGAATATATGGGAAGATGAAATAGATTTTGTTGTAACTTTTCTCGAACAATATGGCAATCCACCTCTGTGTGGTTGATGCGCTCATGAAAAAGGTTTGAGGAAATATGGCGAGCGGATTGACTGTCACGATATAAAAGGGACTATGCATCGACAGTCTGAAGTAATGTAGAAGATATGTAAGCCACTGCCCACTGGATCTCACAAAGAGGTTGAAGTTGAAGCCATCAACTTGTATTTGGCTTCTGAGGTAGATTTTGACACAGTTGCTTGTTTCCTTGACTTCCAGGACATTAGAGAATCACCAACAAATATACAAAAATCAGTCATGGATTTATGAGTGTCCAGACAACTGACCTAATTGGAGTCACAAAAGGCTTTAAGCTGAAGTGCAGACGAGGATGGCATGAAAATACCCTGCACCGGTGACAGGTTGAGGTATATCAAAACTTTCACAACAGCATCATAATGAGAAGTAGTAGTTGAATCAGTCATGAATTGACCAAGTTGCTGCACTGCCTAACTAATATCTGGCCAGGTGTTAGTAAGGTAAATTAGTTTTCCAATGAATCTGCGATAAGCAGCTGGGTCAGAGAGAGGTTGTCCTGCATCCTTGTTAATTTTCTGCTCATTTGCAAATGAACAGAAGCTGGTTTTGATCCCTAAGAGTCCAGCTTCAGAAAGAATATCCAATGTATATTTGCATGGACAAACATTAATTCCGGTCTTCGAACGAGCAATTTTCAAGGCATAAACAATACTTCAAATGCCCAAGATCTTTGATCTTGAAAGAATTATTTAAAAATTCCTCAATGGCGGTTACTTTTTGAAGGTTATATTACCTTCATGAATCACGATTCACATCATCAACGTCAATTAGCAAAGCAGTAAACGAAGAATTTGAAGAGACACCTGGAGGTAATTGCATAAAAACCTCTCCATTTAAATCACCGTGTAAAAAGGCATTATAGACATCTAACCGGTGCAAATGCCAATTTTAAGAAGATGCAATAGCAAGAGTGAGTCTTACAGTGGTTAACTTTACCACAGGAGAATAAACATCAAAGAAATCAATACCTTCAATTTGATCAAAACCTTTTGCGACAAGCCTAGCCTTTTTTCAGGGCCATCGGCTTTATACTTTGTAGACCAAAAAGCAACCAATAGGCTTCTTACCTGGTGGTGAAACAGTTCGAATTCCATTTTGTGAACCCAACAAGGATCCTTAACTGCCTGCTTATAGGTAGCAGGTTCACATGTAGTAGATACGGCCGATAGGAAACTAAAATAGGATGATGAAAGATTTTTGCAAGATAAATGTATAAAGAGGTAGTGCAAATAAGCGGAAGATTATATTTTCATACAGGTCTGCTAATATTAGAAGGATTAGGCGAAACAGATTCATGTTGAATATTTGAATGTTTAGATTCCTGATTGTTGTGTGCAGTAAAAACAGAAATAGGTTCATCAATACTTATAGAAAATCAGAATCAATATTATCTTCAAAGTTAAAATCAACATTTCGAGAATTAGCAGAAATATAAGGAAATACATGTTCATAAAAAAGATGGCATTTCTAGAGAGAAATATGTCACGAGTAAAGTAAACAAAAGATAACCCTTGGTGCCTTGTTTATAGCTAAGAAAAATACATTTTCTAGCTCTAGAATGCATTTTAGATCTATTACTTGTTTAAGTAGAACATAAGAAAGACATCCAAATACTTTCAAATAAAGCATATAAGAGGATTATGTATTAGAATCGAAAGGAAGTATTGTACTGAAACAAAGAAAGAAGATAGAAAGGAGGCATATTGAATTCAGCACCATTGTCATTACGAGTGGTTTTTACTTTAGTTTGAAATTGAGGTGAAACATAGTTTACAAAATTCTGCATAAGACACCTATAACTGATTTAGTTTTCACAAGGAATAGCCAAGTAAATCATGTAAAAAATAGGTAACATTAATAGGGTCATCAATAACAGTCAAAAAATAACGATGGCCTTCAAAAGAGGCAACATTAAAAGGGCTCTCCAATCTCCATATATTCGTGTGAACAAGATCAAAAACATGTAAAGTAATGCTATAACTAAGAGGAAAAGGAAATCTAAAAAACTTGGTCATATGACAAGAATCACAAATCACAGTTTATTAACGGAAATGTATGGAAATTGTTTACATATTTTCTGTAGAAAAGGAATAGAAGAATGGCCTAACCTAAAATGCCAAAAAAATAAATAAAAAAATCAACACCAGAAGAACTATTGACATGGTTTGAGGATGTAGAGGTTGTTATGATGCTTCACATGCCCAATCATCCTCTGGGTGTGGTAATCCTGAATAATACAGGAACTATGAGAAAAAGTTATTTTGACAACGTAAGTTATGTATGAGTCAATTTTGAAATATAGAAATAGGGTTTTTCTATCATGAAAATATAAAGAAGTATTGAGTTTTATTGGTTCCATTAGGAAAACAATAGAAACAGGTTTGATTTTAACGAGATAGACTAGAAAAGGAAACCTGAAAATTTATTTGATGTGGAATGATTAGCAGCTTCAGTCTTGCAACAATCTTAGAATGGTTAAAATAGAATAACTAAAATCTATTTCATCTAAATCTAAGACACCAACTATTATCTAATTTACACCAAAACAAAAACAACTCTCCTGTCTATTTGAACTCTAACTTCAAGTTTAGCTTTTAGTATATCAATATGGAATACACACTATAATGTATCCAAATTTCAAAGCCCACAAGTCATGCTCACCACAAACATATGAAAATGCAGTACACTAGGAAATCTCATAGGAAATTCAGCCTGAAAGGATTTGAGAAGTGCAAAGTAAATTTTACCACCTCCCTACAAACTGGATAGCTTTCACTTCTCTCCAGTCACTCATGCAACCATGAAAATGATGACAGAATAGGAATCTAACTAAAGGTCCTATTATCATACTAATCAGCTTGCTGGCATAAAAAAACATGTTCTTCAAACAAAGACCAATTTTCACGAAAACAATAATATGAAATTAAGAACTAGCCTTCAACGTGCTAAGGTTTCATTCCATGACCATAACATTATATAACATTAACTTAAATCCAACGATAAGTCATAGGTAAAACACCATAAACACTAAGCCTACCACAAAACACAAAAAGGCTAGAGAGTTGAGATATATGTGAAAGCCTGCGGTGAAAGCTTTCACATATAAAACGTCAACAGCCTAAGGCTAACAAGATCAAGTCAACCACATGGTTTAAACTAGGTTCAAAAGTTAGGTTGGAACAGTTATATACACAGCATTCTGTCATGTCATCACAAGTCTCCAGAGAAGCAGGCTTATAAGCCTCAAACAAAGAACATGGAGTTGCACACGTTGTCCTGCAACTTTGGCAGCTGAGGGACAGGTACAGCTCCTGCAGCACTCAGCCCACCATGGCTTGAGGATGTCTCAGATTTATCCTCGAATTTCATGAACTGCCCCAACTGAGTAGCGGCCAAGTGTGCATAGCATATAGGTGCAACTGCGGATAAGAATATAATTTGTAGATAAGTTTCAATCATGAATTACAACATAGGAATGCCAATCTATCTAGATAAATAAATGATGTGCAGGAACTTACCAACTGAAATAGCAGTCGTGCTCCTCTGGTAACTGTGATATCAAAGATAATTAACTTAGATTGATCTTAGGTAAATCAAAAAAAATATCAGTCTAACGCAATCAAATGGATCCAAAGTTCTACTTACACATATGACAGGGAATGAACAAGCTCCTGAAGTTCATCAGGGGAGAAGCCAATCTCATCAAGCAGCACATGGTAGTGGGTAGGCCTACTGGTGCCCTGAGCACAAAGTAAAACAGTTCAAAGCTCACATAAGTAGAATGACGGAAAGAATTCCAAATTCTGGAATAATAAAGCAAGATAATTTCCATATAACTGTCATGAGGTTTAAGATCGTTTCAAAACATGATTTCAAAAAAGTAAACATCAAATTTTCTTTCAGTAAAAAAATAAACATCAGACACCAGGAACAATTGTTCCCTACTACATCTTCAAACAGAAAATAGCAAACTATCACCAATAATAAAACAGTAACATACCAGTAGAACATTAAATGTACAAAAAAGGGACATGTAAAAGTGAACACATGCACAATTCAGACTAAAAACAAACAATATATTCACATAAGCCACAATCATGTTCAAAACTAGAAGTATATCAAGAGAAAACACATTATGAAGAACCATATCAGCAAAATTATTATTTTTTTTAAAAATGGATACTCACTATCATCCCAGCATGAGCACAGAGGTAGAAATCATAGTTTCTTGGATGACAAATTTTATTGTCAATAACAGTTCCTGCAAAATAACATGTTAATAAACAATGGAAAGATTGTGTCAGACAAAAAACTATAATCAATCTGAATATTCTGAAAACACTTGCCAGGTGGGACATTGTCAGGAGAATTGGGCTGGAAGAATCTTGTGTGGTGGTTCTTTTGAGCAACAATTACCACAAATTTTGGAGTCCATTTTTCATCAAGAAACTTGCATGCCTAAGAAGTTAAAAGTCAAAAATAGTGCTCACGACAGAAATGTATACTACATAAATGGCAAAGTTGATCAGCTCATTAACCTCAATGATCTGGTCGAGTTCAATATTCAAGACTTGATTGAATTGTGACTCACTAACACCATCCCTATATTACCATGATCAGAACCATCAGAAAAGAATCGCAATATTCAGAATAATATAAACATGCTTCAACAAAAACAGGATGTGTTTTGTAGAAAATTAATATATATAGGACAAATACAGAACAAACAAAATCATGTTATCTTAAATAGCCTCAACTGCTAAATAACAATATACCACATTGAAAATCACAATAACAACAATTCCTCTGTATCAATTTAATTTATTTAAAACATTTACAGTTAATACAACCAAATTTAAAAAAGGAAGAAGGAAACAATCATCACCAGAAGTGTGCTCAAAGAAAACATACCTGAAAATAATTATGTTATCTGGTTTTCTATTCTTAGAACTAGTATAGAAATCGAGCAAGAGTTCCCTGCAGTTGATGAAATCATCAGGCTAAACAGTCCTTTTATATATACTATCTGGGAAGAAAATTGTCTGAAAATAGGACTGCCAATAAAAGCGCAAGAATGATGATTTAAACGGACATGCCCTATATTTTGATACCTCATGATGCCTTCATCCTCGGTATCTGATACTTTCTTGAACAAATTATCTATCATTTCAACTTTTGCAGACTGTGTGCGAACACATGCCCTATATTTTGAAATCAGAGGCCACTGTCTAGAGCTGACAACCTACAAGTACATATTTAGCATTAAGCACAGGAACCAATAAGACATCCAGAAGACCTAACACCATTGTATAAACAAATTATATTCATTGAGAACAAATAGAAATCTATTATCGCTTACAGCGGCAATTGAAGGAATATCAGTCTGCCCTGGTGAGCCATGGGACACATCCATTCCTAGAATGAGGGTAGGTGCTTTGGAAACAATAGGAAGAGATGGAGAACTTTCAACACCCAACAAAGAGTTCAACCCACCAAGCTGCAGGACAATAGAGAGATTAAATGGATAAAACATCATGATACAACTAAATATGCAATAAAATAAAACAATAATGTCAAACCATATTTATTAAAGAGTTCAGATATGGCAATGATACTACACACTACAGTCTACAATCTACATGTAGAAAGTAGCCTCACAACTTGTTAACACTAACACCGAACCGTAACTACATACCTTGGCATTTATTTTCAACATAATATTACCCAAATAATTATCATTGACTCTTAGAGGACACATGCACTGATTAACGATTCCAAAATCTGCAAGATTCTTCTTTTTCCATGGCCCTTGGATGTCAAAGAATAATTCCAATATCAGCACTGGAAAATTGCTTAGGCATTATATAAATAGGATACAATAACATCAATTTACTAACCATAAATATCACAGTTTTTCCGATCAGGAAGCAAACAGAGAAGGAATTGAGGAGCCCCTGGAAGTTTGGACTGAATGTCCTCAAACATTTTCTCCACTCTCACCAGTGGTGGAGCTCGTCTAAACTGAGGATTTTCTTCAAACACATCAAATGGTTGGTCAAACGTCTGCAAAGGTTAAAGGACAAAAATAATTCAGTCAGAATTAGCACATTCACTCTTCGGTTAGTAATATGCAATAGTAGAACTTACAATTCCTTTCATATTTCCAATTCTAATTATATCCCTCACAAGTCCTCGTACATCACATCGTGCAGAAAAGTTTGCCACAGCCCATTTTTCTATCTTCTTTGTTGGCTGCACAAATTTCTGTAGAAGCATTCAAGTAATTAGAATTTAGAAGTGAGTCAAGGTTGGCTTTAGCTGAATCATATAAAAAAGTCATCTCGTGTGAGAAATGCATTACACAGTTACCTTGTTGTTGAAATTCCATCGTCCATTTCTCGGAGTGAAATCTTCACCATTGCCGAACTTCAACTATTGAAATAGATCCAATAATCAGTTTCAAAATACAACACATAATGCTAAATAGACCCTTATGAGCGCAACAAGCAATTAAAACTTTAAAATGTTACATCTATTCACACTCTTCTCTATATCAAATTGGGACCTAACATCTAAAATCCAGTATAAAGCAGATCAGATTGTTATGCAATGCGGAAATTGTGAAGCTAAAAGATAGCAAAGATATGAAATGTCTACATTTGTGTAAAGTTGAACAGCATGTTCAGAGTAACAAGGAAGAGCGGAATATGTTCTCTACAGTAAAGAGAGCAGGAGGAATAGCTTTGTTTGTTCTGTAAGATCCAGACAATATGACCGAGTCTTATTTGTTCACGATATTCCAATAGGAAACCAGAAAAACAATATATTGCAAAGACATTTGCTAAAAAGGCAATTCTTGCCATCATATTAATATGGTGAACAGCAATTTCTCATACAGGGGACAACTGATTCTGTATTTGTCAAACATCAAGACAGGTCAAGATGATTTCTTTCAAATAGAAAACTAGACAAAATTTATAAATAAACAAAAAAGCACACAGTCAGGACCAGTGTCGACCACAGTAATAAAAACTATACCTTTGGAGCAGGCAAAACACGTCCCTCCACTTGAGTGAAGCCTGTGCTTATAGAAATTCCACAACTTTGAAGCAGAGGTTCAGCCCCATAGTTGCTAGTTTTAAGTGCCTTCAGCAACAAAACAAAAAAAAAACTAGTAAGACCCCTTAACCTATGATGTGTTGATGACATGACAATATCATTCAAAACTTGGCAAAACAACTTACATCCGACAAAATTCTCATTCTCTCTTGTGGCTTCTGTCTGGACTTCTCCACCAGTGAAGCCCTTTGAAGTGTGGACAGAGCTTTAGTATATCGTTGCAGTGATACCAACTCACACAGCTATAAGTGCGAAGATGAACAAAGGGAGAGTTAATAACCAAACATATAATTTTGATCACTGAAAATAACAACAGCAACAACCAATCCTTATCCCATTAAGTGGGGTCAGCTACATGGATCAAATACAATACATGAAAACAAATGAAAAAACTGAACTTCACCTCAATGGGGAAATATGTTGGCCGTTTAGGCCTGCCAACATTAATACATGGAAGATCAGCAGAGTAGCGCAGATCTATCTTCCGGACATTAGCAAAATAATCCAAAACAGTCATTTCATCAGTACCCTCACCATCCCTTTTCTTCAAAGTAAAACTGCAAAATAAAAAATAATTATCATTAAACCTAAACCCGTCATGTAAAAACAACTCTGCAATTACAATGCAGCACATACAATAAGTCAACAAAATGTCATCCTCAGCCAAAGGGATTTAAAAAAATTTAAAGGAAAGAAGAAATACGTAAGCTCTTTGCATGGGACTTCGCTGAGTCCACATATTTTCCACTCTTGATTGGATGGATGAGTCTTCACCCTCAGATTTTTTAGGGTCCTCTTGGCCTGTTTAAGGAAGCAAGTAAAAGATCAGACAAGATCAATGAAGGATGATAAAGAATATTAAGCAAATTGATATACCTTTCCCCAGTCAATCTGAAAAGGATCTCTAACATTTTGATTGGAAATTAAGAAATCCACCACAGGCCCAGGTTGAATTATCATGGTAGTTGAGACATCTATGTAATTTGGAAGATTGCGGAAAGTTAGACAACAAGCATTGCCATAAGAAAGTTGAATATGGGATTAAGATTTAACCTATGTTAAGAGAGAGCCCGCTCTGTGTAGCCCTAAAACTTGAATGGAATCCTCGACAGCCTAGAACACCACCCCCCACATCAGCAAAATTCTTGGGATCATTGTGGAAGAAAGACTGGCGCACAAGTAAGCAGCCCCTGTCATAGACAATTTGAAGTTGAAAATATTGAGGCTGATAATGCAATATACAAAAACGAAAATATCACAAGTATTAGCAGAATATTGAAAGAATTACTTACTGCTTAGCTGCATGTTGCCTCAATATGATATCAAGAACTCTAACAGCTTCTTGGAAATTCTCTGTTTCCTGCCCGCGTAATGCATTTGCAATCGCATACATAGGAACTTTCGTAGCAAAGCTAATCTCAACTTTAAATGTCTTTGCATTGTACGGGCGTCGCACTCTCTTTTTGTCAGCTTCATTGTCTCCATTAGCATCAGGACTACGATTTCCATTATTTCTAAAAAAATGAAGAGAAAAAAATTAGTACAGCTTAAACAATAATATATGAAAACTGATTTCAAGGGCCAGCACAACAACTCAATGATAGTCATTTCTACCTGCTAGAAACAACATCCTCTAAAACAATTTCAAACTCAAGCTTGTTTTGAGGAAGAGAGCCAATAGTAAACAAGCTCTTCTCCCCATCATATGCAAATTCCTTGCCATTCAAGTCAGAAGCATATGTCTCCTGCACCCTGTCCATAATCTTCCTCCCAACACCCTTCCCTTCCACAGGGCGTCCATCTTCATAAGCAAACGACACCTTTTACATACCAAGAAAAGAAAAAAAGTAAGTTTGTGTAAGGAGCTTAAACACAAAAACAAATGATATCAAATCACAAGATATGTGAGGGACATACGCTGTACTGGAAAAAGTATCCATCATTTTTACCAATGTTAACACTGAAGTGATTAGTTAGAATCGGTATCTTCATTCCTTTTGATCCTAGACCGCGTCTCGCCATTGGAAGACGGGCAATTTTTTTCTTAACAGGTTCAGGAGGGGCCAGCTCCTCTGCTTTGAGAGGTACCACATCAGAGGGGACAACAGGAGGTGGAGGAGGCAATGACTCCTCCACCCCATTACCGTTACCATTTCCGTTTCCATCTGCCTCAAACGAATCCATATCCTACAGACACAAGGTCACAAGTATTAGATAAAACAGGAGTGTATATTATCAAAAAGAATTCAATAATTTATAAATGGCAAATATCTAAAAGACACTACATGGTAAACATATACAGCTAAAACAGCCACCACTGAAAATCACCGGCACCCTAAAAGGGAAAACATATAAAGCATGTGTTGGAAACTACAAAAAGGTAACTATAACTTGTTTGATGGCACTAGCATAACATGATTGCAACAAAAACAAGGAAAAAAATTAAACTTGGTAAATGTTCTTGTACTGCTATAAACATGCAACAATACAAATGCACTTGAAAGTATTAAATAGCCTCTAAGAAATCAACTTCACTAAATCAAAATATTGGAATAGACCACAATTTTGGGTAAATACCAAAACCTTTGAAAATGTGTTAACTATGACAGATTTTAAAAAGGAAAAACAGCAGTACTAGCTCACAGCTAAGACCGAATGTTAAAAAAAAAAAAAAAAAACCAAAAAAAAAAAAAAAAAAAAACAAAAAAAAGGAGAAAAAA
>Ga0228710_1000137_pt1 | contig 66827 bp, 33 predicted proteins | sample MedpolnodulmetaG_FD_177995 | JGI IMG/M metagenome (GOLD analysis project Ga0228710, IMG submission 177995) | Root nodule microbial communities from Medicago polymorpha collected in Santa Monica, California, United States - pink nodules | ecosystem: Host-associated > Plants > Roots > Nodule...
AAAAGAAAACAAGCAAAGCTGCTCTCCCTCGTGACACCACATTGAGGGAGAATGACCTAAGACTCAAAGTTTCTACTGCATTAAAATCATCCCTACATTAATATCATTATTATATCATCCATCATATTATTTATATTTATTTTATTATCATTTTAAGATGTTTGTATAAGTTTTGTCAAAAAGAGTTGTCTGTATAAGTTCATTTTTTTTTTCACATTAAAAAAAAAATATACCATTGAGTTTGTGCATATTGTAAACAATATATGTGTTATCATGAGTTTATTATGTATTATCATGAGATTTTGTAGTGTTATTTACAGCATAAGAGAAGATGATAAGATTTTTACATCAAAACAAAACAAGTTCATGATTGGACAAGTTTTGTGCCAAGCGATATTGAGATATTTTTCTTGCAATATAAGAATTTTATGAAATTTAAGTAAAAGACATTAGTTTGTGCCAAACTCTAGCTTTTTGTGTTTTGAGTAATTTTTTGTCATGTTTTTAAAGTTTAGAGAGGAATCATTTAACTTTTACTTTATCTTTTAGAATTTATTATCAAGAACTTCACGTGGAACCTTAGGAACTAATGGAATTTCAAAGAACCAATGTGGCCTCCTTTATACCGCAGAATTTTTTGTTATTTAAATTTTTTAAAATCAAAAAATTATGTTTTATTTAATTTAATGAATATAAGCTCCCATATTTTAAATTTATCGTTAAAATATATTTTAAGTTATTTTATTTGAAATATATTTTTATAAATTGTACATTATAAAGATAGTCTAAATTGAATTTGACATTAATTTGTCAATGCTAGAATAAAATATTCAGAGAGAAAAAACTTTGTCACTAAATTTTGATGGAGAAAAAATTAGAGAGATCTTTTAATTTATTTCATTTCTTATTTTGACTGATAATTTAAATTTTTTACATTTTATTTATATTTAAAATATTTGAAACAATTAAGAAATGCACAAATATGAAATTCAACAATAAAATTAATTAGAACTGAAAAAAAAATAATGAAATTTAACAAAAATATTTTGTACTTTTATATTTTAAAAATGGGCCTGTCGAATATGATCCTTCCAACAAAATTAGGATAGATATCTTGAACATATTTTAAATAGAAAAAAAAAAATCAAAGGAATTTTACCATAAGAACTAAAACAAAAGATTTATTGAACAAAATAGCTTTTATCCACAAATTCTAACTCAACGGATAAAAATGGCAAAAATTTTAGGATAGATATCTTGACTGAATTTCGAATTCCAACTACTCCATTTCTGTGGTGGGTTTTCAATGCCAGTTGTCATTTCATCTATTTAAAAAAAAAATATAGTATCTTCCCACTAGGACCAATAAGTGTGGTTGCCTCTTTCTTTTTTTTTATTTAATTTTTTAAAGAAATGTTATCTTGACATTGTCCAACACCATATATTTATACCGTATAAGTATTATTTCATTTTTTAATTACTTATAGTTATATCGTTAGTTACAAATTGTGTATATTTATAATGATTGTCAAATAGTTGTTGTTTTTTTAGATGTTGAAATTTTTCATTAAGCAATTTGTGCCTCTGTATCTTAAACTTTGATATTTCGTCTATTTGAATTGAAGGATGCAACGAATTAAGTGTTGATATTTTGAGGGCTTTATTTTTTGATTGGCAAAAAATATTGAGTTAGTTTTATCTCATATATATGCATGCTTATGCTCACTACAGTTAGCATTAATTCTTTACCTACGACCATATGTACGTACTGGAACCAGGCCAGCAGTAAATTGCAACTTCCTTGGAGTTGAGATATTTTCCTGATAAAAAGAAATTTAACTTTAGGGGATGAGTTCCAAGAATATCTTTTAGTTTTTATGGGTCCATCATTCACTGACCAAAGGGCACAAACGACACACACAATCTTTTCTGTTTTGAATTTTAACTTCTTATCAATGTTTGAAGGAATCTACGTGTATGTATACTCAGGGAAATAGAGGGAGCTGATTTCAAATTTTCCTATCCGAATATTTTCAGTAATCTTTAATATTTTGAATACAACATGTATAAGTTTACACATGCAAGGTTCTTTTAATTTTCTTAATTTGTTTTTCAGAAAAGAGAAGAGAGTGGTACTAACTAGGAGACAGACACATCTTTATTTGCTTTATTCTGCATTAGATTCCAACTTTTAATTTCCTGCTGTATTATTAGCTATTGTATAGTATTTTTGACGGACATGTAACATGTTATTAATGCTTTATTTTTCTCTCAAAGGACATGCATGCAATAAAGCAAAAAATCAAGATAAACGGGGGAGGGGGTAACTTCATAGGTAGTTTCTGAAGGGAATAATTATTAAAGACAATGGAATATTGAATAGAGAAATAGAAGACAAGAATAAACTTTTTAGGTTCTTTTATATATGTCAGTGTACTAGCTCTTTTAAAATTACTGTATACGTCGAACTCCCTATCTTCCCTGAGGGCATGAAAAAGACATATCACACTATTTTATATATCTAAATTAATTATATATTAGTAATTTGCACATATAGTTTGCATGATCATGTGAAACAAGATATGGCACCTACTACCTATAAACTTTGCTGGATCTCTTACAATCAAATGGTTGAAGAATCTTAAACTATTGTTAGTACTCTTAAGTCTTAAGAATTGATCTTATAATTAATTAAAATAAACAGCAATAGGATGGGATTACATGATTGGTTTAATTTGAAATTGAAAATATACCTTTTCACACTGTATTCAAAATTGAAAGAAGGCCTAAAAAAGGTGATATTCAGTTATTATACTTTTATGGAAGATTTTGGATACTTTTAAAGGGGGCATATATAGCCAGAGATAGCATTTGTACTAGCAGTTTTATATGGCTTCTTGGTATGCCAGAGATTTGGTCCCATAAAGAAGTCGCAGGAGGAATGGTAGTGCAGAAACGAATATAACATAACATAATATGGCTCCTATCCACCTTTTTTAGATTCTTCCACAAGGGACCCAACTTTGTGTGTTTGCTTCTATTTTACAGACCCCACTTTGCATTTCATTTGTTTAATTTTATTAAGACTGCCCACCTTTAATTTTATTAAGATTGTGCAGCTATGCAGTTTGAATTATATAATTTAAAAGATATAAACACTTCATAAAAACTTCCAAAAAATACATTGAAATATTTTGGATTTTAAAATATGAATAGAGCATACGAGAAACACATAGAATGAGAAAATTAATGGCATTTGTTTTTTGAACAAATCAAAATGAGATATTATAAAACCACGGTAATTCATCTTGCACAAGGTGTGCAAAAGGAAAACCACTGGAAAGTATTTACACAATCACAGTGCTACTATAGACATAGCAGCAACAAAACAAAAAGAAAATAATACCTGAACACCCATACAAATTATCGGATGTTTCCACCAATCAGTGAAAGTATAACAAAAGGAAGTCTGCTTAGCTTTTAACCACAAGAACGAATTTAGCTTAACTTTTTCAATAAGAGCAACGGAAGTAGAAGTCGTATTTTGAAATATACATTGAATTCCTTTCCTTCCAAATTACCCAAAGTGTAACAAACTAAATTGTCCTAAAAAATAAATGTGAAGATCTTGGCAAACCCGCCATCATAGTAAATTGCATAAAGTGATGTCGCATATGAAAAGGTGTAACCAAAGAAATGCCTAACCAGTTTCAAATTTTGTACCAAAGCTCTCTGGATGTGTCGCAGTAGAGAAATAAATGTGAAGCCGTTTCTATATGACCACACCCAGCTGCCACACTCAAGATATTATCAGAGTGAAGAATACATCGCCTCAATTTTATTAATCGATTACACTTTAACTTGAATTTTGTAAGACATTGATCTCTCAATAATTTTTAAGCCCTGTTTAACATAACAAACGGTATCCAATCATTGTAACAAAAAAAAGATAAGATGTAACAAAAAAAAAATTGTATCCAATCGAGTTATGCTATTTTTAAATTTGACCGAATTAAGTCTAGTCATTAATTTTTAAAATCCTTACATTTTTATTCAAAATGTCATTGTACTGTACGGTTTCACGTAATATGGTGTAATATTTTTTCGGAAATGCCTAAAGACTGAAGTTACAGATTTTAAAAGGAATGTGTGTGAAAGTCATTACAAAAAAAAAAAGTGAACAAAAATAATAATAGTAAGAGTTGTTTCAATGTCGTGTTTATTTAAAATTATTGATATTTCAATTTAATAGTGTCGGTTATGTTAATATGACGGGAAAAGTGTAGGTTATGCTGACAATGTGAAAATTGAATTTTAATTCATAAAAAAAATATATAAGTTTTTCAGCCTGAAAATATAAACGTTAATTCAAAACTCACATCGTAGCTCAATTGACATGGACAATGCACAATAAATGTAAGGTCTGGATTCAAACCCCGGCCACCATAAAAATAAAAAATGAAAACTCACAGGTTGGCTCATGGTCCATAACTTTGAGCGGATCATGAGATTAACACTGCCTACAAATCATGGTAATACAGATGGGGCTAGGAGGTGTACCGTGCATGCAGGTTGTGGTGATTTTTTCATCGCTCTAATGTGAGCGACGAGGAGGTTTCTCTAAATTCATTGGTAGTAGTAATGTGTATATTGCGGAGCTAGGTTTTACTGCTATTGATCTGCAGTTGGAATCAGAGGTGGTGGCATGGCATTAATCCAACAGCTTGAGGGTTGATAGTTTGGGTCTTCGATTGGTGCAGAAGATTCGAAGGCTTTTACAAATGGATTGTATTGATATTTATCCTATATTGGTTGCGATAGTCAATCCTACTTGATTTTCTATGAGCTTGATCCTAGTCTGATAGTCACTTGTTAGTTTCTAATAGTTTTGGAGTTTCTACTCCTCCGGTTGATATTTATTTGTCTTAGGCCTTCTTTCTTTCCAAAAGCAGAAATTAGCTATCCTTTTATCGTTCCGCGATTGTTTTATAAGTTCCTTAGATTGCTCAATCTCTAAAATAAGCCGATTGAGAGTTACACTCGAACCCAAAAACAACGATTGGGTTGTATCTCTCGATATATTTTGTGCAAGCGGTAGTTATGGTCTGATAAATCCTAATGGTGTTTAAGCAACGTGAAGGGCCTATAAAGCAATCACCTTATCTTTCATAAATCTACCTCCAATCCAAGTGGAACGTGGTCTCCATTAGATTTAAATGATTGGCGTTGAAACATTTGAACTATGGAGGTGCAGATAGCATGTCATCCATTCCACATGATTGCATAAATACTGCCTAGCTGATAACGTACCAGACCAGAAGTTAGAAGGAGGGCATGCATCAGAAGGGAACTTAAACAATTTCCAAATATTTTGGCGAATCACTCGTTTCATTTAGACTGGTAAATCCAAGTAGAGACGAGGGAAAATAAGAGTATCATGTTTGTTACTAGTTGAGTACTGAACAACAATTTGAACAAAATTTTATTTACTTGTGATTCCAGGCTCTACTGCACTTTGCTCGTGTTCATTACTAAATCTAGAAGAGCAATTACCTCACGTAACAAAAAGCTCTATATTAGTGGGGCACTACCGTGCATTTGTGAGCTACCACTACCGTGCATTTGTAAGAAATCAGTGGGGGGTAAAAAAGCTCTATTCAGCTGTTTTTCCTAGTGCAACTGAAGTTAATGCAAAAGACAAGTGCACCAATCTGCAAAAGCCTGTTGAGCTTTGGTACAAATTAGGAGGAAAGCGTAAAGAAATTGCACGAGTAAAGACAAGTAACCATTTAGCCACCACCTGACAAATCCTGTGGATTTCACACCGATAATACTTTAAACTTGAACAAGGATTTGACTTGGATTAACAAACGTGCAGAAGTAAACATATGTACAAGATAAACTACATGATGTTCCTCTTTAACCTGTAAACATCATTTTCCCTCTATCTTTCTATGCACCCTCTCTTCATGTAACACAGTTGCACCGACTTGTGGGAAATTATTCACTTATTTCCAGTATCGTCTTCTGTACGGCCACCTGCTTGACGGACAAGGTGTCAAGTTGGCTTAGCAAGCACGTGACTCTGAAACTGGCAGTCGCCTTGTCATTGGTACACTACTACCAGATACTTTTAAGGATGCAAACAGGCAGGATAGTCTTGCTATCATGGGCTTGGTCTTTGGCACTTTAGGAACAATAGCCAGCTCCATACTAGTATCAGATGTGCTATGATAGCCTTCAAGATCGTCTTTGGTTATGACAACTGTGTCCCCAGAGGGAGAGTGTGGTAAAGGACAAGGTCTTTGCTTGTTGTAGTTTTGAACAGGGTCTTTGTTTGTGAGAACTGCATCCCCAGAGGGAGAGTATGGTAAAGGACAAGATCTTTGCTTGTAATAATTTTGAACAGCCTGCTTACAATACATGCAGAGATTATACAAAAACTGAATTCCTAAGAGAGAAATCATTACCATAAAAGTGTAACAATTATTATATTGTGTTGCTGGCCTCCTAGAAAGTAAAAGGGCAAACAAAAACAAAAAAAGAACTGGGTTATACCTTCCACTGTGAGGGTGCTAATAGCACTCTTGGTCTTCGAGATCGCACATACTCCAGGGCAGCAACAGGTGTCATATGCTTGTATTCAACCTGAAAAACATGAGTAGACCACACGGAAATCAATCAGCACCTCAAAGCTTCAACAGATGCCACAACTTTCAGTGCGAAATATCAGGAATTTACCAGATAACAAAGCACAATTGTTGTACTCCTCCCCCTCCCAGCTTTACAGTGAACATAAGTTGTTTTACCACAAGTTGCATTATCTGTACCAAAATACGAAATTAAGATGCACACACCCAAAACTTGTTTTCAGGATACAAAAATAACAAAGAACTACATTGATTGATGCATTTTACCCCCTTCCCAAAATTAAATAAAAATAAAAAAACCCACGATGAATGAACTGCACAGCCCGGCTGATATCCACAAATGAAGGAGCAAAGAGATAATCCCTAGTGGGAATTACCAAATGATCAATCCCATGAGCCTGAAACAAATAAAGCAAATAAACCAACATATCAGAAATAGTTGAAAACAAATACAAACATAGCAAAGGCATCATGAAACTAGCATGCTGATGTCAAAATTCATTATTCCCGTACTAATTTAACGCACCCCAACTATATATACTCTTTCCACAAATTCCTAAATACAATTATCCTTCGTAACATATACAATTAGCTTACAAAATGCAAAAACATGAGTCTAAAAAGCCAGAAGGGTACCACTTACATGATACAACGACGATGGTACCAAAGTTTCATAAGGTTCATTCAAAGTAATTACACCACCAACACCAAGGTTCTTCAAGTGAGGAACATCTTTAGGGAACGGGACTGCACCCAGCAACAAAAACTAGAAATAACAACAAACAAATGTTCAATAAAACAACAGATCACACGACAAACACCAACCAAAGAACAATCATAACACAGTCACCCTAACTAATAATTCATTTACAAAATATCAATAATTCATTCTCAGCAAATAAAGCAATTTTTCATTATTATGTTTGGTTTCACTTTAGAGGGGCCAAAATTGATTCTGACATGTTTGTTCTTTCTTACTATAATTGATTTTGCCTGCAGAATATGATTATACTTGAAGCTAGAATTTGTTGCTTTTGATCCTAAAATTGATTTTTACACACAAATTTATAGTTCAACTCACTTTTACATAATGTATCCAAACACAAATCATTTTACCTTCAACTCACTTTAAGTTAGTTAGATCAATTTTACATAATCAATTCACTCAAAATCAATTGCGGCAAAACCAAACATACAAACTTATTCAGAATCAAAACAACGAAAAGTAAAAAAAAAGACATCATAAAAAAGATTCAGATAGAGCAAAACCTCATCAACTTGATCCCACCACCGAAACTCAGTTTCAATTTTGTTACGAAGCACATTATATAGAAGTGTTGGATAAAACAAGATCCGTGCACCTGCACCTACCAACGCTCTCTTTGCATCAACCCTAACAATTTGTCTCTCGAAATTCTCTTCTTCATCCCTACTACACTCTGCATCCTCTAATTCCTCGATCTTCATCGCAAACGTAAAATAACAAAAAGTTTTGAAACCCTAAAAACACAACCACGATTCAGATTCACATAATCATATGCATTTAATATAAATTAATTAAAACCCTAAAAATCTAAAAGGAAAAGATAATGAAAGGAATCATATCATAGTTACCTGATTGCTAAATTTGGAACCGATTAGACGCAAAATCGAAAATTAGCGATAAATGGAAAATTGATTTGATGTGAGAGGAGAAAACAGGGAAATTGGAAGAGACGGTGTGGAAAGTGTTAGTAGGGTCGAAAGAGTAGAAACTAGAAAGGTCCCGAGTAGGAATGCCCTCGGAATAAGGTTTTACTACCTAATATACCCTCTTGTTTCTGATGTAAAGCGGCATATAGAGGGTGTGCATTATTGGTAATTAAAACATATCTTTCTTTTTTTGTTACAATATTATTAAAACATATCTAATCTAATAATTTAAGATTAAGATTGTTTCGTAAAAAGATCTAATACAGGATTATTAGTTTAAGTATACTTTTTCCGTCAATTTATTTTAAAAGTTTGCTATGATCCCTTAATTTATGTAAGTTAACATAATTTGCTCTCTTAACGGTAAAATTGATAAATTCGATCCATTAACTTGTGAGTTAATGCAATTTGGTCTTAGAGCAAGTTGAGGGACAACGTTCCCTTAAATAAAAGTTGAGGGACAAAGTTTTTGTTTTTTTTTTTACAGTTGAGGAACAAAGTTGTGTTAATTTAAACTTTTTTTTAATGTTAATTGTTATGTTATGATTTTCTCATTTGACCCGATTTGAACTCTAAACTTTAAACTTCTTTAATCCTTTAACTCAACTAAGTGAGATACTCATCCCTAGTTACATAAGTTCAGAGGCTAAAATGATTGGTTTCATCATAATTAAGGGACCAAATTCCATTAATTACCGAAAGAGACATTCATGTAACTACTCATTGATAAGATTTTCATATTAAATGAAATATTTCTCTCATCTTACATGCTTGTAGGGTGTGGATTTCCTCATGTAAAAATCTCTCTAGTTTTCTTCTATGAGAGAATCTAAACCATTAAGCATTTCCTTTCTCTTAATTTCAACATCGAGATCCTCTCATTCCTTTTTTGTTTATTGAACAAGAGATGAGAGAGGATCCAATCCCAAATTGGTTTTAAAGGTTGAATTAGACTGGACCTATTTTCTAAATGTATCGTCCTCGACGTGATTGGGGAGAAATTATTCAATTTCTCAAAAAGTACACAAATAAGTGGGTGTGGTTGATGAGTAGCATCACCATTATAAAACGTGCAACACGTTTGGTGGCTACCATTATCAAATTTAACAACATTCTGAGACATTCCATTTATGTAGGACAGGGACAATTGGAAAGGGTAAAAGAAGGGATATTGCATTCCTTTAGCCATGCTTGGTCATGGAACTTAGCTGTTTTCCATTTGTAGACAAAATGGCGCGCGCTCTTCTTCACAATTGTTTTCACACCAAACTCGTTCATTCTAATGATTGATTTCTTGACCATTCTCCCATCATTTTAGGCAACGAAATTTAACATTGCATCCCAATAGAACTTTTAACTATGAATGTTCCAGTTCAACATAGAATTCCATAAAATTTTCACCTCAAACACCTAATTATTTGAAAATGAAACACTCCTACACTTAATTTGGATAAGATCAAGTTAGGCCAAAGTGCTAGGAAGTAACATACACTAGCGCCGAATTATGTTACGTCCCAATTTTTTCGTATGACGTTTTTAATGAACGGCCACATGTTATTTTTCCTTTAACGACCAATATTTTTGTTGGTGTTTTTTTTTTGTTGAGGAAAGTGTTTTTTTTTAAAAAATCTAAACTTGTTCATTCAAATTGACATCGGATAGAATCTTATTAGTGTTATATTAGGAGTGGAGATCCAACTCTAGACCTCCTTAACCCCACCCTAGCCACCAATCACCAAGGTTGAATTGTAGCTACTATCCGGCAAGCATTTAGTGTTGGTCAGACTATTAGTGTATATATGTGTTGGTCAAACTATTCCAATTTTTTAGAAGTAAAGATACTAGAAACTTTTCACAAGGTTGAATTTAGCTATCATCTGGCAAGCATTTATCAAACTTGAATTATATTGATATTGCTGGTTGGAACTTTGAAGGATTCAGTTTCCCAGCTAACCCATGTGCATGAATTAAGTTATAGGCTCTTAAAACAAATACTACTATTTTGTACAAATCTAGTGAGACTAGAAAATAATGTGCCCCCTGTCGCTGCAGTCCTCACACACAAATCTTTTTTGTCCCTTTCAATGGTAAACTATGCGCAAAAAAACGGATTAATTGATAATGACAACAGTATTTGGTTGACAAAAATGCTTGTTTTATTCAAACATCAACTACAAGTAGCTCTAATCAAAATTATTAAACACACTTTAATTTTTAGTCACTACTGATTACAATATCAAATGAGCAATCATATTTTGACATAAAAAATTGGACACCATATACGTAACAGTATATGAAATAAGTTTGGTGTCCAAATTTGTGTACAAGAAGATTATTATGGACACCACTGCATGTATACAGCCTCGTTAGTCTATCTATAGTTTTTTTCTTCTTCTGCCGACTTGAAAAGCAAAAAAGGCTAACAGGCTACTATATAAATATAAGAAAGTCTATGATTCTTGAGTCCCCTGCACTATTGTCTATGATCATATAGCATCCACAACCTTCACCATTGTCTGTTCTATACTATAGCATCCATTCCATTGTTTATTTCTGCCGACTTGAAAAGCAACAAATGCTATTAGTATTTTCGTTTTTGTTAGTAAAAAGCTATTCTATCTGCAGTCTCTTGCAGAACTACCTATAATATTGATTTATAGATTCCCTTCGTTGAAATTCTGTTAGACAGTATTAAATGTGAATATTTCTCCAAATTAAAATTCGAACTTTGGTTCAACAATCAACATGTTACCTATATTTAGCTCTTTTCACTATCTCAATGAATTTATCTCCATCTGTATTTTGATTTAATTTAAATAGGAAAAGCTTAGCAGTAACATTAATGAAACGTTGATGGTTATTTATGCCCAACAGCTTATCACAGCTATTCAGCAAAAAGACAGAAAAAAAAAGCTTATCAACAGATACTTTTTCTATAACATAAAAAGACAAATAATTACTTGTATTTTATATTTTAAAATATATTAAAAAAACATGAAAATTGACTTAATTGCTTTTATACTGACTCAAACTTTCAATTAATCATCTAATCTAATAAACACTGAAACTGAACTCATTCAGTAATAATTTAACTTTACAAATCTAAATCAACAGAAGTCAACATCTTGTGTGCTAAAAAAGTTAGCACAAAGCGTAGAATCAAAGGCATTAACATTACATAAACCAAAGAGAAAGTGACAAATGAGAAAACATGACACTTTTAAAAACCAATTGGCCCCATCAATCCATCACTCTGTGACTATGTGTCTGTCTTCCAGCAAGTGAGTGAACAACCTTTACTCAAACCCTTAAAAAAGAAACAAACTTTGCTAAAACAAAACAACCTTAGAATCATTCTGTATCTACATCCCAAAATGGAGAAGACCATGATTCTGTCTTTTCTCCACCTCCTTCTTCTCCTTCTTCCAAATGCAGCAAAAGCTGCCATTGGTATAGGCATTGGTGTTGGCATTGGCATTGGCAATGGCAATGATGGTCCTAACATCCCAGGATCTTCAGGATCATCTGTGTCAAATCTAAACAATGCTTACAAAGCTCTTCAAGCTTGGAAATCTTCAATCACTGATGACCCTTTAAAGATTTTAGAAACATGGATTGGTCCTGATGTTTGTTCTTATAAAGGAATATTTTGTGATACTACTAGTAATACTCCTTTTGTTGCAGGAATAGATCTCAACCATGCAAATCTCCAAGGAACATTTGTAAAAGAACTCTCTTTACTATCTGATATAACACTTCTCCACCTCAACACTAATAGATTTTCAGGTACAGTTCCTGAAACATTCAGAGACTTCACATTTCTTCAAGAACTAGACCTCAGCAACAACCAACTTTCTGGTTCTTTCCCTGTAGTTACTTTAAACATGCCAAGTTTAATTTACTTGGACCTTAGATTCAACAACTTCACAGGGACACTTCCTGAAGAGCTTTTCAACAAGAAACTTGATGCAATATTTCTCAACAACAATCAATTTAGTGGTGAAATACCTCAAAGCTTTGGTAACTCACCTGCATCAGTGATCAACTTAGCTTACAATATGTTGAGTGGAAACATTCCAGCAAGCTTTGGTTTCATGAGTTCTAAACTAAAAGAGATTCTTTTTCTTAATAATCAGTTAACAGGTTGTATACCTCAAGGTGTTGGTATATTCACAGAAATGCAGGTTCTTGATGTGAGTTTCAATTCACTTGTGGGTCATTTACCAGATACAATATCTTGTTTGCAAGATATTGAGGTTCTTAATTTGGCACATAACAATCTTTCTGGTGATATATCTGATGTGATATGTTCTTTGAAAAGCTTGTTGAATCTAACTGTTGCCTATAATTTCTTTTCTGGGTTTAGTCAAGAATGTTCAAGGCTTTTCAATGTTGGTTTTGACTTCTCAGATAATTGCATTCCTGGTAGGAATATGCAGAAACCTCGACCTGAGTGTTCTGTGATCCCTGGTGGTAATTTGAATTGTCTTAGAATTCCTACCCTAAAACCTCTTGTTTGTGGTACTTTGGCTGCAAGTACTTCGAAGTACACAAATATTCCTTCATCATCTCCATGATGATAGCTACTGTAGTAGCAGTGACATTTTTATGGATTATTAGTCAATGCTACCGATTTAATTCACATGGCCTGCTAATTTTATTTTTTTAATTTTTGTTACACATATTATATTAGTGAGCTAGACTTGGTTCACGGATAAGATCTGCCTTGATTTTGCGGGCAGTAGAGTTGTGTATTTTTTATGATGTATAATATTTGTGCCACGTGACATGCTTATTTGATCTTGTTACCTTAATCTGTTCTAGTATGACGGGTTGTTTAGATTACACCTTCAGATTCATTCCCCCCATAGGATAAGTCTCTATTTGATTGCTTGTGACTTTTGAGTGGTAATACTTGATACCAATGTAACCCTTTATGTTGCCAAGTGTGTGTTTGCATTTTGAACGAATTGATTTGCAAACAAGATTGTTGTTGAATGATTAAGAAGAGAAAGGGAACAGATAGACAACAAGAGAAAAAAAAACAAAGTTTCTGATTTAGAACACAATATCTTACATACACTTGTTGTCTTGGAGGTAAACGATACAATAGCTTTTTGTTTCCCACAAAACTAAGGTTTCTAATAACTGCCTCACACACCACAGTTATAAACTGATCATCAATTACTAAAATAAAAATAGCAAATCAGTGCTGGTCTGCTGGAGTCGAAATATGTTGGAGAGTCCAGCATCAACTAGGGCCAATGTTTCAAGACCACAAGAGTGGAAGACGTCATATCTCCATCCAACATCTTATGAGACTAATGATACAAAGTCCAATCCCTGGTGTTTGGATCAATTATAGGTGTCAAGACTCTCTTATTTTTATCACCAAAGTTTTGAGAATATAAATATTGAGTTAACACCTCAAATAACCCTTGTAATTTGGGCGAGACATGAAATAGCCCTATAAAAATAAAAACACAGATTCTGGCCCTCCAATTTTGAATTTCTCATATTTTAACTCTTTACATTGGCTACTTTCAGACATTTTAATCCTTTACGGGGACAATTTTCACACTTCACTCATTTTATTTTTACGGGGGTTATTTTTAGAACTTACCCAAATTGAAGGGTTATTTGAGGTATTAACCATAAATATAATAATGTGGTATTTGGTGGATCCAATACACTTTAAAACTTTTCAAAATTATAGTAATGGACAGAAAATAAAGAGCCATAACTCCAATTATTGGATGTGGGAAACTCATGCTTGAGGGGGATATCATAGGGTTCAAGTTTGAGTGATTAATCTCACAACGACTATGAATGAACTAAATATTTGATACATAAAATAGATGACACATAATGTTTTAAGGTTTTGAGTAGAGATGTGACGTCTCATTCTCTTGTGGTCGAGTTTTGGCTAGTTGTTCTCTCGACGCTCTTTAGGTCTTCCCAGCAAAATAATTTGTAATCGAGACTATCTAACATGTCAAAATCGATTTTCTACCTCTAAAATCAATTTCCACTCCTCTAAGAATGAAACCGCACTTAACTCACAAGAATACCCAACACTGGGAATTGACTTGCCCTCATGCCAATTGAATCATATAATTGAGGTTAGGTAACTATAGCTTGTGATGAACTATGAAAACTAATCTTTTTAAGAGTATGCAAATGAGAATAAGGATAGGTCTGCACTTCAAATTATATGTCCTCATAGTTTTTTTTTGGGGGTAAAAACTTGTTAGATTTAAGATATAGTAGTATGTTTTTTCTTTTAACATGAATTAATGACAGGTTAATATCACTAAAACTTTTATTCACACTAATACTTGAATCCCCACTTTGAATCAGGCATAGTGTTTTTATGAAAACAAAAATTGGAGTCTATTAAAACACACATCCAAAGAAACAGAATAGATGGAATTGATCTTCCTAAATAAAAATGTCATTTCCCTGTTGAGTATAATTATACATTGATAATGGTTTGTGAATAATGTGTTTGAAATACCTCGTGGCCATTTCATAATCATAGATGTTATTTCAGTTGCAGAGGCCACTGTTTCATTAACATTTAATAAAGAATTAAGTTATTACTCTCTATGAAGTGGTAGTATGAATCATAAAATTCTCAGATTTTATTTTACAAAAATTCTCAGTTATTGTATCCTGCCAGTAGAAGGATTGATTTTGTTGCATTCCTCCAATACTGACATCTCTCACTTAAGAAAATATATTCTAACATGTTGTTTGTTGTAGAATGAAATGGTCTGAAACCAATCAAACACAATAAACCTGCAGATGCACAAAACACATACAAAACCAAAACCAGATGCTTTAACAAAATCAGAAGAAAAAAATTAAAACATTGATGCAAAAAGAAAAAACAAAGACGAGAATAAGATGAACACAAAATTTACGTTGTTCAGCTTTAAAGACATACTCCACCCGAGAAAGAGCAACAATGAATCTACTATGAACATAAACAAACCAATACAATAAAGTTTCCTTGGTCCCTTGCTTTCCACTGTTGAGAAACAGCCCAACAAGAATCTTTAAATCTCTTTTATATTCTTGACATGTAGAGAGTTTACATGAATTCTTCACTTCACGCCCCAAAGTGTTTCCCAAGACTACTCCAAGATTATTCTCCAAAGTCTACCCACATAGAGATGCCCTATGATTCTTACATGAACGCGTGAATACAAGCAGACGCTCATAACATAATTAGTTGAACTAACAATGGTCAGTACTCAGTACTCTCTTCAGATGCTGCAACACTTATGCTTGTACAAGTTTGTGAGACACTTCAACGTTCTTGAGAAATGTGAAAATGAACATAACCATGAAAATTCACATACAGTTGTTTTGAAACTATTCCATTTATTCAGTGGAAGCAATTTCTCTCTCTTTTTTTCTTTTATTGAGCCTGTCCCAGTATATGACAGTTTTTGGACCTAAGTTTGCTTGATTGAAAAGGTACGAGGACTAAATTTAAACAATTAAAACTAAAAGGATCAAATAACACATTGGTACAACTACGTAGATAAAAAACCAATAAAGACTAAGAAAATGGACAGTGACTATTGTTTTCTAACATTTCTCAAATTTTCAGATGCAAAGCAATATCAGAAGCAAGGTCACTACCATCAACCGACAGATTATTTAATCACTTTTCTGTTATATATTAAGTGACTGTTTGGATCAACAGTTCAAAAGGGCAAACTCGCATTCTTGTGACTGGAAGCTGCAACACAACTTTCAGCTTTGTTATTATTGCGCGTCCATATACTTTTTTTTGAAGGAATTGCGCGTCCATATACTTGTCGCCACAGTTCCAAACAAGCTAGGCCACATGACATTTCTCTCACTTTCCCCAACTTCATCTATGCTATTAATTCACGACGAGTTCTGTATATTAGTAATGAATATCTCATTTTCATTCCTGTCACTTGTCAATTAATAATCTACGTTTCATGGAAATTCGGGGGAAAACGAAGGCTTTCCAAATTAAAAGTTCACAGTCTAAGCATTTTGAAATAGGAGAAGAAAAAAAAAAAGACAATGAAATCATCAACATGATTTGCATTTAATCTTTATGTACAGTTCAAATCTTCTATTCAAACTTGCATCGAACAACACCATGAATTGTAATCACTCCCCTAATTTTTAAGCTGTAGGCCAAACCCAACACCAAGGTAATAAAATACAAAACTAGCAGTTAGTAAATATATATATGATCTTTTTTGTAACTGTGTGACTAAAAAACTTCAACAAACCATAACAGCTAAAGCTTCAAGCACTCCAATCCTAAATTGAACCAAAAGAATGTTCACAATATGTACTTAGACAAAATCAGTGGTTAAAGAACAACCTCCAAGAATTGAAAATCAATCAAATTCATTTGATGGAAGTTATGAAATAGAATAATATTGTTGATCAGGGCAAAGTTCCTTTCTCAGTTTATGTGAGAAAAGTTTGCAAGCATCCATGCTTAAATCAATAGCAGCAGAGAGAGCAATGAAGAGAGCAGCATCAGGCATGCAAGTCACGTGTCGTGCCCCCACTTGTACAACAGGTTTACTTACTTTTCCTTCACCACTCACAGTTGAACCCATCACAAACCCTTCACCCGGTAACCACTTTGAACCCAATATTGCAGAATCAATGCAGAATTTACCACCTTTTTTCGTACTCACTGTGCCTTCAGCAATTGGTATTGCATTAACAGGCCCATTGTCAGAGAAAAGCTCTACCTTGTAGCCCAAGCCATCGATAGGACCTCTCTCTCGCCATGCCTCGAGACGACCCCATGGTTTCCAGCTACAGCTACTCACAGTGGAGCCTCCGATTGAGCGGAGAATAACCCACGCACCTGCGTTTGATCGTGACACCCGGTCTGAGCCAGGGGATGGAACAAATGGCGTGATCATGGATGCTGCAGCAACAGGCGAGCCTGATAGGTCGTGAATTACTATCATCCAACCCTTTCTCTCATTCCCTTGTCCACTTTGTTCTCTTTCACCTCTCAATGATCTTCTCCATCTACTTGAATTATTGTTTGTAAAATCTGACGAAAGAGGCCTGAATTTTCAAGTTGGTTAATAAAATATAAAAAACATTTAATTGATTGAAGTAACAAGCATGATCTTCTATAGATAGCTTAGCTTCTGTTGTAGAAACAACTTACACATAAGTATAGAAGTGTTTTTGAGTAAGTGTTTTACTAAGCTATGTATCCAAATGCCTCTCAAGTGTAACAACATAATGAAATTGTTAAACTGTGAAAGGAGAATCAAACTCTTGTATTTTCGGTGTGCCAGAGTATCACCAAAGTTGAATAACAAATTTTCAATCAAGTGATTCTATGGTAATCCGCAGGATATATAATCAAACTCTACTATGCGGCTACATGCTGTCACATGGAACGGAATCCCGGGTAAAAAGAGAAAGGCAAGGGACATGTTTTAATTAGCAATAGTAAAAAGGAAAAAAAACTGAAAGGGTTAATTTGAGTAATGGATTCTTGAATTGCAAGAAACAACCTAAGCAAGTAATTAAGAAAAAGAAAGGCAATTAAAAATGAGAGATAACGTTGTACTTAAGATTGTCTTTTTCTTTAATCCATTAGTTAATAACGTTGTACTTACAACAACCAATACAATTATTAAACTTTTGAAAAGATTAAAAATAAAAAACTTAAAAGTTGAATTATGAAAACTTTGAAACAGCTGGTGGTGGTACAGTATACATATACGTGTGAAAGGGTAGTAGAGCCTTTGTGATTTTGTTTATAAAAAACAAAAAAAAAAAAAGAAAATCTACCTTGTTTTTATTTTCATACATTTACTTGTAGATATTTTTATTTGCAAAGTATATATTGGTAGATATTATCAACAATAAAGTGTCACGTCAATCAAATTTTCCATTCCAAAATTCGCCCAGACCAAGAAGAAGAAAGAAAACTTGCGAAAATGAAATAAAAAATGCTAACAACACACATTCTTTTTTTTTTTTTTTGGTTTAGTAGCCTAGTGGTCACACATTTAAATGTGAGAAGTGGGGTGTCCGGGGTTCGAACCCCAGCCCCTGCATAAATCATGCAATGTCCCTACCAATTGAGCTAAGCTCACGGGGGCGCTAGCAACACACATTCTAACACACATTTTTCAACACACTCTCTATTGGTTAAAACTCACATGGGATCCACCAAATTTATATGGGACCTACATAATTTGGTGGGACTCATGTGAGTTTTAACCAATCAAAAAGAGTGTGTTGGAGAGTGTGTGTTAAAATGAGTGTTGCTAGCATTCCTCAAATGAAATATTGGTGGTGTGTGGTCAGTGCCAGTTTTCACGGTTCATTCTTTCAATTCAACAGAAAAAAGGAAAGAAAACAACAGAAAGTGAGGATGTCTACCAAGTTGGAGGACCTCCCACACCTCATTTGTCCCACCAATAATTTTGCAAAATATCCAAACACAAATACAGTAGATACTTTCATTTCATGCGGTATTTTAATCAGATGGTATAATCTTTATATTTTAATTTTAAATTACCGAACTTAATCATCTTGATTTAACGTGATAATCACTTCCAGTTTTACCGTGTCAATGCATTGAAAGAAAAGTAATAAATTCAGCAAGAAAATTTAAGTGGAAGAATGACTTACTGGGAATGGGATTTGTAATTGCGATCGACACTGAATTTGCAGCTAAAAACAGGTTGTTTGATATTCTCCTGAATCTGGAAAATAACAGGACTACATTCCGGTTCGCCACCAAAGTGAAACACAAAGCGTGGATCCGGTTCAGACCGGACCATAACATGAAGCAAATGTGAAGGTTTATCATATGCTTCATGGTTCAGTTTGAACCAGCCATTGTGGAACTGGAAAGTATTGGGAGAAGGGAGTGAGGTAGGTAATTGAATGGGGAGGAGGACACGGCCGAGTAGCTTTGCACTGCGGACGCCACAGTTGCGGCCCATTGGGCCATTGTAAACGGAGATGGAGAGAATGAAGGGTTTGCTGGAGAGACGACGGAGAGCAGCGGAATCAAGGTGGAAAGCAGGGGCGGAGGTTGTTGAATGAGGGGAGGGGGAGGAGAGTGGAAGGAGGGAAGTGTGGGAAGGGAAGGAAGGAATGTGGATTTTGCAGAAGCATGGAGTGGTGGAGGGGTGAACGTTGGAAAGTGGGAGGGGTTTTGTTGGAGAGGAAAGGAGTTTGAGAGTGAGGGATTCTACTATGAGACGAACAAAGGGGCATGGATCCATTGTAGAGTAGGAATGTTCAATTCAATTTCAACGCTTCTATTCTAAGTTTTCATCTTCTTTATTTGGACTCTTTCCCGGTTGCCGTTTTCTTTAGACAAATTATTATATTAAATTAAATGGTTCGTTAAATAAATAATCTTTTTAAATTTCGTTTTTAGTCCTTCAAATATTTGTTTTTCTACAATTTCTAGTTCTCTTCTTCAACGTCCTCGCAACCATTACTGCCACCAAATCTCATCATCTTTCGCACGGTAGACGACATAATCCGCTTGCGCACCCTAGAGGGCACCTTTAACTAAACTCTTGAGTTTGACAACATTGATTTGCATGAATTTTTGTGTGTGACACACTTTCATGAATTAAAATACTTAAATATCATACTCGTCTCTGCAAATATGCCTCGGTTAAGTTTTGGTTCTGTAAAAAAAAATTTGTTTTTGGTCCCTGCGATTTTTTTTGTTTTTTAAAATAGTCCATCCAGGGACTATTTTCAGAAACAAATTTTTTTGCAGGGACCTGTTTAAAAAACAAAATATTTTGCAGTGACCAAAAACTACAAAATGGGTTCAGTCATCTTGTGCCACGTATATAAATCATCACAAAAATAGGGTCATGGACTATTTTAAAAAACAAAAAAAATTGCAGGGATCAAAAACAAATTTTATTTTTACGGGGACCAAAACTTAAACGAAACATATTTGTAAGAACGAGTGCAATATTTAAGCTTAATTAAAATGAGTGTCTATTTTCTTAGTATCTCTTATACACTTTTATTTTGTATATGTCTGTCTGTCTTTATTTTTTTTTTGTACCAATTGAGGGTGACCCAACACAGCTCTTTTACAGACAAGTGGGACTCTCTACTACCTGCGTATGTCATAGGTGCATGGGAGGCAAGCGTGTTGGTGCGCCATCCCGTTATCTATGGGTTGTTTCTGCGGGCCCAGTTTTTTTTATGAGCTTTGATGTTTGTTTCTTTTCTACGCCACCGAAAATATGAGAGCGAATTTGCTCTTTAGTTACTAATACTATCCTTTTACAAGAGAGATAAATATAAGTGATCGATTGGTAGGATCTATTTTAGTAAATGGATTCCACTAACTAGTCATATTAACTAGAATAAATTTGGACTCCAAAAATATTCTTATAAATTGTTCTTGGGTCTAATACAACTTATAAAATCAACTTGTGAGGTGAGAATTACCCTCACTTGTAAACACATTCTCATATCATATTTTATCCAATGTGAGACTCTTTAATACATTTTCTCACGTCTGCGACTGGACATTTGGAGCATAGATATAAATGATGGGTGACCCGATAGCGGAAACCTGATGACAGGTGGTCTAACGGATTTTGGAGGTGGCTTTGATACCATCTTAGAAATCGTGAGCCTAACAAAACCCCACACAACCGGCTTGTGAGGTGAGGATTGCCCCCACTCATAAATTCATTGTCAGGTAATTTTTTATCCGATGAGAGACTGTTTAACACAGTCCCCACGCCTACATATGAAACCTGGATATAAATGGTGGATGGCCTAATTGATCTTGAAGGAAGGAGGAGTAAGAAAGTCGGTGTTGCTATCGAGGGTGGGGCGGCGACGCATCTTTAAGGAAAAGAGAGAGAAAAACAAGGTTACTAAAAGGATTTAGACTCGTAGTGCACATTCACTTGACCAAAAAACAAAACATTAAAAGTTTATAGTATTAAAAAAAAACTATAAACTGGACCAAAACTGGTGGTGTACTAGACAACAGAGTCACTTAATACATTGTAAGATCTAAAAATTAAAATGAAATATGAAATAAGGTATTTTTAAATTAGGGAAATGTTAACAAACGTACTTGTGACACTTGTTTAGAAGTCGAAAAAAAAAAATTAAAAATTGTGTATTCAACTCATTGAAACTTAAAAAAAAAAAAATTACATAAATTTACAAATTGTTTCCTTTTTGAATCCTTCCCAAGACACTTGTTAGCATAAACTTTAAATTATCATGGTTTTTTTTATAATTAATTCATGATATTACTTAGGCATATAAATTCATATCGCCGAATAATATATATTGAAGAGAATTTATAGCAACACATTTTTCTGACACAATTCACTGAAACACCATTATTCTATACACTTTTTTCAATTGATTGAAATTCAAATGAAATATGTTCAATCATTTAGGAGTCACATAAATTTTGGCAAATAACATAAGAAGGTGAAACATTCACATAGATGAATATATATTAAATGCAATCATCAAAGTTTAACAGTTGGGAGTGGTGGTGGAATGGAGCAAAATATGATAAATCAAATGGTGGAGGAATGTGTCACCTGAGAAGGGTACAATGGTAATTCAAAAACAAAAATGCAAAAGAGGGTGCTGGAGTAAATACGGGAAGTGTGAATAAGAAGTTCCCTAATCAGCAACTATAGCCCACATGAAGTTTGGCTAATTTACGGGCTTTTGATAGGCACGTGCAAGGCAGAAGCTTCTGGGTCTTTGGGAGACAGACGATTTCAGAAGGGAAAATCAGAATTCAGAAGTCTCAACTACCAAATCAGGGTTTCGTTTCAGCTCTCTTCATCATCGCTCCACAATGTCTTCTCCCGGCGAGTAAGTCCCTTAATCACGCTCTTTTTTTTCAAATTCATCGGTAATTTAAGCAGAAGATTATGATTCCATTGTATTATCATAATCTTGAATTACGTTTTCTCCGTTACATTGTATCCAATTTTGTTTTTCCTCCTTAAGCTATATCATTTAGATGTTTGTGTATAAGTGCTTTTTTCTATTTTCTTAGCCTTATTTGCGATCCTTCCAACTTTAGTATCATCAGCGGAAGTAATCATACTTCTATGCTATGTTTGGATAATCAGCTTAATTTGCAGCTTATAGCATAAGCGCTTACGTATAACCTATTTCCATAACAAAATATGAAATAAAATAGAATAAATAGTTTTTCGTTTAAGATAATGCAGATAACTTATGTAAATAAGCTGAAAACAGCCTGTAAACATGACATAAGCTGTTTTCACAAGTTTTTCAGAAAGGCTCCTAAGTGCTTATGTCAGTCGATAAGCTCAAATAAGTCAATCCAAACAGGCTCTATGTTTACATGTTCCGTTATAATCCACCTCTATGATTACCAATATCATTCATTATATACATGTAATTTTGTTAAAGGCAAGTTTTATAGCTGTTTCAATAACTTTGTTAATGTATATAAAAATTGTCTTGTTTCAGGTTTTATAAATCTCTTCCACCTATAAGCAAGGCTTATGGCACAGCTTGCCTGGTGGCTACCGCAGTTTACCAACTTGGATTATATGATCTAGCTCACATTGCACTATTATACGAACAAGTGTTCTTTCGTTTTCAGGTTAGAATTCCATGAGATCATTGGCATTAGTGACTAGGAAAGTGGAATGTGATGTCAATGCTTTTGTAAAGTGTTGAAGTCATTCTAAACTAAAGCTTCTATTTTTTGAATTCCTATGTGCATGCCTAGGATGGTGCGAATTTTTTTTATGTCTAGAACAAGTAGAGGATATTTTTTGTATTCATTATTAGTCAAGTACTAGAAACATTGCATCTTTTTACTTGCTTTCACGTCCGAATTGTTTGTAACATAACTGTATCTGCAGTTGCTAACCAGATTATTCTATATTTTTGTGATTCTTTGTAATTGTATATTAATATCACGAGCTTCTGCACAAACAAGTTCTTCTGATGTCACCAATTCATTTTATGCTGTTTACATTTTCTCTTCTGATGTCAGCAATTCATTTTATGCTGTTTACATTTGCTTTGTGTGTGTCTCTTAATTGTTTGGGGTCCATAGAAATGCTATGTGCTTTGTAGTTTGCCACTCTGTTGTAGAAAATTTATCTCTAATCTTTAGCATCCCCTAGCTCCTCATGGCTATGTTAATTACCGATTTACTGATAGATACTTTGTTGTTATTTATCATCCGATACATATGGAGAAAGAGGTGAGGTGTCGGGGATTTAGGGTTTCCATTAGATTGCAGGAGGTTGATCCTTTGGCAGAACATCGATTGTAAATATGGACATCGAAGATGTATTAATGTAAATTGTATGGGGATATATTTTGGTTGATAAGTAGTCAACTGAAGTTTAACTTGCGGCTGCCAACCTTGTGTGTTGATTTTAATGTTTTTTCGTTTCCAGTCAAACTGTTTAATACATCTTATGCAACATCACACCATCTGTAGGTTTGGAGGCTATTCACAAACTTCTTTTTCCTCGGACCATTCTCCATCAATTTCGGTATCCGTCTTTTAATGATGTAAGTTATTAATAGATAACGTGCAATTTCCACTTTTACTTAACTTGAACTAATTCCCATCCCATAATTGACAGAGTAAGGTATGGTGTCCAACTTGAGAAGGGACCATTCGACAGACGGACTGCTGATTTCTTGTGGATGATGATATTTGGAGCCTTTGCACTATTGGTATCTAAGATCATCCACATATTTTTCATCTTATGATTATTTATGTGATATTTTTTCCTTCAAAATGCTGGAAGTTTAATTCTTGAGTGTCTATTCTCATGGCTCTAGTTTATGACAATTGACAAAGAAAAGACAGCACACCTCTTGTTAGATAAAAAGAAGATGAAAAACCATGCTTGATCTACTTTTATGTTTTTACATGTCTACTTGTGGAAGATGCTCCATGTATATTTAAGAATACTATATATACGTAGTGACGTAGTTATGCATTTTAAGTGATTGGTTTATGCAAGTTAGCAATTAGTAGGAAAATTTTCATTGTGGGGGTTCACGGATAATGATGGCTGCGAGGATGATAAATAAACTATGCATGATGAGGTTTCATTAAGTCAGTAATGACTGTGAGTGATTATAAGAAATGGCCAGTGGTAAGAGAAAGATGATTAACATTTGAGAATTTGACATGAGGTGATTGATGATTGGTGGTCTATGTGAGAGGGAGACTAAGGAAGAAAAAATCTGTTTAGGGCCTGTTTGGATTGGCTTATTTAAGCTTATCTACTAGCATAAGATTTGTGAGACTGTTTGGGAAATCTTATGAAAACAGCTTACAGCAATTTTAATAAGCTTTTTTCAACTTATTTCATAAGTTTTCCAATATAGTTTATAATTTTTTTTATAGCATATACAAAAGAAGTTTAATATTATGTTATCTTTTGTCATTAAAATAGCTTATGCATAAGTGCTTGTGCTATAAGCTACAAGTAAGCTGTTTATCCAAACAGGCCCTAGGTGATGTCAATGATTACTCAAATCTTCTATTAGTTTTGTTGATTAGAAAAAGGCAAGCACAATGTTTTAACCGAACGGGCAAGACCTTCAGGTCATGGTCAACTACTTCAAGCTACTTGAACTGAGACAAAACCTGGTCGAGCTGGTTAAATAACCTAACCGTAACACTGTTGGTTCACAACCGATTGAACCATATAGTTTGTTTTTGAAACATCAACTAAGGAAGTTTCGAAATTACTGTCAAAAAAGTTAATTTTAGTGAAACAACCATTCCCACTCCTGGTTGATTTCTTGACGGACTCATTTTTTACTTGGGGCCCTAATGTCGTTTCTTTCTTTTTAATCTAGGTTTTGTCTGCAATCCCCTTTTTTTGGACCCCATTTTTGGCAATATCACTTGTTTTTATGCTCCTTTATGTATGGAGTAGAGAATTTCCAAACGCTCAAATCAACTTATATGGACTTGTTGCACTGAAGGTATGTTGCAATATTGTTTTAAGATATTGTTGTTTTTATGCATATGTTACAACTTATACTAGCTAGATGAAGCATATATTCATCAACTATAGGAAATTAGGAACTAATTGTTAATTTTTTTCTTCAGGCCTTCTATCTTCCGTGGGCGATGCTTGCTTTGGATGTCATTTTTGGTTCAGCTCTAATGCCTGATCTGTTAGGTATCATTGCAGGACATCTCTACTACTTCTTGACAGTGTTGCATCCACTAGCTGGTGGAAAAAACATTTTGAAGACTCCAATGTGGGTGTATCCTTTTTTTCATTTGTTGCATAAGGCGTTAAGCATATGTTGCTGTCATTTAAAACCTTTTCTTCTTTGTACAATTATGAAGCCTTAATTATTTTTTGGGGGAGTGGGATGGGGTGTTCTAATATTACAGATATGATCATGAAGTTGAACTCAACCATAAAGTACCTTGTCACCATTTCTAATTTTTTTAGTGAGAAATAGTGGAAATGTTACATTAAAATTCCACTCTGAAATTCTTCCATCCAAATATGCCCATATCTGTGTCTCACATTGGCTTTGCAGCATGTCTTTGGTGAATGATTTCTAACTTCTTACAGTACAAAATTTGACCAAAAGCTGCTAGTTTTGTTGTGCTCTTAACTGTTATTTTCCAGACATAAATTGGTTGCAAGATGGAGAATTGGAGCCCCACCAATTTCACGTGGCCAGCCTGTTAATAACGTTCAACAAGAAAGCAGTTCAGGAGTTTTCAGGGGAAGATCCTATCGACTTAATGGGTAGATGCAATAATGAAAGGGGGTGAATTTTCCTAACCAGTTGTTTCATCTTCCCTTATATAGGTTAGTGACTTGACACCACAGACATATTGAGCCAAACATCTCTTGTGAATTTGAATGAGAACACTGTATGAACCTTGACAGTTCATTGAAATGCAAACTTTCTTGAGGAGCCTTATAAATTGAATATTTTTCTTGGGAGATTTACTTGTAAGAAAGACTTGGATTAAACTTGTGAATTAAATTAGTTGTCAAATGTTAATCTTGGATTCATCTTGCCTTTGTTTTTTTAAAAGATTTGTCCACTTCTGTATTTGGTATGAAAGGCAGTTCGGTAATTAGAATACATGCTCTGATGCTCGCTTTTTTCTCCATGCTTGCATTTGTTATCGAGACACCGGATATGTGTATCTCTAAAAATAATAGTGACTTTTTATATAGAATACTGTTATTTTTCATTACAATTGTAAAACTAACAGTAGACTATTAAAATATACAATTTATTTTCAGAGCCATGTCATACTCAACTAGAGATTGCCGTTACTTGCAAGGAATGCATGCCATTGCGATGTAGAGGGCTTGTCTCTGGCCATGCAATCATATATTTCACTCAGCAATATTTATTTATTTATTTTTTCTCGAAATTACTCAGCAATCTATCTTCATACTATCATCTGTTGAGTATTGATCACTACTTTTATTTAAAAATAAATAAATAATGTAGATCGAATTTTAAGTTGAGGAACGAGAGAATCAAATATCATACATTATATTAAATACATCAAGGTACAATTTACCTCAATGGCATATAATCTCACCAACTTATTGGTCAAAATAATAATTGTTTGTCTGTGCGGCATAGTCCATCTGACAAGCGGCACATGCTAATATTGTTAAGCTAAACACATTCACTTGAGTTTGAGTTTCTGGTGACGATTGTGACTTCATCAACCGACAAAAAAAATTGTTTTGCTGCTTATTTTTTATATACATGTTCATTTTGATCATTTATCGATTAAAAGTTGATTCATATCAGTCTTTCACGTTCTAAAATTGTAAGAATGAGACATTTTTTACATATTTATTAAAAGTTGATTCATTTCAGCCTTTCACGTTCTACAATTATAAGAATGAATCCTTTTTTATATGAGATCAATTTTTATATGGTGTAAATTTTATACATGCATCAAATAAAATCATACTATGATTACATTTTGATTATTGTAGTTCTTTAAAATATCTTCACAAACACCTATATATGTGGAAAGATATGATTAGGTGCACATGTAAAAAAGTTATAATGACGGTACATATAAATTAAGTCCTTTCCCTAAAAAAAATATATCTCCTTTGTACACACATGACTAATTAGTACTCTATAACTTTTTTTAGTGGAATTAGTACTATAACTTAATGAACATACAAGATATTTAGGAATTCCAAAAGGCCTGATGTTGAATAATATTCAGTTATATCTAGTATGAAAAATGACCAAAAAATATATCTCAGCAAAAATAAAAATAGACCGTTAAAATTACTTTCAAGTATGCAAGAGTTAGAAAGAATGGCGCACATCATTCTTCATTTAGGTAACAAGCAAAATACATACATTTTTCTTTATCGGGTAATTGTCAAGTTGATGATCTATAATCTATTTCGGGAGAGAGATAAGAATAGGAATAGGAATAGTAAATAGAGATAGATTAGTTAGTTGAGTCCTAAAATGAAGGAGAAGGTAAATGAGTGGCAACAATTGAATGGAGGTAAAGCGACGGTAGAGCGTGCATCATCACTCACCCATCATCCAATTCCATTCCAACCCTTATTTAAAAACTATATTTGAAGGTCACAATCACATTACATTACAACAACACTACACAACAAGAAGAAAAAAGGAACAAATTTTGAAGGACAAAATGTCGTGGCAAACTTACGTTGATGAACATTTGATGTGTGATATTGATGGCACCGGACACCACCTATCTGCCGCTGCCATCATTGGCCATGATGGCTCTGTTTGGGCTCAGAGCTCTTCCTTTCCTCAAGTATATTCATGATTACATTCCCACATGAAACTATTCTATGCATAGATCTCTAGTATTCTTGGTCATTCATTGCATTTCATGTCTTTTTTGTCTTTCTTAGATATTTAATAAAAGTGTAGTTTTGATACAGTGTAAATTTTTTAAAACTGTCATGAGATCATAGTGTGATTTTGAAAGTAATTATAATTAAAGTTCAAAGTATTACGAATATGACGATGAATTAAATCCATTTAATACCATGTGAATTCATCTTTTCTCTTTGAAAAATGCCATGTTAGTTTTGATTTCCATTTTACAATGTTGTCTTTGTGAATTTCTTTTTGAATTAATACACATCTATATCAATTTGGTTTAATGGAATTTTAGTTTTCTTTTTCCTTTCTAAATCGATCTTATATAGTGTGAGATGATATATATCAAAGCATTATAGTCATTGCATATTTGAAGATTAAATTTGATTATGAGGTGCACATATTACTCTTATGATCAAGTGAAATTGCTCTAATCAATTTTTATTTATGATCATTTTACAGATTAAGCCTCAAGAGATCACTGATATTATGAAAGATTTTGACGAACCTGGTCATCTTGCTCCTACGGGCTTGCACCTTGCAGGAGTCAAATACATGGTCATCCAAGGAGAGTCTGGAGCTGTCATCCGTGGGAAGAAGGTAAATTATTTGATTTCGCTCGCAAATTTCTAGTATTCATATTATTGAAGTTGTATTTGAGTCTCATGTTGCCAATATTTTTGAGTTGTTGAGTATATATGTGTTTGAGTACCCTTGTCCTATGGACTAAGTTTTGAGAGTGAGATTCAAATCTATTTAACATGGTATCAAAACCACATTAAGTATGATAATATATGAATTGGACCCTAGATATACGCTAAGCGTAAGGGTGTGTATTAGAGTTGTATTAGAGTCTCACATTGTCAAAGTTTCCGATTTATTAAATGTATATATGTGATTGGATACCTTCATCTTCTGAACTATTTTTAAGAGTGAGATCCCAACTTTTTGGGATTTTATAAAAACAAATTGATGCTTGTGTCTATTATGTTTATAGTTGAACTCTATGTATGCACATGCATGAAACCTAAAGTACATGTCTCTTTTTTTGTTAGTGTATGACAAAAATGATATGTGTGCTTGTTATTTTGATAGGGGTCTGGAGGCATCACCATAAAGAAAACCGGTCAAGCTCTAGTTTTTGGTGTTTATGAGGAACCTGTGACTCCTGGACAATGCAACATGGTTGTTGAGAGGTTGGGAGATTACCTCATTGATCAGGGCCTGTAGACACAGACTCTATGATGATTTCATCATCTGTTTCTTTCTTAATTGGATACTATTCTTTGTTTTTTTATCTTTTTATTTTTATATGGTCTGTATTTATCACATTGCAACCCTGAATTGGGAGTTGTTGCAGATAATAACAATTTGAGATTTTAAAAGTTGTCTATTGTTTGTAAGTTTAACTCTGTCGTCAATCATAATAAAATCTTATTGAATGGCTTGCAAACAAAAGGCATTTTCTTGTTCCATGGAGATTTACTATTAGCATAATAAAAGCAATGCGATGAGGGGTCCTTATTTGTGCATATTTATAATTTTGTTTGAATCCATGATAATGCAGCAGATGTTAGGAATTTAATCATAATGATCAGTAGCACTCCTCCAACCACGTTTAGAAATTCTTCTGAGACAACATTTAGAAGAAATTAAGGATAAAGTACAATTGGTGTCATAGTTCATAGATGTTGTTTTTCATTAAAAATTGTAAATTATGGACATAAAAGGTCTTGAGAGTTACTTATGGGTTTCGAGGTGGGTATGGGGGCATTTTTAGTGAAAAACACCAACAACTTGACAATGTAGGTCAGTCTTGTAATGACTTAAGATAAAGGAATATGAAAATAGCTTATGTTATGACATGTTTATAATTTTTTTTTTGAAGGAGACATGTTTATAAGTTGTTTTTACCTTATTAAAATAAGCTCTTTAAACTTGTTTATAAAAACATCTTGTAACTTATACAAAAATAATTAAACCTTTTTGAAGAAGTCAAAAGATATAGAGTAAATAGTCAATTACCGCTCTGAAATTGTAACTTTCGTCAAAACTCTCCTGAATTTTGCAAAACTTCAAAACCCCTCCTGAAATTGTCAAACGTCAGTCAAATACCCCCTCCGTTAATTTCCTCCATCCAACATGTTGACATGGCTGTTAACTGCCACATGGCACTGTCACATGATCAAAGAAGTCATGTCACGTCACGGGGAGTAGTCGACTATATTTTTTATTTATTTTTTGAAAAAATCTGATTTTTTTTTTCTTTTTAAAATTAACATTTGTGTCACCCACTCACCTTGCAAATACCCCCTCTGAAATTTAACATTTATGTGCATATATCCCTCTCAAATTTAAAATTTATGTATCAAATACCTCCTCAAATTTATACTACTTAAATATTCCCTCCAACTTTAAAACTTATGTACAAATATCCCCTCCTCAAATGTATAAATAAAACTTATTCTTAATCTATAACTTATTTACTATATCTCTAATAACAATGAAAAAGAAAAAATCACATCTTTAAAATAAAATTGGCATAAAAATAAAAATCATAATTTTAATCACACCATAAACAAACAAAAAAAAATCACTTTTTAACCCCACAAATGAAATAAAAAACACAATGAACTTAAAAATTGCAACATTAAAAAACACAATGAACATAAAAATTGCCACATATGCTAGTTTCTCTTTGACACCAAGAACTATTTCCTTCTGAGTTGAGGTACCGAAGGAGTATCATTTTTCAGTGAGAATTTTCACCAAATACTTTGTTAAATCACGCCCAGCAAGATCCAACCGAAGAATTGCATGGGGAAGAGCATTTTTTAACCCCACAAATGAAAATAAAACACAATGAACAAAAAAATCATATTTTAAAGTTGTGATTTTTTTTCCATTGTTATTAGAGAGATATAGTAAATAAGTTATAGATTATGAATAAGTTTTATTTAGTGTTATGATTTAAGGTGTAATCCCACAACGAGCCACTAAAATTGCTTGTAAACAATGTCCAACCGCTATTTGCTACAAAATTGAAACGCATCGATAACAAAACACCTAGCGACTTTAAGATTTCTCTCCACAACAAAGTGAAGAAGCCAAATGAGCCATGCCGCAACAAATCAATTATCCTTCATTGACAACATGTTGAAAAATGACCTCCAAACAAAGAAAGATGTTCTCAACAGAATCATTTTGTTCAAGATAATTTCCTTATTCTTCAAAGGAATCGCTTCAACCACCTGAGTTAATTTGTGATAAACTCCCTTAAGTGTATGCCCTTCAACTGGATCATGATGCTGCAACCAAGTGTAAAACATCCACATGTAAATAATAGTTTTTAAACACAACACAACATTCCAAAACATGTTCCACCACCCAAATAACAATTAAACTTTATTTTATTTTTATCATAAAAATAATTTATACATAAGTGTTTATCAGGATAAACGTTTTAAATATTTTGTTATTGCTAATATATATACCTTTAAAATTAAATTGACTGTCTCGTAAACATATATAATTTAAATAAAATACATTAATCAAAATCAAAACCAACGCAACGTATGAATATTTTATGGGTCTTGTTAACGAGTGCTCCCGAGGCACACTTTAAGCATCCTAAATTTGGAAATTATTCTTAAAAAAAGTAAACTATTACAATTTACAATGCATTCGTTACATAACTTTTCATATAAAATTTACCCTTTAAAATTCTTAAAGAGTGCTCCAGACACTCGTTAACCTTTCCCATATTTTATTTGGTATCTTATACTTACGTCTTAGATTTAACAAGAGATAAAGAAGACGGTGCTTGAAAGGGAAATGAAACGGAAAAAGAAAAAAAAAAGTTTTTTAATGATAAAAGTGACATTGAACCTTCAAGAAAAAGAAAAAAAAAACTTTATCTTTTTAAATTACTTCAAAAAACGGTTGTCCTCTCTCTCTCTTTGTGATATTAATAATTTTGATGAATAAATAATAATATCTTATTTCCTTTTTTCATTTTCCATTATGTGACAGCCAGAAACAGCGAAAATAGGGTAACGAAAAGGGCATTATCGTAACTTTCACCGAATACACCCTCTTTAGACTGATTTTTAAAGGATAGCTAGCTCCGTGATTTCAACGCAGCTCTTTACCCAAAACCCAAAACTTTCCCGAGAAAATCTTCCTTGTTCTTCATTTTCCTGAGAAAATCTGTGAACCATGTCGTGGCAAACTTACGTTGATGATCACCTTCTCTGTGACATTGATGGTAGTCATCTCAGTCATGCTGCTATCCTCGGTCATGACGGTAGCGTTTGGGCTCAGAGTGCTAGTTTCCCTCAGGTACCTTTCATCAATCCATCGATTCTCACTTCTTTTACCTTCTATTTCTTTCATTGGATCTGTTTCTTTCTCGATTCATCGTTTGATTAATTCATTTCTTAGTTTTATGAGTTTCATTCTTTGTTTATTGAATATTCTAGATTTTCCGATCTCTGCTACTGTGATTGTAAATTAACCTTACACTGATTATCATGGATCCGCATGCAAATGAATTTTTGTACTTAGGGATCCAATTCAGCATAGAAGAGAATTTGACTTGAGTTGAATTGAATTGAACCGTTAATTAATTAATTAATTAAGTGGAAGCTATGTCGTTTTGATTATACATTGTGCCTAAAGTATATGAGATGCTGTTGTGAAGTGTAATTGAAACAGATCTGATTTATTTATTATTATTTGTATAATTTTCTTTTAAAAAAAACGTGTTGGTGTTTTATTTTGTATAGTTCAAGCCTGAAGAGATAACTGCTATCAATAAAGACTTTGATGAGCCCGGAACTCTTGCTCCAACTGGATTACATATTGGTGGCACTAAATATATGGTGATTCAAGGTGAACCTGGAGCTGTCATTCGAGGGAAGAAGGTAAACACTGTTTTTCATGAATCATCTTTTGCTTCAATTTTGATTTACTTTGATTCATTATGTAGTGTAATGATTTATGGTATGTTTTAGTATAGATGATTGTTTAATGTTTGATTGAATCTCAAAGTTGGTCCAATTAATTGTAGTGTGTTGGCATGTTGGCACTTGAATTTAAGAAATTTGCATAAAACATTATGGAAATTGTAAATTTCAGACCATGATAGTTCAAATGTTATATATGGTTAAAAAGTAGTTTTCAAATGTTATATATGGTTAACAAGTAGTTTTCAAATTTTTCTATAAAGGTTGAATACTTCAAATCAAATTGCTACTGGTCAGCTAAAATTCAAAGTGCTACCATAAAATGTGTGACTAAAATGCCTGTCAATTTACTATTTTAGGGATGTTCTTGTCAATTTGGTAATTTCGGTAACTATTCTTAGAGCACCTTACAATTTCAGAATTTTTAACTCTTAAAACCACAATGGGTTTTAACTCTTATCATTTTCTCAATCAAATTAAAATTGAAAATCTATTTGAAAGTGAGATGCAACCTTATCATTGGCAGTGCTTGTGCTTCAATTAAATCAGAATTTTTCAGTTTTTCCTTTTAATCTTCCAAATTGAGGTTGACACATTTGGTTGGCAAGATTATTGTATGATGCCTTTGAACAGTTAAATGCTATTTATTGGTATTGTCCTGCATAAAACATTACCTTCAATTTTGTTCTGAATAAGTCTTATGGTCAATTTTTTTTATTCAATCGTAAAACATGAACATATATCTGCTATGTTACCTGAACATTTCATAATACTTATTTTGGGAATTATATTATTCCAGGGTTCTGGTGGTGTTACTATTAAGAAGACCAATTTGGCCTTGGTCATTGGCATTTATGATGAACCAATGACTCCCGGTCAGTGCAACATGGTAGTTGAAAGGCTTGGTGATTATCTTGTTGAACAGGGTGTTTAATCCTCTTCCTATGTCTTATTATAGTTCATATTTCATTGGCTTCTGTACAAGTTTTTGCGTCGACCTTGAATGGAATACTTGATTGCAGTGTAATAATATTTTGGATTTCATAAAGTTGTTGGATCTGCGTGTGGCGAAGAAGTGTTTGGTGCTTGAGAAATGATGACTATAATCTTTGTCCTTGTACTTTTTTAGTGGGTACCGTATACATTAAAGTGCTTTTAAATTCTAATGCTATGGTATATTGGTTGGCAACTTGGCATATTTTTGAATTCTTTGCAGATTTTTATCTATCTGGCAAAAAGCCTCTTCATATTTATACCTCCATGTTCTAGCTCTTTTTTTCATAATGCAAATTATTCTCTTTCGGTTTACAATAGAATTAAGTATTTCCATACGTGGCAGAGTGTCTTGTAAGCCAGGTTGTTGCTAATCTTTCTCTATATCTTCATAGGAGATGGTATCATGATAACTTATGCATGCCGACTTGTTCAAAGCATTACAATATTGAGGATTGTGGTCTTTAAAATCCCAACTTGCTTTGTTCCTAAACTAAATCCGAGCGTTGCCGCGGTATTTTCTTAGAGCTTCTTGATCTTGACAAGTTAACATATATATAAGCGCAATTCATTCACATAACTCAGTTCATTCAGATTTATAAGAATAAACTACGTAGAATAGCTACAACAGGGATTGCGCCTGAGTGGAAAAGAACAAAATGTTGTCTTCATTCATGTTTAAGTCACCGTAGAAAATGGATACAAATATTTTTTACAGGTCATTGGCTATTGTTGCATGGTTCAGTCTGGTTCAAATGACAATGTTTTCCTGCTTCCTATTCTTACGGATATCATTAAATCTCTAGCTTTATGACTGGGAAACATCATCAGTTAATGTGTACCACGAAGTTAACTTGTGTGCGGTTAAGGGTTATTCGTGCTCCTTTGAATTTGAAGGAGTTGACATTTGTGTAGGTTGTCCTTTACTTTTTTCTTTTTTTTTTGTACTTGCTTTAAATCTGAGGTGATATTAGGACTGTTTCTTTATTTCGTTTGATTAGTTAACATTATTTCCCTTTCTCTATCACAGTAACGAAATGACATGGTGGACCTATAAATAGCGGTGTCAAATTGGGATAATTGAGAGGAAAATGTATAAGGGTAAGATTAAAAACACACGTAGCTCACTACTTGTATTACCAAAATTTAAATCGTTTTTATCGAACAAAATACAATCATATGTTGTTTATTTGCTGAAAAAAAAAATCTTAGGCGAACCAACAGTTTATGCACTAACTATAAACATCACCAATGGTAAATGAATGGGAGGAGATTAGTCAACAAGCTTGGCAATGGGTGACCACGAGTTTGATGGCATGGAGTACCCTGAATCAATGATATTTTGACAAATGCCTACACAATCAATTGTGTTTTTGACAGAATGCCTACACCATAATTGGGAAAAAGAATGATATCTAAATATTGTGCAAGTATGTTCGGTTTGCAATTAGAAAACTGTACATTTGGATCTTGCTAAATAATTGCCGCAGATACTCTTTATCAATTGTTAAAAGTCTAATATCCTTTGTCAAAAAAAGAGTCCAATATCCTATTATTAAGTCTCATCATTATCACTATATGCAAGTCAATTCTATAATGAAGATTTCACAATAATGATTCCTTTTTTTTTTTATGGGAACAACGATTCCTTTTATTTAGCACTATATTCAAATTGAAAAAAATAAACAAGTTTTATTTTCTTTAAATAAGATTTCAGGTATGAATTGTTTAGAATTGTAAATTATAAATACTGATGCAAGTAATAGGATTTCAGGTTGATACTAAAATCTGAACAACCTTGTAATGTTGTTTATTCAGTTAGTCGGCAGTATCCATAGCTAGTTATCCTGATTCCAAATGGATGCTGCAGATTGAGGGATAGTGTTTCATTTGTAAGTCTATTTACCCATTACTGTGTCATTATTAGTATCACTCTATTGAAAACTACTTCTATCTATCTAGGTGAAGCAAATCACAACGGACTAAAAATGTTAATTTTATCACTAGAATCAAACGGAAACTCCCTAAAGGCCAACTACAAAATTGGACCTAAACTTCCATATCTTGTTATCACTCGACACTTGCGATAATCTGGAAACACCAGGCGGTAACTAACAGCTGCGACATACCTATGAGCAATCTGATAAGGACTCAATAAAATGAATCACAGAGAAGTCATTTATCTTGCTTGCTGTTTTGGCTTACCTTGTTGGCACATAAAACTAGTAGCAAGAAGTTTAGACCTATCACTTCTCTAATTATTTTACAACAGCAAATGATTTTTTTACACTTATCTGATTTATGGCATAGTATGAAAAGCTTTACAACAAACCGCTACTTCTCCCGCACACCAAAACGCAGCATACATCTAAACATAGCAAAATCATGCTGCACTTTCGACAATCAAGCTTGTCTTGTCATGATTGTTCAATATTCAATAGAATGAAGAGACATGTTACAAGAAGATAAATAGAAATTGAAGAGTAATAAATTCCTTTCTGCTGGGAGGATGAAGTTGACGACATCACCCTTGTGTTACCTCCCGAAGTTTTATTATTGCTGCAAAAACACAAAGGAAGAAAAACCAAAATGTCATGTTTGGCCTTAATAGCAAGTACTAATTACGTGTATAAATAATTTAAGTTCATCCAAAATAAATATGTTTTATGTTGAACTTACCCATCTCTCATGTAGATGCAGTTGTCATAGCCTGCAAAATGAAAACAACTGGTCTTTCAGTAACAGAAAAAACAATCTACACCAACAATCGTCAAATCATAAAAAATCTTTGACTTTAATCATAACTACTTCCATATATGATTGGTTGTGATTTGTCGACAGTATAACACTTTTTACACCGATACTGTATTGAAATTAAACTCTAAAACATATCCATCAACAAACTCTAATGCTTTTTTGTACTAAAACGGATGTCACCTTTCATCAAATCATATTTAACATATGTACGCAATAGTTTCTGAACAAAAAACAGCATGTATAAAAGAGAACAAAACAGTTGAATTGGTGAAAGAGTTGTAATGAACATACTTGGATCCTTGTCAATTTTAACACCTGTACCCCCAAAACTACAAGCAACATCAGAGGCCCCATTTTGCTGGTAATAGCTATTAAAAACATAAGATGCATGTGAAGCTAGATTGTCCGGTTCGAAACAAGGCTGACTAGGCTGGACAGCAGTACAGTCCACATTGCCAGGACCACAAGCCCAATCCAAAGCATTCTGCAAGTCAATTTCCGAGGCTTTGCTTGAAGCAATGCACCATGTTGTTCGATTTGACCGGGTTACATTTGCAGCCGTAGTCATATCAACCGCACCTCGTCCGGTGAAATCTAGATTATAGACACTTGTCTGATCAGGATAAAATAATCCCCAGTTCCTCTCTGATTCTAAACCGGGCTTCCTATTTTCGTTAAACAACGAGAAAATATAAACATCTAGCTCTTGTCCTGGCTTCGCAGGAGTACCTGTATTATTGATAACATGCCTTATGAGATTAGTATTATATGTTTGTGCATTATCAGGAGTTGCAGCCTTCTCCTTTGGCGACCCTTTGGAAGGCCAACCTGTTTCCGTGACCATGACCTTAATTGTTCTGAAATTTAATGCCATGAGTGCATAGTAAATAGCATCGATCTGTGCATCAAACATGTTTGTGTACAACAAACCAGTGTTTGGATCAATAACTTCAGAGGATGCCTGAAAAAGGGCATAGTCTAAAGACACTTTATTCCGTGAATCTCGGTAAGCATAATAAGGATATATATCGATCATAAAAGGCGATTGATTTTCAGCAAGAAATTCTAGCATTGGCTTCAGGAAATGTGCATGGCTGCTATTGAAAGCCCCGGCTGATGGCGGGAACGATCGTGACAGAACTCCAAGGGAATGAGTACTGGAAACTTTTATCTTTTTGTGCAGCCCAAGTTTCTTGAGTGCTGTAAGTACATTGTTCATTGCAGGTACTACCAATGAAGAGGTATTATAGGAACTTTCTGTGACTTCAGCACCAACAGTTATGTATGTGATCTTTGTGGCTGGATAGTAAGGAAGGACACTGTTTTTTATCCAAGCGTCAGCGTTAGATTGGAATTGAGAAAATGAGAGCAAATCTGAGTTTGGCACACCAATCATAAGTTCAACTCCGGTTTTTGCAAAAGACCTTAGGACCTGTACATTAGAATCATAAATCCTGACATATTTGATTTTATGAAGTTGAACCAATTGTGCCACCTTGTCGGGTGTCGGGAGGTCATCTGCATTTCTTCCATAGCAGATCCCAATGAAACTTCCTGAGCAACAGTCTGACAAAGAATTTCAACAGATTTAATAAAATGAAGAATTACAGCTAGCTCTACTAGTTTATATGATATCTGCATGTCTAAACAATTAATAAAACAATTGTTCCGATAAACAAAAAGTCTCACATTACTTGGAAATCGAGCTAAGTATAGTTTACAAACATTCACTTTGTCAACTCATTGAGGCGCCTTTTAACTAAGGATAAAATTGTGATGACTCACATGACTCATGAGACCCAAAATGGACAATACCTCAAAAAAGCTGTGAATCTAACTTGAGGTCAGAACAATTTTCAATCAATATTATGACACTAATCAAACCATAAGGTCATGTTAAGGTATGATCTGTTTAACAAATTTGAGCAAAAACCTCATGGAGCTAGGCACAACTGTAGTAAAACCATTCTACTCTAATTTAAAACATTTTGTAATTCTAGTTTCTACAACCATTTCATACTCCACATTTCACCGCAGATTGTTTGAAACTGAATACAGGAACTCCCTCAATTACAATGCTTACATGCATAAATAAATCCAATTATAATTGAATAAACCATCATAAATATATTTAGAGAAGTGAAATTCATGAAAATTATTAATAAAAAAAGAGAGCACCGACATTCTCTAAAACAAAGTTAGAAAATTGAGGCAACAATAATACTACTGATAATGGAGAAATGGCGATCTAATTGGGATAAAAAAATAATATTTAATAGCATAGAAAAACAGTGAACATAAGAAGAAAGAGTAAGATTAAGTACGAACCAAGAAGAAGGAGGAACAGTGAAGCCGCAAAGATGAAACTGAAACTGAAACTGAACCTAGCAGCCATTGGTGTCTTGTGTTGTCTGTCTTCTAAACTGTGTTATCTCAGAAAAAAGAATAAACAGAGAAAGTTATAGTATACAGTTACAATTTGTTTGTTCACGAGTATGCAAAGCTTTTCACCTAACGTTATAATAATGCTCTCAGAAAGAGAGTAACGGCTCTTGTTTCTTTTTTCAGGTTTCTCTCTCTTCAGATTCGAGCACCACAGTCTCAGTTTGTTTTTGTCCTGTTGTTAAGGATGATGTTACTTACTCAAGTACACAGAAAGGAATGCTTTTATCAAGCTGTTTAATCATAAGATTTCCTTTTTACTTTTCTTTCATTTTAAAATCATTTTAATTTTTTTTTATCAATATAAGTTTACACAAAATACGTTTCATTGGGTGCATAATACAACTAATTTGACCTAAAAATATCGAATTAGAAAAACTAAATTCTTATTTTTCAAACATGATTAATGTATGTAGGTCGATCTAAAAAACCTCACGATTCAATCTAAACCAAAGATTTGTTAGTAGTTTGAAGTGATTTAATTTGGGGTAACCAATATATGATTCTCAAATCACCCATTCAAAGAAAATACCCTCAAGGGCAGATAACCATTGTTCACTCCACGACAATTATCTATCGTTCATACATGTTTGATACATTAGCCAGCTCACTTGTACTACATTATTCACTCACCAAGTTTCTTCACTCTTCCATCCATAATACTAAAAATTTTAAAAAAAATTGCAAAAAGTTTGAATCAAATCATTGAAGAAGGATTGATATAAGGTTTCTACACTCATAGTTTGACGTCAGAAAACATGTTTTGCATCTTTTAAGCTGTTTACATTGTTTCATTTTTCTGTCATTTTTTTCGTGTTCTGACATGCATATGTAATGATAGTTAGCTACCATAGGTGTCAACCACAACTAACTACCGCTCCAAGGAAGGTAGTTAACTGCCGTATTCGCCTTTTTTCCATTTTGTTGCATTTGATGATTAAATACTTTTTTTGTGCTATGTTTTGTTTGTTCCCTCTCCCCCTCTCTCTCTCTCTCTCTCTCTCTCTCTCTATATATATATATATATATATATATATATAGTTATGGTTGAAAATGAGAATGATAATTTTGGTGAGTCAAAAAAAGTATTGTTGAGTCCTCCGTCAAATTGAAATAATCTATTGTTAAAGCTTTCAATTATGTGAAACCAAATATTGTCGAGGTTTTCATTGATGTGAAACTTTCTATTGCTGGTTCAGAAGTTTCCAAACTTTGTGATAATGAAGTAGATACGACACTTGACATTTTCACCAAAGATAAATGGAAAATTAGAGATGATATAATTGATTGAGTTCGTCGACAAGTAACAAAGGCAAAATTTACATTGATTATAGATAAATCCTATTCAACATGTTAGGGTTGGCTTGTGAAAGGAGTGGTGAGTACAATACACCCAAGAAGAAATTGAACCGAGAAAACTCGAAGTCAAGAAAATGTGGGTGTATATTTAGGATGCGTAGTTATTTAAAGAAGGGAAAAAAATTAACGGTGGTTGAGTATTCTTAATGGAGCTCACAAAGCATAAGATAGAGCCAAAGTTAGAAGATAGCCTTCTTGTTGGTAGATTAATTGAAAAAGACAAGAAGCTTGTTGCTGACCTGGCAGAGAATTTGGTGAAACTTAAGCATGTACTGATGAATGTGAAAGAAAAAAGAAAAGAAAATGTGACGAGTATAAAGCAAGTGTATAACGTATGTGAAAGACTCAAAAAGTCCATCATAGCTGAAAAGGCAGAGATGCAACATTTGTTTATATGTTTCGAGGAGCACATATATGTTTACCAGTGTAGAAGCAAATAAGAGGCTACTACTGTTTAGGATATACTTTGGCATCATCCTGAATATGTAAAATTGTTTAACGTTTTTCCAACTGTTTTGATCATGGACTCCACATATAAAACCAACATGTACATAATGCAATTGGTTTAAGGTAGTTTGGGTAATCTTAATTGAGAAGACATATTGTGTTGGTTTTGCTTTTCTGACGTCTGCAAAAAAAGAAGAAAACTTCACTTGAGTTCTATAAATATTGCTTGATCTTCTGAAGTGAAAAGACAATAAACCATAGGTGATTGTAACTAACAAAGATACCACAGTGATGAATGTTGTCGTCGTTGTTTTTCCTAAAATTACCACATTAGTTTGTTAGTTTTATATTGGTAAAAGTGTTAGAGCTAAATGCATCACATATTGCAGAGTAATCTAAGGATGTCAACGTGGATGATATGAGTGAAGAAAGTCATTCTATAATGTAGAACACTTATTACATAGTAGAGTAATCATAAGAGTGACTATAGCCAATACTTAGGTTTGAGAAAGCTTTTACATATATTATGAATGGTTTGTACGCTCCCCAAAATAATATTTGAATCGCACCAAAGATAGGTGATTGACATTACTTGACATGACCATGCTCAATAAATCATTATTCTTATTGTAGCATGGGGTGTATCCAATTTTAAAAAATAAAGTAATTTGAAGAAATACTTATCTATTTTTTGTAGATAGTTAAAATGACAAAACTAATATAAATTCACATATAAATAGAGAAGTTGGAATTCAAACCTCGATCATGGTCATGGGGCAGAAGGTTGGCCCCTAATCAACTTGTGTGAAAGAATATTCAATGTGAAATGTTAATCTGAGACTTTGTAACTCGAGGGATTAGTCTAGGCCGTCTACAATACCCATGAGTAAATAAAAACATTTTCTTAGAGGAAATAGAAACAATTGTTGTAATGGAAAAAAAAGTGATAAATTCAATTTCATTTTTTTTTCTTATAAAAAAAGTTCCTGGAAACATAGCTCATTTTCTAAGGACAATGAATTGTAATATGTAGTGGTCGAATTCGAACTCTAAACTCCAAACTTATTCATTTTAAAAGGTGAATTTTAGCTATATGCTATTTGACCAAAAATAAAATAAAAATATATATAAATTGATTTATAGCGACAGTGAATCACCGTAACCTCCTATGTTTAATATATATATATATATATATATTTTGTTCCCGTGAACTTAACTCAGTTGGCAGAGACATTGCATAATTTATGCAGGGGTCAGGGTTCGAACCCCGGACACCCCACTTCTCCATATTTAATTGTGTGAGCTCTGTTCTACTTGACAAAAAAATAATATCTCAGTTCTCAAATCTCAACCAAGTTATATATAAAAAATTATATAATTTTCTTCTTTATATAAGGTCCAAACTAAATACATGCATGATTTAACTCAAACCGCTCGTCCAAACAAATTTTGGGTGAACTTGGTTTTCATTTTAATCAACCAACCTCCCTTGGGTTGGATTTCGATTTCAAAGATTTGAAATCTACTCAACCCATTCCAAATCACACAATAGAGATTTAATAAAAAAAAAAGGCTTAATTGGTCTTTTGGTCCTCTAAATAATTATCAGTTTACATTTTGGTCCCATAAATCGTAAAACCAACATTTTGGTCCCTCAACGTTTGCTTCATTATTCAATATAGTCCTTCGCTGTTAACATTAACCCCAAATGTCTATAGTGGACTTAGCTTAAAAGTGGTCCGCCATAGATCCTACTAATTATTTTATATTAAATCGTTTGATCTTTTTTTTAAATGATGACCATTAGATTACGCAAGGCTATTTTATCTTACGGTGAGTCAGCAACAACTGATTAATTTTCCATTTCTTCATCTTCTTTCTTCCTCTTCTTCATCATCTTCAACATCACATTCATCAACACCATCATCAACTTCATCATTTACCCAAAAACATCAAACACCATCGACAACAACATCATCTCCATCGTTTTGAATCTTCACCACTTCACCAAAGATTCTGAATCTTCGCAACAACATCATCATCACCATCGATTCGAATCTTCACAGAAAAATCCAACAGAGATCCGAAGTTTTAATCTTCACTACTTCACCAAAGCTTATGAAGCTCCTTAGTCCCTAATTTTTTCAACAAAGATCCCTAATTTCTGAAGCCTCATATACACGTTCACCAGTTCACATCACATTAATAATCAAATCTTCACCAAAGATTTAATCTTTTCACAAACCCCATCAGATCCCAATCCCACCATATCAAAATTACAATAACAAAACCAAAAATCAAAAACTAAAAATCAACAGACCCATAGTCATTTTTCTTCAAAATTCCACAAGTGAAAACAAACCTAGAAGTTATTGATGAAAACTGACCAAACCTAGATTGCAAAACAAAACCTTTATTCATTCTCCAACAAGATACGTTTCCAACATTAACCATTGTAGCACAAACATGAATCACCAACAACAAGATTCTTGTACAAAACAGTGACATTGTTGTTATTGTAAAGTTTTCTTGTTTCAGACGGTGGCGCAGATGATGGCGGTAGAGTCGGACGACGAGGGTGGTGCCGGAGCCGAGAGCATTGATTAAGGGCAGCGATGAGAGGATAAAGATGACGGTGAAAGTGGAAAAAGCGATGGAAGAGAGTGAAATTTTCTTCATCTATACTTCATTGGTAGAGAGAGAGAGAGAGAGAGAGAGAGAGAGATTGAAGGGTACGATGAAGGTTTTTCAGTTTCTGGAAAATTCATTGGTAGAGAGAGAGAGATGATGAAGGTTTTTCAATCTCTGGAAGAAAGAAAAAATTGGTATGCGTTGTGTTGTGTTGAAAAGTGAAAAAAATAATGTGTTGATGGTTCACCATTAAATATAATGGACATGCAATCAAATGGTTAAAATCATATCAAAAATATGAACCTTTTTGACTGACGGAGCAAAACCAAGGGGACCAAAATGTTTGTTTTACGATTTGTAAGAGCAAAATGTAAACTCGAAATTATTTAAGGGACCATTAATGCAATTAAGCCAAAAAAATAAGTTTTTCTTTTTACAATAGTAAAGAAATGCCATAAAATTTTATTCTCTCTTTTTATTTCCCATTCTTTTCCCTTATGATCTCATATGCCACATATGCATATTCATAAATGTACTATTATTTTATTCTTTAAATCTAATATCTTACTAGTTACTTTATTGGCGAAATTATATCCACGTATTTATAAATGTAGTACAATCTTATTATTTTATATTCTCATTTGTTGTATATTTATATATTTGATGCTAAAAAAAATAGGGATGTTCATTTTTTGTGTGGAGAGAATAAGGAAAATAAAAAGAATGCGAGCAATCCGCTATCCAGTACTACTGTAACAGGTGATTCTTGCACGAGACCAAATCAAGGTTTCCTACAAGGTTTGAGGTCCTTATTTCGGCAGAAACTCGGCCCAACCCAACCCAACTCATATTCAAACCCAACTTCCTGCATAAGCTATCAAATTGTACCTGTAAAAGTTCTAAATATTTCTCTAAATAAATTTTTTTCTTTCGCACCAGTTTCCGATTTAGTGATGATGGACGACTAATCCAACTCATGCGTAGAGGCATGTGCACTAGTCAAACGTTGTTCCCCAGAAAATTGAACCTGGTATTCCCCAAGTACGTCCTTGGAAGAAGCTCCTTGCCAATAGAGCCCAAACAACTTGGTTATTTCTCTAAATATTTGTTGTGCGGTAATTATCTCCATATTGAAGTCTTTTCAATTAAGGATTATAATCGTACACCAAAAAAAATTAAAGATTATAATCAATTAATTAATAGCTCTTATAAAAAAATATCAATAGACAAACTATTGAACTTGTTCATTTTATGAAGAAAAAAATTGATCTACATAAATCCTAAACATATTCCGCTCCTGAGTTCCTTTTCTGGTTCAATTACATCAACCAAAAACATCCTATATAGTTCCAAAATTTGCAAAGACATTGAGAATCAATTACTACCTTTAAATATGCCATTTGACTAAGAGTTGTGTTATTTGAACATCTATTTGACAATCGTGAAACTCTCCAGACACGTTTGACAATTGGGAAACTCTTGTAAGCAAGTTTCTCATGAAATATATCATTATCCTTTTAAATAATAGATTTAATATTAGCGTGGTTTCTCACGGTGATTTCTTTTTTCTTTTACGTTCCGGAGAACCAAAAATATGTTTATTAGCCAAGTTTAGTAAAGAAATGTCAAGTGTCCTTTATTAAGGCATGGACGGTTTTGGGAAGCAGTACTTTGACAATTCTTAATTTTAGACAAAAGTGAATGATGTCGAGAGAGGCAAGTGAGAATGGAATTTCTATTGAATAATGGATGTTCGGAGTTGAAAAGTTGAATGAAACCATGGAGTATATTGAATTAAAATGAAAAAAAAAATGGTCACAATCCAATGGGTGGTGAGCGGAAATAAGATTATGTGAGATCAGCATCATTTTAATTAATTACACAACATTGGTATGGCCTACCCGGCAGTGTCAGTGCAATTGGAACATAATATTACCGTGTGGTGGCAATTTGATTGCCACTCAATTATCAACACGTCATGACCTACCCAACCCAACTCCACCTTCTTATCTTCACATGTCATATCCTTCTCGTACTAATCCACCTCATTCTCAACACAAAGATGCTTCTCAACATTTACAATTTTTTTTTTCTTTAAAAAAAACATTTACAATTTTATTAATTTGCAATAAAATGTCTAAGTTCATTTCAAAAAGAGTTAAATTAATATATTTTGTTGTATACATGTATTCAATAATGTTTTGTCAGATCAATTAATAAATATAATAAGTAACGAATATAATAAGTTATGTGTACTCATATTCATTAATTGACGTAACAACATATATGTATAAAATAATTTACATTAACATAATATACTAGTGATTAAATTTTAAAAGAAATAGTTTATTTTTGGCTTTCCATGGTACTTGGTTCGTGATTGGGTGGAGGTCTCAATAGTTGATCCTAATTCTATAGTGGATCATTTTCATCATCATGCTTATTCGTTAGGTGGTTCGAAATAGCGGCAATCTTTTATGTGTCTAATGCGGCTTGCTACGGTTTAGGTGATTTGGCAAGAAAGAAATGATAGAATCTTTAATAATAAGGCAAAATCTATGCATCACTTGTTAGATAAGGTCAAGTATTTATCGATGTGGTGGCCAAGAAAAATGATAAAAATATTTCTATTGAGTTATTGGGTGGTGACAACGTCCTTTAGATTGTTTAGACGCTGATTATATGTTTTTTATTTTGCTTCTTCTTTTTGGTAAAGTGTTGTTTTTTAACTTTGTTGATCTTCCTTAATATACCTTGTGCTGAGAGGAGCATCTTTTATCGTTTAATATAAGTTCTGTTTTGTCTTGTTAAAAAAAAAATAAAGATAACACTCCGTATTTACATGATAATAATACATATATACCTTCCCTAAAAAATAAAATAATACATATATACCTTTTTATATAACGAATTTACCCCTTTTTTAATTTGCAATAAAATGTCTAAATAAGTTCACAAAGAAATAACTATTTTTTACATCAAATAATAATAGAAAGAAAAAAAGTCTATTGAATCATAATATGAAAATATAAAACCATTCTTTCAAAAAAAAATTGAAAATATAAAACCATGTCAATATAATTATGTGTAGATCCCCCACAAAAAAAATTATGTGTAGGTAGCAATAAATAATAATGGATCTTGCAAGAGTAACAAAACATAAAAATACTGGATCTTGCAATTAACAAAAATTGGTCTGGTGAGGAATGATAACGCGACACAAAATATGTAACACATATTAGACACCGTATACTATATAACTATCACTGTTACTCAATACATCTGTTTTTATTATTTTTTATTTTATTCTATTTCCTTTTGTTCTTTCTCCTTTGACAACATACCTCTCTCCCTCCCACTATGTCCTCTCTCTCACAACCCTCGATTCATCCGACATCCGCCTCCCTCCGCCGGTCTCCCTCCGTCGGCCACCGTCACCGTAGGCGCGTAGGTTCTCTGCACAACCTTTCTTGTGCATCCCTTCCACCACCAACTCCTTCTCCCCTTTCTCCTTATTGTAACCGCCATGCTCCAACCACAACAACACCATCACAATCGCCATCGTTCGGTGACTGGATCTCGATCGTAGCAGATCCGGTCGTTTTCTGTCGTCTCAAATCTGGTGACTGGATCTCTAGTTGTAGCAGATCCGGTCGTTTTCCGTCGTCTCAAATCCGATTGTTACTATGCCTTCGTGTCAGATCTAAAGAAAATTACAATGAAGTGAAAGGAGGAAGAAGAAATTACAGTGAAGGGGAAATTGTAGTGAAGTGAAAGAAGGAGGAAGGAAGAAGAAAGAAAGAAAATGACAAAATTGCACTTTTAATTAAAGATGAAATGACACAATTACCCCTAGTGTCTGTATTGTGTCAAGAAAAATGTGTTTAGTTATCATTTTTGATAATTTTTTCTGGCAGAAATGCACAACTATTTTTTTTTTGTTTATTAACAACTAAAAACATAGTTTTAAAACTCGACTCGAACCGGTCGGTTGGACCTGAAACCGGTGGGTAGGCCGGTTCTAGCAGACCTTTGGATCGGCCATGTAGTTAGCTCGGCGAGAACCGGTCAAAACTAGTAAAACTTGGTAAAAACCGGTGACTCGGCCGAGTATTTGGTTGGACCGGTTTGATGCAAGAAGATAATTTAATTAAATTATGCCGTAAAAAGTAACGTTGGTGGGAGTTGAACTCGTGACCCAACAATTAAAGAAAACTCTCTTAGCCACTAAAACACTATTAGTTTTTGTGTTCGATTTGATTTTACTATGATTACAATAACACATGTTTGGCTAAAGATCACTACCTATATTACCATCTTGTCGAAATATTTATCATAAAGCAAATACGTTTCAATTTTCTTTTATTTTTTTTATGATAAAAATACCTCATAAAATAAACTTATATAATCTTTATCAAAATCATCTTTGAAAAAAAAAATTCTTTGTCAAACTCATAAGCATATATAATTATTTCAAACAAAAATATATAATTATCAAACTCAAATATTTCATTTAAAACTCATGATAATTAGTCTATAAAATTATGTTTGTTGGATAGTTATTTTTATTCTATTCTATATGCGTCATGATTTTAGTTTTTGGAGTGACTGAGTCACCAGTTCAATGATTAAATACCTATACATGTTTAATTTAAACATTGAGTTATCTAATCGAGTCATCCGGTTTGATCGATTCAGTCATGCGGTTCAACCAGTGACCCAATAGTTTGACCATCGACTCAGTGATCCAGTATCTTTGCTGAGTCGATGACTGAGCCGAGTTTTAAAACCATGACTAAAAATTCTCTAAAAAATTAATTATATTGGTGTAGCCAAAAAAAAAAATGAAATTCATTTGGTATATATACGAAGAATATGCCATGTACGTGGATGACCTGACTTAATACGTAGATAAAAGTGCATGAATACTGTTTTGTTGTTGTTGAAAAAGTGCATGATTAATGTTTGGACGAGGGGGCAAATGTTCAACCAATTGGAATATGCCAACGTATGGACCATGAGTTTTCATTTTCAAACTCAAGTTCGTATAGCACGTGGGTTGAATACTTTTTCTTTTTCTTCACAAATGGCCGGTTGAATACAGTTTGTTACCTAAAAAATCTGAGTAAACGGAATTTTGGGGATCAAGTAAGCTTGCAGCCAAGATTACAAGCTACCCATTGGAAAGAAGAAAAAAAAACTCAGAATTCGTCAACTCAACAGAGATTTATTCGAAACTAGCTAGTACCAGTAGCATAATTACTTCAGACATCCAATATGAAACTCTTAACATTCTTGTGATAGTCGTGACAACTCTAGATCATTTGATTAAATAAACGGTTGAGAACCTTTAGTTATTTAATTTGATAATGTAACATAGACCATCCGATCTCAATTCAATATTAGATGATTTATTGCGTAAAACTATATCAACATACAACCATAGGAAATCTGGTTGCAACTTGCATAAGACATGAAATATTCCAAAATTCTTTAAAGAAAAGGAAACATGCTATAAATACACTTTTTTTTACCTTAAATGGATTAAACCTATCTTTTCCATTTTTCTATTTATTATATTTTCTTTCAAATTGAAATTTATGATGGATTAGGTTGTCGAATTGGAATACACGTATCTGATATGGCTTTATGAAGCATAGTTATTAGTTAGCAAAATGAGGGTCCACTATTTTCACAAGGCAAAAATGAAAGAGAAGTTAATAATATTAAGAGGGTGACTCACGATATGGTTGTCATTATTTAGTCCTTATCCTCTATCTTAAAAATGTGAGAGAAGCTATTTATTTTACACCATATATAACATGATCTGACTGTGACAAAAATTTAATCAAGATAGAATATTATAATAATAAACGTTATATTTATCTATAGCCAACTCATATATATTTATGGAATCAAGTAACAACAACATTATCCAAATCTTCATTGATTGGTAAGGTTCTATATATAAGACCACCCAATATTTTATGCTTTATCTGTTAAAGTTAACTACTCCATATACATGTAATCATGGCCAATTCCATTTCATAATAGAGGAGACACTTTCTTCCATTTTCTTCTTCTTCTTTAAGCGAAAAGGCAAAGCAAATATTTCTAGAAATGAATGTGAAGGGAATCAAAGATGGTAACAGTAACAAAAATTGGATTGTTAAGCAAGATGTGGTTGAGGTAACTGATTCAATTTCCAATGGCTCTATTACAGAAGATTCAATGAATTCTATGTGTTCATCTTCTTCGTCAGAGTTAGATGATGATCAAGAAGCATCTTCTTCAACTTCTAGTTTGTCATCTTCATCATCATCACATTCAAATGGTCCTTTATATGAACTATCAGAACTTATGAACCATCTTCCTTTGAAGTAAGCAATTTCTCATGCATGATACATTTTTTTTACTATATACTTTTTAGCCTGCTTTTTATTCAATATCAATATTTTGTTGTTCATTTATTCAATTCCATTTATTGTGACATTTGCAGGAGAGGATTGTCTATGTTTTATCAAGGGAAGGCACAGTCTTTTGGTTCTTTAGCTAGGGTGAAGAGCATAGAAGATCTTGCTAAGAAAGAAAAAGCAAATTATAGAAACAAAACGAAATCATGCAAAAGGTTCGGGTTGTGCACTCCAAAGGCAACAATATCAAAGAAAGCTTCAAGAGGACCTTGTATAATAACTAGAAGAGGGAGTTTCCTTGGAGGGTCTAGATCTTCATTTGCTGTACACAAAAACTTATGAAATTCAATTTTGTAAGAACTTTTTGTTTCATTTCATGCACAAAATATTGAGGAAAATTTTGAATTGCTCACACTTTAGTTTCTGAGTTAAAATCATATTATTATTTATTTTTTGTTGAAATGAAATCTTCTTATATTACTACTTATTCTACATGTAGATGATTGATCATATGTGTCCTCACTCTTATGTTTTCCACATGGTGATATAGGATTCCTCTTCTTGTGTTGTTAGTAGTCCATGATTTCTAAATTATATGTTGATGAGTATAACTGTTTGGATAAAGGTGGAATGTTAGTAGTAGTATAGTAGTAGTTTGTTAGGGAGAAGGAAAAGGAACTCTTCTAAGCTAGTTTATCCCATCAGGAGATCAGATCACAGTATATATGAATCAGCAAATATTTTAAGTTCAATAAATAATTGTACTCACAGTCACACTTCCGAATAGTGGCAAGGATATAAGTAAAACTGAAGGAGGCATATAAAATATATTAAGATCAAGAGTACATCAACAATTAATGCACATAAATCAGAGTCTATTAAGACCTAAATCCCTGCATTGATATGGCCTCTCATCCCGATCTAAACTAGTATTCAGCTTCTATGGTGATCTACTCCATCAGTATCAAAATATAAGTCATTTTAGCTAAAAAAATATATTATTTTATACGTTATTGTACAAATGAACTTATGAAGTATATTAATATTGTTTTTTCTATTCTCATAATTTTTATTTTAGTTTTTCTATTATACATCTAACTGTTACCACTGTCCTTTTTTAAAACTCATGCTATTTATCTTTAATCAATCATACTTTTGGAAAATAAGTCATAATTTTTATAAAATCAATAAAATTAACAACATTTGTTAAAATAAATTATAGGTTAAATTACACCAGAAGTCCTTTAAGTTATTTAATTGTAACAAATTAGTCTTTAAGTTTTTTTTCCGTACCACTTAGGTCCTTTAAGTTAATTAATTGTAACAAATTAGTCCTTTATGTTTTTCCGTACCAATAAGGTCCTTTAAGTTATTTAACCGTAATAATTTGGGGATTTTAGATCTTAAAAATATAAGTTATTCGGGACCTAAAAGTTTTAATTAAATAACTTAAAGGATCAAGTGTTACAAAAAATAATTAACTGACTAGCTTGTTACAATTAATTAACTTAAAAGACATAAGTGATACGGAAAAAAACTTAAATAAATAACTTAAATGATATCCAGCGTAGTTTAGCCTAGTTTAGCCTAAATTATATTGCGGTAGGAAGGGAGTATCATTATGGCTATTCCGCTGTGGGAAGAAGGGAATATATATGCTCACTAAACATCTATTGAATTCCTTAAAAAAAACATCTATTGAATTTGAATTGAATAAGAATATAAAGAGTGTTAACATTACATCAAGATTTAAGAGTTCATACCCTAGCCTAATCAAAACAAACTAGCTATGCTATATCAACAACATAAAAAACAAGCTAGCTCCAAACGCATCGGTTAAGGAAACAAAAACATAAATTTTTGCATTAAAAAGAACATTGTTTACACTAATGTTCGAGAGGTGTTAGTTAACATTTTCCAAAAACAAATTAGATACACATGGAGAAATGGATAAAAGAGATATATGTTTTAAGAGACAGAAGGGCAAACTATTACTTTTAAAATTAAGTATCAATCTATCACTCTTGTTGGTCAAGTTGAGAAGTCTCTCCTTAGAGATGCTTCTCAACTGCAAATTATGTTGAATAGCTACTCATAGAGGAAAAAGTTACGGTAGCTGAGAATCTTCAAAGCAAGTGACTATGATGTGGAAGATTCCATACAAGGAAATCTCAGTCCAACAATAATTCGAAAAGTGAGTTGTTATATGTCCCGAGAAAAAATGTCCATAATTTATCACGAAATGGAACACATGGGTGGTATTATATTAAGAGCCATGCTATATTGAGCGAAATTTTGCTTCCCGAATTCATCTCGACATTACGTGTCACCATTTAAGTAAAACACACTTCCTAAAATCATGGCAAATCATGGGTAGTCAAAGTTTAATAACTAGAAAAAAAAATTGTTCGATATGCTTTCATGGTGATATTTTCGTCGCTATAAATATTTTTTCCCTTATAGCAAAGAGGTCGACCAGGGGCATCAATCAATATAGTATCGGGATATTTTTGGGATACGGCTTTTTGCTATAACTAAAATTTCCCTTTCGAAAAAGTGTGTAAATAGTTTTATCACCTACATAAGATGCAGCGAAACAATCAACGACACCTTACGGATATGGATAACCAAAATTTGATTTAGGTCCTCCTTGAACCTAAAATCTGATAACAAGACGTCAAAAAAAATCTGATAACACAGAAGAGCCGTTTTTGTGTATGGTTAGAGAACTTCATTCGTCATGCTGACATAAATATTATAGAAATAAAGACATACAACTATTTATGTTATTATCTAGCGTGCAAGAATTAAAAGTTGCTCTGAGTAGGAAGAAATATTTGCTAAGAAGAACATTTCAAAATCCGTTTCCAAAAAGAAAAAAACAAGAAGAACATTCCAAAATCTTTGCCGATTGTCCACAAAAATAAAAAAAGCACCATTATATAAACTTTGCTTCTAATCCAAAAAAACCCTGGTTCATTTAAAGAAGCTCAGATCAACACATAATGTTACATTAGGACTTAAGTGATTTAGAGTTTACTTACAGACTAAGTTACTAGTATTAGCTTAGTTAGTCACTCAACCATTGGAGTGTCATGGTGAACAGCGGCGAAGCTAACAAAAAATATACGCAGGGGCCAAGTATAAACAAAAAAAATTGAAACAAAAAACAAACATATTAAATTTAAGAATAAAAAATGTTTTTCGTCTCATAAATTATAACTTTTTTAGGTTTAGTCTTTACAAAAAATTTATTCAATTTTTGTCTTAATGTTTTTAAAATTTTACAAAAAAAAAGTGTTTAGTCTTGCATTTAATCTCTAACAAAAAATAAAGGACTAAAATTAAACAAATCTTAGGAACTCAACACAAAAATTACTATTTAGAAACGTTGGACAAAATGCGTTTCAATAAACCAGGTTATTTGCAAGAAATTTATGACAATTGTCTTGATAATTTTTATTGTTGAAATAGTTTTCTCTATAGTTGCTATTCAGACCGGAAGTATCAAACCAATACAAATAAATCTATCAATCATGTAGTATCTTTTTTTACTTATATGCTAATTTTTTACAACCGAACTTTACTGGGGTAGCTCAATCATTATTACTTGAGGTAGCCGGATATAAATACATACCAATCAATTTAAGAATAATTTATTTTTTGGGACAGCCAAGGCTACCTCTCCTATATGAGAGGCTACACCCCTGATGATGAATACGAACCAGGATTTGGTGCTGTAAAAAAGCACACAGTTTGGTGCTGTAATAAATTACAGCCATTGATATCAGAACGAGCGGTTCATATTAGACATCAGCTTAACATAGTTAAATGATCTGAGCCATTGATCTAAATCTGATGACCCTGATCTGTTACAGCATCCTGCTGTAATAGTAGGACATCCAAATCCTGGTGAATACACCATAGCATAGCATAACATAGTCCATGGTGAAGAACATTTGATTTTAGTACCTCAAATATGAATACACAAATGATACTTTTTGTGTATCATACCCAAATGCAATTTTAGGCATTGATCTATAATTTAAGACTCTAATGGTACTGATTTTAGTAGAATAACTTGTGGTGAGAAGTAAGAGATTCTTATGCCTGGCAAAAATCGTATGAGACAATAGTATCTGGATCTACCACCATGTCCATTCCGATGATTTTTTTTCTTTAAGGACAGTTCATGGTTCCGGTTCCTGTTGATATTTCATGGTTCATGTTCTCTATTACCAAAGAGTACTTCACGGGTCTGTTACTTATCAAGCTTTAATCAACATACAAAAAAAATATAGACTAAATATGTTTTTTTTAAAAGGATTAAATATGTTTTTGAGTTAACATAACTTACATTTTTTTTTTCAATTTTATTGGAAAATCATTCAACTCAAGATCCAACATGAAATTATTGTCTCATGAAATAAGCAATTGCAACTGATTATCTGATTGTTTTGCCAATTTCTTTTCACTCCTTTTTACCCCATGAAAAAGCTTGAGTTTTTCTACTTTACTTTTGGATTTTTCTTTTCACTCCTTTTTTTCTTTCTTTTCACTCCTTTTTAGGCCATGGTTCTGTTTCTCTGTTATTATTGTCATTGATTTTATAGGAATTAACTCATTGAATAAAAGCCCAACCATCTTCATAAGATGCATGAAATGGATGTTATGCAAGGAAAAATATGAGCAGAGAAGAAGGGATAAATTCTGGAAATAAGTGAATCGAGGGAAAATTGATGTTGACACACACACACACACATATATATATATGTATGCAATGGCTGAGAAACACATATAAAAGATAAAAATACCCTTCGGTAGTTAACTGCCGAGGAAGTCCAAAACCGGCTGCAATTAACTACCGAGGAACGATACTGGTGTTTGTCTGCTATCTTCTTCCCCTCAAAGCAAGCATGGTCATTCATGATAGCCCCCTCAAAGCTTAAAAATGCACTTGCTGTAACATTTAGAAATTACACCACAACAAAATCGTTACATCTACGGTTGAATTTGTTTTCATTTTTTTTTTTTACTTTTATAAAAAAAACATGAGATGAAGATTCATTTTCTTAATGGCAGTTGTTAATCGAAGCAAGCATGGTGAAAAAGTGCAACGCGTGATTGACACGACAAACGTGAATGTGGACCTAAAATTGATAAAATTCATCGTCATCCATTTGCGTCGAAGACATTAATAACAGGGAAGAAGATAGCAGAAAAACACCAGTAACTACCGAGGTTTTCCTCGGTAGTTAACTGCAGCCGGTTTTGGACTACCGAGGGGTATTTTTGTTTTTTACATGTGTTTATCAGCCTTTGCATATGTGTGAACAACAATTTTCATCCGAAGTGGTGATGTGGGGTAGATCGGTGGGTCCCACATGTTTTTAGCCAGGCCAAAGAATCTCCTACTACTCACAACAAATTACCCTTCTAAAATCATTACCATTGAAGTTTTAAATTATATATCAATGACTTATGTTGCATTGGTGGTATGATACACAAAAAGTTTCATTTGTGTGTCCTAAATGCCACCCTATATAAGGACTAAAATAAATACAACACACAAATCAAATCACAGGCGTCAATTCCAATATGCATAAATTTTGTAGAGACTAAAATAAAACAATATGCTTTACTTCATGGTTATTTACAAGAGCACGTATACATGTCTGTGTCAGAAGTTGTAACTAGTCCCAAACAAAACCAAGTGTGCAAATAGCCGAAATCACTATATGCTTTCAAATAGGCCAGTAGAAAATGGTATAAGAGATTGACAAGTCTTCTAATTGATCAAGGATACAAGAAGTCCAACTCAGACCATTATTTGTTCACAATTCATAATAGATCGAGTTTCACAACATTGTTGGTATATGTAGATGGTGTGATTCTAACATGAAATACACTTGATGAGAATGTACTTGATAGCAAATTCAAAATCAAGGACCTTGGACATTTAAAGTGCTTCATAGAGATTGAAGTAGCTCACTCCAAAGAAGGAATTACAAATATGTCAAAGGAAATATTGTCTTGACCTTCTGCATGATACACAATTGATAAGAGATAAACTTGCTAAGATACCTCTTGATCATTCTGAGAAAGTTCATGAAGACTCGTCAAAATCTTTTAATGACATTCCAGCTAGATGATATTAGTAGCAAAACTGTTGTATCTTACAACAACTAGACCAAACATAGCCTTTGTGACGTAACAATTGAGTTAATTTGTCACTTCACCTACAATTACTCATTACGAAACAACTTGCAAGGTTGTCAAATACCTCAGACGGTCACCTAAAAGAGGTTTATTATTTTGAATGGATTCCACACTGCAACTTCTTGATTTGCAGATGTTGATTGGGCAGGTTGCATTGATTTAAGAAGGTCCCTCTAAGGATATCGTTTCTTTCTTGGATCATCCTTGATCTCCTTGAGAGCCAAGAAGCATTAAACAATGTCATAAAGCTCTTTTGAGGCAGAGTATGTTATCCGTTGTTAGTTTAGTTGCACGTTGCCGTGACTACCTTATTTGTTGGCTGATTTAGGAGTACATTGTAGCAAACTTCCGTCACAATATTGTTACAACCATAGTGCGATTAACATTGCAGCTAATCCTTTCCTTCATGAAAGGACAAAGCATGTAAAAATTTATTGTCATTTTGTTAGAGAAAATCGCGTTAATGTGTCTTCAAATTGCTCCATGTCAGCTCTTGAGCTCGTCTTTCAGACTTCTTCACTAAACCACTACTTCCTAAAAGTTTTCACTCATTCATTTCCAAGCTCAACATGTTGAATTTTTACATGACAAGGTAGTTAAACAGAAAGGACTTAAGTGATTTAGAGTTTACTTACAAACCAAGTTACTGGTATTAGCTTAGTTCTAGTCACTCAACCATAGCATCATTATGGTGAGTACAACATAGCATAGATCAATTGAGTCGGTTATGATAACTCATCACATTATTTGGAATTAGTTACGTTGATAATTGAAGAGTTTGTGCGATTGAAAACTTTATAGTTCTTTTTACCTTTTTCATCTTAAGTTCAATAATAATAATTCTTCCAAAGATATATAGTTCTATCTCAGATTTTTCTGAAACATTCTAGAATTTTCTTCATCCTTTTCACCATGGTAAAGAACTTGATGACATAACAATAAACAAATCATAGCTTAAAATAGATGGAGAAATATGATATACTTCATATATTTAAAGATTGTCTATTATTTTTTTATATACTTTATAAACTAGATTAGAGAAAAAGTAACACGTTAGAGATCAAATTGATGGTTTATTTTTTAAATTACTTTTTTGTTCAAATATTGGGTCTATATGTAGATCTCAAAAAACCATTTTCTAAATATTCACTATAAAGGAAACGGAATTTTTTTACCTTACACTCATTCATATGTACCTTATATTTCAGTTTCACCTTCATTTTTCATTAAAAGAGTTTAAGTGTAGATTTGGTTCACTTTTAGCACAGTCAAAATTAATTCTAAAAGTCTATAATTGATTTTGACAGGTTTAACTGCTACTGAGTAGAATTGATTTTTCCTTCATCATAAATTCTACTTAAAGTTAGAATTTGTATATTTTAATTTTAGAATTGATTTTTATACACAACATTATAGTTCGGTCCACTTGCTTTACATGAATCTATCTAATTATAAATCATCCTTAAAAAAAAAATCTAAATTTAAATCACTTTACCTTTAACTCATTTTTAGTCCGAATCAATTTTATAAAATCAAGGGTTAGATATGTTTTTGATCCTTATAAATATATCAAATTTTCGTTTTAGTCCCTCTAAAATTTTCCTTCAACTTTTAGTTCCTATAAAATTTTCAATCACTACTTTTGGTCCCTATTTTTAAGTTAATTTTTGTACTTTTTTAATAAAATTGTGCATAAATGTGTAGAATACTATAAAAAAAATCCTAAAAATAAATTAGAATTTTTTAACAAAACATAAATTAAATATGAATTTTTAACCATAAAAAATATAAACATCCATATTAAATTCATGTTTTGTTAAAAAAATTCTAATTTTTTTTGGGAGAGATCCTTATAATATTATGAATTTTTCTGCAAAATTTTATTTAAAAATATGAATTTTACATATGAGTTTACTTTAAAGGAGGGACCAAAAGTGAAGATAGAAAATTTTTGAGGGACTAAAGATTGAAGAAATTTTTTAGAGAGACTAAAACGAAAAATTGACATATTTATAGTGACCAAAAACATATTTAACCCTACAATCAATTCTTATTATCGCAAATCCAAAATAAACTCGGCGAAAAACGATGGTCTGAAAAATAATATATATTTCATTCTGTTAAAAAAAATCATTCACATAAATTTGAATGAGAAGAGAAGCTTAGGTGACTGGATTAGCACATAAAACCATCGGCGTGATAGTCTGGACTCTGGTAGGTACAGATGGTGCAATTGCATTAGTGGTTGGAATTAGTTGTTTGGACTCGTGCATTATCCTTTCATTCACGGATCAATATGTTAGTTGTCTCTTAATAATCTCTTAATCAATAGTTAGTGGACCCTTTAATTAACAATTTCATTACTTTCTCCTTCCCTAAAGCTTATTACCAACTTTCAATTCCACGAATTCTTTTATGAACTTAATTTGCACTCTATTACTTCTATGTTGAAACTAGTTTTAAGTTTCTTACTCGTGGCATGGATTGAACCGATGAATGAAGGTAATATGCTAGTAGTGATTTGATTTTTAGAGAAACAGTCTTGACCAATTGAGAAAGAGGTGGCTCATCGTTAAGTAAAGTTTCATCAATAATTATTTCACTAAAAGATCGAACTTGAATACCATCGAAATGATTTGACCTATGTTGTGGTACACCGGCGGTCTAATAATGCTAATGGGACTAAAGATAAAGTAAATAAAATTCCAAAAAGAATTTAATTTTTTTTTAAATGATAAATGTTAATATTAGTTGTTATATCATGTTTTTTCTCCTTTGTCCGAATTTAAATTCAGAACCTCCAATTTATAATCTCTTAGCTCAAACCAACCGAGATACCCAAAACCCACCAAAAAGAATTTGGTCGTAGCACTTCTTTACAAATTACAACAATAGAACAAAAAGAAAGCAAAAGGAAAGGACATAGATAGTTCTTTAGAATGCAAACAAATAGTGGTTACTAATGCTTTGTTGTGAGTTCTTACACATCATTGTAAGTTATAATTTATAGCCTCATCTTTGTCTTTTGTCTAGTTACTTCTGGCAAGTCTTCCTTCTCAACCCACGGTGCTTCTCTGAATCACCAACCACTTGAAATTTAGAATTGGGAATTAATCTCAACCATTCGAAGTGTTCAAATAGAAAAACTATATCAACTAAACAACAACAACTTCATTATATATACAAGTATTAAACTATTGGATGGCCATGATTTCAAATTTGGTACTATAAGCATGCAGCTCCAGAAAAGTTAGGCAGTTAGCACTTCGCATAATAATGCATACTAAACATTGCTAACAAGACTCGTCCTAACACTATCTTTTCAACGTCATTTTTCTCGATATCACTAGTATACATAACAGTTTATAAAATGGTGAAATCTACGTGAATTTTACGGTAAATTATAGTTTCGTAAAGAGTTTTTTTTTTATTTTTTTAAGTGAGTGTTATGCTATCCCAACAAGAATATTTTCATATTCACAAACAAGAATAAAGGGGCTCACGGGAAGCACCAAAACAAACAAAAAATGACAACAACAAAAGAAAAGTGACATAAACCAAAACAAAACAAAAAAATATTAAAAGAATAATTTCATGAACAAAAAGTGCAACATGTCCTGTGCCTGTGGTTTAGAATTTAGATTGTTCATCTCTCTTATTAATTTCTTTGAACATATATCAATAGATGCACCCGTGACCTATCTATCTCTCTGTAAATGATTCTCTGATTCAGATTCACTTAATATATGGTCCCACCTTTAAACAAGTACTGAATAACATAACTAGTATATAAAACCATGACACAAGCCAATTTTTGTATAATTCCAAATCACATTCTCCACCTACATTTTTCTTTTATCTGTTACATTCTTTCTTTCTAAGAATAATACGTCAAACATGAATTTCATTTTCTATGTTTTATTACTTCTTCTCGTTCTACAAAATCCCATTGTAACACATTGTCATACAAAGGGACTTCGACCAAAACCTTCTACTGGATTTGGAATGTCTGCCAATATGACCAAAGTCCAAGAATCAGAACAACAATTCATGAAATGGGTGAAATTTGTTGGTGGTCTTAAACACACTGTCTTTAGAACAGCAAAAAATAAGCTTTTTCCTTCTTACACTTTGAACGTTTATAAACATTCAAGTAAAGGAGGATTTTCATCAATTCAAGCAGCCATTGATTCCCTTCCCTTCATTAATTTAGTGAGAGTTGTCATTAAGGTTCATGCAGGGGTTTACACGTAAGTACTTGTGCTATTTTACTTTTTTGTTTTTGTTATTATTCCATTAGAATTTTGTCACATTCTGTTTTTTGGCCTTAGTTTGTTCATGTGAGAGGTGGGGTTTGGTGTTTTTCATGTCTATATTCATTAATATTTTTTTTTTTTAGTTGGAAAGTGATCACAAATTAAAGTCTTTTTTGTGATTTAAATGCTTTGGTAATTGGTATATGACTATAGAAGACTTTGCAGCTAATGAACTAGTTTTTCACAACTTGCAAAATTTTGTGTGTTTTACAAAGTTTTAATTTCATTTGACATATAAATGTTGCTATTTACATTGTCTTATTTTTTCTTGTTAAAAATAAAAATGTGTATATACAGAGAGAAAGTTAGCATTCCTGCATTAAAATCATTCATAACCATACAAGGAGCAGGTGCAGATAAAACAATTGTTCAATGGGGTGACACTGCTCTAACTCCTAATCCTGGAGCAAAAGGACAGACACTAGGAACTTATGGTTCTGCAACTTTTGCAGTGAATTCACCTTATTTCATTGCTAAGAACATCACATTCAAAGTAAGTAACAAAACAAGCCTCATTATATTCCTTTGTTTCCATTTTATTAGTCTTTCTATGTTTGTGTTGTTACAAGAAAATTAAGACTCTATGTCTATGTATACAGAATACTGCTCCAATTCCTAAACCAGGAGCAGTTGGAAAACAAGGAGTGGCATTGAGAATTTCAGCTGATACTGCCATGTTTCTTGGCTGCAAATTCTTAGGGGCACAGGACACACTGTATGATCATATTGGTAGGCACTATTACAAAGATTGTTATATTGAAGGCTCTGTTGATTTCATATTTGGCAATGCTCTCTCTCTTTTTGAGGTAATTAAATTTATTTCATCTCGATAATAATTTATTTACAGCTGTAATCTTCAATTATTGCTGTTAAATTAATCATCTCATGAGGTTTGGTTAATGTACTATTACTATATCCTAATTCTGATATTTTAATGAAAACAGCCACATGACTATAACCTAACCACTTTTGTCCCACATTTTGTGATGCCCTTCTATCCATTCCATTAGTTATTTTCAAATAAAAAAATAATTTAAAAATATTTTGAATTTGATAATCATTAATTATAATGCAATTGTGATAATAAATGAATCTTGAATTCTAATTCGATTCCGATAGTTCACAAATTATGCGGATTTTTTTAAATCCAAAATACTGAACTTGAAATCACAACTATTTCATCTCGTTATAATGAAGTTGGTAATAAAACTTGTTACATTACATAGGGGTGTCACGTGCATGCAATAGCACAAAATATAGGAGCACTAACAGCACAAGGAAGGAACAGTTTATTAGAAGACACGGGATTCTCTTTTGTAAACTGTAAGGTCACGGGATCAGGAGCACTATACCTTGGAAGGGCTTGGGGTCCCTTTTCTCGGGTTGTCTTTGCTTACACTTACATGGACAATATCATCATTCCCAAAGGATGGTACAATTGGGGTGATCCCAACCGTGAAATGTAAGTCCCATCATCTCATTCTCCTCATCTTCACAAGCTTACATTATTATGTATACTCACACGTGCAGCCACAGTACATTATATGTGTCAATTATTTAAATATGTTTGGTAAAAGTATAATGTTAGTCCATTTTAAATCAATAACCAAGTTCAATTAATGTGCTTGCAATTGAAGTACATTCTCAATCCTGGTTGCTTTATTACCAACTTTTCCAAGTGACATACGCACACACTTAGAGTCAGCATCCATCATACTAGAAATGTGAGTAAAAAATTGTACCCAAAATAAAAAAGTGAGTAAGAATCTCTTCTATTGATGGAGTAAAAGACTTATATATTATCAAGTATATAGTTAATTAGGGTAATGTACAACCAGGAAGAAAAGAGACCACTACCTTATTTCAATTCCCACTTTAGCAACTCTACATGTGTGTTTGGTGCAAATCCATGTGTTACTATCCAATACACAAACTCACAAAGTGCTAGAAAAATACACTCTGAAGAATAAGAAAATAAGGTAGCACTTTGAAGGGAAAAGGGTAAGTATAACTAAATAGAGAAAGAATCCTGCCATCAAAACTAATTGTTTTTGTTTGCTTATAAAGTTATAGATAAGGAAGAGCATTATGCATTTAGTGTCTAAAAAAAGGCCTTGGTCCTAAGCTACCTAATTCTTAATTTTGATCAATTCTATATCTTATTTAGCTATAGACACATTGGCATGCGCATGTGAGTGCGTTATAATTTGATGTTGTATTTTTTGTTCTCATTCTATTGGGTCCACCACCATTATCAGGACTGTATTCTATGGACAATACAAATGCACAGGACCAGGAGCAAGCTATGCAGGGAGGGTAGCATGGTCAAGGGAGCTCACTGATGAGGAAGCTAAACCATTTATTTCACTCAGTTATGTTGATGGGTCTGAGTGGATCAATTCTTTCTTTTGATTTGAGAGGAAATGAGCTTTATTTTCTCAAGTGACAAATTTTTTATGTATAAATATAATAATACGTATATATTAATTTGAAAGTTTTGTTGGACAAAAAATTGATCAGCTGTTTTGTTACACTTACATTCAAGAATTGTTGTGAAGATTATTTAAATGGTTAAAATACACATTTCACCGCTTAACTTTTAAAAACTTACGATTTTAGTATTTCAATAAAAAAAAATATTAGTTTTGGTTCCTTAACTTTAAAAAAAAAAATGTAGTAAGGTTCTTGAGAAGACGCCACATATCTAAAAATATAAGACCAAACTTGTTATTTTCTTAAACATAAGGGACAAAAAGTGTTTTTTTTAAAGATAAAGGACCAGGATTGTAATTTATTGTATGTTTCAAACCATTTTGTAAAATTAAACAGTCCTAGTTATATATTTTCTTTGTTCGGGGACCAAAAATGCATTTAAGACTATTTATATTTTGTTGTAGAAAAAATAATTCTCTTCCAATTCTCCATTCAAGAAGTCGGACGTCAAGCGGTCTTTTTTTTTTCTTTTGGTCAAGTTGCTTGCCAAGCGGTCTTTCTATGAGGATTTTTTTTTTGGTGGTGTCCGGGGTTCGAAACCCGGACCTTGCATATATTATGCATTGTTCTTGCATATATTATATTATTTAATTAACATTATTGAAAAACAAACATAATAACTTAAAAACTCATTCCTTTAAAAAAAAAACTTAATAACTGACAGTACCCCTAAAACTCATTGTTGGTTATAGTTAGGTTGCACACACGTTCACTCAAGTTCAAATAAGTGATCTAGAGACAAAAAAAAATTAATATTAACATGATAGAATATTAACAATTGATGATTTTTTTTTCATGGGCTAAATTAGGATTAATCCCAAAAAGAAATTTTCAGCTTTAGGATTTTTGGCTAAAGTTTGTTTAAGTTAACTTGCAACTTATGGGAGTTTCTCAACAATATTTATAATTTTTTATTCCAAAAGAAATTACGAGCCTAAAATCTTTATAAAGAAGTTAAATAAGAGTTTTAGAAAGAAAAAAACAAGTGTAGTCTGTCATAGATTAAATGAATAAGTTTCACCAATGACAAATTATCCAAGAGAACATGGATTCAATTTTTAGTTGAAAAAAATTCTTGACGAAACTATTTACCATCGACTAAACTCTGGATTACCATAACCCATTTCCTTTGAGAATCAAAAGGTTAAACAAACAAAAAAATAAGTAATTGATTATGTAAAAAAAAAAATTAGCTTAGAATCATCTTTGACATAAACAAACACAGTCAAAATCTTTAAAAATATATTTCTTTTATAAAAAAAATTGACAAATGTGCTCCAAAATGCAAAAATTTACTTATAACATCAAACACCCATTAGTTTAAAAAAAAAACTTTTTTAACTTAAAATTTATGCCCACTGGATCTTAGGTGTTCATCACTTGTGGAGACCTATAGGGGCTATATTTTTACTATGGTAATGTCTGGGAGTTGTGCTTTTTATGCCTCCTCAATATCTCTTCTTAATAAAAAAATGTCCACCAGAGTTATCTTTCGAATATGTTAAAATTGAAAGAAAAAAAAATGTCATTTGAAAGTTATCTTCTGAAAGGTAGGAAGGTAGAGATATTGATATTTGATGAGACCTAAAAGTCACATCTTAATGTTTGATCGACGCCTCATTCATCCATATTCAAGTACCCATTTGCAAGAAGATTACACTCGCATTCATTTTGCAGTGAGCACATAAAGTCTATAGGTTTAAAATTGCTCTTCAAGTATGCTTGGGACTTGGGAGGCAATGGAGAAAAACCAATAAATATAGCCTTAAAATGTTTTTTCACCTGAAAGAATCATAAATATAGTGGTAAAATGCACGTAATAGCATTTACTAGACAACTTGCGTCTTGTCGTTTTTTTTAATGGAAAAAGCTATTTGTCCTTAATTTTAACTGTTTTGAGCTTACATGTTGGGTCTCTGGTGGGATCAGGCTCGGTAAATAAGGGCCTGAGATCAATAAGTTCGGTCCATTGACGTGTAAAAATACTAGTGAAAATATGAAGACCAGTTAAAGATGTGGTCAATGTAATAAGATTGTGAACAATTTTGTTGGTCTGTCTTCTAGTACACTCAACATGAGATTTTGTCAAATAAGAAGAGAAGATATTTTTACAATCTCTAATAATATCACTAAAGTCGGACTCATTCAACTGGTTACAGTTTAAGCAATCCACCACTCGTTTACTTTAGAGTCCAACTCAAACGCAACATTGTTTAAATGCAATTTTTGAAGAATTTTTTATGCAATTCTTGAACCCATTTCACGGAAAATAGTAATCCAAAGGCCTCTCCAACATCAACATCAGTTACTGGTGAATACTTCTCAATTTCAGCTGGGACAATGTGACTTTGATCATCAATATTTACTTTACACGATCTCGAAAATGACGCGTCCACATTGCATTTATAATACCTTGTAGTAGGTCTTTGCCGTGAAACACTGACTCAGTTCCGGTCATGGTTGTTGTGACTGTCGTGAGCCTCTTGTGCATTCTGCCAACCCGTTAACAAGGCTATTCCTCTGTCGCAAACAGGCAGCAACCCTTTGAGCAACTTCCACTTCTCCAAATCACATAAATTCTTTACTTCTAAATTGAACCAAAGGATGTAAGCAAATAAATATTATTGGTTAGAATTTAAGTTTTGTAGAATGTCTAAGATGTTCTTGGCCATCGAATGTGATGATTCAGTTGAGAAGGGAAAACTCACCTTGTGTGTGTAACAGGTTTTTTGATAGAGATTAGTCTCGTTAATCGATAATAAAACCTTGTATATATAATAAGGTAAAAAAAAAAAGTTTTAAAAACTATTATTACCAAGCAATGTGGGAATTTTTGGTGTAACATAATAGTAGAAAACAGTCGAGCCTAAGAGGTTAAACAGTATGCCATTCCTCGAGTGGAACATGGGTTTCACCCTTACTTGGTTGCCAATGTTCTGACCTCTAGTTCATAGCCCTGGTTTCTGAAGTATTGTCTGTTTTTGTTCTTGTGTGAGCCCTCACAATTTTATCCTTTTTAAAAGACGCCTTTTAAGTTGAGAGTTTTATTGGTGTAAGTAAATTATTGTTAGCCTCGATTCCCAAAATTGTTGGACTAAAACATCATTCTCTCATTAAACAAAGGAATATCCAACTTCAATGTAGTTGTTACACTATATAAAAAACACACATAAGATATGATAAATAACCTCTTTTAAATGAATGACATTATATCATGATTTTAGATCAAAAATCACCTCTAAAGTCATAAAAAGTATCATATTTGAAAATTCTCCAATTTAATGCACAAATTTAATATTTAGGTTTTCTTTAGAATGTAGACACTTTGCCATCTTTCCCAACGATATTAGGTTGAAAAGGACTTAACACTCATACTTGGATAATACTTAAAGAGATGGAGACAAGAAAAGAAGAAAACAAGACTCAGGGGGAAACGAGTGCCCATAGGCAAGGCTAAGCGATTCAGCCACATGGAGTCCATATGGATAACATGGAAAAATCTCATATATATATATA
>Ga0228710_1000139_pt1 | contig 66636 bp, 33 predicted proteins | sample MedpolnodulmetaG_FD_177995 | JGI IMG/M metagenome (GOLD analysis project Ga0228710, IMG submission 177995) | Root nodule microbial communities from Medicago polymorpha collected in Santa Monica, California, United States - pink nodules | ecosystem: Host-associated > Plants > Roots > Nodule...
CCCCCTCCCTCAAGTTGGAGCATGTGGATTATGAATGCCCAACTTGGCCAACAGAGAGAGAAATTGAGATCGCCCAAGTGCCTTAGTTAAAATGTCAGCCAATTGAGTATTAGTAGGCACATATGTAGGACGAATCTGCTCTTTAACTATGTCATCTCGAATAAAATGGCAATCGACTTCAATATGTTTTGTTCGTTCGTGGAAAACAGGATTCTTGGCCATATGTAAAGCAGCCTGACTGTCACAGTAAATTTGCATTGGTTGAGTATGAAAGATGCCGAGACTGTAGAGAAGACCTTTGAGCCATTTTAACTCGCAAGTGATAGTAGCCATAGACCGATACTCAGCTTCAGCAGAAGATCGTGAAACAGTATGTTGCTTCTTGGTTTTCCAAGATATGGGTGAGTGACCGAGAAGAATAACCATCCTGTGAGTGATCGTCGTGTCAAAGGGCAACTAGCCCAGTCAGAATCACACCATCCATTCAATTGTAAGGGGCTGTCATGCCGCAACAGAATTCCTTGCCCAGGGTTGCCTTTTAGATAGCACACAACCCGCAACGCAACTTCCCAATGTTCTTGTTTTGGTTGCTGCATAAACTGGTACAAAATATGAACACAATATGAAAGCTCTGGCCTAGTGAAACATAAGTAAATTAGACGACCAACTAAGCGTCGATACTTATCGGGCTGATCAAGGATTCTTCCATTAGCAAGAGCTAAGTGATGGTTCTGCTCAAGAGGAGTGGGAGCAGGTTTAGACCCAAGAAGCCCTGCTTCAGAAATTATATCTAGTGCATACTTCCTTTGGCAAAGAAGTATTCCTGTTGGTGATCTTGCGACTTCTACACCAAGAAAATATTTCAGAATCCCCAAATCCTTCATATGAAAACACGTGTGGAGATAGGTTTTAAATGCTGAAATGACAGCATGATCATTCCCAGAAATAATAAGATCATCAACATAAACCAATACCACAAGAATAGAACCTTGTTGCTGCAAAATGAATAATGAGTAATCAGATAGAGATTGTTTGAACCCGTACACTTTGAGTGCAGTGGACATCTTGGCAAACCAACATCGTGGAGCTTGCTTGAGTCCGTATAGAGATTTATGAAGTTTACATACAATCCCAGGTCGCGTGGTGTGAAAACCAGGAGGTGGTTTCATAAAAACTTCTTCTTGAAGATCCCCATGAAGGAAAGCATTGTGCACATCCATTTGATGTAACTCCCAATTTTTCACTGCAGCTACTGCCAAGATAGTTTGCACAGTCACCATTTTAGCAACCGGCGCAAATGTTTCATTGTAGTCTACCCCTTCAACTTGACGATTTCCAAGTATTACCAAGCGAGCTTTGTATCTCTCCACTGTCCCATCAGATTTGTGTTTAACTTTGTAAACCCATTTACACCCAAGTGTCTTCTTTCCTGGAGGTAGATGGGTAATGGTCCATGTTCCATTCTTTTCAAGTGCTTGAATCTCACTTTTCATAGCTTCCCTCCATTTTAGGTCCTTCACCGCTTGATTATAGATGGTAGGTTCACTATCATGATCAAGACCTGCAAGAAAAGCTCGATGTGCCAAAGAAAACTTTTCAAGGTTAGCATAGTGTGCTATTGGGTATGCCGTACCTGAGGATGACGACGGAGTAGGTGAATGACTAGATGGGCTCATCTTCTGAACTGTGTGAGTGACACAATCTCGCAGCCTAGTAGATGGAAATTTATGTCTGTATCCCCTACCCAAAAGTTCAGTGGCTTCATCTTGTTCACTTGCCAATTCCATCCCAATTTCTAACAACGGTTCTGAATTAGAATGATTCTCTACTTCAGCTTCTTCAACCCCCCTGTCACCTGAAGTGGCTTCGCCTTGATCAGAATTCAAAATCACCGTCCCATTGTTAGCACGCTCGTCTAACTGTTCTTCATCCAATACAACATCATCATCCGAAAGAATAGGGTTGAAAGTGATATTGGGTGTAGTATCAAGATTACCAACAAATGGATAATCAGTTTCAACAAATTCTACATCTCGAGAGACAAATTGTTGTTTACTCTCAAGGTCAAACAATTTCCATCCTTTCTTTCCATAGAGGTATCCAATGAAAATACATTTTCTACTCCTACTAGAAAATTTATCTTCTTTTCTATTCTGATTGTGTGCATAACATAGACATCCAAATACTCGTAAATGTTCAAGGGAAGGTGCTTGTCCATACAACATCTCATAGGGAGTTTTACTATTCAAAACAACAGAGGGTGTCCTATTCATTAAATATCCTGCAGTTAAAACACACTCACCCCAAAAATCAATAGGTAGATTACCTTGGAATCTCAAAGCTCTAGCTATATTAAGGATGTGTCTATGTTTTCCCTCAACTCTCTCGTTTTGTTGAGGTGTACCAACACATGAGGTTTGAAAAATAATTCCATGTTCGTGAAAGTAACGTTTCATGCAAATGAATTTCGTTCCATTGTCACTCCTAAAAATCTTTACGTGTTTACCAAATTGTCTATTTATCAAAGTAAAGAAATTCATGAGCGTTTGTGAAACCTCTCTTTTGTCAGCAATCAAATAAATCCACACAGCACGTGAATAATCATCCACAATTGTCATAAAATAGAAAGCACCACAAGATGAAGTAGTTCTATAAGGGCCCCATAAATCACAATGAATTAATTCAAAAACATCATTTGCTACATGCTCACTAAGGGAAAATTTGTCTCTAGTTTGCTTTGCTCTCAAACAAACATCACAATTCTTATTCAAATGATCATGCTCTTTATTCTTACTACTGTTTGAAACTAGTTGAGTAATTTTCAGAGAGGGATGTCCTAATCGCCGATGCCACAACTCAAGCTGGTTTACTCCCACAACTTTACAAGCTTGCACTCTCTGAATGGTCCGGAAATAATAGAGCCCATCTCGCCTTTCACCCGCTCCAATCAGCGTCCTCGAGATGCGGTCCTGCAAAACACACAATTTGTCAACAAAGTGAACAATGCAATCCAAATCATCCATCAGTTGAGAGAGGGATATCAGATTGCACTGAAGATTTGGAACATAGAGCACATTAGAGAGCTTAAACCCTCCATCAAATAAGACAAGTCCTTCCTTAGTTGCATTTGCATTCTGTCCATTTGGCATACCAACAGGGAAAGCTTGTATCTCATGCAGATCACACATGAAATTTAAGTTCCCTGTCATATGATTTGAAGCTCCACTGTCCAATATCCACGAGTTTCTTGGGGACTTACCTGTCATCTTATCTGCCATGTCAGGTGGATGTGTGTTTAGCATCTCCATCAACTTCTGCCACTGCTCAGAGGTTATCCCCAGAAATCCATTCTTCTCTGTATTTGCAGTAGATGAGCTTGTAGAAGTCTGTGTAGCATTAGCACGCACAACAACAGGCCCTCTTCCTCGGCCTGCTCCTCGATGTTGGCCTTTCCCACGTGCACTGCTTCTACCTTCAGTTTTTGGCCTATCACCCCACCAATCAGGATATCCAACCAGCTGGAAACAGTCAGTTGTATCATGTCCGCTTCTATTACAGTTGGTGCAGAACATTGACCTGTCTTTAAATTCTCCACGTCCTCTATTCTTTACGACTTGAACTACGAGTCCCATGACTTTACCTCGCTCTTCTTTTGCCCTTGTGATAGTTCTAACTCGGTCCTCCTGTATCATTGTAGAATAAATTCTATTAAGAGATGGTAGGGGATTGGCAGCGAGAAGATTGGAACGCACTGTTCCATAAACAACATCGTCGAGTCCCATAAAAAATTGATGCACCCGCTCCTCCTCTCTGCGCTTTTCGAGTTTGACAGCTATTCAGCAACTGCAGCCGTTACAGCTACACAATGGTATTTGCTCATGGTTTGCAAGTTCATCCCACAACACTTTTAGCTTCCTATAATAGGCTGCTATATCCATTCCTGCTTGCTTGCACGATGCAAGATCTGCTTTCAGTTGGTGTATTCTGGGTCCATTTGCAACCGAGAACCTTTCCTTAATGTCTTCCCACAGATCTCGTGCATTCTCACGATAGGATATGGTAGAACGCAGATTCGGCTCCACCGTATTCAGTATCCATGACACAATCATGGATTGAACAGTCCACCAGTCTTCTAATTCGAAGGTCGCCTCACTTGGTTTGTTGATTGTTCCTTCAATAAATCCCCATTTTCTTCTTGCACGGAGGGATGTTTTCATGGCCAGTGCCCATTCATCGTAATTCTCGCCTCGCAGTTGCACCTGAGTAATTAGATTCCCAGGATTGTCATTTGAGGAGAGATCAAATGGAGAAATCTTTCGCTTCCCTGGAGAATTCTGACGCTTCTCATGTTTTTCAGAATTCTCTGGTTTTTCATCTTTAGGATCTTTTTGCTCTGATGCCATAATGAGAATTGGCAAAGGAAAAGATGATCTTTCTATTACTTCAGAGTGACATTATATTCACCAGATACAATATCAATCATGCATTATTCTAGGATGTTGATCTTTGACTAATTACATATTTAACTAGGCCATAAATACATATATGCAAAATCAGCTAATTACAGACCACAGTAATTACATACTACAGCTAATTACAATAAATGCCTGATTCTATAATTTTATATGCATGATTTCCTCATTATATTTAAAGGCAAAGCAACGGCAATGGTGATGAAAATAAAAGTTACTCTAGACTAACAACAAAAATTAGATCTAAAATCCTAATGTTTGTAGAACTGTTTCGCTCTTTCTGATTTTCAGCCGCTCATATTTGATGGTCATAATAATACTTCCAACATTATTGTGCAAATAACTGGTAAAACAAAACAAAAATGCAAGTAACATGAGGTATATCCAAATCCTAGAAAACTGAACACCACAACCATAACTAAATGAAATTACAATACCATACATCCACATACCATTCTTATGTTTAGTAAGTCGTCTACACAACGTGGCACACTTTCAGATATCCGTTTTTGAGAATAATTTCTCTCATTGAAACCACCGTGTTTTTAAGGACGCCTGAAGAAACAAACATGTTGTATGTTGGTGTCATTCTTGTCTATCGATGAATTTGAAGGCCTTTGGCACTATGCTATTACTTGATCTCAGGTCACTAAAGAGACTACTTTGTTGACACAACACAATGACGTAGATTCTGGTAGTCATCATTTGACACAATTTGCTTCATTAAATTTGCATTATAAGCCATTTTCATGGTCTGCATTATGTCACACGCCGTGCAATTTTTCTCTTGTTCGATGGCCCATTTTTCTTCTCAAATCTCTTTCTCTTCTTAGTTTGGTTTTGGAAAGACTTTCCAACTAAGGATGGTATTTGTTTCAATCCAAAGCTTTTTGCTACGTGCCCTAAGTGAAGTTTCTTAACCATAAATATTCTTTTCAGCTCCCCACGATGCGCTGTGTATGCACGGACCCAAGAGCAAAATGCTCTCTTGGCAAGTTCTTCCATTTTGGGCTGAAAATGACAAAGCAAGAATTGGTTTGTGAATACAAAGAAGAAACAAAAACCCATTACAGGATCATATTATTATCTACCTGTTTGGATCAACAGCTTAATTAAGCGTGTATAGCATAGACACTTATCGTCTTAGTGCTTATTTATAAGCTAACTCTATAACAAAAGATAAAATAAAGTTAACTATTTTTATATAAGCTATAAGCTGCTTTCGTAAGCAATTCTGTAGAGCTTATGGAAGTATGATGAAAACAGTTATGGCATAAGCTGTTTCCTAAACAGTTTCACAAGAGCTCTTACGAGTAGATGAGCTCAAATTATCTGATCCAAATAATATGAAAATATTAACGTTTAGTGATAAATCACAAGGAATAAACAAGCCAATAAAACTGGAGATGGAAGGGGAAAAAAACATTGATATATGCAGATCATAATGATCACATTCTTCAACTTGAGTGCATGCATGATTGATATATATTAAGAATAAGGAATATCCCTCTCCCTTTCTTAACTAACCTTCCATTTCCCTCCACTCAAGAACTTCCAAGCACATCAGAAAGGGAAAATTAGGCATTTTTATTTTGATTATCATTTGTTTGAAAGATCAATTGCTTAGCAGATCTTTTCAACAAAAAAAAATGCTTAGCAGATGCAATAAACCAACATGAAATGTTTCATAGTTTTCAAAAGTTATGAACTCTACACAATATTCCAATGATGATTCCAAATTTAACTTTGATGACATGTTATCTGACTAAAAGAGGATAAAAAGTTAGATAGAATTTAACAACTGTAGAATTCAATAAGATTAGCAATGAGGATCACCTTGGACGAGATGCAGGACTCAAGTGCCTTCTGGAGACACATGATCCACGGATGCATGTCTATGAAAACAGATTTCTTTATGTTGTTCTTGTGTGCTGACAGTGGGAAACTATCCAACACTTTGAGGAGAGGGTACTCCACCAGTGAGACACCATGTTTCTCCAAGTCTTGTAAATAGTCTATTTCAGATGGTTGCAGAAATAACAATGACTCTCCTTTTTCACCAAGTCGAGCAGTTCTTCCAACTCTGCGTCATGATTTAACGATAGACCATAAATAAGATAGCCTTTCAAATCATATCGGAATATTACAATTTTTCACAAACTGGGATATCGAAGACACTTTTGAATCTACTAGATGAGATATCTAGTGAAGCAAGCCCCACTTACTCACGTTTGTTAAAATCAAAGCGAGCACCTTTACGCTTCTAGAAATATAATATGTTTAGATAAACAGCATAAAGGTAACCAATGAGGATAATGATGGAAATGTTTTACATTTACTTTTTAGCTGTTAAATCCTGATACAATTTACTTTTTATCAGCACCACATTTTAATATTCTAGCCAATATAAACTAGTAATTATTTGTCGAAGTCTAACTTCTATTAAATTATTGAGTTGGATATGTAATCTGGAGTTTAAATCATATAAAAATATTTCAACAAGCCGAAGTCTAACTTCTATGAAAATGAATATTTTAATAATATTTCAACTGAAAGAATCAATAATTGGAACATACACCCTAACCAAAGAAAAACAAAAGATAAATTAGGTACCTGTGCACATATTCAGTGGCTTCTCCGGGAGAATCATACTGTATGATGCATCTAACATTTGGAAAATCTAAGCCTCTGGCAGAAACATCAGTAGACAAAAGAAGGGCAGATTTCTCAGTTTTAAAGGCCTGAAAACTGGTTGTCCTGTCCTCCTGCTGCATATTACCATGTAGCCGAAGAGTTTTGCATCCAAGAAACATTGTTCTGTTCCCTTCTTCAGTTTGTGGATATGATGAAAAAAGGAATTCGGTTAACAATGAGTAATGAAAGTCCACTGCATCACATGTTGAAAAGAATAGCACAACCTGTGGAGTCAATAGATGAATGATGTGACTTATAAGGAAGGCATAGTATTTTGAAACAAATGTGATTAATGGCAAATGTCGGTCCATGGAAAAAAACTAAAAATCTGGCATAAAAAAATAGCAGACTGCATCGATTTGCAGACAGAAGCATGACAGCAAAAATAAAATAAAGGCAATGCTATAAAACAAGTCCTTTAACTTAATTTAAAATTTCAAAGATGTCGTTTATCTTTTTTTGTCAAATTAGTTCTTTATCTTTAAAAATGTTTATGCCGTTGAACCAACTTTGATTTTTAGTTCACTTATGATACAATTTTGATCACATTATCATTGTATTGAAAAATACGTTATAGAAAATGTTTCGCCACTCAGCAACAAATTAGAATCTCGTTGACAATAACGAGGTCATAACCTTAGATTATGTTGATGGATTAGATATTGTAACAGTCATTATGATGTAATTTAGACATTGTATTGATGAATTGAAGATGTAACTTACCTTTTTGAACGGTTAAGTAAAACTTTTTGTAACATGCATAGATGAAAAATGAATTTGGTGCAACATTGTTCACGTTTTTAAACATAAAGGACTAATTTGACAAGAAAAAAATGATATGTTTGAAATTTTAAAATATGTTAAAGGATCTCCGGTGTAGTTTTGACTAAGATAAAAATATAAGCACGATTCATGTCAAAGCCCTGACAAAATCAAACAATGACATTCATTTCATCATATACCTATTGACAAGAAATAATTTAAGTATTAAAAACAATTGAAGAATATACAGAGTGCAAAATCTACTGATTTCAAGCACCAAAGCCTTACCTTCTGTGAAGGTTCCCTTTCAAAAAGATGCTTTAGAATAGAAAGAAGTATAGCAAGCCGTGATCCACAAGGCACTGCATAATAATCCAATTAGGTAAGCACGATCTTAAAACATTATACTAAATTAGAAAGCTTGCAGAAGAAATGTATAATCATCAGTTTAACACATACCCTTCATGTATCTCTGAATTAACTGTTCAGGCACTTTATAAGCTCCAACTGCTGCTACTTTACTGGAATGTGTGTCTTCATTGTCTTCATCACAATCTGAGTTATCAAATCTAATTCTTGACGTTGGTTCCATTATTTTATCATCAATACCAATCATCACTGGATCCTCTAAGCTAATTTTAGCAAGGTGGTTTACTTTCTCATTTAAGGTAGCTGATAAAAGCAGGTTTTGTCTTTGAAATTTAGAGGATCTTGGAGCTCCATTCTCTTGGTCATCGTGCCCTGGCTTCATTGAACCTAAAAGATTTAGTATTTCTTGTATCTCTTTTCCAAATCCTAATTCCAAAATACTGCAAAAGGAAAAGAAAAAAAATTCAGGCAAAGATGCACCAAGAAAACAGTATCAAGTTAATATGCATACATAATGTAATTTCTATTGCACCAATAGATGAAAACCATACCGATCAGCTTCATCGAAAATTATCCAGCGCAAATTTGTGTACACGAAAGATGATGTGTTCTTCAAGTGATCTAAAAGGCGTCCAGGAGTTGCAATAAGAATTGATATGCCTAAATAGGAATCAGAGGTTAAAAATTCGTTAATGTTTGTCGTCATGACATTTCCTTTATGTGATAGATATATTTTCTTTTAAACGTACTAATAGATGTAAACGCTGTTGAATCCGAGATCCTACATACAATTGGCAAGGGTACTAAAACTCACAAAACTGTGGAATCGTAACAAGGATTATAAGATCCTACAAATTTCATATATATGCATACATTAAGAAAAGGCCAATAATTGAATCATTACAAGCAATTAATTAAATAAATTTAGAATCCATAATTTCACAAATTAACAGCTTAACAGCTTAAGCCAGAGTTTAATCAACTTGACAACCCTAAAAACAAAATAAGAAGTTTTTGGCAAGCGACAAGGCAGAAACCAAACAGCTCACACAACTGCAAGATGAAATTCAACATTCACCACAACCAAATCACCAACAAACCAACACCCGGTGCAATGGGAGAAATACAAAGGAACTAGCATCGAAGATGGGAACTGTGGAAGGAGTTGTTAGTCGAGGAGATAATGACAGAATTGAGCTTTTGGTTTTTGGTTGAAGGACAATAAACAAAAGAGTTTATAGTTCCAGAAGCAGGACCCCATATATTCGCACAATCCGAACCAACTCAACAAATATGCGCAGAAGTCCCAAGCAAGTTCACTAGATTGTGTTATAGCACAACACAAGGATCGCTAACAAACTCAAAAATCAGAAAATTTTCTAGCACGGTATTGGGATTGCGGATGCACCCAAAAATCATAAAACTTAACTATCTTACAAGATCAGAATTTTAACTATCTTGAAGGATACTATAACACTAATTTTTTCTAGAATAATTTCATTTCCCGTTTTCGACAACATTCCTGATTTAACTTTTGAACAACTAATAAAGAACATATTTCAAAGATAAAATCTGAAGATGAGCATTGGTGATGAATAAACATGAGTTCTACCTTTGCGTAGCCTGGCTTTCTCCTTTGATCTACTTTCACCACCCATAATGTATCCTGGAACAATCCAATGAAACCGGTGCAGTAACTTCTGAAGAATTTCGTGAACCTGCAAACATAACTCACGCGTTGGTACAAGAACCAACGCTATTGCCAATAAACCAATTAAATTTGTGAAATTGATAAATATTTTCACACACTAAAACAGTGAAATTGATAGGTTAGTTGGATTACACTTTTGTGACTACAGTTTCTGATGATGAATTATCTTGAATGTTGAACACAAGAATTAATTTATTTTCACTTAACGGATTCAGCTTTTCAATTACTGGATAATTTAAGGTTATCATAATATAGATTTGTTTTAGTTATCTCATCAGTTGTCACAGTATCCAAAGTAACATAACAAAACCGATACTAAGTAGTGTAACCTATTATCCATCTCAACTCTCAAACAACATAAGTGACAAGAAGCTGAACAAATAGGTGAATATGTAAATAACAAAAAGCAACGACACAATGGTACTAAATAGTGTTTAAAACAAAAATAACACACACCAAATGTTCCATCGGAGCGTGGAATTCTCTTATCATAACTCTGCAAGTGATGAATTATTGGAGCCAGGTATGCAATAGTCTTCCCTGTGCCCGTAGCAGCATTAACCAATCTAAATTTTCTCATTAAAGAATCCAATTAAAAACAAAACAAAAAACCCAGCAATTTATAGCACGAAGGAACATCGTAATCCCTCCATTTCAAATCATTGATAGTTTAAGATTTTTACACACCTATTAAGAAATCATTTAACTAATGTATGTTTATTCCAATATAAACCTTAATATTATCATTAGTTATTTTATAAATGAGTCTAATAGATATGCACTGACAGTGTAAAACACATATTATTGTTTAGAAACAAAATAAAAAGGATACGCATGACGACCAGAGAGAACAACAGGAATAGCTTGAGCTTGAATCAATGTTGGAGCTTCAAAACCCATTCTTTCTGTTCAACAAACAAAAAAGATTAAAACTTTGGATAATTGAAGCTAGCCCATGAAGTGAATTATGATTTAAAACACAAAAAATTGAGGAAACAAAGAAAGAGTTACCATGAAGTTGGTCACATAAGGTTTGGTGAAGACCAAGGCTAGAAAAGGAACATGAAGCAAAAACGTTGTTGTTATTGTCTGCTTTGTTGGTTCCATTGTCATGAATTGAAGTTTTCTTCTTCTCTTTTTCTTTGCTTTTCACCACTTTGGCTTTGGTCTTCTTGTTCGTCGTCGCCATTCTACTCTGCGCTGTGAAATAGCCCTATACTCTGTTAGGTAGAGGAAAGAAAGAATTACCAGAGAAAAGAGGTGTAGAGTAAAAATTGATGCGGCAAATAGAATGGGGTTTATTCTATTGTTTAGGGTTTAAAAAAATACATATTACTAACTAGGTATGGGAAAAAATATCTAAAAACTGAACGAACCCAACCAAACTAAAATTAACTGAACTAACATTTATCTTAAAAAACAGTTTATTAACTAAAGCGAACGGTTAGCTAAATCGAACCAAACTCAATTAACTGAATCGAATCATTACATCTCAATTAATCATATCACTTCTCACATAAAAATTCATTTTCTTACAAAAAAAAAACTCTTTTCTAAACCCTAATTTCATTTCAATTTCAATCGAATCTATCATAGAGTAAGAGTACTGCCCTAAGGGTAAGGTGATATGATAGTTTACTTTGATTATCTAATTTTGCAAGCAAAATAAAATGTTTCTAGTTCATAAAATGGAAAGATAAGTTTTGATTAGCTCAAATTAGAATGGTGGTTGATTGTACCATAAAAGTTTACATGTATTAATTGATCTATCATGATGCTAATTAGTTGTTGCTTAATCACTAAATCTGATAATAATGTACGTATTGTCCTTAATTATTTCAACCAATAGCAATATATGCTACACATGTAATATAAGAAGACTTAATAGTAGTTTTATTTTGGCCTCTAAGTTTTATGAAGTTGCGATTTTGACCCATAAAAAAAAAACTACAAAATTACTCCTTAAGTTTTTTCCCTCTAACAATTTTAGTCCCCTAAACCAATTTTAACTCGGTCAACGTACACTTGGACTCCTACAAATCATTAAAAATATATATTTGATCCGTTTTACCATTTAACTTTTTGCAACCACATTTTTCACTATCACTTTTAACTTTTCCGAATTCAACCCCCATGTGACATTCCAGCACGTAAGTAATAAAAAGTTTTTCAGTTTGATTTTTTTTCGAATAATTTAGTTCAATATTTCTGATGCACGTTCTGTAAACTGGAATACTATTTCAGTTTTGTTTCAAATTCCAGAAAAACTGATTGGAACACTTATATTAAGATTGATTTAGTGTTTTTTAAATAGATATGGGCATGCCTTGATTATGCAATAAAGACCAGTCATACAAAGACACCACCTGTGCATTCATACTACACATTTTTTATTCACAGGAAGTTGTGCTACACTAGACTAGGGATGTTGAAATTAAAAATAAAATAACTATTACCATTACTTTACTAGATAAGATACATAAAAGAAAGGAAGAAGTAACAAGCACAGGAACGCAAAGTAAAATATTGGCATCCATATTATAAGGTTGAGCTCAGTAGATCTTTTTAGGAGGCTCCAATGACCATAGATAGGACCTATCCCATTTTTACAGTACGATGGTTGGCTGTTCACGGACTAGCGGTACCCACCGTTTTTTTTTTGGGATCAATATCAGCAATGCAGTTCATCCAACGATAAACCTAATCCGAATTATAGAGCTACGACACAATCAAACCCAAATGAATAAAATGTTGAATTGAATCGTACTTCGTCAATATGGTTATCAATTCTTTCACTACAACATTTATATTTCACGGTTATTAAGGAAAGATGATTCTGTTAATCTGAAATTCAGTTAAGAGGTAAGTAATGTCTCTGATAAAAAAAACTCTTCTTCACAGAAATCGAATTCATGTTCTTCTAAGTAATTAATCTTTTCGTGGAGCTCATTCATAAGAAGAATTCAATTGATTAATGATATTTCAATCTAGCCTATTCTATCATGTTACACCATCTTTTACTGTATCTACTTTTTATAAAATATAATATATGATTTTCTTCCGTGTAGGAAAATCTAATCAAATAATTTTATTTGGCGACTGTGGTACACAGTTGTTTTATGATTGCACATTCCAAAAATAGAGCAAGGGTTTATTCATGAAGTAATGGCATCCTAAATAAAAGGCATAGAAAAAGAGGTGAGTAACGTGAGAGACAGTTTCATTATCTATTTCTATCTTCTTTCTTTATCTGATATTTGATAATGATAGTACAATTTAAAATTTTGCATGGTAATTACTATTTTTTGAGAGGAATACATGGTAATTACTATTGTCTCACATCTTTTAAGTAATTAATGATTTGGTCAGCCAATTGTATAAGTCTAGATAGTAAAAATTTGAGAAAAATATGAGGCCTAAGATCACGACCTTAATGGCTTGATTAGAATACAGAGTGCACGTTTTGTCAATAGTTGAATACTTTTTTTATAGATGAGGTGTAGAGAACGTGAGGTTTAAAGATGGTTAGAAGGTTGCTTTGATCTCGACACGAGTCACAAACCACCATTTAATTGTCATGAGAAAACAATCGTTTTTGTACTTGGGCTATGGACCTTTGTGAATTAAACCTTGACATAATCCGAAACGAAAACTAATCAAGTAAATGAACCAACACTATCTATTGTTCATTTACGTTTTTTTTTTGTTGAGGAATATTGTTCGTTTACTTGAATAGTTTGACGGTATTTATTTTACAAATCTAAATAATTTTTTTATACAAAGAAGGACTTGAGCATGGCGGGGTCAGAAATTAAATAATGGGGACCAAGTTTAAAAAGTATACTCTAGTTAAACAAAAAAAGTTCAAATATACTACATATATGAGAAATTTAAGCTGCATTTGAAGTTGATATTGGAAGAACATAGAAAAATTAAATTCAGTTATGCATATAATATAAGACTTCAAATGAAAATGCTAATGATGGAGAGACCACATTGACATTTCTAGTGAAATAACAACATAAATAGCAATATACTAGTAGTATAAAAAATATTATAAGAAAATTGGCCGGGATCATGGCCTCCCTTGGCCACGCTAGTCCCTCCGCTCGTGGACATGAGTCTAGAAAACGACAAACGCACTGTTAAAGGAGGAGTGTCAAACCCAAAAGCATCGTTCAACAACTAATACCAATAATCAAGAGAAACATTTTTGGAGATGATCCACTCCAATGAACAGATACCCGAAAGCACTCCATTCAGTCACATTTATAAGTAAACAACAACTTTTTAGATACATTGAATAACTAATGTATCCAACTTTTATATAGACCATATATATTAGTTATTCAATCAATCTAAAAAGTTGTTTTTTTTACTTGTAAACGTGTTTAGAGGGAGTAATTAGTAACATAAGTCATGTTAATCGGTGCCCCCGGAGCACTAATTAAGCAACTAAAAGTAGAAAGAAAAAACAAAGTCAATATTAAAAGCAATACTTTTTAAAATTTCAAAAAGTAAAATACACAATTTTCAAAAAACATTTCATTTTGTAATTCTTTAACCGGTGTTCCTTGTGCACGGGTTAACATTTCCTTAGTAACATAGCTAGATTCCCCGAAAATAATTTAAACCACTCATTGGCTTAAATGTGAATATTGATTAACATTAGTAGCATATTTTTTTCTTCTTTTGATGTATCTGAGATGAATAACTTAAATGTAAATATTCATAATTGGAACATGGCTATCAAAGTATCAACCACAGTCCATAAACGATAATTAATCAGTCACAGCTGTGTCAAGCTACACACACAAACACAAGTGCGTCCCATTTCCAACTTCACGTTCACTCTCTCATCATTCACGAAACTTCCAACTTTCCGCAAAACTACGTTTACTTTCCAAATTTCACACAAAACAATCCACGTGTCACACATCCGCGTCACTTCACAACCAATCACCACCATCCATTTCATCCTCATATCGAATTCTTCACCCTATATAAAACCCCACCACCTTTCATTTCTCTCTTATCACCACCATTTTTTCAGATCCAACTTCATTCGTAACCGTTTTCTTCATCTCAATTTCAGATCCAACCATTCAATTTTCAAATTCAATCTCATCAATGGCGTCTGTTGCAATTGCAAGATTCTCTCTTGTTTTTCTTCTTCTTTCTTTCTTAGTCAACATCGCTTCATCCGCTGATTCTCCTGCTCCGTCGCCGTCGCCGTCGCCGGCGACGAATTCATCGGTAAATTCTCCTTCCCCGACTCCTTCTCCGGCAACTTCACCTCCAGCGCCAACACCAACTCCAACTCCCTCTCCTCATTCCGATTCACCACCAGCACCTTCACCAGATAATTCTCCTTCTTCTTCGCCTTCGCCTTCACCTACACCATCACCAGCGCCATCTCCGGATGAAGCGGCGGATAACAACGCAATTAGCCACACCGGCATCGGCGAAGAAGGAAAATCGTCCGGCGGTGGAATGAGTTCTGGCAAGAAAGCGGGAATAGCGGTTGGAGTGATTGCGGCGGTTGGTGTGGTTGCATTGGGAGCGATGGTGGTGAAGAAGCGTAGACAGAATATTCAGAGATCTGAGTATGGATACACAGCAAGAAGAGAACTTCTGTAAAAGATTCGATTTGATTGAATGTATGAGTTTATGTCAAAGATTATACAATTTATTAGAAGTAATTAGCATTCATTCGTATACTGTGCTAGATTTTTGATTATGATTACTATTGATTTTTTTGCAATAATCTGTTAATGATTTGGATACATTTTGAAGATTTTTAAAATTTATCCATTGTAGTCAACTATAGTCATTGATCCCTTATCACTGTGCACTGTATTTTGATGGAGTATTTTAATTTAACCATTGTAAATGCTTTGAATTTATTCCATTCATGTTGATTAAATAATCATTTCCATGCGAAATTACTGATTCATTTAATCAACGGTTCGTGTATAAGTTATTATTCGAGCAATTTATTTTTAAAAAAGTTAGAGAAATGCTTTTTTGGTGGTGGCCGGGGTTCGAACCATGGACCTTGAGTATATTATCTACCAACTGAGTTAAGCTCACGAGGACTAAGTTAGAGAAATGCTAATGAGCGTGAGACATTCTATTAAACCAAAAAAATTTATAAAATTTTGTGCTTTCAATGTATTAAAAATTAGAATATTGTATTCTTTTAAATAATAAATTCTTAATTAGGTCTTAAAAAAATCTTAATTAAGAAAATGTTAATAAATATTTTTAGAGCACTTTGTTCAAGATTATATATATCTACCATTAACTTTTTTTTTAAAAGGATATCTACCATTAACTTGTAATAAATAACTTTGAGATGAAATTAATTAAATTTATTTTTTTTAAGGAAAAATTAATTTGAATTTTATTAGAAGTCAAATGTCACATCCACACCAAAAAAGTCAAATGTCACACAATGATATTTAATTTTTATTTTTAGAAAGAAACACAATGATATTTAATGTGAGATGATTATTTTACCACATAGTAATCTCATTGCATTAATTCTTGTAAAAAAAAAGTCTCACATGTATTTAACTTTCTAAAAAAAAGAAAAACTGATTCTATTTAAAAATTGGCAAAGTAATCCAATTTTTTTCCAAACATAATTCAAATTAATATAGTATTCAAATATAAAAATTCAACAGAAATGATAAATCATCTGTAATGTCACAAAATAGATGCATGAACTACACCACCAACAGTATGCTAAGCAATTGAACAACTTAAGATCTCTCCATTTACTAAAAGTAAATTAGTAGTGCAATTTGGTGAGAGATGGATAAAAACAAGAAATGTAATGGATCTTACTATTATTAATTATTTTAAATTTTTTTGTATTTTTATTTCTCCAAATAGAAAAAATAAAGAGACTAATAAATTAAAAAGATTTTGACTCGAATTGAACCTCCCCTACAAACTCAGAGCTGGTCAGCTATATATGTAAACCCTTTAAGTCTGTCCCTCAAATAATTCATGGGTTGCATGTGATTGTCAAAATTGAAAAATGTCAAAATTAATTACTTGTATGTTTAGATAATTACTTTTCGGAAAATATTAACGTGTGGCCTTAAGACACAAGTTAATGAAATAAATATAGAAATAATTCATTAGAATGTGTGCATTATATTTAATCTTTAATTTTTTAATGAGTTGAATGCACAAAATTTTAAGAAATATTTCTTCTTTTAAATTTCTTAACATATGGGCACAAGTTAACACTATCCTAAGTTTTTTCTCTTCCAAAATTGAATTTAAACATGCATGTGATTGTCATTGTTCAAGTTACACGTGGTCATTAATACAAAGGGGCAAAGCAAAGCACTCTCTACTCTCTGCCTCTCTGGTTGGTCTGTATCCATAATGCAGTTGCTTGCAGAGTCTAGTGACCCAGCTTTATTTCGTAGTTGTGTTGAAATTAAATTCCTTACACTGCTTCTAAAAAGAATTGATTTTACCTTTAAATTTTGTTCTAATTTGAAATTATGATTTATTACTTTGAACATGATTTTTAAACTTAAATCTATTTCAACACTCATTTTTACGTGTATCAAATATAATCTTTTCATTTAACTCACTTTTAATTAAAATCAATTTTACAAGATTCAAAATCAAACTTTATGACCACATTAAAGATATACACTATACAGCATAACATGACAGTGATCATTGGCCAATCAAACGAACTGTCCTTTTGAAGACAAGTTATTTCTTCCCTTACCTTGTGCTTGTGTACTTTCTTGAAGACAAAATTAGGTTCTGCCACAGGATTGAGATGACACTTTCTTCATGCGTTAAACTATGTACGTATACTGTTGTTCTATTTGTCAATTTAAAAAATGCAGCACAAGAGATACATATAATCCCTTAATTATTTGATCATAACTTCAAGTGATTAGTTTTTACAATTGTGTGCGGGTAATACTTTAGCTTAAACAAAACAAAACAAAAATTTATATGAAAATTGTGCATTAAAGAAGGAAGATGGTTTTTCAAACAAAAGGAGATGAGTAGCAAACACTAGTTGACAGCTTCACTAGTTGAAAACAAAATTAATGTTTAAAGTCATTATAATCAAATCAGCTTTACAAAAAGTTATAATATAATTTTGTTTCTTTCTAAAGATAGAAAATAACGTCTGATATTTAAAAAACTATTAAACAAGTAACATGCTTCTTTAATCATATAGTGATGAGATGGACTCTATCAAAAGTAAATTTTTGACAAACAAGTAACATAATTCATGATGCACAAGTAACATGATAAAGCATACAAATCCTTTGGTTTCCTTATGTGCCTAAGATGTCACAACAAACACAGCAGTAGTCCACTAATTCATAATGCGCTTTTACCAAAGATAAAAAAGATAATTATCACTTAGTAACATGTTAGGTTCTCAAAAAACCTAATTTCACTATTACAGAATAATATAATGAGCTTTTAAAACACATGACACAAAGCTTAGTGCAACTCATGCATGTGTCTGTTTCGAACATTGTCAAATGTAGGTTTATGCACCCCCAAAGATCTTGTGGCATAACTTATACACATTTCATGGAAAGAAATTAGCTTGGAGATATTTTCTCTCATGTCCAAGCAAAAGAATTGATTTTTGTAAGCGAAAAAATTACGCCTAGAACGTGGCACTGCAAATGGATCACAAGAATCACAACTAATTTAAGTAATCACACTTCCTCAACAAAAGCATGCTTCTCCAAGATGGCAACTGTCTCTTCCTTTGCGCTACAAATAGAAGGCGAACAAGCACACAATCAATGCATTTTTATGAAACACAAAATTCATTTGTAAAATATCAAATGTAAATTATAATCCAAAAACTAGTTTCTTCCAAACATGTAACCTCAATTGTCTATCCTACGGCACAAATGTAGTTAGGACCCAAAAAGGTAAACAACCACTTTGGTCCTGAATGTGTGAGGCATTGTCATTATAGTCCTCGAATGCATCGAAATTGCAAACACATCCACACATGTCTCTTTTATTAGTCATTTTAGTCATCGAGTCTGATTTTAGGTAGTCAATTTAATCCTTGAATGCGGTTTTCGTTTATCAATTTAATCCATATAATTACTAGCAAAAGAGGAACCAGGGACGTGTTTGCAATTTCAATACATTTAGGGACCATAGTGACTAAAATGGTTGTTTGCTCCATAATTATTTCAAAGGCTTCAAAATTATGATGACCGTGTTTCATATGCATTTCGCACAGATAAGGTACCCTAAGTGAGAGATGAATCTAGTACCATTCATTTTTAGATATATCCATGGTGAAATATTAGAACATCAAAATCCCACAACTACCACCATCCTATATAGATATAAGAAGATTATGTAAAAGAAACATATTTTAGCATCTGCATCAGACATATCAGTATAGTTCATTCTTTAAACAATGCAGCAAAATTAAGCGTCGAGAGGTTACCTTCCAGGTCTAAGTATCTTGTATTTGTATGGTGTACTGAGATCCACAACAGTTGAACCTGCACGACCGGATGGAAGCAAACCACCATCATAAACAGAAGCACAGTGCTCCCATAGTTTTTCAAAATCTTTGATGCAAACACTACTTGGTTGTCCACTTAGGTTTGCACTGGTAAGGGCCAAGGCAGTTTCTGAACCACGGGCAATGAGCCGAATGAAATTACAATCTGGCACTCTAACTCCTATACTATCGAATCCTGGGTTCAGAGATCGTTCAAGAGCACTTGACTCACCTGTAACATTCAAGCATACAATCATATATTGCACAGGATCTTTACAATAAAATCAAAGGTTCACAGAAGAAATGCTGTACAAAGGGATTGAAGAAATAGGACTATTGTTGCTTTAAACAAGTTTTGTGAATCAATTGAATAAAATATATGCTTTCTACATGCTTTCCCTAAATTCATTTTCCGTTACACTCCCACACAAAAACAATATATGGCATACAAACCTCGTCTTAGTACAACTGTGACAGGCCCTGGTAGCAGGGAATCAAGCAGACCATGAGGTAAATGATCAGTGAGGGCAAAGCGATTTATGTCTGGTACATCACCAACACAAATAGCTAGTGGGCTTGTATGTTTACGACCTTTAATCTCATAAATCCTGTTAACTGCTTCCAATGAGCTGCCAACATGTTCCAAAGGTAACAAGCAATTATTAATCCTTCAGAAAGCAATTGAATCACAATAGGTCTAAATATATGGAGACTATGCAGTGCAAATGAGATTTTAAAAGTACTGGTTAATCACATTCAAGTGAGACTCGCTTTATATTCAATTACTGAAATTTATTTTGCAAATCACTTGGTTGATAGTTTGCTGGAAAATAGTATATTCATCCTAAACCATCCTAAATGGTTTAATAAACAATTGACTTTCAGATAAGTCTTGAAAAATGCAGGGGAAAAAAATCATATGAAAGCCTCCATTGACCTTTATATCCTTACATCCCAAAGGATAAAACACGCAAAGTTCCGGTATATAACTGTCTTAGTGCCATTATTTCAAAGCCCCTGTTTATTGAGCAGAGTTGCTTAAAATGTGTGGCTAAGTTTGGATTCACTTAACCTCGGTCAAGGAAAAACGTTAGTTTAAAGAGATTCCTAACTACACCATAAAATCATCTTTTTAACAGCAAACATTTTCTCTTGTATACACTGATGCTATTGAAAGGTTTGTTAACAAAATCGGCAGATGGCTCAGCAATTGATTTCCCCAACTCTTCCTACATGGTGCTGCAGAACTTTTAAATAAAAACTAAATTTGAGAAGTCTTTAGGTTAATGCTTGTTGGTGTCCAATAGCAGTCTACATCAAAACTATACCAGCAGCAAGTAATGTAACTTTGCGTAGCTTATCTTCTGCCCTATATCACACATTACTATTCCAGCAGCAAGTAATGTAACTTTGCATAGCTTTATCTCACAGTAATACAATTTAACGAATCCAGGTTCAGAAGGATGATTACACATTAGTTATTATATATAGTTATTTTAGGTGCTTGATAGGATATGGAACAAGGACACCAGACGCGTCAACACCCATAAATTTTTGAGAAAATGACATATTTCAATTGTAATCACAAGTGTCAGTGCCGGACACGTCTTCAATCAGAGGTGTTGGTGCAACAAAGTTGATAGCTATATGTTTTCTTATCAATTTTAATCATATTGTGTTTATAAAATGCATATATAATAGGATTTTATAAACAATTTCAATGCTATACAGGCAATCGATTTTAAGCACAAATTAAAATAACATACATACCAAGCATCACAAGCAAATCCATATAGTGTATCAGTGGGAACTGCAATGACCTTCCCAGCTTTCAAAGCTTCAACTGCCTCTGCAGCATAAGCATCTGTTGCAGGATGAACCACACCAGTCTTAACATCAAGACCCAAGTCACATCTTTCCATACTCCAAGCCATGTTTTTGGAGAAACCCCTTCTAATCCTTTGATTCTGTGGCAAACGTCGAACACAGGCCAACCTACACACCCCTGAAATACAATTACCAATATGAAGAATTAACAACGACCCATATAAAAATTGAACATTTTTGTTGTTGAATATCATGAAAGGAAGGATTTTTAAGCATGATATTAAAGTGGGTATATGTAAATAAAGTAAGAATATGAGGAATTTGGAATGACACGCCAAGTGTTTGATAAAATGTTGAAAAGAAAGAGAAGGAGAAGAAGAGACTGACAGTGGTTGTGTGAGTGTGACTAAAGTGCACCTCGTAAGAAGGAAGTGTTGACTATGGAGGAGGATACGTTCATCACTGCCTTGTGCTTTTCCTGATTTGGGTTGTTTAATGTTTCGGATAAATTCGGTGTTTTAGAAATTATTATTAGAGGGATAAAAAGGGCCGTACGTATGAAATATACTTAATAAGCAAAAATCAAATGCCAGATATGAAGTAGTAAGGGAAGAAAAATAGTTAAGTCAAGGATGGATTAGGATTAGGATTAGGATTAGGATTACGAATACTTTAAACCTGTAATTTACTCTAGAATTGAAATTCTGTTGAGTTGATGAAGGAGGAAGAAAATTTAATTGCTTTAGTAGTATCAATGATTTCTTTTCTAGGAGGTTTTTAATGGAGTGATTGACACTAGTATTCAAATTTGAGGAAAACAATATATGAACCATTATTTACACTTGAATAGAAGGTTGAACTCTTGTAGAAGGTCAACAGCCTCTAGTACTAGGAAACCGAAAGTGTCAAAAGCAAATGGTATAAAAGCATGTTGATTGTCAGAACACGCTTTCTCATGTTTGGTCACTTTGCTTGACGCAACTTTTAGGGCTGCATGTCCTACGGTGAAAAGGTCCGACTCCTAATCCCACAAGTGGTGGAACCTCACTCAAATCTACACAAGCATGTTTTTCACCTACACATCCGTACACCATAACGTATCCAATAATGTGTGATTAATGATAATCAATTGCCAAGATAAGTTGATACCATTGGTTGAGTTTTTTAAAATTCATGTTTGCCCGTGTTTTCTTTTTGTTAGTTAGCATAGCGACTAAAAAAATTCACCTAGTGAATACGTGAGGTATTTGATGTTCGAACCTTAAATTATGCATCATCATTATCAAGTGAGCTAAGCTCATCAGGATTGGGCGGATTTTTAATTACTCTATAAAAAACTTTGAATTCTAACTTTTTTTTTAATGAGAAATATAAAGATTTTAATTTTGAACGGATTTTAAAGGTATAAAATAGATGATATTAATATCCAAAATTTGTTCAAATTACTAAGAGCGAAAATACCTTAATTTTGAAATTTGTTGTAATAAATCAATCTTCAAATTAAATTCAAAGTTATTTTTTATAAGGATAAACCAAAATTCGCTCAAATGACGATAATATACACCATTTAACCGGTTTTTTTGTTTTGGTTTTATATCAGAATGGTAAAAATCATTCATTTATTTTCAGATGCTAACCCATGCAATAAGAAGAATATTATTGAAGGAGTTTTACTTCTCAAAAAAAACTATTGAAGGAGTTTTAAGGAAAAGATTCCTAAATTGATCTGGAAAATTAACTTAATCACTAACATTTGCTCGTAAAAAAAAAAATTTGTACTCTAGGTTTGACTGCTAATAATATTGATTAACTTTTCAATCATAAAAATATAACTTAACCTCTCCTAAAAAAAATTATAACTTAACCTAAAAGGTACTCCCTGGTTCTATTTATAAGAAACAATTTACTTTTTAGATATATTAAATAATTTAAGTATTTAGTTTAGGTTCTTAACTAGATACATACATTATTCAATGTATCTAGATACATTAAATAATTGAAGTATTCGGTTTATGTTCTTAACTAGATACATACATTATTCAATGTATCTAAAAAAATTAATTTTCTCTTTTAAATAAGATCGGAGGAAGTATATATTAATATTAAATTAAGTCATTCTTTGATTTTTTTATTGGAACACTATCGAAATAGATCTTTGATTCAACAGTGAGATGAAAGAATTTTAAAAAGTGTTGTGTTTGGTTCATAGAGAGAAGAGGTTTTAATTATTTTTTTTGAAAGATTATTTTAAATTTATTTGGTTCATCAAAGAGTGGGAAGAAATTTTAATTTTTAAAAGAAAATGATAAAATTACATTTTACGCCTTTATCATATTTAATATCAATCAATTAAATAAAAAGACATTTAAATCAAAATATAAAACCAATCTTCTCTTCACTACAAATCCTCCCATTTTGAAGAGGAGCAGTTTATAGGGAATTTGATCCCCTCCTTTTCCCTCTCCTATCTTCCAAATATAGTATACACTAGTACTACACATAAAGCACAACAAATGCTTACAGCAGTGGCAGAAAATATGCTTAAAGCAATTATTTTAATTCAAAGAAACTTATCATATTCTGCTTTTCTGGTCCACATTCATTCGTGTAACCAAAAACGAACCAATTTGTCACTATGGATTGCAGACACGAATTTTTTATTCTCCCCAACATAAAGGGAAAAGCATAGCAGATAAAGTTTACAGCACAATTCAGTGTCAGCTTGAATAAAAAGCAATCTTCTTTATCTTGGTGATATAATATAGCAAATTCTATGTGTCACATAAGTTGGGCATTGGTCTTGTCATCAATGAAACGCAGCACAAAACAACACCAAATACGATACTGACAAGCAAACACTTGTAATAATATTATAGCGTGTTTGGTTTTGCTTTTCTTCACCGCGTTTTTGCAATGATTTTGAGAAGCTAGTATTTGTAGCTTCACTATGAATGCAAGATTCTAACCAAACATGGAAATCTCATCGTATAACTAAACGAGGGTTAAGAAAATATAAGTGATTGATTACAATTACATTTGTTGGTAACATATCGCTATTAAACACGAAAACACCTTCAATCTCAAGTGTCCATGATTAAATGACAAGTGTTTGATCAATCACAGGCAGTATAATTATCACAAGTTATTATTATTATCATCACATGATACACATTAAACTTTGCTGAAAAGTGAAGTAGTAAAACTAACAATTGATAGATTTGCTAGATTGGAATAATTAAATTGTAACATGTTATAATTTGCAGTATTTCCTCCATAAGCAGCACTCCAAATCGAAGATGTGGAAAATCTGCTCTAGTCCTAGAAAATAGAAGGAAATACATCTCCATGGCAAGTAAAGTAACTACATATTGCATTTGGCAATGCTCATCAATGATCAAACTCTAACACAACCTAACAAACACATTTCCTCAACCCTTCACTCTCACTTTGACCTAAAGCAAAATCATTGTCTCACCCAAGCCTACAAAAAAGAAAGCCAAAAACCCTTCTGGTTTTCATGTGCTGAAATATCCATCAGTACCTACGAAGCACAAACAATCCTCAGATTAGACGTGTCCTGATGTCGGACACGTGTCACGTCCGACACCGACACATAATTTCACTGAATTATGTGATTTTCACAAATTATTTGCGGTGTCGGCGTGTCAGTGGCTTGTCTAGTGTCCGTGTCTGTATTCGTGCTTTATAGATCAGTACAAATAAGCAAACAGAAATTCCATAGCAAGAGAAGCTATATTCATAAGCTGTACAATGAAGTCCCATATAGATGTGTGATATAAGTTAAATTCCCTACCCTATACACAATAAGTTCAGAAGCCACTAGCTTTGTCATGAGAAGCACACAAATATTAGTTCAGCTTTGACTTGAGTCTAGTTGATTTTGCACTATAGATTGATTGTGGTTGGATTGGCCTGAACGTGGCGTGGTTACAGTTAGAGGCTGTTGTCCTGCTTGTGTCATCGGTAGAGGGCCATGTTGTTGCTCTAATGAAGCCTGCCATCTCCTTCTCCATCTGAAAAACTCCACAAGCATTGAACTTCCACTCATTACTACACCAAAACCAGCAAATGTTGCAAGAAGGATTGACAGAACTGCTTGCACATGAACCTGGAAGTGACAGATATCATAAAAAATCAGAAATCAGGATTCTAATGCTTTGTAGGGCTTTTTCTCTAGTGAAAGTTAGATGTAAGTTTAGATACTCATTCATTAGAATGAATCGGGATTCGTAGGATTGAATTAGGATTGAAGATGAGCATTATCAATCTTTTTCTCAAATGAAAAGTATAGGTAATAAGAATATAGTTTGCGTAGAAAGCGGTTACCAAGGAGTAAAATATATGCGCGAAGAGAACCACCAGAGCAAACTGGAAGGATGCATAAATCCATATGAACCTGCTCATCACTGGACACAAAGTTAAACAAAATAATGTCAGTGTTGTGGCATAAATGAGTGAAACTCAACTTAGCATTAGCATCATGAAAATATTGAAATCAGCAAGATTAAGTATAATCACATGTATCGATTAGATTCAATTTACTATTGAATCGAGATACAACTTGCATGTATCGTAAGATACTGATAACTTGGATGACGAGTTCTCTAAAAAAGTATATTGATAATATTTATCAATGTGTTGCAAACCTACCCATGGTTGAAGATGTCATGGAGGAGAGCAGACCTAATACACATGAAAATGGAAGAGATATGGCAATTGCACCAGTTCCCATTTTTGTCACCTACAAAAAAGAGAAAATCAGAAGCCACTTTAGTATTTAATAATTTAGAGATTTTTAAGAAAAGAAGAAGCTATTTTTTGTACTAGACTTCTCAGAAAATTATTAAGAAAATTTCAAAATTTGACAGTTCATTGTTAGAGAATTGTTTTTCTTACCAACAGTTGCTCAAGAAAACAAAAATAGGCCAACATGCTAACAATGACAAGCACTGGAACTTCCTGCCAAACCCTATAAAATTGAGCAGACAGATAAAATGGTTCATGATTCTTGAAGATTTTATGATATCCATGAACTCCTAATCGAAGCATATAGGCATAGCTCACTCATTCATTGGAAATCAGAATAGATCTTTATTGGATTTGGGATGTGTGCGGCCATATCTGGATCAGACGGTCTAAAATCTAAAATACCAAACTTGAAGTCTGATCAGACGATCCAGATGTGGCTGATTGCGTGCAGTTACACAGCACACAAGCCAAATCCATCTTTATCATACAAAACTAGTATATACTTTTCTGAAACAAAAGTCGACATGCCTGTACCCGTTTACATCTTCAAGCTGAGCTCGACTTAATCCACCATTCCGATTTCGAACACTCTGGATTCGTAATAGAGTGACAGGAAGGTTTGTAACCTCGTTTTTGCAGACATCACATGTCTTGTTGCCCTTTATACTAAACCATTTAATAGCACATTCTTTGTGAGCCAAAGCAAGTTCACCTTTACAGCTACATTCCAACTTGAAGGTCTCACCTCCTTCACATAATTCAACCAGACAGATTCTACACACCGCCTCTTCTTCAGGTATATCTTCACCATCATCATCATCATCTTCGATTTCTGAACCAAAAAAACATTTGAAAATAAAATTCTTCCATTTTTCATGAATGCAGAGGCAAGTGTTAGTAATGACATATATATTGACTATACCAGCATCCTTTGGCGGGGACGTGTTCAACAATTCATTTCCTTCTTTTATTCGAGGAGTAGAAGGAACAACGCGAAAAAACGAATCCATCCTCCTTATACTTTTGTCCTTGTTGTTGTTGGCAGGCATTGAAAGAGAACGCGCTATCTTTCGCCGAGTCTCTTTTTTCTGCAAAAGAAACCAACAAGTTAAAATGATGGTAACATTGTTATTTTTATAAGATAAGTTGAAAGCAATGCTTAAAATCATACACTCAGAGGACCACCAACACTTCCATTTCCACCATGAGTAGATTCAGGGTTTGAATGTCCAATTTCTCCTAATGGCAATGATGAAGTTCTTTTCATCCTAGGAGTAAATATTTTACCAAGTGACAATGATCTTGATATTAAAGGCTTTTCTCGAGTGCTGGAAGAGGAAACTTCCCGAGTTGGTGTATTCGCCTTTTCAATATCTGCCGGTGTCCTATACCTGAAACTCAATTTTGGCAGCATCTTTCTTATAGATGATTTGCCTTTTGGTGTTGCAGATCCAGGAGAATTATTTGTCGGAGCATCAACCGAGCGAGAAGTCATAAGAAAATTCACTCTCTTGGGAGTAGGAGTTGGAGTAGGACTTGGTGTCATTGGCATTTTGATTGCAACAAAATCTTCTGAACACTCTTCTGGTGTTCTTGATGGTATTTCTAGGAGAAGATTTTGTTTCTTCCTGGGAGGAACATGTGATGTTTCTTCAGTTATACCCATTGAATCATCATCATCCTATAAATACAAATTGAAATGGACACAATAAGTGATGCAAGCAATGAAATATATTTGAGCTTCATAAAAAAATCATAGTAGCCTATTTTCCTAGAGTTATCTTAAAATTCACTGAGTAAACCGTCATTTTGGTCACTAAATGTGAGGCGTTTTTGCTATAGTTCTTGAATGTATCAAAATTACAATATCATCACTGAGTGTGTGTTTTGTTAGTAATTTCACCGGCCTTGTAACTAATAAAAGACACATCTTATAACCAAACCTACGAGAACGAAATTGACTAATAGAAGAAGTATTCAATTATGATTGTCTAATTTTCATAATCACTCTCACATTCATAGACTAAAATGACTATTTACTCGAAATTCACAAAACTACAATACAATTGAACTGATTAAAAGTGGCCTAGTAATTTTATCTGTTTCTTAAGAGAAATGATAGTTGTACAACCACTTTATTACAATTTTTTGACAACTTTCTTTCTCATACTCACATTATATTCTTATTCTCTCTCTTCATTTCTCTCTCTCTCTATTGTTTTGGACCAATGAGAAAAGAAAATATGAAAGTTGTCATCAAAGTTGTCACAAATTGTTGTACATATATCACTACTCGTTTCTTAAAAAGCAGATTCTCCCATCCCTCTTCACAAACAAAGTACTAAAGTTTTTGACATGGTATTTTTTAAATTTTTTATTTTTATTTTTATGTAATGACTAATAGAACAATGCAAAAAATATAATCTTATACATTAAATATCTGCATGATGACACATTTACCAAATTAATTAGAAATCAAAGAATCAAATTTACTGTCAGAAAACCAAACCATTGATGTTTGGTAACAGATATCAGCTTGAGATCATTTATATTAGCTCAGTAATTTGATATTCTAACTGATATGTGTTATCAAACATCAGTGGCAGTGGCTGAAACAAAGTTGAAAAGGTTTTCAACATCACAATTCAAAGTAGAGTAAACAAAAAAAGATCAAGCTCCAATTTTTTTGGAAAACAAATTACAAAATAATATTAAAATTTGAAAACCAACAAAAGGGTCTATTTATTATAAAACAAAATTCCAGAAAAGCATAACCATTGGTTTAATTAAGTGTTGGTGGAACATATCTAATATAGCCACAAAAAAACACAAACCTTAAAAAACCTTAGTAAGAAGAAATATCACTCTAATAGAACCAAAACAAAGAGAAGATGAAAGCAAAGCTAAGAAAAAGAAAAAAGTTGAAACAAAGTACCTTGTGAATAACAGGAAGAGAAACTGTTCTTCTGCAAGAAGTATCATCATCATCATGTTCATGATCCTCAGCGACATGTTTATTTTCTTCAGAACTCATTTTGCTATTTGCATAAGAATGAAAATAGAAACAAAGAGCAAAACCAGAATAACTTGGAATTTTAAAAAACAAGCAAAATAAGCAGTAGTAGTAAAAAATATGTAAATTTCAAAAACCAATGATAGCCATACCACTTAGTTAATAGTTATTGGCTAGTGGATGGTATGGTAGTAATAATAATAATGAAAGAGACAAGAATGTGATTAAGATTTAAGCACACAAACCAAGTTATTTTGTTTGCATTAATGACACATAACACAATTTGGTCACTTCATCAGTACTGATGTTGTTGTGTGGGGTAGCCTGTTGCCACTTTCTTTTGAGTCTCCAGTGCGCCCGGACTTTGTACCTCATTCTCTTGGCTGCTCACTTTTCAAATAATTTTTTTTTTTTTTATACCCGTAATTCGGATAGACAACAACAACTTTTTGAATTCGAACCTAGATCATGACATTCGGTATACCTGTATTGTGTGATTCTTAATAAACCGTAATCATTAGATAATTAAAATTATTGACAATATGTTTCGTTAACGTTGCATCAAAATTGAACTCAAATCAATTTTTTATTAGTACAACTTAATGATACTTTATTTCTTCAGTTTAGAAACATAGTGGTTAGATTCACAGACTATATAGAAGTACGGAGAAATGGAGAATTTAGAGTTCAAATCATAACCCTTACATTACAATGTTTATAGAACTACCAACTGAATTGCATTTACATAATCAATTTAATGATACTTATCGAATCTCATTTGTGAGACTTTGCGGAGGAAATGTCACATGACATTGTCCAATCAAAACATGACACGTGGCTTTCTCACTTTAATAAAAAAAAGTGTTTGTTGGACAATGTTATGTGACATTTTAACCACAATGTTGCACATTTGAATCCGATACTTATTTGTAAAAAATTAACTTAATGATACTTTTTTTAAAAAAAGACTTAATGATACTTATGTAGCTTTACTTAGAGTCAAAAGAATAAAGAAAAAAGTGGGTAGAGAAAGTTAGGTTGAAAAAAATAAAAGATGCAAGCTTTCAATCACGTTCACACTAACCCCTGATCCTCCATCTCGACAGTGTTTGGATCTCATGTTGAACACGGTTCATTTAGCTGCATGATCGTTGAATCCAAAGTTTTTTTTTCTTCCTGTCTGATAGGATGCCGGAGTACAATTGTGTGCGGTACAATGGTTTTGATCATGAAAACACAACTTTTCATGAAAAAATTAAGATGGCGGAAGAGAAATAATATTTATACAATCATTTTGTGACAACTTTCTCTTTCATACTCACACTATGTTTATACTTCCTTTCTTTATTACTTTGGTTTTCGTAATAATATGTAATTTTATTTTTTTATAAATTTATGATTGTCTCATAAATTGTCATATAAATGATTCTTCAAATAACACACCTCATAATGAAATGATGTTTCATTCTAAGATAGAGAAGAGTATAAACTAAAAACACGTATAAGGAAATTTATATTTATCTTCTAGTATGATTCGAATTCGTACTCTAGAATCAAGATACATCATTTTACCGCTAAATTAAACTCTTATAGTTTCATGATGATAAAATATCTAATTATCTTTTGGATGAATTTATCTATTGAAAAATGGTAGATTCTATTATAATAATAATTAAAATTCAAAATAAAAAAAATGTAGAGAAAATTAAAATAAATATTTATTTGAATTACTTCATTAGATTTTTTTATGTTACTAAATTCCTTTTTATTGGAAAACAAAGGGTTAAGATAACATAAATGTTAAAATGTAAATCTATAGTTTGTTTTTTGTTAAAGTAATTTAGTACGTGGTTGGATTCACAGACTTTTAAGTATGGAAAAGTGGAGAATTTAGGATTCAAATTCTTTGTGTTATTATCAACAATCGAGTTGAGATTACGGGACATTCATAGATATATGAGTGAGATTATTTATTGTTAAGAAATATATGAGTAAATCCATGGTTAAATTTTAAAATAATATTATCGTGCCAATTTATAGTGTAGTATAGGTTACGCAAAGTGTGTTTGATGAAATATATCTCCTTCATGCCTCTTTTGGTATCAATAAATTGGTGATAGCATCTAAGTCACGCAACTTGCCATATTTGTGACTGTTTGTGGAATTATACACACTTTGTATTCACGCAATTATCGTTCGACAGATTATTATTTGGACAAATGGGTGAAGTTTCGTGACTGGGACAAATGTAGCAAGGCAGTACAATATTGATAGTATTAGCAAAAAAATTAAAATTGAGATAGTAGGTCAAATCTAGCTCATTGACACTTTGAGAGGTTGTTAGGTTGAAAATATTCTTACTCGGGTTTGAATTTGACCTATAAACTCTAAATTTATAGGTGGTATTATCACAAAGTTTTTTTTATTTTATTTTAAAAAATTCAAATAATTTAGCAACCTAGAATAATTAAACATGTTTATCTATCCAAACCTAATAGAATTATTAATAACATATTTTGCTGGATTAAAGCCCTGTTTGGATTAGCTTATTTTAGAGCTTATGCAAATAAATATGCTTTTATGTATTATTTATAAGCTTGTTAATGTAGTTTATGATAAAACGGTTTACGAAGGTACAATTTTCGTTATAGAGAAGTTATAAATTAAGATAAAAACTTATTTATTTACATACACTCTTTTTCATAAGCTCAAAATAAGCTCAATGCAAACGAGATCAAAGAGCTAGACTATTTCCATATCTCCTACTCCTGCTGTGATAAATATAAGCAAACGTTAAAATGTATTTGACTCAACTTTAAACCAAAAGAAGTGCTCCATTCGGTCTCAAATATAAGAAAAGATTCATTTTTTTAGGTTTATTGAATAATTAATGTATCTGCTTTACAATGCAGACCAAATACATTAACTACTCAATGAACCTAAAAAAAGAAATCTTTTCTTATATTTGAGACCGGAGGAAACAATAGTGTTTGAGGGAGTTAGTCACCGGTAAGTTAATCATAATTATGTATGATATGTCCGTGACGGTGGTTTGTCACAAATTAAAAGGCTTTGATTATAAGTAACATTAAAGACATATATTAGCATATTTTTTATAAGGAATTTTAAACCTCGCCTCTTTGCTTTGAGTTTCCATTGCTTTATCAAAAGAATTCAATTGTGTGCCAACTAAGGAACAGGAAAAAAGAAGAACAAAAAATCATTTTGAGATCTGTTAAAAAAAAATAATAATTAGGAAAAGTGGTGTGTACAACCCCACATATAGGTTATTAGTGGATATATGATCAGCACATAATAAACTTTTTACCAGGAACCTTATGATTGAGCAGTATTTAACTGCACACCACTATTTATCATAAAGTTGGTTGTGATTTCCATTTCTCTTTTTAATATTCTCATATCAACTTCAGGTTGTAGTTAATTCTTATACTAACAATAAAAGTTATAATATTTGCTAAAAAAGAATGATAATAGACACATGCACTATTAGATAGCTAGACAAGTTAACAATCCTCTATAAAAAAAATAAGTGAACACTCCAACACCCATAAACAAAGTCTTGTAAATATTTATTTAATTTAATAATAGTTTGGATTCAAATATAGTAAAAATTCTAACCCAAGATGTAGTATATAAGTGTCGTTCTCACTGTTTTTCAGAAAAAGACTTTTTTATCTTCAAAAAAAGCTGGTTTTTCATATTATTTTTTTAATAAACATGCTTATAACATTTCATTAATAATAATAAATTCAATATAATTGAGTATGTTAAAATAAACAACGAGACTAGCGAGAAACGTGGCTTCCCCAGCAAATGCATGAGAAGCTGCATTTGCTTATCCTCCTAGCAAACTCCACCCTTTTAAATACCGTTGTTTACTGTTATATAAGTTTTATCCATAGTAAAATATATTTAGATGTTTTTTTAGCAAATATATTTATTAGATGTATCAATTAGTATTTTTATATGTAATTTGTAAAATCTTTAATTAATTATTTATCTCCAAATTACTTTCATTCTCCAAAATGAAAAGAAATGAGGCAACACATACATTATTTACTTATTGTAGGGTAAAGATAGATCATATTCTCTTGATGTTTTTAACTTTTTATGTTCTCTCTATGCATTATTATTATAAAAACAGATTGTTCCTTTTATTATACCTTTCACCTTTTTTTGCTTCCCCCATAGTTTTAAATTAAAGTATCAAACAAGGGGCTGGACAGAAGCATATTGAGTATGTCCATATGATTATCTATAAAGTATAATCAAACCTTTTACTTTTACTTTTGCCTTGAGAGATCTTTATCATATTGTAGTTTTATTTGACTAAGTTAAATAACTCAACCCTAGAGTCAAGAGTTTGCTTTATCCTCCTAGAAAAGCCATTCAAAATTTTATAGTAACAAATTTACGTACACTTATTAATAATAACTTTAGAAACACACAACATTCTTTAAATGTACATGATTTGAAGCTTACTATAAGTCAAGCCACTTTAAAACTTGATGCTTGTATTGATGATGTATGCACTATTAATGGATGATATGTGTCTCTTAAATTTATGGATGACAAGCAATAAAGCATTATGGATCATAATATGTAGCCTGCCACTATCACCGACTCAAATAATTTTTCCCGTAAGAAATGGGGGAGTCATATGTTTGTTGAGATGTCATGGTACCATAAATGCTCTTTTTTCATTATTCATTCCCAATTGCAGATGATTTCATAACCACATGCCTACTATTTTTGTGTAAACAATCCTAACGTAACTGCATCACTCAAATATTTTGACACCTAAATCGGAGCAAATTCTCCTTAACCATTTTAACGTTTCTATATATCTAAAACTCTAGTTTGAATTTGAAATCTTTGTTAAGTTAGAAGAGATTAGAGTAAGAAAAATATTTTTCCCACACAATGCAACATCAACATCATATATTTAGAGGTTGTTTGACAAAGTCGATTTTTGAGCTTATAACACATATTTATAACTCATAAAACAAAAATAGTTTTATTTAACTTATTAGCTTATATGACCCGTATTGCGTGTCTAAATAACACTGTTTGAGCTAAGGTCTTGTTTATTGATCCCAAGACAAATTTGGTACATTTGATTGATAGTGACACCACACTATTAGCATATCAAACCAGATTCAATAACAATTAGTAAAATAGTAATTTAAACTCTAGTATTTTTCTGTTACAATTTAAAATTCAGTAAGCAACGGGGAAAATAAGATTTTTTTTGTTCTTCTTAAATTTGAATCCTCTTGTATTTAAATATAACGTGAGAGGTGTGACACCCAAGGCTGACGAAGACGGGGAGTGGTTGCCGGTGCACAATGCACGATAATGAGCGGCTCCCGACAGTTTTTAGACGAACTGAATAATACCGGAATGAGAGGGATCCCGAGGCCATGCAGTATGAGACTGCATGGTTGAAGGAAGACTTATAAGAATTGTTTGGTACTGTAACAACCCGATTTTCGTTAGATTTATTTTAATTGCTTTTTATTTGTGTTTATTTGTGCTTGTGTGTGATTAATTGTCTCTGTGTGTATTTTGGTTGAGATTAGTGGGATTCGATGTTAGAAGGGTATTATAGCCATTTTAGACTCAGGGGTATTTTGGTCATTTGTAAGCAAGGGTAAATTAGTAATTTCATAGGAGGATTATTTGTAGTATTTCAGGTGAGAACCATTATTTTTACTAAGTTACTAGTGTGGTTGTGGTAATTAGTTAAGAGCCGGTAATTATTCGATAACTTTTAACCGTAAGTGAGTAAAGACGTTGTGAGTTAGTTAATGAGTGTCTTGAACCCATTAAGATATTTTGAGGGTTAAGCCCATTAAGGTAGAGCCTTTCTAAACCCATGTCATAAGAGAAATTAGGGTTCTAACATTCATTACACATAATTTTTGAGAGAGGTAGAGAGAGAGGTAGAGAGAGAAAGAGTTAAAGGAAGAGAAAAAGGGTAAGAAGAGAAGAGCTTGATGATCAAGAAAGGGGTAGAGATTCAAGGAGCTAAATTGAAGCTAATGCTAGGTTTGTGTTCAATTGAGGTAAGGGGGCTAATGTTCTATCATAATCTCTTAGTTGTAATTTCTTTTCTACTTATATTCAAAAGTGCTTAATTGTGAAAAGTGATTATTGTGAATTTAATTGGTGAAATTCGTGCTCTTATGTTAGTGCTATGTTTGGGTATGTGAATTTGATGATAATTGAGTTGTTAATGTTGAATTTGCATGCTCAAGTTATATGGAAATGGGTACTTTGTGAACTATGCTCAAATTGGTGAATTGTTATATTGTGTTGTTGAATTGTGGTTGAATTCATGATTATATGATGTAGTTGTTGTTGTGTGATGATGTTCTCATCAATTTATGCTTTGGGTGTTGATGAAAGTGTTGTTGTGATTGAGTTGTGTTGATTTTGCAACTTTTGTAAAAATTGGGTTCTTGAGTAAAAGTCATTTTGGGATGAGGTTGATTAAGTTGTTTTAATGTTGAAATGTCAAGTTTTCAAGTGTGGTTTGTATGGTCTAAGTGTTAGGGATGTATTGGCGAAAACGGAATCAAAATCGGATTCGAAAACAAGATTTTATGCGCGAAAACGTAAAAATGCAATTTGTTGTACTGATGAGTTGACACGACCGTGTGTCTAGGTGACACAACCGTGTAAGGGTCTCCCGAAACTTAGTTTTTCGTATTTTTGTGTACTTTTCAGCATGTCAATGGATTCCAAACACCTAACCCTATTCAATCAATGCATAAATAAGCTTCTAAGAATGTCATAGCTTGATTCTACCTTGGTTTACAATTGGTTTTCATTTGTGTATAGTTAACTTTGTTTTTGAGCCGAAAAATTGTCGAATTGGCATTTTAGTCGCAATTGGCCGGTGAAACGCATATGTATACTCAACTGCACTCATATGTGATTCGTGTACATGCTTAGTTGAGGCTTTCAAACATGTTTGTTTTGTTTTGTCGGATAACTTGGAAAGTGGTAAAATGATACGAACTTGTCGTAATCATGTGATTCTTAGAATTGACCTAGGATACTCATATGCCCAAGCTACTATGAACATATGTGAGTAGTGCATGTGTTTTGTTGAGGCATTTGATTATGTTTGCTTAGTTTTGGTTGAATGTCTTGAATGGTGATTTTCCTTGAAAATGTTAACTTTGATGAATCATGTTAATGATGTTGAACTTAATGACGGTGTTTATGTCTTTCTTTATGTTGATGAGTTGTGGCATGATAATCATGTTGTTGGTTGTTGGTGTGAATGATGCATGCTAAATGTCGATTTTGATTGTGAATTTATACATGCTTAATGTTGATAATTGGATGTGGTGATTGCATGTATCGAATTATGTGGTTGAATTCTTATATGCAATTTGATGATGATAATTGTAGTGCTTGCATATATGAAAGGTGTTTGTTTTTTGTGATGATCATTTGATGAATAATTGGTGATAAACATGTTTACATTATGTTGTTTGTTGAACATGTTAAATATTGATTGTTGGTGGTGAATTCATACATGCTAATTTTGATGGTGATATTGTTGGTGAATGCATGTATGCAAAGTGAAGGTGATATAAGATATTATATCCAATGATGGTGAGTTGTTGTTCTGAACATGTGCATAGTGTGTCATATGTTCATGCATTCATAAGTTGTGGATATTTATATCCAGTTGAGGTGATTATGATGTGTTGTTGGCATCATGGGTTGACGACCTAGACGTTGTTGGTGTGATGTGCTGTTGGCATCACGGGTTGACGGCCTAGACGTTGTTGGTGTCGGTACCGCATGCATGTAGGAGTCGTGTCTAGGCGCATTACATACATTTGTTGAATTTGTTAAATGCGTGATATTTGATTATGTGTTTGTGATAACATGATATGTATGGACTGGGGGGACAATATTCATGTGATGTTAATATTCTAGGAGGGATGAATATGTATATGTGTCATGCATGAAATACTTGAATATCTTTTCAATTGTTTGTATTTGATTATGGTTGATGTGAAGCTAACCCTCAGTGGTCTGTGGTGGACCGCCTACCTATTTGTATGAATGGGTAGACGGCGTGCATGATTGATTTTTTAGCGTGCTTGGTGAGTGGCTTGAGGATGGCGGGAGCTTCCTCTGTTTATCCGTTTAGAGTCTTAGATTAGGCTCTTATTAGGATGTCAGTATTTATGATTACATTGGATTGATTATGTTGATTGAGATTTTACCCATATGTCGGGATTAGAGATTTTATATGGTGATGTATGTTGATTTATGACATTATGTGTTTGGAGGTGTATGATATATATCCGCTACGACTGTTGAGAAATTTTATATATGCATGTTGTTTTGAAATCTATTGTAGACGTAGCGTCTATTTCTTGAACATTTGTATTATTCATGTGTATTATCGCTTTAATAGAAATATGGCGTTACAAGTACTACCTATATCAACAATATGAATCTTCTTTTTGGTAGCCCATTCCATAAGAACTCCACAGTTAAGAATTCTTGACTTGGAGTAGTCTTTGAATGGGTGACCTACCGAGAAGTTTCCCGGTAAGTGTGAGTGAGGACACAACACGCTGAAAAGACTCGTGTTGGTTTGTAGGGCGTCGACAATGCTTAAAGTCGTATGAGATGTTACAAATGGTATCAGAGCAGACCTCTCCCAGTACGGTGTGGTTCGAGGACGAACCAAGCGAGAGCTGGTGGGCATGTAACACCCAAGGCAGACGAGGACGGGGATTGGTTGCGAGTGCACAAGGCACGACAATGAGCGACACGACGATGAGCGGTTCCCGACAGCTTCTAGACGAACCGAATCACACCGGAATGAGAGGGATCCCGATGCCATGCATGTATGAAACTGCATGGTTGAAGGAAGGCTTATAAGACTTGTTTGGTACTACCTATATGAACAAGATGCATCTTCTTTTTGGTAGCTCATTCCATAAGAACTCCACAGTTAAGCGTGCTTGACTCGGAGTAGTCTTTGGATGGGTGACCTACCAGAAGTTTTTCGGAAAGCGTGCAAGTGAGGGCAAAACACGCTAAAAAAACTCGTGTTGGTTTATAAGGTCAGTCGACAATGCTTAAAGTCGTCTGAAATGTTATAAGAGGTCTATTTCGGGGGAGACAGTATCAATATTTAAGCAGCATCTAATGAATTTTAAGGAAAGAGTATCAGTAAAACCCCATGATTTTGGATTCCAACTTGAGAGAATCCAAATTCCGTTTTTTTACTACAAATATAAATTGATCATTTTCTTTAAACTCGGTTATAAATTGAACATATTATTCAAAATGAATTTTACGTATTGACATAAGAGAAGATTGAAATGTAGTTCCTGAAATAAAATGAAGTAGAAGAGTTTTTAATAGGATATAGAAAAGTTTAAAAGTGAGATTTAATTTTAAAATACCCAAAAATATGATTTTTTTTTTGGAGAGAATCATTTCCCACAAGTACTATACTATTTCTAAGCTTTATCTCCATTTGTCATCCTTAGAAATAAAATCTCCATTTGTCAGGTTTTGTAAAAAAGTAACTTATTTGTCAGAGTGCTTTGACCCATTCTGATTTAATTTAAGCAAAAAATAACAAAGTGGGCAGAAACTAGTATCCAATTGTCCAAGTAAAGTGGTGCCAATGAAACCAAAGTAAACAAAGTCTAAAAGATTTGAATTGAAAATTAGAATCTCCACTAATTGTTTATGGGATAAGTGTTTGGCGTGACTCATCTCCAACAATGTGGAGTAACTTCCTAACTGGAATCTACTTAGTGATGAGCACGTGGGCAGTACTGTAGATATTACTATCAATTTCCAACTTAAACCACTGATTCTTTGACTGCGCTCAGTCAAGAGCACTTAACAAGTCAAATTTAACTTCCTCTGTTACGAATTATAAGCAAATTTAACTTTTTAAGTTCATTTAATTAATGAACTTAAAAAGTCAAATTTATTTATAATTAGTAAGAGAGAGAGAGTAGGTCATTATGGTCTACTGATTCTTTGAAAACAACGTTAATTTATGCAGTCAATGAAGTTAATAATGCATGTAACCAAACCAGGCCATACACATTCGAGTAATACTGTTAATTCTCTAGAGGCCAAAGAAAAGAACACTGATAATTCAAAACTCAATCAACATATTATTAAGTTTAATAAAAGATGATTCTAATTAGAATTTAATGATGGATTAATTCAAGTGGTAAGAGATTCATATCTCTTAAGCAAGTTATAAACGGTTCGATATCTTTCACTTATATGCTCCACAAATTTTGTGACAGAAATAATCACTACTAAACAAACTTCATATCAATAACATATTACCCAAGAAAAAATTATTATAATCAAATTTCGAACTAAGATAGCATAATTGTTTTGACCTTCATTGAATATGAAATAACAAACAATTCACTTATAAACGATGCTAAACACCGATGAAAACTATATAACAATAACATAATAAATCAAGGAAAAAAATTATTCTAATCAGAATTCAAACTAAGATAGTCTCAATTGTTTTGACCTTCACTAATATTATGAAATAACAAACAAATCTTCCAAAAACGAGAAAAATGAAGTGGTACTGTATAAATTTAATTTTGTAGCATAAACTGAAGTTTTGCATCACAAGTGTAGTACATTCAAATTTGTACTCCTTTTCTGTTTGTACTTTGTAGCAAACAAATTAAGAATTGTTGTACTTCATTTTTGTTTGTACTTAAATAGCATAATATTCTGTATTTGTGGAGCAAAATAATTGAATGCACAAAAAGCTCCACCACTTTCTAATAAATAAATGTCTAGAAAGGAACAGTTAGAAAAAATTCTTTAAAAACCCCAAAAAGAAAACGGAATTTATTCAGTGTTCTTGTCTGATTAGAATAGGTTCTGGGAAAAAAAATGGAAAAAGAATATATACCATGGGTATGCTTTTATTTTCAGAAAAGCAATGACTCTCAATTGTGTCTACAAAGAACGATAGAGATCTTGAAATATTAACTGCTTGCTCAAAAAGCATACAATGATTTTTTACTATCAGGTATCATGATAAAATTAGAAATTAACTGTCGTAGTTTACTATAACCCCGAAATGCATTTCAAAGCAGTAATCAAGCTTCATGATACATACAGCAGAAGGAAATTATACTATGGCTGAACATCGAAGGTCTTGCTAGAGCATAATTTAAAGAGCACACGATCAAAATACATAAGAACTAACTAACATTCGCCACAGCTTGTAATGCAGCCAAAATTTTGTTGGACAATTGGATTTGAGAGCCTAGCAAATAAAATAGACTTCAACCCAAACTCTGGTTCAACTACCTCTCAAGGAGCATAACCAATTCACAATGTGGTGTATGTGGAAAAAGATCAACTGCCATGGCTTTTACGGGTTTGAAGGCCTCGGAAATGGGCATAGACTTTGCCCTGTGCCGAGCTAGACCAGCACTACTCATCCTTCTCCATCCTCTGTTGTCTTTATTTCCTCTCTCCATTTCTGTGGGGGATGGCGTACAAAGCTCAATAGCATTTGCTACCAAACTTTCAGGATTACATGATATATAACTGCATTTAAAGGCATGCAATCAGATTAACTAGAAAAATGAAAATAACATAAATAAGAGTATATCAGAATAAGAACTAACACGAGTCTCCGCAGGCGCGTATGAGTTCTTAAAGCTTTTATCACCTGTAATCCCACAATTCAAAAGTCAGAAGTTCAGCTTTTGAGAGAAAGCCTAACATATTCAAAAAATTATAATTTAAATAGATCTGCCCTACAGTAAAAAAAAAAAATTCAAGCTAAAATTAGAATGAAAAGACATCACATGCTATCCAAGACACACCAGCTATGCTGGCACCCCATGGATATACCCTATCATTTGCAACACTAAAACTTTTATTCATAAACTAAAATAAGGAAATAACAGGAAACTTGGGGGATCTGCCCTACAATAGAAGAAAATAATGTAGCATTCTGCAATCAAATGGAACAAAAGATATATTCCGATAGAAGACATGTAAAACCAATACTGTGTAAAGAAAGTCATTATAAACAATCATTTCTAGGAGTTGTGGAACAAAACGCCGTAAAAAACCAGACAGCAAACGACAAGAGGGATAACAGTCACAGTAATACAAACCAAATTGATGAAGATATAGTATGATTGGTTTTTTTCCTTTCCGTAATTCATTGGGAATCCTATTCAAGATAGGCAAAATACAGACTACATTTTGAATGTAACACAGTATTCACTGCTGCCCTACACACTTGAACTTTAAACAAAAGCATGGACCTGACATTTTTTGTTCTTCTAGGGAGGGAGATTTGGACCAAAAGGGGGAATTAAAGCAGTTTCAGCACAGTCGTAGGTAAGGCAAGATTTCAGATTCAACACTCCAATTGAAACTTGATATGTATTTTTTTCCACTGGAATGACATATGTTGTACTCAAGGGCAAATAACATTACCTAAGTCTATGCAGTTTTACAAACGTGGCAGACAACTAGACAAGAAAAAAAAAAAATGCATAAAAACTCTATCATGTTTTGGACAACGTGCTGCTACTAGAGTTATGGTAGTGATCGCTAGCATAAATATAATGACGAAACTGGACAACGTGCTGCTACTAGAGTTATTGTAGTGATCGCTAGCATAAATATAATGACGAAACTATAGCGCCATTCTTACAGTTGGATGAAGTCCAGCACGAGGAGGATCAACAATAGCAACAACATTTTTAAACTGCTGCGCAGGTGTATTCCCATTTTCAGGAGTGCTATCCTTTGGAACCTCGTCTTCAATTTCTAAATTGTTATTTTCAGAACAGTGAGACGCGTTTTCACCATTTCCGAGATCTGGGCAGGCACTATCTTCAGGAATGTCACTAACACTTCCACAGATACCAGGAACATCAACTTGCTCCTTGGGCACGTCAAGGTATTCCTTTAACAGAGATCCTATAACTTGCTCTGCCTGTTTCCTCATATAAGCAAACATACAAAATTTGCAAAGTTAATACAAGGAAACAATTAAAATAAATTGAAAATTTTCCCGTGAGAAAAAATTTAGTGTCAATATGTGATGCTGGCTATAAATTCAAGCCTTATTTCTGGACAGCAACCATTAAAATATTTCAACCAGTATTTGAAAAATCAAGGCAGCTGGTCTCACCTTTGAACAGACAAATCTACAGTTTTTTATGCCATTATTCTCAGCATTCTTATGAGCATCAGATACAGCAGCAGCATTCATTTCAATTCCTATCACCTGGAAGAGCCCAAAACAAATCTTATTCAAGCAAATTCCAAAAGAAAAAGTAGGAAGTTTTTTGACAATAAACTCTTAAATAATAGAGCTGAATTTTTTTTTCAACCACAACAAAAGTTATTATTACATCATATAATACCACCAAAGGGGCATATTGAACAATAAATTTCCTAAATATCTGCCAGCTAAAAATAAGAAAGAAACTTAAATGGTGATTATTACCATTCCAACACGATGTGCTAATGTCAGGCCAATTGCTCCGGTCCCACAGCAAATATCAAATAGCAATGTATCAGGACCTAAGCATGCCCAATCTCCAGCAAGGGAGTATAACTTCTCGGCAGCAAGTGTGTTAACCTGCAGCAGTAGACTCAAAAATTCATATTCCAAGAAAATAAATGCTGTTGAAACCATTGCAACACAATAATTGCCATTCATACCTGAAAAAATGAGGTTGGGGATATGGAAAATCGTAGATCGCTGATATAATCATGGATTCTCACATCTGCAGCACTAATGTTTACATCCCTCTCAGGATCACCAACTGCGATGGGAAGTGAATGCAGTGGTGCATCAGATGGTGCTACATTCGATATTCCTTGGTGATCCTACATGTAAGACCAATTTCCACATCGGAAGTCATTCAGAAAATTAAGTTACACCATAACATGCAATCAAAATTGAAAGAAACCATAAAATATGTAACACTTCAGATCTGCCCCAAATTTATAATGGAACCATCAAATAGCTAACACTTCAGGTATTTGATATAGATGGCAATGTTATGGAATTTTTTTCTCAAAAAAAAGAACCTAATCAACTGATGATGGGAGCAGGAAAGAAAGAGTAACAAACATTGGAACCGTAACATCACAGCATTGTTCTGATTTATATTACATGGATATGCATGTGTGTGACAATTGATACTTGACAAACAATCTCTAACAAAAGACACTTGGATTAAACTGGCAGCTACCTGGACAATCAAAGCTGTAAGGGGCAAAGTTGGACAATGAGAGGTGGCTCCTGTAACAAATGCCTGAGCAAGCCTCTTAAATTCAGCATCTACTTGTGCATTATCAAAACTTGCAGTAGAAACCTAAAATCAAGAACAAAGGCAACAAGTTATGAATGACATATAAAAGAAAGAAGGGATACAAAAATCGGCTCCAAGTAATCTGGGGTCTTGTCTCCCTATCTTAATGATACCAGAAGTTTACATTGTTTACATAATACTACCTCCATCCCTAAATATAAGACCCTCTTGTGTTTTTTGTTTGTCCCTTTTTATGAGAACCTCTGAATTTTAAGTGCATTAATTTTTTTCTTTACTAACATACCCCTAATTAATTTACATATTTTTCTGAAATCTTCAATAAATACTATAATTTAAACATTAACTAATTGTCTATTTCGAAGGATAAACTTATAAAAGCAATACCAATAGTCAACAAATTTTATCACGACTAACTTTCCTAATTCATTGTCGTAATTTACTCAAGAGGGTCCTATATTTTGGGACAGAGGTAGTAATACTAACACAGAATAATCTGGCTTGTCAGTTTCCTTCTGAATATTCACAAAGAGCATTAATATATTGATGATAAACAATAAACCACAACCCTCTCCCTCACCGACCTTACACACTTAAAAGGTGCTGCCAGCACTATTTTTATGAGATTAAGATAATAATAACCAGCACATTCACAATAAAAGTTAAAAAAATTACCTGCACAATAAGCATGACCTCTGCAATACCATCAAAAGTTTCAGCATCAACAACATTCCTATTTGACCTCCCTTCTCGAACCTTAAAAAACCAATTAGCTTCAGAAAGGGATAAAAATACATAATGAAATAAAATATAAGCAGACATATCTAAAAATAATAATCAATGTGGCCATAAAATTTTCAACACAAAATCCAGCAAGTATACCGTCAATTGACGCCAAAATCCACAGTTCTTGAATCTGTTCCAGACTGGCAATTCAGTGTGTTGTAGAAATTCTTGAAAGATAGCAGCATATTTGCAAGCAATGGTAGAAATATTTGGGCAGTCCACTGGTTCCTCAACTGCTGTTACACCTTCCCTATTTAAATATTTTAGTATATAATTAAGAACTAATAAGCAAACCACTCTACAAACAGAGAAGGTGCAGAATACCTGAAATTTCCAAGGCTGAAGCCCACTGTTACTTTGCCATCCATAGAATTTCCAATTGAAAATTCACACTTATTACGATATCCATTTACAATTGGTGATTCAATAATACCCTCTAGATTGCATGGAAGACCACCTGCACAAGTGTCGGAAAGAAGTTGCTAAAGAACTATATCCATTAAATATCTTACTGTACTTTTTACAGTAAACCAGACTACAGAAATGATGACACAGAGTGAAATCATGAAGAAAAATCTAAATCAGATATTTCAAAACTAGCACCTCAAGTCTTAAACTATAGAACATTTAAAATTGAAATTATTCTTGAAGATTTTGAACAAACTTCACAGATATAAAACACTACCTATTTCCCTAGACTTCAGAATCCATTCAGGAACTGAAACGCCATTTGGACAAGCTTTACGAGCATTTCTAGGCTGCCAAAACAATTAAATAGTTCAGTCTAAAAAATGTACATAGGAATGTACAAAACTACAATGAGAAAATATAAACAATCATGACTAACAAGTTTTTTGAGAAGCTGCATGAGAGAATATTTTTTCTGTTCCAACTGATCAGCATAAGACAAATGAGCCAACGGAGTCACGACTTCACGCGAGCTTTTTTTCTTCAACTCGGAACCATCAGTTACCAAATTATCATCATTTGTTTCATCACCTGATGTCCCAATTGAAGGAACATTAGAGTTACTTTTCTTCTCAAATGATCGAGGATTAACATCAGCTACCTCTAACGTTTTGTTGCCAATTTGTTTTCCTTGTAAATCCTATTAAATCCATAACTATCAATCATAAATTGCAAACTTCGATTTTAAGACTAACAAATCAAAAGAGTATTTGCATGTGAATTATTAATCATTATCATAATTCATAACAAAACTACCTTAGCCGAACTCTTCATTTGTTCTTCATCTTCAAAAGTAACAAAACCAATTGACATGCCTTTCCTTGTCTTCGCATGCTTAAAAGGTATACCCTAGAGAAAGTGAACAAAAACATAAGACGATTCCTTACACAAACTTCAGTGATTGTATAGTTTTGCACTGACAAAATTTGATTTTGTAAAATTGATTCCAACTAAAAATGAGTTTAATGCAAAACTAATTATGTTAAAATATATTCATGTAGAAGTGGACTGGACGATAAATTCAAAGCTAACAATCAATCATAGAAGCAAAAGGTTAAAATTATATAGCTTTAGAACAGGGTGGGTCTACGTTGGAGTGGAGAGTTGCCATGGTATCCCCAAAGATAAAAGATTTTTTATTATAAATTATAGCAGTATATTACTGAAATACTCCCAAAGTTTCAGGGTTTGGAGAACCCTTTCACACACTCTCTCCCAACTCTCAATGTCCCTGACTCCCGCCTTGCGTTCACGTCTCTGGCTTGTGGTCTCCATCGGCGCCTCTCCCTCTCTGACTTCAGATTCAGGTTTGTTGTCCTCTTAACCTTCTTTATCTCTTCTTCCATTTGCTAACGAGACAGATTGATTGAGCTTTGAACATAAGATTGTTGGTTTCAATTGATTTTTTTTTATCATTCTACATTACTTCTGGTTTTAATTGATTCTAGGTTTTAATTTCTTTTTAAAATTAGAGCACTAGTTGAGCATGAGATGATTGTTTTTTATTCATAATCTTGTTTTCCTTTACACCAAATGTCCTTTACACCAAACGCATGAGAAGGTTGATATTTCCTGAAGTTACTTTTTTATTTGAATATCTAATTGCTCATATGTGAATGTGTAGAACGAACTATGCTTCATGTATTTTACTGCATGGTGATCTGTAGAGTAGCCAAAGATTTTCATTTTTGGTGGTTTGTTATATTTGCATTCTTTGACTTTTGCTGCATCGAACAAGAACAACAACAACAGCAACCAAGCTTTTTCCCACTATGTGGGGTTGGCTACAAGGATCAAATTACGCCATGTTCTATCATAAACCATATTTCAGTCAACTCATTAATTTCGAAATCTTTCCTAATAGTTTCTATGATAGTTTTTCTAGGTCTTCCTCAGCCTCTAGTGATCTGACTATCCTCCATCTGATCTACTCACCTTACTACAAAATGAGAATCTCTATACGTCCAAACCACCTAAGCTTAATCCTGTTTTCCACCATCTTTGTTATATTTTCTAATGTACAGAATTAAGATTTATAATGCTTGAAACCGATACGATAATTCCTTGCAAGTTGCAATTGAATATCTGTCTACATGACTATGATGATTGTTATTGGAATGAAGAAAACTTTGAATTCTTACTTTCTCATGTTATTATTGTTTTTTTCCTTTGAATTTAGTAATTGATTTCAGCATTTTTTAAACAATGTTCTTGATTCTTATTCAAAACAAATAAATTTTACTTATCAAACATGTCAAAATCAATTCTATTTTCTTACATCTCTAATTTCAATTGCGGCTAAGTGAAATTGAAAAAACTGAAACTCGGAAACATGCTTACTTGCTCATTGAGAAAAGTCCTCAAATTCTCTGAAGTCCATTTCATAGGCAAATGCACTAAACATTTACTAAGAGCTTGATTAGATGCAAAGCCTTCTTCGCCGCCGCCTTCACCATCAACTTCATCAACAAGCTCCGTCATCATAACACCATCTTTAACAGCAATTTTCTCACCGGTAACAGATTTCAACATCTTCTTACCTCTCTCCGACGTCGGGTCCCACGTGTTATCCGGACGTTGCCGAAGCTCCTCTTCGCTATGCGCGTAACGGCAGGTATCGCCGTGACTGCAGGTGGAATGTTTTCTGAAGTAGGAACAGAGACTTGTCTTCCACATCGGGTGAAGAGAAGGTTTGTCATCTTCGTCGGCGTTGCCGTCGCCGTCGACTCTCTTCCGTTTCTCGGTTGTTACGGCGTCGTTGTTTGTATCGTTTCTCGGCGTTGGATGTGATTCTGAAGTGGAATCGTGAGCGTTGATTTGTGTTTCTAAGATTTTAGAGGGAGATAGTTCGGAAGTGGCCGCCATTGTTAACTTCACTGTGTTTTGCTCTGATTATTCATTCTTTTGCTTTCAACTGCTAAGTGGTAACGGTGATGGTAACTGTCTGCACTTCACAGTTTAGCCCAATGTTATTATTAGCTTATTCATTTTTTTATTTGCTAAATAAACCCCTTCATCTCCTGTTGTTTTTCTTTCGTTAAAGATGATTTCATTGACGAAAGTCTAACGATAAATCAAAAGCCAATACTGCATAAATACAAGGTGAAGTCTCTTCAACATTAAAACCACATTAGAAGCATTTCCGCTATAAGGTTTAAAAAATACAAGGTTTTTTGCAAATTCCAAACCATTTCGCACGGTTAAAACTTCTACTACCTCTAAATATGGTTATAAAAAGATTTGTCAACAACTAACAATAATAACAACATCTTCATTATCTCTCACCACAGAACTAATATCTCATTAACCTCCATCTAACAGACACATTGTATCAACATTAAGCTTATAAATTTTTTCAAAAGAAAAAAAAAATTAGGCTTATAACAACCACTAAAAAGGGTGCCCAACAAACATCCAATATAGGCAAATTTAGACCACTACTTAGTGTCTCCAACATTATTGTACCAACACTCTTAAAATTAACAATAGATCTTTGTGTCTTTTGAATAGTGACATCCACATCAACCCCCTCAAAATATTTTTTATTGTTAGCACGCCATATTTCTTAACATAAAGCCGGATACATGGAATACAATATTCTTATTGACATCAATAATATTTGTTTCCAATCATTTCCAAAATGGTACGTGATCATATGAATTAAATATCACACCAAAGAAAAAAACAAACTATATCTGCTTTGATCATCTTATCCTAATGTTAGTGAAGCTTAGCTACTATAAAATTATTTGTATGAAAATCTAAGTATCATTTATTTATTAAGAAAAGGAGAAGTACTTTTTTCTCCTTCAATAAAAACTTCGGAGGCACACTTGTATATTATACCCAAAGGAGATAAAGTACCATGCTAGTTTTTATTTACATTGATAGTAAATTTATACAATTCCAACAGAATTACAATCAGATATAAGTAAGAACGTTTGAATAACCATCCACTTTTTGGCTTCGAACTTCTTTTAGCCCACTTTTGTAGAACTTATTCAAAGATAACTCATTTTATATTAACCAGAATCAATTTTACATTATCAACTTATTTAAATTAATTTTTGTCGTTACAGAACCAAATAACTTAAGCACAATACTATTCATGTGATTTCATAAAGAAATTGAAAACATTTGGCGTATGTTTGGTAGCATGTTTGTGACGAAAGAAGTAATAAGGAAAAGAAAAAAACAGGGAAATATATGAGAAACATAGACATTTATAAAATTTAGTTTAGCACATAAATGTCAAAGAGCTAAATTTGCAGGATCCACTGTATTTGCGCTTGGATCTCCTATATAGTTGCAGGATACACTACACAATATTTTAATTGAAGTCATTTTCACCTTTTCTGAAACAAATCATTTATATTTGACCTATTTTCTTTCCAATGAAACAAAGAAAAAGTAAAAAACACACTTCTTTCCTTTTAATTTATTTTTTTATTATATCAAACAATACACCAAATCTATTTTAATCGCACATCCTTTTCTCTTATCATACTAGTTCTCACTTCTCTCTCCTCTTTTTCTTCTCACAACGCGTTCAAAGAGCCTTTAGATTGTCATCTACGAGCTGATGCCGCAACACATCATTCGCTATTGACATGCTACAAAGTGGAAATATAATGTTGACAAACTTAAATGTTGATAGCCTTGTAATGAATGGTTACAAATGTATGTAACAAAACAACCAGTAGGATATTGGAGTATAAATTCAGATTCTCTCTATATATGCCTACAAGCAGAAGCTTGTACAAAACTTCAAATGTTTCCAGACATAAAATCATTTCAACAACCAAAAAGAACAACATTCCTTTGCTCAAACATGAGGCATAAATCTTAACACTATTTCAAGCCTACCTCTATAATCAAACCATTCTGGTGTACAGTAAGGAACAAAACAATATCTGAGGTTTCCACTGTAAATATACAAATGTAACCTAAGAATAAAATCAGTCAGTATAGGTCAACGAATCATCTTGATTGCTCTCATCATTCTCTTCCTTCACCAAGTTCTTCCTTTTGCACCAACACAGGTACAAAGGAATTGGCCCATCATTTCCAATAACCCAGCTATCCGCCGCGACATCAGCCAACGTCATCCTTTGTTTTGGGTCTGCACATTTCAAATTTCAATTATTATTAATTAAAGGAAATAGCACTAATGGATATTTTATAACTGTCCCTGGGGCGATTTAAACTTTGTCCCATGAAGCTACAAGATCAAACTCTAGCAAAATATAATGTCAAGTAATATGACAAAATGTTGAAAGTCATTTACCTTTGGAAAGTAGTCCTTCAATTAAGTTCTTCAACCTCGGATTCAGATTCTTTGGGAGTACTATCGGATCATTGACTATCTGGATCAGGAAGAAAACAAGTAACATGAAGGCTTGGTATAATATCAAATGCAGGTGTTTGTGATTTGTCTAGTTTCCTTTTCAAGTTGATATGCTTCCCTTATAATTATTATTACAAAATATATAGAAACTTTGTAAAGAATGTGAAGTGATGGAAACATGTTTCAAAGGAAGAATAAAAGTGAAACAATTCATTATATAGAAAAAAAATCATAATTAATAAAAGCACAAACTGAAAATAAAAATAGAAAGCAAACCAAATATCTTACTCTATCATATGTATCTTGAAGTGTGTCACCAAGAAAAGGGTATTCACCCAATATCATACAGTATAAAGTAACTCCTACAGCCCATGTGTCAGCGGCTTTACCACTGTAGGTAACACCTAAAAACACATTAACAGATACAAAGTGTGAGAACCTGCATTTCATAGACACCATTCCACAAATGCATTTTACAAGCATAAAATGAAAACACCAACCTAAAATACATTCAGGTGCAGTGAAAACAGGAGTGCCAGGTGATCGTCGAAGCATATCATTATCATCCTGCAAAATGAAAACGATACAGGCTTCATATTAATTCCCATGATTTTATCATAAACTCTGCATGGAGCATGTCAAAGGGGGGTGGCTATGCACCAAACAAAAAGAAAAAAAGGTGATTATATTGCAAAATGATTAGGTTAGTGTTTAGTTTCCGGTATTATCGGAGTGCACCAATCAGCTTTCATAGTTCCATATCGTCCAAGTAATCATATTTCTTATTTTTCAAACATCGTGTGCAATCATATTGCAGTATCACAGAAAAAGATGTATCCTAAGCTGCAGTTGAAGATACAATATCATCCAAGTAAAGTGGTACCTTTGTTATAATTTAAGTATTTAAATTAACATTCAGGCTCAGTAGTTGTATTACCTCACAAGCCTGGCTGACACTGAAATCCCCTATCTTCACTGTACCATGACGGGTAATCAACAGATTATCAGGCTTGATATCTCCATGTACTATATTCTGCATTTCGAATAAAAATATAATTAAACATTATAGTAACATGATCAAACCATTTCCAAGCATATCATAAACAATACAATGTTTCACAAGTTTATTTTGTATTTTATCCAGCAGAATATATAACATCACACATTTCCATTGATATACAAAAGTTGTGTTTGTGTACAAGTGTATCATGTAAGAGAGAGAGAGAGAGAGAGAGAGAGAGAGAGAGAGATAGATAGATAGATAGATAGAGAGAGAGAGAGAGAGAGAGAGAGAGAGAGACTTAGTCAACATTACACACAAAGATTGGTAAAGAAATATTACATGAGCATGGAGATACATTAATCCACACACTATATCACGCAAGTATCTCCTAGCAGTCTCTTCACGTAAGGCACAAGCTCGACCTGAAGCCTCACAAACCCATTTGTCTTCCACATATTCAAGTACTATATTGAAAAATCAGATAGTCAAGCATTGGACGAAAAAAGAAAAACTAAATTAGGATATATTGCAGCATTTTTATAATGAACCAAGAAAGAAAGAAAAACTAGCCATCAGTACCCATGTAGAAGTTATCCGATTCTGGGTCATCAATCACCTCAATCAGATTGACTATATTAGGATGTTGCAGCATTTTCATAATGAAAACCTGAAAAAGAAAGCATGTCTTTTAACCAACTACAGCAACAGTAGCACAACAGCTAGAACGATCAAACTAGAAAATGTAATATGTCATATAAACACACAAAATAGGAAGCAAAATAAGATGTAAATCCATGGAAATTGAAATTCCTTTAAAATTTGAAGGTAAAAATTTGGCAAAGAAATAATATGTCTACTTTCTTTCTAAATGTACCCTGCCGCAGGACGAGTTCTCATAAAGTAGCAGATGTGAAAAAAATCAAAGATGTAATGACGAAATATACCTCGCGTAGAACATCAGTCATGGCTGTTTCTGATGGTCCGACTCGAAGCTTCATCAAATGAGACTTATGAAAAGCCTAAATTCAAAAGATTTTCAGCTCAACAAATGAACAATTTCACCATTAAGGCATTGACATCTATTAAAAGATTCAGAACGCACACTCATTGCAGCCCTGTAATGGCCATATTTCATACCATAATAAAGTAATCTGTCTTTCCAAATTGATTTTTTTTTTATACCTTAAATGCATAATGTTTTTCATCAACATTATGCATTTAAGATTCAGAACACATTACTCATAACAGCCCTGTAATGGCGATCTTTCCTACCATAGGAAAGTAATATGTCTTTCCATATTGAAAAAAAAAATCTTACCTTAATTGCATAATGTTTTCCATCAACAGAGCTTCGATAAAGAGCCTGTCAAACATTCAAGGAAAGAGACTCAGAAAACTGTTTTCCTTGAGGTACAGTGTACAATGAATACTATGCTTACCACTTTCCCATAGCTACCAGAACCAATCTTGTACTCACGAACATACTCATTTACCATCTTGTTTCCATCTTCATCCTAGACAAAATTGTAAAAATAACCATTCAGATAAGAACCGACATGTAAAATATAACATTCATAACCAAAAACACAAAAATAAACTTAGATATATAGGAATAACTTTTCGTCCCAATTACCTCTGTGCGAACAACTTTGTGAGTCTCTTTAACAGGAAACTGTCTACAAATCATACCATTCTCTACTCTAAAATCCAAAATATCCTCAGATCGCTTGGGACGAATTTTCTCCTCATTATCATCTCCACTAGAGTAGTTAGTAATCTCATCATTGAAGAAGGAATCTTCATCATCGAAATCACTATCCAACAATAGCCCCTGGGAGAGAGTACTATTGTAGATGGCAGGCGTAACCTGTTGAGGGTTCCGTCTCGTGATAAACCCGAAGCAGTTACAGAACCAAATAGCTTGTATATAAGAAAGAGCCTTATCTAACATCTTGAACTTAGACCTTAAGTTGATTGAAAAATCTTCCAGGAAAAATAAAAATTGAAAATCTGTACAAAACATTTCATCATGTCAAAAACAACTACACACAAAAGGCCTGTTTGGATAAAAAGCTTATTTAAGTGCTTATAAATAAGTGTTTATGCATAAACTATTTCTATAACAAAAGGTAAAATCAAATCAACTGTTTTCATATAAGCTATAAATCGAAAACAGTTTATGAACACGTCATATACTATTTTCACAAGCTTAACATAAGTTATAAGCTGTTTTCATAAGTTATCCTAAATAGCTTATGAAAATAAATTGAAAACCGTTTATGAACATGTCATACGATGATTTCATAAGCTTAACACAATTAGTCATACAAGTGATTATTCTACTAAATGAGTTCAAATAAATCAATCCAAACAGACCCTGATCATCAAATTCGCTATCCTAAATCTGTACTGAAACATTTCATCATGTAAAAAAGAATACACATCAGAGGCCTATTTAGATAAATAGCTTAATTACATGCTTATACATAAGCTATTTCTATAACAAGTAAAATAAAGTCAAATTGTTTTCATATAAGCTATCAGCTATTGTAGAGAGCTTAAGGAAATAAACTAAAAACAGGTTATGGACATGTCATAAGTTCTTTCCATAAGCTCTCCCAAATAGTCTCAGACTCAATAGTGATTATGCTAGCAGACAAGTTCAAATAAGTTGTTCCAAACAGATCCTTAATCTTCAAATTCGCTAACTTATCAAAATGGATGAACAAACTACACATCAAAGGCCTGTTTCGATAAACAACTTATTTCAACGCTTATTAAGTAATTTCTATAACAAAAGGTAAAATAAAGTCAAACTCTTTTCATATAAGCTATAAGCTATTTTGATAAGCTATGTTTGTGAAAATAAACTAATAACAATTTATGGACACGACGTATGTATTTGATAAGCTAGTATCAGACTCACAAGTGATTATGCTACTATATAAGCTCAAATAAGTCAATCCAAACAGACCGTGATCGTCAAATTCCTTAAACATATCAAAATGAATGAAAGATAAGATATTCATACCTGATTTCAAAGAAAGCTTCAAAACCCTAATCAAGCTGCTAACATTCCAAAGGGTGCCATTGAGCTAAATGGAGAAATCCATTACTACAATTCACACCCAACATTGCAGCAATTCCACTTTATACTTTATATTAAAATCATTACCTACAATTCACACCCAGAAGAACAATTCATTGACATTTTCCATCAAAAATGAAGAAAAAAAATTAAAAAAAAAACATGAATAAAAAAACACAATTGGGTTATCATTGGAGACAATAAAGATGAAAAATTTACAAAAAAAAGTGACAGATAGTGTTTGTTACCTTGTTTTTGTGAACAAGGATGATAAACTGTGATGGTTCTGTTACACGGCAGCTTCAGTAGAGAGAAAAAAACCTAGAAATTGAGTATGAAATCAAAGAGGCAAAAACCCTAAATGGTAGAGGAATTTATAACTGAGAAAGCGAATCTAGAAAGTAGAAACGGAATTTTTTGTATTTGACCGAATCTAGAAACACTAATTAATGGAATAAATTAACTGAATGAAAGTAATAATAATATTACAGTCAATTCAAAGAATGATAATATTAAAAAAAGAATTACAAGTAGAATGAATTTAGAGGGGTGGGTGGGTGTGTGATGGAGAATGATTATGAACTAACTGGAGAGTAGCATCAACCCCCTCTGTTCTACTCTTTCCAGTTTATATACGTTTTTTAGGTTTATTCATAGTCAACATAAAATAGACATTAAAAATTAGCTAAAAATAAAAAAAAAAATACTCCCTCTGTCGTTTTATAAGTAAACATTTTGTTTATTTTATTCATTTTACACGAATTAAGAAAAAAAAAGTGTTCAAGTGAAAAAGAAAAAAATATATATTTTAACAATGCATAATATATGAAGGAAAATGTTAACGAGTGTAGCAAATATTTATGAAAAAATTTGTAATCAATGTAATGGATCGAAACATTTGACTTTTTTAAAAAATAATTATTTATTTTAAAATGTTTAAAAAGTGACGGGGTACTCGTTAACAAAACTCATACATGCAAGGCGTAGAGTTCAAACCTCGACCACCACAGAAAAAAAAGGTTTTAAATGTTATTGTCATGTATTGGTGAATTCCTCCTTAATGTAAAGTAAAATATAGGTTTAATTACTGTTTTGGCCCATTAAGTTTTCAAATGTTGTAATTTTGGCCCTCTAAAAATAACAACTCTTTTTAGGCCCTCTATGTTTACTTTATGTTGCAGTTTTGGACCCCAAGTCAATTTTGACCCAGTCAACGTACACGTGGGCGCCATGTGTATAATTTTATTTTATTTTGTATTATTTTTTAATTATTTTTTTTAATTATTTTAGATTTTTAAATTTTAATTTTTTATTACTTTTTTTATTTTTAAATTTTATTTTTTAAAAAAATTAATTAAATTTTTTTATTTACGCATTTACACGTGGCATTTTTATTTAGTGTTTTTAAAAAAATGCGCCGCGTATACATTGACTGGGGGCCAAAACTGCAACAGAAAGTAAACACAGAGGACCTGAAAAGAGTTGTTTTTTTAGGGGACCAAAATCACAACATTTGGAAACTTATGGGGGCAAAACAGTAATTATGCCTAAAATATATTGAATTGTGAGTGATGAAAGTAGTATTAATTAAAGTTATTAGCAAAAAGACGCGCATTCACGTGTCTGTCTTTCCGATCTTTTAATTGCGCTAACGTTTGAAAATTATAAACGGTGTTTTTTTTATGAAATTTTAATTTTGATTAAAAGTAAAAGTATAAATATTTTTTGCTTTCAAATTATAACAAATCAAACCATCATAATTATCTATTTCAATTTCAATGAAACCAACAATATAACAAAAAATGTAATTTTAATTCTTATTTTTTTAATGACACCAACAACAATCTATATTATAGAAGAATGCTGTTTAAGGGTATACTTGAGATAATAAAAAGGTAAATATAGATACACTAATCTAATTTGTTACACTTTTTAAATGATAAAGGAACAAATTGGACATTTGTGTTTGTTACACTTTTACTTTAATATTTAAATTGATTCTTATAAATTTGTGACATGTGTTATTTGTATTAAAAATTGATGGCATTTTTGGAAAGAGAAAAAGTCTGCCCAAAAGAGCCGAAATGAGTTGTTTTCTTTATATATAGTATAGGTAATTGGAAGAAAAGAAGTAATTAATAGTGTATTGAAAAGTGAAATTAGTTAATTTTGTTGGGACAATATTTTTTTTTGCAAATGACTCACTTACTATAGGACAGGGGGAGTATTATAATACTACATGCTCATCTATCAGCTTTTTCTTGCACGTGTAGATTATAAACAATGTTTTCTTTTATCAAAATTTTGATTAAATACATAAATGTTTGTTCTTAAATTTTTTTTATAAATTTGTGTGACTTTTAAATAGTAACAAACTATGTTTTTTAAGAGAGTAACAAACTATGTTTATTCTTTCACTACAAAAAAAAACTATGTTTATCTTTTACTAACAATATAACAAATATATTAAAAAAATATTTTTTCAATAACAACAACAATATAGCTTCAACAAATTTATATTATCTAACGATTAAAAAACTTGAGAAATTATATTATTAAAAAATTGTGTGCGAATCCTAAGCATCAAATTATCTACCGCAATTCTACTGCAATATGTAAACCGTTTGATGTATATAATCTCCATGGTCGAAATTTATTTAATAAATATATAAAAAAATTAAAAATTGTGAAACATATTTAATTGAAACGAGCACACAAAGTTACTGTTGTTTTTTCGGTCATTTTGCTCAATATGTTGTTGTGTCACTCTTTTCTTTCACCTTCACGTATTGAACACATTCTCCACACCCTTGTCAACTAACAAAAATAACTTCATTCAAATTCTACATCTTCACGTCACTCTCGTTTCTTCCCCTCACAGGTAAAACATTTTACTCACTTTTTTGTTTTATTTATTTAACTATCATTTCATTATTACTTTTTATATGTAGAAAGATAGTCATTTGATTGCTGTTTTTTTATGATAAACTTGATTGCTTAGTTTGATTATTACATAATATGGTAATTTTTGTTTCATATACTAGATTCATTCATAGAGCAAATAAATTTTATTTCTGTCAATAAGTTATTCATATATAAATTGAATCAAAAAAATCTCATTAAAAAATTATTCGAGTAGGAATAACACCTTAATATATATGCAGAACTTTTGCTACAAGATGCAAGAAAATTGGAAGACGAAGATATGTATGGTTTTTGACAACATTGAGGTTGCTTGGAACTTTTGGGCATATTATGGTGCAAAGGTTAGATTTGGATCGAGGAAACATTATACACACAAGAAAAAAGATGGTTCAACTAGTTCTTCCAAATTTGTTTGATGTAAAGAAGGTTTTTGGAAGCCAGATAAACGAGATTATAAAACAATCAATCCAAAATCAGAGACTATAACAAATTGTAAAGCAATATCAGGACTTAAAAATGTGGATGGAAAATTGGTGGTGCATGAATTTGCAGAGGAACATAACCATGATTTACATCTATCACAAGTAGTTCATATGTTGTCATCTCAACGAAAAGTATCAAAATTTCATTGCAATGAAATTGATTTAATAGATGATGCTTGCACACAACAAAGGAAATCGTTTGATTTGATGAGTAAAGAAGTGTGAGGTAGAAGTAACTTGGGATTTACCCGCATTGATCAAAAGATTCATCTTCGAAATAGAAGATAAAAGAGTTTGCTAAATGGGGAAGTTGGTTGTCTTTTGCAATACTTTCAGAGAAAGTCGGTTGAAAATCCAACTTCATACCATGCCTATAAACTCGATGTTGAAGATCAAATAACAAATGTGTTTTAGGCATATGCAAGGATGATAATTGATGAGAGTTATTTCGGTGATGTGGTTTCTCTTGATTCAACGTATTGCACAAATAGTTTGCATAGACCACTGGTAATATTTTTAGGATTTAACCATCGTCGAAAATTAGTCATATTTGGGGCAACATTGATATATGACGAAAGAACTGAGTCATAAAAGTAGCTATTTGAGACATTTTTAGAGGCACATAAACAAAAATGCCTCAAAACAGATTTTACTGATCAAGACCATGCCATGAGAAAAGCACTTGTTGAAATTTTGCCGAAAAAATATGGCCTGTGCACTTGGCACTTGATGCAAAATGCCATCAAGCACTTAGACAATTTAATGAAGGGTGAATCTCACATTTTGATTATGAAGTTCATGTATGGTTATGAAGAAGAAGAAAATTTGAAGAACGTTGGAGAACCCTCCTTGAAACTATAAAGGAGAAATGGGAATCTTGTTACATGAAGATAGTTTTTACATTGGGAATGAGAAGCACACAACTTAGTGAAAGTGTGAATGCGGATATTAAAAGTTTTATGAGTGTGGACTTGGATATAATCAAAAAATTTAAGCGTTTGGAAGTTGTTTGAGAAGAAAAGCGATATAACGATTTGAAGAGTGAATATGAAGCACGCCAAAAAAATTCCAAGACTCAAGAGCTCATATTCTAATGTCTTGCAACAAATGTCTAAGCTTTATACTCCTACTATCTTTGATCTATTCCAAAATGAGTATCAGTTGTTTGAAACATGTTTTGTGAAGAACATGAACATACAAAAATCACCACTTGATTTTGTTATTGACATGTTAAGGGATTCAGGAGAGGGGCGAGTGTCATTTAAGTTGGATAAGAATTTAATTTGTTGCTCTTGTTTTAAGTTTGAGAGCTTTGGTAATACTTTGTTGTGACTGTTTAAAAGTGTGCGTTCATATGGATGACAAATCTGTGTCGAGCACTATATCCTGAAGAGGTGGACAAAAGTTCCAAGAAGTGGAGTTTTCCCTTTTATTGGTATTAGTGTTCTGGTAGAAGATGTCGATTTCTCCCTAGCATAATGTTATAAGGATAATTTCCCCCGCTTTATTAGGATAGCATTGAGGCATATAGAATCCAGAAACATTCTAGTTTCTTAACAAAGTTGTTGATTACTTTGATAGGAAAATGGCAAAGTTTCAAAAGAATCAAAGTATTGCTCCAGTGAATGAGATCTCTAGCAAAGTTAAAGAGATATCAAGTAGTAATGACGACTCACCACAAGTAAAGGGATTTAAGGAAAAAAAGAAGGCAGAAGGGATTCTAAATGGTAGAAAGATTGGGTAAAGTGTTGACCACCACTATTTGGTTTTAAGTCTCTCAAGTAACATTTAGCATATCGATAGAATAAAGGCTAAAATGCACTTTTCCCTCCTTAAGTTTGAAAAAGTTGCGATTTTGCCCCTCTATAAATAAAAACTACAATTTTGTCCCCTAAGATTTAGCTCATTTGCAATAATAGTCCCTTTTCCCAATTTTGACTTAGTCAACGCCTGCATGACATGTCACACGTGTAACTACTGAATTAAAAAAAAAATAAAAAAGCAGATAATCATCTTCTAAATTAAAAAAATCAGGAAAAACAAAATCCCTTTTGTATTTGTTATCTATTAACATTCATCATCTTTATGATTTTTCTCACTTTGTCCAATAATGGGTGGTGTAATGCTCATCTGCATGAATAATGCTTCAATTTCCAACATCAATGGTCAGCGAGCACTTCCCAACGTTACATTTTCTTGTCATATTTCAATAACCATATACAATTCATTAACAAAAATAAAATTGAAAAAAAACCCAAAACCCATAAATGTAAATCTACGAACATTGCAAATGGGAATCAAAGATCTTCTCAGGTTCACAAACATTGTAGATGAGAATCGGAGGGTTGGTCTTCAATGTCGCTGAATCAGACGTTAGATCGGCATTGCCGCTTCGAGGTGAGGTTGAGGGGTTTAGTGTTACTGCAGTTGTTGCTACGCCGTAAATCTGCACCTCCGACGTCGTGACTTCTTCCATATTGCATGATGTTACTCTATCTTTCTCTTATGCGATTGGGATTCTGATTCAATCTATGCTTATTATTTACACAAGACATGTATTTTTTATTCAAGTTTCAATGTTTGATTTTCTGGGTTTGTTTTCTCTGCCGCAAGATTGGGGCAAGAAGGGTTGAGAGACGGGAAAGAAGGTTTGGGAGAGAATAAGGGTAAGATAGGGTTTCAGTTTAACAAAGGATGAAACAGAGAGATAAGAATTGATGAGTTTATGGGCTGATGAATCATGAAGATTATGATGTTGTGTTGTGTTGTTCATGTTAATTCACGCCTATCCTTTTTCCCTTCCTTTTAATTTTTAATTTTTTTATGATTTTTTTATTTGTTTAATTTAAAAAATGAATTCGTGACTTTTTTATTTTTTTTAATTCAGGAATTACACACATGTCATGCCATGCAGGCATTGACTGGGTCAAAATTGATCGAAAGGACTATTATTGCAAAGGGGCTAAATCTTAGGGGGCCAAAATTGTAGTTTTGTTTATAGGAGGCCAAAATCGCAACCTTTTCAAACTTAAGGAGGAAAAAGTGCACTTTAACCTAGAATAAAACATAACGTTTTGATTTCTTCGTTCGACTTAATGTAGGTAGTGCTTAGAAAACATATGAAATTTGACGTGTCCTAGACATCTTACAAATAGAGTAGGACATGATATGGTGTTAAAAAGTCTTCTTAACTTGCACCGTCAGCAAATTTTAAATTTCATGATTTTTATATTAATTATGCATATTTTCTTCATTTTGCTTAACCTATATGTTGGATATTTGTATGCTGGTTTCACTTTTGCCTAAAACAAATATTCAAGTGAGATGTTGGACACGATGTTCCAACATCCTAGCATGGTTTAGTGTGCCTTGTACCTTTCCTTGTTTTACTCACGCGTTTATTTATTTAAGGAATCCACGCGTTATTTCTTGTTGATCAAGCTGCGTGTTTTTAGTACAGAATCAGAACATTTGTTATTTTCTGAAGGAGTGTTATTTACTAAGGAAACTTTGGATGTGCACGAAGATGTTCCTAATGATGTGCCTACATATTAGGATTTTTCTTATTTGGTTCTGATTAATGTGAAACGGATCACCGTTTGTTTTGGAGTTGTTCTGAAGCCCAACAAGACTCTATGACCCGTATTGCTTCAGTATATAAACAGGACTACAAGACCTAATTCATTATTCAAGCCGTCATTTTGAAGAATAGATCTTTTAGGGTTTTGAGTCTGTTATTTGTGAGCCTTTTGTGTATCAACTTGATGCAACCGAACTGGGTTAACAAACTCAGTGTGCCATTTACTTTCCTGTCTGTTGTTTTTACTTTTATTTATTTACATATGTTAGCTTAATGTTCTGAACATCTTATTCAACATCTGTTTTTTGTGTAGGTGTTGGAGCATCTCGTAGAATATCTTAAGACTAACGTGCCAGAATTACACTATACCTTTATGTTTTAGTTTGTATTTGAGATGATTCTTAGGTAATAATAATTTTTTCTACTTGTAAGTATATCGAAACCATTTGAATTTGTAGTTGTGACCACACATAAAGAATGATGATTCTTTTTTTTTTTTTTATTACTAAAGTCATTGTCCAATTTCTTGCACCATATATCATGTAGTTTATTCATATGTAAAAATATTATTTCAAATCCACATATTTCTCGCCCAAAGAAGAAAATGGTTAAATGAGGAGTTCCATGTATTTATAAACACGAAAAATCACTTTGGATAAAAAAGCGTATTTAAGTGCTTATTAAATAAAAATTGAACATTGAGTTTGATACTTAGGTACTGTTTGATCGGACTTTTTTTTCGGTCTAAAAGTTATTTTAAAACAAAGTTCAAATAAAGCTCTTTAAGGAAGAAGCTAAATTGTTTGGTTTCTTTATTGTTTTTTAGTTTTAAAGTTATTTTTAACTTAAAAGCTGTTTGGCAAAATATTGTACAAAACTTTGAATTTATTGCTTTTTTGGTGGTGTCCGGGGTTCGAATCCCGAACCTTGCATATATTTATGTGTTATCTTTATCAACTGAGATAAGCTCACAAGGACAAAACTTTGAATTTATTATGAATTAACATACTAAATAAAAAAATGTTTAAAATATTTTTTGAAGGGAAAAAATGTTTAAAATATAAAAGATATATTTTTACAAATACTATATTTACTCAATAACGTTTATTTTGTGTAACGTGAAAGAATTGTGGAGCTGAAGAATATATCTATAATATGTATATGTGTGTGTATATCTAATGAGAATAGTTGGTTTTTTCTTTTCCAATTATACTCTATAACAAATTTTGTTATAAGAATACCATATTTTTAGTGTCAAAAAGATAAGAATTTATATTATATAATATTATATTTTTTACATTGCTGGTGTCATTGAAAAAGATATGTTTAGTTTTTTTAATAAGAAAAAGATATGCATTGTTTGTTACAATACAAATGTGTAAAATATATATAAGTATAATTTTTTAGGCAACTACACTTGTACTTTTAATTAAAATCAAAATTTTATAAAAATAATTATACACATTACACAACACTAAAAAAATTTATACCCATTAGCGTAACAAAAAAAACAGACAGACGGACATAAAGTATTACTCTAAACGCTAATGTGTGTGTGTGTGTATTTCTGAGGTTGAAGAAAGGGAATAAAAATATTCAGTGCTATTCAATGACAGCGTGAATAAAAATATTTGCGAGGTTGTGATAATTAAAAGATATTGAAATTAATATATAAGTGATAAAAAGATAATAAAATTCCTTCAGAAATAGATAATAAAATTAAATGGACCCCTCCTTAAAAAAAATTAAATGAACTGGTTCAATAAAATAAAATAAAATAAAATGGTAGAAAAAAGCATATTGAAAAAATAAAAGAAAAGGTTGGCGGCGTGAGTTGGAGAGAGATGCTTGTGAAATAAATTGTCGAGAAGTAGTTTTTTGAAGTAGCATTCAACAACTTTTGGTCAAAGCTCATTCCATTCAATTTTATGCATTCTAAAAAAAATATTTTTTTTAGAAGACACTTTATTGATATTGTGTTTGGCCTAACTTCTCCTTAAAAATATAGAAAAGCTAAAAAAAGTCGGGCCAAACGGTACCTAAATAGAATTCAACACATAACATAGTAATATGCATCACATACTAGTAAAACAGAATTCAACACACTTAAATACACACAATATGGACTTGGATATGGATATGGAATACCATCATCACCATGATCTTGTTCTTCTTCATAGTAAGTTTCTTCCACACATTCCTCTTCCATTCTTGTTGCAGACCTCATCTCTTGTTCAACAAGTCTTTTAATCCTTCTTTTCTCTGCCCTTCTCCTCCTCTCCATTATTCTTTTGGCTCTAACCTCACGTCTCACCTTTCCCTCAGCAAAATAGAAGTGGTACATTATGTGTACATTAAAAGAACTCTGAACTGTGAGAAAAAGGAACAAGATGACATGGAGAAATTGAGTGAATCTTGTTGTTGCTCCTCCTCCTCCTCTAGATTTCTTTGGTTGACCTTGTGAAGGTATTCCATATCCAAGTCCATATTGTCCGTATGGCGGTGGTGGTGGTGGTTACGTCGTATCCGACGAAAGTATCAAATATTGGATTATTAAAAACTCATGGGGTACATCATGGGGTGATGATGGATATATGAAATTGAAATAGGTCGTTGATTTATATTATGGATTATGTGGAATCGCAATGTAACTGGGTTGGATTTGTGTTTTGATCATATCAAAATTATCCCTATATGACATTGGTATTATTATAATGAATTTTAGTGGTAACATCACTAGTTTCTTCAACAATTTCAAATGTATAGATATAGTTGATACAAAATAGTTACTCACAAAAGCATAAGAGAAATGTTGGAGCATGTAACTTTGGAGGGACTGCTATGTTGATTAATTCTTATCCAAGTTTCCTTCATTGTAGGTTTATTCTCAGCTATATTCAAGGGAAATAAGAGTTGTCATTGCGTTTTTTATTAGAGTGGTGCTATATGGTACAGATGATTTTATACGAAATTTGACGAACTTGTGCTGAGGCCTTTCACCAGCACTTTTTAGTAGAAAGAGTAGTACCATGATAGTCCCATTTCCTAAATACATGGGGTGGTTGCCATCAAAATTAATTTTTATTAAAAAAATTAAATATAAATATTGTTCCATTTACTGCAATACAGGGTTAGTTGAAAGTAAAACTAAATTAACACATGTCCGTCAATTTTCGTTTAGCGGTTGTTCGTACTAACAAGCATTTCCCTTTTTATTATTAGGTTAATGTGGTTAATATATAAATTATGTCAAGGTTACTTTGGTTGTTGATTCATTTTGCTACTAGTAATTGGTTTATTAATAAACTAATGTAGACCCAATTTAGGGAATCTGTATTTTGTTGGCTTAAACATTATAGGTTGGAGTGCCTTGCATTTTCGTATTTGAAAGAAAAAGTTGTGAATTTGAAAATAAGAAAATGTAGTTCAACTGTTGTTAGCTAGATGGAGCAAAACTAACCAAATTATAATCATCTAATAAATTTTAATATTTAAGGAGATTAGAATAAATACACCACTAAATCAGCTAAATGTTTTTGAACCAACAAATGCTTCAATCTTCTTCTAATCATAATCCAGACTGAGTTCTTGAGTCGTGGAATTTTTCGGCATGTTTCATATTCACACTTCGATTAGTTATATCACTTTTCTTCTACAACAACTTCAAAATGCTTAAGAAAAATTGATTATATCCAATTCCACTCTCGTAAAACTTTTAATATCCGCATTCACACATTCACTAAGTTGGGTGCTTCGCATTCCCAATGTAAAACCTTTCTTCATGTAACAAGATGTCCATTTCTCTTTTATAGTGTACACTTTTCTCAACCAAGTGTTTTTCTTAACATCGTGTGTTTTATGGTTTGTTTGGTAGGCAAGAGTTTGATGCAAGAGAGAGGTGGAAGAGAGAGATTGCGAAGAGAGAACATATTTCTCTCGTTTGGCAGACAGTAGAAAGGCTGAAGAGAGATTGAAACATATAGGCCCTACTAACTTTTTGATTTTTCTCAGATGTGCGAAGAAATGGAGAGATGAATGTTTATTCCCATAATTACCCATCAGTCTTTCTTATTATTTATAACATTGTTACGTTTTAAAAAAAAGTGTGGAAAGGTGATTTAGTTAGTTAACTAAATCAAAACAAAATAAGTAATTAAAAATATGTATTTACTTTAAATAATAATTTCGTTTGTAAACAAAATCATTAATTATTTGAATTAATATTAACTAATAAATGAATAAAATTTATTTTTTTTTAAGGAAAATGAACAAAATTTATTATTTGGTAGATCCTTTTCAAGCTCAGGGATAATTTAGTACTTTCATTATTACACAACAATTCCTTTTCTTCTATCTCTCTCATCTTTCTCTTGTAACAAGCAATATCTCAAATCTATTCTATTTCTTACATCTTTCTCTCTTCTCATATTCTCTCCCACCTATTTCTCTCTTCACACTTTCTCTTTACAATCAAACATAGTTGTTGTATATTGGCTTCAAATTGAGATTGCAGGAAAACCTAAAATCGTGTCACGATTTCAGGTACCGTGACACGATTGGATAGGCAGTGAGTGTGGTCTTTGAGATGGAAAATCGTGACACGATTTGGGAAATCGTGACGCGATTCAACTACTTCCTCACGAAGTTTCACTTGAAAGGGACTGGTCACAACGGCTGTTCAGACAAAAGCGTGCCGCGATTGTACAGAATCGTGACGCGATTTTGGACTGTAGTGACTAGTATTTAAGTGGGTTCTGCAGCATTTTTGAAGGAGAGCTGAAGCTAGAGGCCTAGGGTTCACAAAGGGGGGAACTTGAGGGTTGAGTATCTTTGTAAGGAGGGTCTCTAGGGTTGGGATAAACATTGTAAACACCTTGGGTAGTGAGATTAAATCATTGGAAGGATCTAAAGCTTCCTTTGTGTATTCTCTAGTAAGATTCATATGAGAGTGGTGAGGGAAACAAAGGGTAGAGATTAGGGAAAAGGCTGATTTCTTGTAACCTCTTGTAACATCTTCTCATAGTGGATTGGAGAGCTGCTCTCTCCCCCAGAGTAGGTCATATTGGACCGAACTGGGTTACCATCTTGTGTGTGTTTGTTTATTTCCTTTAAGCTTGCTTATCTTTGTGCTTGGCTAGTGTTTTGTGTCATTGTTTTAGCTCTTGTGTGTGTTGTTGCTTGAAGACACTTAGACCTAGGATTACCACTATCTTTTGCTCCACACATCTTTGTTTTTCATTGGTGTGATTCCGATCAAGGTTGATTTCACAACAATTGGCGCCCACCGTGGGGCATAGGCGTAAAGTGGTATAGTTGGTATCATGGGTTCAAAGTGGGACATCGAGAAGTTCACCGGAAGTAATGATTTCGGGTTGTGGAAGGTTAAGATGCAAGCGGTTTTGACACAA
>Ga0228710_1000140_pt1 | contig 66516 bp, 30 predicted proteins | sample MedpolnodulmetaG_FD_177995 | JGI IMG/M metagenome (GOLD analysis project Ga0228710, IMG submission 177995) | Root nodule microbial communities from Medicago polymorpha collected in Santa Monica, California, United States - pink nodules | ecosystem: Host-associated > Plants > Roots > Nodule...
ATTTTTTTTTTTTCTCTGTTTGGGAGTTTTAAGGGGAGTGTTTGTAAAAAAAAAAGGAAGGAAGAAATGAAAAGAATGGAGAGCTATGAGAGTGGAGGGCTTTGGGAGGTTTAGTTTTCTTCATAATACAAAATCCCCTTAATTTGGGAGAACTAAAAAAATGTATAAAAGAAGGGTTTTGGAGGGGTTTGGGTAAGTTTTTCAAATCCAATCCATGTTATTATAATATTTTCAAAGTTAAAAATATATTAATCATAAATATTTATTTATCATTCTCTATAAAAGTACTCTCTCGATTTTTTTTTGAAAAGATTTATCTATTTTTTCCTCTTATCTCATCCTTCCGAAAAACCTCATTCCTTTTTCCCTCTAAACTTTCAAACAACCTAAAACTTTTATTAAATTATAAGTGACCCTAAACATTTCATCAGAACACTCTTAAGTATTGGAATTAGAGTCCTCGGGTCCTAGCATTGACAATCATTAATTATCTTCGCAAGCTTTATCACATTAGGCTACCATTGAAACTGATCCATGGTCGGCCAGAGTCTTAATCCATTTATTTCCATTAAAAATATGAATATTATGGGAACATTCTGTTTTCAAAGTATTGACATAGACATATATCTACTGACCGAAAATGAGAAATTCTAAAGTGATCTTTAACTTGCTTGCAAATGTTGATACCTATGATGGTAATTTTCATTCTATTATGTTCTCGATTAGGGCTGAAAATGAATCGAACCAACTCGACAATAGTTCAGAATTTGATTCGACAATTAACTCGTTGAACTTGGTTCATGAACCAAATGAGCTGAACTTGAGCTGAAAATCAATTTCGTTAAATAAATGAGTTGAACTTGGTAAGATTTTATAAAAGTTTATGTATTTATTGCATCGGAAATTCAAGTTTTTATTTATTTTTTTAAATAATAATTTCTTCATTATAAATGCTTAAAGAGTTTCCCGGAAGTACTCGTTAACAAGACTTTTTTTTATAAGCAAAACAATTATTATTAAAATGACTGCAAGGTTACTCAAACCCACTACAAAGCAAGAGTTCAAGTGATACAACTAATTCATTGAAACACCAATAAGCGAAAACAAATTGTTAAGTCTACCATTTTGAATTATGCAATCCAACTCCAAGCTTTGAAAATAATTTTATTCTTTGATTCCAAATATTTTACCTTCCTAAACTTCTTCCCTCCCATGAGGTAAGAAATATATGATCCACTGGAACTTGAGAAAAAGGACCATGAATTCCCAGCCAAGAGACCACACCCTCCCAAATGCTTTGAGAAAAGGTGCAATCAAAAAATAAGTGATGAAAATTTTCATCATTAATCTTAAAAAAATTAATGCAACATGACTCCCTCATTGGATCTAGAATACCATGAGAAGCTAGTGCAAATCTTGGGTAACCTGTCATGAAAAAATCTCCACACAAAGGCACGAACATTCGATGGAACTATGCTTCGTCAAACACCATTTGATGACCACAATATGTCTCTCATGAAGAGCTAATTGCAACAAGATTTTCGAAAAAGAACAATCGATGCATCTAAAAATTTGTAAAAGGTCTTGTATTTAGAGACAATTTTTCTGTTAACGGTTTTATACTTATTGACTTAAGCTAGTAAGAGAAAAAAGAAAGAACAAAAGGTAGGTACACTATTTTATGTTGAATAATAGTAACAATGCTGGAATGTTGGAAATTGGGCAGCAAAACATAATGTGATAATTGAGCTAAATTTGCGGAATGAACTCAAGTAACTTTCAAGTGTCAATTAGCAGCTGAGTTGAACACACGATTTTTGTTAAGTGTAGATTGAATGAGTCTTATATTGAAACATAGAAGTATTAATTATTTATTTGTAAAGACAATAGATAAGGTTTGGCTCCTAAAGTGTTTTTTTTTTTTTTAAAAATATGGAGTTGTTGAATAAGAATTCCCAAGTACTGTAAAAACGACCCATATGGTAAAAGATTGCATGCACATGTGTTAGTCTCTTAAAAATAATCATTTGCTTAAAAAAATATATCATTTCTTCTTGATTGTTATAGTGACGTATGCAATGATATAATTTCACATCTTAATTTAGTATTTCACATGGTTTAGAAGTTAACTAAAGTCTCAACTATGGACTTTCTCCTTCTTTTCCTTGTCTTGTTTCTAGTCAAAGCACTAATGTTATTGTCACCCTCAATGATCACAAGTTCTAAAAAAATATATGAAACGTTGATTCACTCTTGCCCGACCAATACTTTCAGAGTACCGATTTTGCTTTAATTTTTTTGTAAAGAGCTCAAGTGTAATGTCGTATGTACTTTGTTTTATTTAGAAATGGAAGTCATAAAAAACAAAATAGAATGAGAAAAGGCGGACAATGAAGATGATTGCGCTATCTTTTATGGTTGAAATGCGATTTTTTTTATAGGCAAAAGTCTCTACATAAGACGAACAGAGACCGACAAGACATAAAACAAGCAAAGGATGTCGTATAAATGAGGAACACACAAAAAAAAAAAACTCATAAAACTTATACATCAAAAACACCAATAAATTATATCACTGAGCCAAGCGCTACCATAAAAAACCAATACAAAAATTAACCAGCAACACCAGAGCCAACACCAAAATCAAAACCAACCTTTACACAACAGCAAAAACCAAACTTATGGCAAATCCTCAACCTTTATCGCGAATGGTCACCGAAACGAGATCCAATCACCTATCTTCAGCTACTTGCACCAAAACCCCTTCAAAAAAAATCAACAAACCGACCAAAACCCCCATAACAACACCTCTCTTGCTCTTCCGCCATTGAACCCAAATAAACACCCGAAAATCAATTATTCCAACAATTATCGGATTTAACCACCAATCGGTCCCCGACCACTAGAGAATACACCAAACAAGCACAAAACCTTGATTCCAGAAATTGACTCCCGTTTCGAAGCAAAAGCGATTGGCTCACCAAACTGCATAGGCAAATCACTAAGGCACCCCTCAAAACTCACAGTTCACCGGAGAATACACCATAACCAGCCCAAAAACTTGAATCTAGACACTACCTCCTGATGATCTCAAAGAAAAAGCGATCGACCCATAAGAATCCATTAAAGGGCCAACTCGAAAAGGCAGTCAAAAAGTGGAGTCATAGCATAAACCAAACCAACTCGAAAAAGGACCCAACTCGAAGACAACCCTAAATTAAAAACAACCATAAGCCAATCGAAAACAACCCAATCAAAAATAACTCATATTAATTACTTTTCACTTATGCTCTTGACTGTTATTAACGTTTTTTTAATTCTTGAGAGTAAAGAATAATTTAGAATAGTGCAAAATACTCCCAGATCCTTATTATAAGAAGAAAAACCAAAAAACATCAAAATCAATACAATCGTTGATTAGTGTAACTTTTTAAATATTTTTATAAATTTACCCTCATAAAAAATTGTGAAGTATTAAATACACTCACCAATATTAAAAGACAAACATTAAATAAGGGGTAGAAAAGTCTATTAAGCAATAACTATATCTAAAAAGTTGTGATATTTTCTTATAAATAGGATCAATTTTTTTTTGAAATTTTATTATATAAGACCGGAGGGAGTATTTTATAAATACTACAATACAATTGTATTTTTAATTCATATGTCAAGGTTTTCAATTACTTATATATAAGATATTTGAGTAAATAACTAAATGTACATCATCCCTTTAAAAAAAAACACTTCATGTACATCTTGTTTCGGTACCTGTTAGAACCTCATGACATCTCCAAGTTATCGTAACAACCTATATATCAAAGCTTATTATCATGCACATTCATTAGTAGGCAGGAGCAACATCAATTAATAGCCAAACAAATTTAAATGGTTTAATTACAATATAGTTGAAATTCACGAACCATTAGAATACGATGCCTATGTATTAACGTAACAGAATAGGGATTATCGAGTTGTCTAATCACGTAATTTGAATTGATATTTGGTATTATCCAAAAGTTATGGAGTTCAAGAACGTGTCCATGATTCCATTATTAGGCCATGCCCAGCCACTTAACATAAGAGCATGGTGTGAATGCTTGTAATTTTTTTTATTTAAGTAGCTTAATGGCTAGAGCTTACACATTTTAAATGTAAAGAAGTAAGGTGTATGGGATTCGAACTCTGATTCCTGTATACAATATACAATATCTCTACCAACTGAATTAAACTCACGAAGAAAAATATTTGCAATTACAATTTTACGTTAAACAAATAAAGGACTCTCATTTTAGGCTCACTTAAATAACTATCTTTTGACATGTAATAGGATAAAGTAGTACATTCACTTATTAATAATCTTTGGTCTAACATAAGAGATTAAACTCAACACGGTGAACTAAAGTTTGAATTTTCTGGGAGAAAAACTGCCACATTTAATACTAGACCTTATAGGAACATAAGAATGTCACGGCCTCAAAATAAGATTACTTCAAGAGTGCTAGATCTTTATAGCGCAAGTTAATAATTTTTGGTTTCCAGTTTAACTCCCTCAACAAGACTTGATCCATGTAAGTACTTATTAGTTAGTTTTAATAAAAAAATTTTTTTGAATATTTGTCAATTTTTTATTTTTTATTTTGGAATAAAACCATTAATATAAAGGGAGAAATTACAAGCTCATATCTTTTTGGATATGAGTAAAAATGGACCTAGGGAAACTATGAATCCAATATCTATCCCAACGGGCTGCCTCATGAGCTGCCGGATTCCCACTACGCCTAGTCCATCTAACATTTATCTTATCATGACAGCCACAAAATAGGATGCATGGCCGAATAATCTTATTATTAGTTTCCTTAAAAAAAAAAAAATCTTATTATTAGTTAAACTTTTTCTTAATCCATTGAATTTTTTGTATTAATTCAAAATTTAATTCTTGACTTCGAAAATCTACACTAAAATTAAAGGTAAATATGCAAAAAGCTATGCCGAAAATGTTTTTTGAATGGTAAAACCAATCATGCAAAAACAGCATTCATAAACCATGTAGTTAATTTTAATCATTAGTACTACTTTTTATGGAGCAGGAACTATGGAATTTATTAAACAACAAAATCATCTAAAACCAATGAAGCAATACAAAGAGACAATCCTTAATCCAAATAGAATTATTGAAAGATAAAGCAGATCTATCTAAATGATAGGCAAAACTATTTGCATATCGTGTTGCATGAGTTAACATAAAAAAATAAAAAAGAGTATTAATTCTTTGGCAATCAGCAAGTACCAAGTCAAAGTAGGAATGATCATTCAAATTTGATAAATTATATATGCAACTCACGTACTGCATTAAGTAAATTCCCTTCAACCACAATTTAAAGAAATCCAAATTTACTCTAGGGCAAACAGGAATGCTAATTAACCACAATCCCAAAGGTTCAACAATATCATAATCAGTTAAGGCTTTGAAAGACCATGAATCCGATTACCCACTTTAGAGCATCCAAGTTCAAATACCACTTGGCTACAACCAAGACAAACCCATTTGCATCTCACTGCTATCACCCTATCTATTCTTCACCGAGCCAGCGACATCAACATTAACCTTATAGCCTGACCTATAGTAACGTGATCAGAGTAAAGGGAGGGTTAGAAGTTTCAATATAGAAATTGTTGCCTAAGTGTTCAACATGCATTAATAAGTTTTGATCCTCCATATAAATTTTGTTTTTTGTTCAACCCAAGATTGTTTCAGCCATAAACGATATTTGAAAATGTGATTCACGATTTCACGTCTTCTTCGGCCTTCCCATACCAAGGGCAACAGTGATCTACATCATTTCTTCATAAACCAACTTCATAGATTCTAAAGCTTAGACTAAATAACTAAAAGTCAGATATATCAGTATATCACTACGAAGAGAAACTTGGTATTAATAATATGATCTCAAATGTTAGATGGATTATGGGAGCATATTATTAATATCATTATAAATTTAAATTTAATTTTGAAAATATATGTAGTACAATTAAATTCATAAATCACTTGTATGAAAAGCGACAAGAAAAAAAAAGGATATTTTTATTATGAGTACCATGATATTGACGCGCATTCCATGTCCGTCTGCCTGCATTTCGTATCACGTTAACGAGTATAAATTACAAACAATAGATTTTATAAAATTTTGATTAAAATTACAAAAAAAAAAGGATATTTTTATTATGAGTACTAGTATATTGACACACACTTTTATATTGTAACTATCTATAGTTATCTTTTTCAATTATATCAATAATATAACAAATATAATATAAATTCTTATCTTTTTTAATGACACCAACAAAATAGTATTCTTATCGTCAAATTTACTTAAGGGTATAATTGAAAGGAGAAAAAGTCAGCCAAAAACAGTATAATTTCTTTATATATAGTATAAATATCTATATACTCCTATATCTTCCCGCTCTAGCAAATTTTTGTTTTGAGAGGGTGTCCTAAGTATTTTTTTTTTGGGGTAACAAATCTCAAACATCGAAGATGATTAATCCATTTGAGATTAAAATCAAAAGCAATTTTTTTTCGTTGTTAGCTTTCAACCACCAAAAAAATAGAAGTTTCACTTTATCAAACAACTTAAGTATTCAGAGACGACTCCTTTTGTTATAAATTACAACAATATTCAAGAAGTAAACTATTAAAAACGTACTTTTGTTTGAATAATTGATTCTCCTTTCAATAATTACAAGCTATGAAATCCAAATACGTGGTACGAATGCGAATGCGTGAAATTTTTAAAATTCAGGATAGATACGGTTAATTACGTTAACAAATTTTTTATACTAAAACTAATATGCATGGAAAATATTTAATGAAAATAAGCATTGATTACTCTTCATTATTTATATTATTATTAAAGTCACAATTTTTTTAAAATAATACATGTGATCAAAATAAAAAAAATGTAAAGTTTGTGTATAAATAATATTCTATTTTCATTTATAGTTACGATATAAAAAAAATCATTAAAAGAACATAGCACAAATTGTCTAATGTTGATTAATTAAATCTCTTCTCTCTCTTGTCACTTTCATCCACAAAAAAATTATGATTTTAAGTGGTTTATCGAGAAACAATTATAATAATTCATATCTAAAATTAAATCATAAATCTTCACTGAATTTTCACAACATTTTTCACTTTTCTACCTTTCATCTTTTTTAAGATAAGTTTATGTGAATATCTTATAAGTATCATTGAATATCTATAGAATATCATATAAGTATTTGATGAAATATTTTTAAAAAATTAAAATAATAAATTACGATACTTCATGAATACCAATACCACGAGTATCCGTAAAGTATCGGTAACCGATACGGATTTCGTGGGTTACAAGTCTACTTGTTCTTAGTCTTGCTTAAGTGCCTATTATGGAGCAATCAAAGTTAGGTCCCACAAAATTTCCTATAGGCCATATAGGGTTCTTTGAAGCCCACGTGGTTTCAACAAGGGTCCCCAGGCATTGTTGACTCTCAAGTCTCAAGTCATCATCGTCGTCGTGGAGAAGCAAAATTTCTTGGCAAACATTGAAGAAATCAAACGTGACGATCAAGAACTAAAAATAAGTCATCATCACACCGTTGGGGTTGTGGAATCCAGCTATACATTCCTCCTATCGTTTTCTATACTATACCCAAGTTGATATTTGGTACGTTTCTCACAAGGCACACGCATGTACACATGGTATATAACATGAAAAATGTAAATTAAGATCATTAATGACGTATTGATACGAAAATTTCTGTATTTTTATGAAATAATAAAATTAGACAATAATTATATACTAGTATGTATTTCTTATTGCTGTTAGAGAAAAGGTATATATAGGAGTGAAACAATAATTGTCCAAAGTTTATAACTTAAATTCAAAGTAAATTATCTAACATTATTTGTAATTTAAGGGATCAAAAATAAAAGGAAAAAAACTTCAGCGACCAAAATAAAATTAGAAAAAGCGGAGGCATTATTATTAGCACTCTATGACTTTTCTAAAAAAACCATATTTATCTCTATTTGTTACTTATTCATATGAAAATCTCTTCTCTCCATCTTCAGTTTGTGTTACATCTACAGACTCTAATGCATCAATATTGTTCTCCGTATATATCTCTCTTACAGTAACATTTTCTTCATAATCAGAGGAAATTACATGATTAATCTTTCATGAATTGTCGTTTGTCTCGATTTGTTCCTTCTTACAATTTGTTTTGATCACTTTCCAACACATTTGTTTCCACATTTCTACCTTCTATATCTTCATTATTGTCGACATCTAGAGGAATTGCACTATCAATTGTGTTCCCCTGTTAATTCCTACCATCTTTCTTTTGCACAAAGGCTTTTTATGGACCTCAGAGATTTCTTCTATTAAAATTTTCTCATTTTCCACTTAGTGTCCACTCACACCACAATTTTGCAGATTTCTAAGTACTGGACTGTCTTTTTGTAGTGATTGCAAAAATCAGGTCAATTCTCATAGCTTCAACTAAACTAGCAAGTGGTACTAGTTTGTCGTCAAGTAGTAATATTTGTTTGAGAAAGAGTTGGTATCCACAGGGATTTCTTATCTTTAATTAAACTACTGCCATTGCGATTAGGTTAATAGTAACCGTGCTCTTGATTTTTGGGTATCAATTCATTGATTGGTTTTGAACCTTTAATCTTTGAACTTTCTACTTTTATTTTTGGGAAGGGAAAAAGAGAAAAAAACCCTTAAGAGAACTTAGATCCGGGGGTTGATTTCGCGGAGGGAAGGTGTTAAGCACCCTACACGACTACGGTACTCCGTAGGAACCTTTTGCCTAATTTATCTTGTGCTAATTCGATTACTTATTTTGAAAATACTTGGCTAAATATCTAAGTGAAAGAATGGAGGGAGAAGAAGTATGATTTTGTTATTTTTATTTGATTTGGAAGAATTGGGTCCTTTGCCTACATACCCACAAGTGGGATCAAAACCAATGTAGTTCACTCTCAAAAATTATTTTTGTGAGTTAGGTTAATTTTATAATTTTTGAGAATAGTTTTGAGAAGGAGAAAGAGGCCTCAAGGCATGAGAGAAAATAAGATGGGGTTGGTCAAATTTTAATTACAAGAAACTTAAGTCTAGATATGAATACTAAATTGATTAAACATTTGATTAAGAAAATAAAAGAAAAAAAAGCACTTGGATTTATCCAAAGTTTCTTAAGAAAATATTTTTGGAGTTTTGCATATTTGATTTTTTTGGTAAAAAGATTTTTCTAAATTAAACATAAGTTAAGAAACTAAGCGTAACGATGTAACGTGATAAAAAGTGAGAAGTTTACAAAAGATTTGGGATCCCAAGCAAATTCTCAAGTAAGTGAACCTAAAATTACTAATAGTTTGATTTTAAGAAAACAATTAAAGTCCAATAATTAACCTAACTTGTCTCTAATTCATTTCGATCCTCGATCGCGGTTTATGATATAATGTGGTAAATAAATTGTGGTGTCGGTGCATCTTTTACTATATGAGTATTAAATAGTCCCTAATTACATTCTAAAGCTTCAAGAGGAAAATAAATGACAAGAAAAAATAAAATGCATGAGTTAAATTACATCAAAACCTATTATACACACTAAAACAAAATAAAATGACAAAAATAAATATGCATGAGATGATGAACAAATATAATGCAAAATAATATAACCAAATAAAAACAGTAAAATAAACAATTAATGCAAAGCAAAAATACTTTTTAAAGGAAAGAAAACAAAGAGAAAATAACTTTTTAAGAGGAAATTGTGTAATAATTAAAAACAGTGGTGCATTTAACAAAACAGTAGAGAATCTTTTGGCTTAAGCAAGAAAACGGGTCGGTTCGGATTACTGGGTCTTGGATGGGTCGAACCGGCCTAAAGGAATGGGTTATGGGTTTGGTTCAGGCAGATCAGATATGGACCGTCCGATGAATCAGGAGGTCCAGGCTTAACCATGAATCCACTCATCACAGCCGCTGGATCAAGGATCCAAGGGTTTAAAAAAAACAGCACAAAAATGAAGAAGTAACACAGGACACACAGTGACCGTCAGATCAACGATCTGACGGTTCAAACAGAAATCAACGCGGTAGTGCACACAAAGGGAAAAACATTTAAGCACAAACAGGGTGCATCATCGGCCGTTGGATCTACGATCGAACGGCCTAGCCCCTAATGGTGTACAGATTAAACATGAAGCAACAAACATGGGATTGGCCAAACAAATCATGGTATATAAACATGTTTAACACCAAAAAAATCATAAAACTCAAGTTTTTCTCTCTCTAAATTCAAAGAAAACAAAAGAAGAGAGAGAAGCTCTCTTCTCTCTCCAGGAACAGTCCGTCGGAGAAGAAGGAGGAGGACGGTGGTTGGTGGTGCTCCGACGCGGTGTTAGATTCATGTTTGATGGTTTTTGGATGAATCTGGAAGACTATTGATTACTCATGTGTTCTTCATGTTCTTATTTTTTGGTGATTTTTCTGTGTTTTGATCTGAATGATTGAAGGAAGAAAAAGGATTAGGGTTTGTGTAATGATTTGTGCGGCTGTGTCAGAGTCAATCATTGGTAAACAGTGTCAGAATTAATTGCTGCTATTTATAGCTAGGTTTCTCTGCTGCAGGGCAAAGACTAAAATGCCCCTACAGCTGAGACTTGGGGAAGAAGAAGGCACAGACCAATGAGAATAAGACACATGGACCTGACTCAAGGACAAAATACAAAATAAAAATGAAAGAAATAAAAAAATTTAAAGAAAGGGGAAAAAAACGTGACCTTTAATGAAGAGAAGAAAACAACATAAAAAATAAATGTAAAATAAAAAGAAAGTAAATAAATAGCATTAAATAATAATAAATATCAAAAAAATGAAAATGATAAAAACAATTAAAATTGTCCCTTTCGGTAACCAAATGAGGTATTTTAAAATACCTCTCTGCCGTAATTTCTTCTGAGACGACAACACTACTCGACTTTTAAAATACGAATACAAAACTTTTTAACTGATCAAAACGAGTAATAATTCTAAATTACGAACAAAAATGTTTTAATTAATTAAAGAAAGAAACAAAATAGGATTTAAGTGCTTACGAAGCGAATAAAATATTTTAACCATCTACGGCACAAATAAAACGTTTAAATACTTCAAAAACGACTAAAAGAAACATATAACTTATCTAAAAACAAAGCAAAGATTCTGATTGTTTAAAAATACGAATAAGGACTTTAAAATACGAAAAAAATTTCTAACTGGTCAAAATTTGGGGTATGACAGTAACAATTGGAAAGAATGATAAAGCGGCTAGGTCATGTCAGAATTCCTTCACTGAATGAATTGATGAACTACAAACTTAGAATACAATGCGACTAGAAATACCATAAATAATTTCACCTCTCTGGTGTAGTTACCGGTGTTGTTTGCAATTTCCTGCTCGGAATAACATGGTTTTCCACATTCCAAGTCAATCGGTCCAAAGGGAGTATCACAATAATGGCCAGCCTAGCACAATCTTTTTCTACCTAGTCGTACTCCCTAAACATTGAATAATGGTATTCTCTTCACTACCATACAACTTGAAAATATTCTAAACGTGAATTAAAATACATGCACTTTTTGAGGTCATTTATGGGTTATAACTAGTCTTAGGTAGCGGTGAATATATTTGGTCAAGTAGCGTAAAATTTGGAGTTAGGTGTTGTCTACTACTCATTTCTGATCTATTTAAGCATTTCCATATAGTTACCCAACTAGGGTTAAAATCTATTGTACATGCAAACAATTTCATAAAACCAGGGTTTAAATTCACAGAGTTCAATGATCTAACCCTTCTCGTGTCTTCTAGGCTAGAAAATGTAAATTCATAAAAACCTTTACCTAGAGAAATCACTCCCCACTTCATTAGATCCTTCCATAAAGTAATTAACTTACTGTGTAAGGCAACCATGGTGAAAGGAGTAATACCTTTTGGCCAATTATCCTTGCATGCAAGTTATATTTGCATGCCTCCACACATGTAAGATATCCATCCTCTAGTATGGTTATTGATAGACAATCTCTTTGACAATAGATTGAGGAAGTTGTGCGAGAGAAATATCACAAAACATTTGTGAAGGCCTGTGTGAAGGTTTTGTTGGTTTTGGTCGAACTTTGGCTGAGCTTTTGGATTTTTGGTTGAATCAAGTGATGTATCTATGAAAGCCCATGGTATGAGGATATTTTCCATGACGATTGGAGCAAAAAAAACGATGGTGGTGGTGGTGGTGGTTGTAGGTTACCTAACGATGAAGAAATGTGGTAGGTTTTGAATATTACAAAATTCCTCAAATATTTTAGCCAGAGCATGTTATTTCCCTTGAAGAAACACAAGAGGTCCAATCACATAACATTTGTGATAATGAAGAGAAATGCTTAACTACACAACACTGATTGTCATCAAACAAGCACGAATGTACCGCAACATACAATTTCCTTTTTGATTTGGTTTTTTATTTGTTAACTTTTATTTTTTGTTTGCGTGTGTTGTTTTTTATAAGCTCAATACACATCGGGTCCTTTAATTTAACATTTATATTAGATTAATCTTTTTTTATATTTTTTTACTTTTAAATGGTCATTTATGTTGGTAAAAATGAATAAACTAGTCCTTTAATTTTTCTTTTTAACAAATTGATCCCTTTTTCATTCAACTTTATAAAATGTTTAAAAAATGTTTATGACACAAAACATCACTACTTGCATACATTTTTTTCTTATTGTTTTTCGATTTAATCTAAATTTTACAGATAAATATTTCATCAACTACATTAAAAATTTAATCTACAATTTTTTTTCAAATTAATACCGAATAACACACTTATGAATTCTAGTTTTGAGAGTAATAATAAATTTGAACTTACCAACTTAGCAATAAACGTCTACATAAACACTTTTTAATTGAGTTTGATGAAAAAATGTTAATGGTTCATACATTTTATGACTTAAAAGACTACGTGCACACTTTTACTGACATAAAAAATCAATTTAAAACGCAAAAGGTTAAAATGACTAATCCGATAAAAACGTTAAACTTAAAGAACCCTATAACGTAAGTGACCTTTTTTATGCAATCAAAATTATCCGAAAGATTTAAGGGTTTTAAGGAAAAAATTAAATTAAAACAAGTTAAATAACTTAAACATAATAATCATTCTATAAAACTATCTACAGTTTTTTTTCTTCATGAAGAGCTACTAATTATAAATCAAGTTACTTTTATAGGACCAAAATAAACTTTTACATGGAATTGTGCTTGTCGTGCTTTGACGTGCTACATGGCCTGTCGTGCCATATAACACCGTTGTTCTTTCAATTATACTTTTAAACAAATTTATCTATAATAATGTTATATTGTTGGTGTCGTTAAAAAAGATAAGAATTTTATATTATATTTATGATATTTTTGGTGTAATTGAAAAATATAAACATGATTTGTTATAATTTAAAAGTATAAATGGTCTCCAATCATTGTTTGTTTTGATCATGAGATTGTCACGTATTTTGTGGCTTTAGCTATGATTAAGTTAATGATAGGTACAAGGTGCTGGTAGTTGTGCATAATCAGTATAATTTTAAGAAAATTGTGACCATAATTTATACCTTTGGTGAAAATTCTTGGACAACCGTTCAAAATTTCCCGTTTGGTTATCAATGTGATTCTGTTCGGTGGTTAGGTTAATTTGTGAGTTGCACATGAATTTGATATAGTTAATAAAGATCTTAATTCTACTAATCAAGAGGTGGTTGTTTCTTTTGATCTTGAGGAGCAAACTTATGGGGAAGTGTTGCTTCCCCAACATGATAGTGATAGTGTTCGAAATCCTGTGTTGCATGTTTGGAATAATTGCGTGTGTGTCTTTTGAATTTCGATTATCCTAAGGAAATTCATTGGGTTGTGTAGATTATGAAAAAGTATAGAATCGTTGAGTTATGGACTAAATTGAAGATCATCCTTTAAGATAAGTTAATCCCAGATATTAGCAGGCGTTCTTCGTTTGATGTCTTGTTAACTTTAGAAAATGGTGTTGTTCTCCCAACACCTAAGTATGGAAACTTGTCGTGTATAACTTAAATAATAATGGTTGGTTGAATAATCATGAGATTTTTAACAAAGCTTCGATGGATCTACATATTTACCATGAGAGTTAAGTATCACCACAAAGATATATCATATCATTTTCACGAATATTGATGGTTGAGTTGAAGTCAATGCTTTGAAGAAATTCAATTAACGATTGTTGTGTGTTGGGTATTGGGCTCCCTTTCTATGTGAAGAGAAGCCGAAATATGTTAGCCCATTATGTCTCACTTATATAAGTGGAGAGATTTCATATTAGGGTCGAGAAGAGAGTGTTTTTGTGAAAAAAGTAGCCACGAAAAAGAGAGAAAAGAAGAGAGAAAGTAATTCCCGTTTTTCCAAGTCTGTCTCAGTAAAACAGCGATTTCAGACTTGTTAACCGTTGGATCGGGCTGAATTTTAAAAAGAAGGTTTGCAACACCTGGGTCTACCTTTTCACCGCCTGGATCGTCAAAACAAGTTCTGAGCTGAGAGAAATTCGTCTCACACTGAAATAGTATTTTTAAGTATTTTCATCTTTTTGTTCTTATTTGTACGCTTTGTTGTTTTATTGTTTTGGCTAGTTGTTGGAACTATTTGTGCATTATTTTTTAGACTCTCTTGTACCCATATATGATTATAGTGGAACTATTTCATTGGTTTGGATGACTCATGATTTTTACCCTTACATTGAGGGGCTTTCCACGTTAAAATACCGGTGTTCACTCGTATATTTTATTTGTTTTTACTGCCGTTATTTATTTGTTTTTTCTACTTGTATAGTGACTGTTTAATTCATATCATAAATGAAAGATTTTTTAAAACTAAAACTTCAATGAAAGACAATATCAATTACAATGAAAGACAACATCAATATCGTATAATATAATAAGCTTTCTTTCAATATACACAAATAAATTAGTTATGCACTATATACAAATTTATTTTCAGAATTTTTTTTTCAAGATTTTTTACTATTTAATTAATAATCCAAATCAACATATAAAATCAATAAAAATATTATATTATTAAATTTTTGCGTGAATTTCTAAAGTAAATCACTAATATTTTGGAATATTGTGTTTGCAAAAAGAAATTAAGTTTTACCTTAACAAAAAAACAAATAAAAGAACTTTAATTTTTAGGACAAAGGTGATATAGAATTTTTCTTTTTTGAAAAATCAGAATCAATGGACTTGTTTGAAACATGACACGTGTCAGGTTCTAAACACATTAGCCAACGGGACCACTTAGATGGGTTCTCGTATAGGCACGCGGCCTACAAAGATTCCCCGCCGCCACGACCATCTCTTTCTTTTTTTCTTCTTTCTTCTCTTTTTCCAACTCAACTATTCCCTCACGTTTTTTGCAACTCATCATGCACGTGCGTGCACTTCATCAATTTACAAAACTACCCATTAGGGTATCTTTATCTTGTATGAAATGGATTGGACTGAAAGTTGGTAATTTTGGATCTCAGTGGAATTTTGTTCGTACGAATTCCAACAAATTAAGGGTGGAGATAATTAGGGTAGGGTCCTTTGAATCGTACTTAGGTGGCATATTAAGCTTTTTGATAATTAACAAGGTTAATAATAGAGGCTTATGTTGGAACTTTATAAATGTTTTGTCGATAATAAGGGCCAAGTGAAGTATTGGTGCTAGGTGACCAATAATTCAATACCACGTCTTTTAAAAATTACATTTGCTTTTCCACCTCCTTTTTAACAATCTAGAATCAACTTTTAGGGTTGGTTCAGCTCCCATGGACAGGGTTTCAAAAGTGGAACTACTTATATATTCCATATAGTATACTTGATAGAGTAATTTTTCTTTTCAAGTATAGAGTAAATTTTTGTTGTATCCAAGTACAATTCAGACATTAAAATGATACATAAATATTTGATATATTGAAATACATGCTCGAATTTGTAAATTATACTTGTGAGCATTTAATGAATATATACGAGTAAGACAAAAAAAAAAGTAAAATGTTTCACACTTTCATTTGATCTTAATTGTTTGATTTTAAAATCTTTGAATTTTATCTTATCTCAATCATATAAATGATGATTTATGACTGATTAAAAGTGTAAAATTCATTCTGCATCAAACTATTCTCTTAAAAATTAATAATATTTCTAATAAGAAATTGAAAAACGAAGAAGGATTGGGGTATATTGTGGGGAATCAATTATGGACACACCTTTATATTATTTTTTTAATTTAATGTGTACGATTATATATGAATCCATAATGCACTCACTCACTAGCTACTGCTAGTCACTATATATCTAGGGAATTAAGATAAGAATCAAAATATAATAGAAAACAGAATAGTTGTTAACAATTTCAAAGAATGAAATCTTACATAAAGAAAGCTTAAATTACAAATATTTCCCACACCCCTCTAATTAAAATAAGAAAAATTAAAGAACAAAAAGGAAAAAGAAAATATACAAACTTAAAACACGTAATTCACATTTTCCTCTTTGTTCTTATATTCCTTAAATTAAAATCTACATGTATGTCCTACATATGAATTTATTATATTTGCTCATTTTTCTACTTCTATTATTTTATCATCTGTAAAATATATTTCATAATAACCCTCTTTCCTTACTTTCACATGTTGTCGTTGAGATGTTGAAAGAGCAACATGTTTTCAACATTCCAGAAATTGTCAGATGTGTCCCCTTGAATCCAAGGTGTGTTTGGTTCCATCGAGTTGAAATCCATTTGAGGGAACAATCCAGATGGGCTAGTGATGCAATCAAAAAACCCAAATTGTTGGTAATAATCAGAATTAGGGTTACTATTGTTGTTACTACCAACTGGGACATTGTAATAATCTTGAGTTAATTCCGAGACAGGCGAAACTTGTGTCCCAAATGAATCCGATGATGCAGCCGCGGTGCCATTGCTACTATTTTCTGGAGTATAACTTTGTGTAACATGTGAACCACATAAACTGTTGGTGTTCATAATTGTTGGAGTTAACATGTTCGCGCCACTATGAACATCAAAATTGTTGTTTATGTTGTATGTCGTATTGTTGGCGGTGACCGCTGTTGTACCACTTGGTGAACCATTATTAGTGGCGGTGGCCAGGGTGGCGGAGGTGGATGCGGCAGCTTGGATGCGCTCCACTAGCCTTGGCATCCAAAGGTAGCGCATGGCATCTTTGAATTGCTTGCTATTTACGTCACATTTGAGTTGTTTGGCATGTTTTTGGACACGGGTTCTCCAATAATTCTTGATCTCGTTGTCTGTTCTTCCCGGTAAGTATTGAGCAATTTTGGACCATCTAATTGAACAATCAAATAATTAATTAGATATAATAACTAAAAAACTACCAACCAACATTTTAAAATTACAAAGATTAAATTAGCAACATAAATTAAAGACAAAAAAAAATGAAATTAATTTCTTATTTCACGTCTCTAATATTTAAGGACGAAATTGGAAAGATGTTTTTTTTTCTTTCTTCTTTTTCCTTAATGATAAATTTTAGTCCATAATTTAACTATTCTAGTTGTAACAAAATAATATAACTCTGATGTGTGTTTGTATGCATGTATCTATTGCTTACCGGTTTCCCCAACGACTATGAAGTTCAAGAATAAGAAGTTGTTCTTGAAGTGTGATGTTACCACGACGAACATCTGGACGAAGATAATTCAACCATCTCAATCTACAGCTCTTGCCAGTTCGTTTGAGTCCTATAACAAAAACAAAATTTCTTCAATTAGTAAAGTTTTCAAGAATGCAAGCAAAAACAAATCAAGTAAAAATAAAGAGCAAATTTTTTGTACTTTATTTAATACGGGAAGTATATGATATTGCGTTGTAGTATCAAATTCATTATTCTTTTCTATTTTCATAAACGTGATGCAGCCAAGCAATTATATATGGGCCACCTATAGTTTATATGGTATTTCATTTCCATAATTAATTTATTTATGCCCCACCACACACAGAAGTATATGCCTTATATTAAAGTCCTGGCTAACATAATCACTATCATATGGTGCTCTTCATAAGAAAAAACCGCAAACTTTGGCTTTTTCCAAAAAATTGATTGGTGTGATGAAACAAGACGAGAAGTGAAGGAGCTTTCACACCACAATTACATAAATTAACTAGCTAGAAATCAAGCATAGCGTTGAAGAAAATAGTGGAAGTATATGATTTCCCATCAACAATTGCAATCATGAAAGAGCTATAGTGGTCCATAATATAATATATAGTTCTTATTATTCTTCCATAAACACTAGAAAAATACATGAAAGAAAAAAAGTAGTGAATTACCAGCTGAACGAGCAAGGGTATTCCATCGACCTTCACCATGATTTGCAATGTAATTGATGAGAGCAAGATCTTCATCAACGGTCCATGGTCCTCTTCGAAGATCCAACTCATCATCACTTTGGACCATGGTGATGTTTGAGTTGCTTATTACACTTCCTTCCACTTCCATGAAATATTGAAATTTTGATCACCCTACTTTGGATATGTATATGTTTGAACACAAAGTGATGATAAATCAAAAGATAACCTAGCTAGCTTTTGATTTGAGAAGTTTGTGAGAGTTTGCTTTGATATTAGTTTGGGGAGGAAACCAAGATTTTTGAGAGAAAAAGAAAGAGAGATTAGGAGAAAGAGAAAGAGGTTTTTGGCTTATTACAAAGAAGATAGAGAAGGGTGGAGGCTTTTTATAGATATATTCAAAGGATGGGGTCAAGTAAATGAGATAGAAGAAAAATTGGAAAAGGAAAAGGAAGAAAATGATGGAGTTTGGAAGGGATTGATGAGAGAGGAAATTAATATACTAGGCTAAAGTAGTAAAAATTAATGATTTAATTAACGAAACTTAAAGAAATTTTGAAGAAAAAGAAATTATTCATGACTTGTTAGTAAGGAAAAGCTACAAAGTTTGACGCTTTGACATTTGACTTTTATGGCTTTGTTGTGTGCGCGCGTGCACTCGGGTAATCTTGCAGCTGTTATTCATACTTCTATATAATGCCACCAAAACTCACATAAAAATAAAATAGGAGGGTTATATACGGTCTCTTTTTAACATTCACTCTAATATCCAATTTTTTATTGGATGAAATACATGTAGGTATCATACTATGAAAATGGATTTTACATAAAATGATGAAACTCACACAGATTTCAACCAATATGAGAGTGAGTATTAGAAAGAATGCTAAAAATAGAGTGTTTCTGACATTTCTCAATACAAAAATGCTAACAAAATTTATTTTAAGACGCTCTTTATAACATTCAATTTCTTATCATATATAAATCATGTTGGTTTCGGATATTTTAGTGATGTTTAAATTATTTTTATTTTTCCAGAAAATTATGATGAGAGTGTGAAAGATATGCTAAAATATAAAGAGAGTAGGGAAGAGAAAAAGGAACGACAATGTATACTGAGAGATGGTTAAGGAAAAATTGGTTTAAAGAATAATATTGAGAGATGACTAGGTCAATCAATTCATTTGTTCATCACTCATTAGCAACCTGTTTCTTAAGTTTACGAACGCTATAAAGTTAACGACAAATTAACAAAATAGCTTAGGTCAATCCTTTGATCCTAAGCCCTCTTTCCTGATTATAATCCCCTAATTCCTCAGGTGAACCTATATTCATTCAAGGTTTAAACACGTTAATTTAAAAGTCACAACCTAACAACGTTCCATCCCTAGATTGTCCGTTAAGTTGAACAGTATAAATATGTCAAAGTTAAACGCTGCTGTCAGCAGTCATCTCAGCTCTAGAATCGATTATATTGGATCAGAATCATAAAAGCATTAAGAACGACTTATACTGAATAAACTAGAATGACATTCATAAATATTAAGAGTTACAAGTACATAAACATGAGCTAGAACAAAATCATCTCTTGACCTAATCACAAAGGATCTAGTTACTCATGGCTCAAGCACAAATAACTAATATGAAAGAAGGATTCATTACATGAAATTGGTAACCGGATATGAGTTTTGATGGTCTCCACCTTCTCTCCAGATCTCCAGCTCTAAAAGTTAGTTTCTTTTTCCAAAATTTCCAACCACTCCTTCAAAAAACAACTTCCTTTTTATAGGAAAATTCTCAGATACGCTAAAATCGTACGCCGATGCTGTAAATCGGAGCACGATTGCTTCATTAAACTCATATCCCAGCTGGAGCGTCTGCCAAATCGTAGCCCGATTTGGTTCCATCGGAGCACAATTTTTTACGAGACAAAATGTCTCAAATTTGCTGTAAAATCGTAGCCCGATGCTGTAAATCGGAGCACGATTTCTTCTTTGTTTGCCAACATCAAATGTGTCATTTGAAGCTTCTATCTCATGCAAAATCACCTGAACTCATCTCAAAAGTACATAAAAACCAAAATAAAAGTATGTATGACCTAGTTTCATCAATAAATTTCTCACAAACAAACAAGATAGCTCTCCACCATCGTTAATAAGAATTTTCAACAAACACTGATGAAAATCTTACAAGCAATGGTTGCAGAAAATATTGTACGGTTGTATCATAACGATATCGCTTTAAAATGAATATAACTTAATGTTAATAAACCTTTTTGGATATGAAAATATAATCAAGGTTTCACAAAAAATGGAAGCTTGAAAGTTTAAGTGAGAAAGTGATATTTGATCTTTGAATATTTGAATATAAAAGTTTATTGATGATGTTTAAATGTCAAATGTATTTATAGAGGTTGTAGAAAACGTCCACAAAACAAGACACCAGTTCCAAGGGGTTCATGAATCACATCAGTTCATAAAAAACCACATTCTGACTAATGGTAATCGATTACCATGTTTTGGTAATCGGTTACACAATGTCAATGTTCAAAAATATTTGAAAATTAAAGGTGGTAATTGATTACACCCTTTTGGTAATCAATTACATGATGTTAAAAGTTAATTTTTCATACGTTGAAAGAGTTGCTTCACATGGACACTTACATTTAACTTTAAAAAATGATATGTGATAAGCTCAAATGAATTTCTAAGCATTCTAAGTTACATAGATGTGAAAATGATAAATAAAAAAAATAAAGACCATACTTACAATTATTTTAACTATATAGTATAAGTTTTCATCTTCATCTTGTGCTTCTATAATTTTCTTCTTTTGTGATGTGTGTTTGTTATCATAAAAACTCAGCCAAGTCTAAAGAAGGAAATTTTCTTCACAATCTCTTCGTCCTAAAAACTTTTTATGGGCTAGGTAGAGGTGCAATATGAGAATCAGAAATCTTCTCAACTTCAGACTGAGCTACAGTTTCCTCAGTTTATTGCAGACTCGCAGCAATTTCAACATTCACAGGCTCAATTATCTTCCATGGCGATGTCATGTGCACAACTACATCTCCTTCCTTCTCATTTCCATATTTCTTCTATGGACCATTTACTCAAGCTCTTCTTCTTGCATTGGTTGATATTCTTTTTCCTCCAATTCTTGATCATCTTGAGTTAGCTCTGCATTGATAACATGCACCAGTTTCAATTGATGTGCATAATCTTGAGTTTTCCGCCATCCCTTTGTTGGTTGTGATCTTATCAATGTTTTCTAACTGCATTCCATTCCTCTTGCATAGATTAGTAATTAGACAAGGGTAAAACATCGTACCCTTTTTCGACATTGCACACCTTCTAATTCCTTTTTCAATGATCAACTCCACGTCAATCTTCTTCCATTGCAACATACACATTAGCAACGCCATCTTTTAAATGACAAAGATTCATAGGTTGAAGCTGACATTATCCATGTTCTTATTAGGTGATAACCCAGCTTTCGCTTAGGCTTCAATGTCATCTTCTTGGTTCTAGTGGGTTGGCTCTGAAAATCAAGTTCCCACTCAACCTTTTTGTTAGCCAGATACTCATGCATCTTTTCCTTCTCATATCACTTCAATCTACTAACCAATTTCTAGTACTTACCATTGACTACCACATTTGGCTCTATGGTTAAACCAAAGTAGAAATTTATGGATTTAGTAGAGAACAAGACATGCATTCCCTTAACAATACCCCTTTATTGCTCCTCAGATATTATGGAGAAGTAAAAATCCATCACCATATTTCCATTGTAACTGCTTTGGTGTGTTACATCACCTTTTCACTGTAAGCCTTTTTGAAAACTATAAGGTTAACAAAAAAAAAGTAACATACCTTTATTTACATGGTATGCAATATACTTGATATCCAACATGGTATGACATTGACAAAACTCACGAGTGATAGATATTTGAATTTCTTAACAAAATTTAGTTAGGGTTCAGATCTTGGATTATTGTGTATGAAAAATATATATGTTGAGAGATATGTTAATTTGTTAAATAAATTCCAATGACCTCTAACATTTGTCGATCTAAATTAATTGACGGGTGTTAAGATCCCATATTTACAATCGTGAGCAGTGGTAGATCCACTTGTACTTTAGGGGCTCAAGTCTTCACAAGAGAAAAATGATTTTCTTTGATAATACTACTACCATATTATTTTTTTGAAATAACTACCATATTTTTCTTAAAAAAAAATACTACCATATTTTTTTTATAACCTCCATAAAACTTATTAGGTCCACCAACTTATACTTATTTCACGCTCACGATTTGTGCATTTCCGGTTTGTTTTGTCATAATAGTAATGTATTTTTGTAGAAGTTCCTAATAATTTTTTGAAAAATTCTATTATGATATTGATTAAGGAAATAAAAAAGACAACTTTTAAATTGAAAATGGTGCACTTATTACTTTGACAAAGTTAACCTTAAAGAAGCCATGTTCTCTATGCATCCAGACAAACGTCCCAATCCGAATGGATTTAATCTGGATTTTTTTACAAAACTTTTGGTCGGTGTGTAGCTCTGATATTTTTCATGAGTGTTGTCTATGGTTTAACAATAATCAGTTTCCACCATCACTAAATTAAACAAATATTGCTTTAATCCCTAAAGGAATTGAGAAGAATGCGATGAAAAATTGGCGACCCATAGCCCTCGACAATGTCTTGTATAAATTGTTGGCAAAGGTCCTTGCTAATACGCTCAAAAATTTTCTCCATAAGTGCATTTTTGACAATCAGTCATCATTTGTTCTTGGGTTTTCCATTCTTGATAACGCTATGATTGCTATCGAAGTGGTTCACCATATGAAAGTTAGCAAGAGAAGCAGAGATAAGAATGTTGCTATAAAAGTGGATATTGGCAAGGATTACGATCGTATATATTGGTTATATCTTAAGAAAGTTATGCTAAATATTGGGTTTGCTATTCAACAGGTTCGTTGGATCATGATGTGGGTGGAGACTGTAGATTATTATGTTATTTTCAACAATGATGTGGTGGGACCTATCATACCAGGTCGGGGGTTGAGACAGGGTGAACCATTGTCACCTTTTTTGTTTATACTATGTGTTTAAGGTCTTTCCGCACTTATTCGAAGAGCTGAACGATGAGGAGACCTCCACGAAATTACCATTTGTACCAATCCTCCTGTCATTTCTCACATTTTGTTTGCGGATGATTGTTTTTTATTTTTCAGGGCCGGAGAACGGGAAGCACAAGTAATGAATACTATTCTTGAAACTTATGAGCTAGCACCAGGGAAGGCCAATAGTCTTCCCAAATCTGAAATCTTTTTTAGCATAACTATCCCCACTTCTCTGAAAGACACCATAACCAACATCCTTGGAGTCAGGACAACAATGGGAAGTGACAAGTATCTTGGCCTATTGTCTAAGGTGGGTAGAAGTAAAGAAGCAAATTTTGGCTTTATCAAGGATCAAATTTGGCATAAAATCAATAAGTGGAGAAGCAAGGGTCTATCTAAAGCTGGAAGAGAGGTAATGATTAAACCGGTTCTCCAATCTATCACATCCTATATCATGAGCAAATTTCTGCTTCCCCCCAAATTAATTGATGCTATAGATAAAATGATTAATCCATTTTGGTGCGGTCATGGAGGATCTATGAGGCGTGGGATGCCTTAGATGTCTTGGGAAAAATTGTATGTTCATAAAAATTATGGAGGAATGGGATTTAAGGACCTTACTTCTTTTAATGTGGCGATGCTTGGAAAACAAGGATGAAGGTTCCAAACTGATCCCTCTAGCCTTATTACTCGTTTGTTTAAGGCGTGATATTTTCCCAATAGTGGTTTCATTGGGTCGAGAATTGGGCATAATCCAAATTATGTGTGGGGAAACATATTTAATTCAAACGTTGTTGTGAGACAAGGAGCCCGATGACAAATAGGCTCAGGATCTAACATACCCGTTGAAGGTGCATTGTGGCTCAAAGATGGATCAACCTTGTCAACAGACAGTCCCATGTATGCACCTTTAGCCCATGTGAAGTTGTGCGACTTCATTGAGCAGTCAACTAAGTTTTGGAAAGCACCTTTAATGATCTATAATCTTTTTTATTAGAATGTTGCCCAGTTGATACAAAATACTACGCTTCAACATTTCATAGCGAATGATAAATTGATTTGGAAAGCGGAACAGAATGGGAACTACTCTGTTCACAGTGCTTATCGAATTTGTGCAAATGAGATTGTAGACAATTCTCACCTACTTATATATGGGCGATGAAATTTAATTTGGAAGTTAAAAGTGCTTCTTAAGGTCAATAATTTAATTTGGCGTGTGTGTCGTGGTTGTTTTTCAATGCGTGCTCGTCTTAGTAGAAGAGGAGTGTCATGTCCAATTGATTATGTTCTTTGTGGTAGCAATTACGAAGACATCATCCATGTTCTTTTGGAATATCCTAAAGCTATTCACGCGTGGCGTGATGTGAATCTTCGGGACAACATAAATCGGTTCTTTGGCAAAATTATAACATAGATGCACTTTATTTTACTTTTTTGCTGCAACTCTCTTCAGCCCAAAGTGAACTTTTTTCACAGCTATGTTGAGTTAATGGAACACCACAATCTGAAACTTGGGAACAACATAATGAAATGAAAGCACAAGTTATTCAGTGTGCAACCCACTTATTGGATGAATGGAGAGCGACTCAATGCATCAGGTCTCGTAGTGCAGGAAGTCCAAACACGGTGCAATATGGTTCAACAAGACGAGATGAGGCAAAGTAGACGAAATCGACAATTGGCAGGTATAAAGGTAACATTGACGCCTCCTTTTCTTCATCACTTAACATGGTAGGCTTGGGGATGTGTATTAGAAATGATGTTGGTGAGTTTGTTCTTGCAAAAACGGGTTGGTTTGCTCCTCTTTGTGATATCAATGTGGGGGGAGGCCGTTGGTATACACACATCATTGGAATGAGTTTCAAGCCTTCAATTCGACAACATAGATTTTGCCCTTGATTCAAAAAGGGTCGTTGATCAAGTTAATTCAGATATAGATGATAATAGCGAGTTTTGTTGTATTATATCTTCTTGTAGACATTTATTACATAACAATTTTCAAAACTCTCATGTCGAGTTCAATAGGAAGCAAGCTAATGGGGTCGCTCACGAATTAGCTTAGGTAGCCCCATTTAACCTTAGCTCCCATGTTTTAGATGATGTACCCTCATGTGTTTGGTACATTTTAGCTAATGAAAAACAATGAATTTTTTCCTTAAAAAAATTTCAATAGAGTTTTTCTTTAACGGATATTTGTTAGTATGACTTTATTTCTTTTTTTTGTTAAAATATATAGCCTAGTTCCTAACCCTATCAAACAAAATTTCTGCCCCACCACCGATCTTCGTAAGGTCATTTCTTTCAGCTGGGGCGTTCATAGGTATTTAACCGATTCATTCTTTCATAAATTGTTAAAAAAAAGTGTTTATTTGATCTAATAAATCAAATTTCACTCTTTCATAAATTGTTAAAACCGATTCATTCTTTCATAAATTGTTAAAAAAGTGTTTATTTGATCTAATGAATCAAATAATTGAAAATAATTCTTGAAATTAGTTTACTAAAAAAACATACATGGTTAATTGGTGTTGATTATTAAATCCGTCAAGCAAAGAGTGTTACTCTCTTACTAAATTTAGTCACCAATTTTGTCAAAAAAATCACATTTCTAAAATAGTACTTTCAATTTCAAAAACACAATATTATCCTAACTTCGAGGGTACTTGTGAATGTTACCTAGCTGCTCAGGCACTGATTTTAGAGTTTAGACATAACATGGGCAACAAATCAGTCTATGTGTTTTAGGTCATAATAACACTGTTTGAAATGAATCACAAAAAAAATCTTACTAACAAATGTCCTAAGTGCATTGTTTAAGGAACCCACAAAAAAAAATCATATCTTAAAAATACAAATCAAACATTTGTTAAAGTCGTAATCGTACAATTTTCAATAAAAAAGTTGCTACTTTTAAATGCTTAAACAATGCACTTATAACACTTGTTAGCATTTTTTTATAAAACAAAAAAACTATTTGAAATGAAGTTATGATATAAAAAATGCTACTCTTTAAGATAATTTGTGCTCAATCAAATAATTTCTTTAGTTAAAAATAAAAACGAAAGTTTGTGTTATTTGTGCCCCCAACTAGGAGTCTTTTTTTTTTTTAAGGGCCAACTAGGAGTCTATGACGGCTGCAATAAATCGTTGAATTTGAATATTTCGAATTTCAACAAAAGTATTTGAGAGGGATAATAATTTTGGTTTTGATAATGAGTGTCCTAAGGGCATTGGTTAAGAACTTATAAAAGGAGAATTTATTTCGAAAATACAAGTCAAATCTTTGTCAATATAATAAATACAACATTTTCTCATACAAACTTGCTTCTTTTGATGGCTTAACCAATGCCACAAAGACACTCGTTAACATTGCTCTAATAAGTTAAATGTTAAGCGACTCTATTTATATGGAGTCATGTTAACTTTTATCCTAAGGACACAAGTTAAGAAAATAAAAAGGAAATTAAAAAATAAATTTTGTATTGAAAAGATAAAATTTTAAACTTTTAATATATTGAATGCATAATTTTTTTTAAAAAAATTATGTTTAGTTTCTAAACTTGTGTCCAAATGATAAAATTTAACATTTATTTAAAAAAGAACTAATGATAAATAAAAAAAGTTAATTATGTTGGGTCATGATAGGAGTCCGATGGGTCAAGATCAACCATATAAAAAGATATTTGTCCAAAACATTAAGACACTTGGTATATTTGTCCTCTCACATATATATTGATCAACACACATTTTTCCATTTAATTTGAGACTTCTAACTCACATTTGATACACCAACAATCTTCGGGAAGCTTGAAAGATACAAAGAGAACTTACATGTTGCTCAAAGAGAATTTACCACCACATATTTACTCAAAATCTTAAGGTTTTAAGTATATGAGTTCTCGCTTATAAAGAAGGTATATATGAGTTCTCTCGCTAAGTGTGAGTCAAGAAATTGATTTGAGTATGCTTTCCCTCAAATCGACGTTTTATCATCCACATGCACTTGCACCACCGTTGGCACCACATCAACGGAACACGCCGTCTCAATACCTTGATCAGGAAGACTTTTGATCCACATATACTTATACCACCAGTGGCATCCTATCAAAGGGACACGTCACCCGAACACCTTGATCAGGAAGATTTTTGATATAAGGAACAAATAAAATCATCGACTCGGTACAACTTTTGGATTGTGAGGGGAGTCCGATAATCATCACAATGGACAAAGACAACCATAAAAACAGACTTTGGCACCAAATCTTTTATCAAAAAATTTTAAGACATTATGCATCCGGTTTTTCTCACTTGTATATTGCTCAATAATTATTTTTTTATCCATGTAAAAATTCTAAGTCACACTTGATATACCAACAAATTTCTCATGCATGTCATTATTATTATTAGTAAGAAAAATCAAAATTTAATTTAAATGGTTCCATTTTGAGCTTTCGAAGTCAAAGATTCATTTTGATTACAAAAAGTTATAAACTCGTACATTACCCAAATTCCAAACCAAACCACTTCTGGTTTGGCTGTATTAATGGTTCAACCTAAACCGTATTGAGAAAGAAAAAACTTGAATGAAATACTTTGAGTTGGGTTGATCAGATTAATACTTACGTACCCGTGATGTGTCTTAGAAGGAAACAACTATTTTTCTTCCTCTTTCACAATAAAACAATGTGAAATCTACCAATTTATTTAGTGGCACTATCTATAGAACATTAACAGAATTTAAAAAAATGCAATTCGTAAGCCCATATGATCTATATGGAATTCATGCATCTACCGACCAGTATGCTATACATCTATATATAGAGCCTGCTAGGGCTATTGCCAGTTGCTAATAATTTATAAGTTTAAATATAATTAAAAGGAATCGTTAATTTTTGTTGCTTCTGATATATATTTTGTTTATGTCTAATGGAGAAAAAATATTATATATTTGTCTGTCCTGCATTATTTAAACCCTAAACAGAGAGGGGTGGGGACAAAATATGGAATCCCATTTGATTGTCCACATGTATTGGATATTGGTGAACGGTGTGACATATCTCATAAAATATTACTCCAAAGCTCATATGCCTATATAGATATATCAAGCTTCGATATGGACCACCTTATGATTATCTATTAGCTATCAATGGAATTTCAATGTGGATTGGAGGAAAATAATGATCTATTATCCCCACGATTCATCACATTTCTTAAAATTATTTAGATATATGTCACATGGAATATTAGAATACGAATTTCTACATTTCTCCCGATGAAGCACCTTCATATTAAATAGTTCTTTTTATATATGATCTAGACTTTTACTCATGTGATGATAGGTAAATTAAAAGGAGGAAACATGTTTTGCATCATGTATAAAATTCAGTATTAAATATAAAGATCATTTATATTTAAAACTTTAACCAAAAAATTTAAACATTTGCATATTATTTAACAAATAAAAAATTATAGTTAAATTTGTAAAAAAAAAAAGTATTCAAATTTTAATATTATGATACTTATATGTACAAAATATTTTTGATATGTCCATGAAGTATCAGCTCATTAGTGAGAGCTTAACTTTGTAATCTCAAGAGATTGAATTCAGCAGTTGTAAAATTATTTAGTACTATCTTTAGAAAAAATTGATAATTCAGGTTCATTATAGTTGCCAGATACATTAAAAAAATCGTTTCACATGGCTATAGGGACACTAAAAAAACAATAAAAAGGAAGAAGCAAAAAGATAACAAGTTGAGAGTATATTTACAATTAGATAAGCTAATAAAAGAAAATGATCTATGATTGAAAATATTCATCAGTTTTAGTATGAAATAGTGAAGCACTTTAGTTATCCCAGTGTTTTTTTTCTTTTGATAATTCAAGAATTGTTAGGAGTAGACAAAAGCAACCACACAAATGGTTCAAACAGCAAACCAAAACCAGCTAGTGCATTTATTATATGAATCTCCTTGCTTGTATTTAGTTCAACCTTCATGGTTGTATTCAAATTAAAACTTCATACACACTCCAACACAAGCCAATCACGTACCCTGTTAATAATTAAAATATACAGCTAAACGTGACGGAAATACCACCTTCAAACAAATAATAATTACCTTGAGTGATGATCACCATTGTTATATGACAAATATAACCAATCAGTAAACTTATCTCCCATATCAGTATTAAAACCCAACACTATTATTCCATATGGGATTCTACGAGTTTTCCCTTCCTTTCGTTATATTTTTTAATATGAACATTCATAATAATTTATTATTACAATATGAAGAACAAACGTGTATAAATACGTATGGAAAAAAGCAACCATTTCTTTAATTTAGATGTGTAGAAGATTCATGCAACTTCTACTTTGTATGATTTCTAAATTTTTAAAGGGTATATTGATTAAGCCGGTGGATTACAAAGTTTATGCGTACTAGCTAGCTACATAGCTAGGTAAGTGCTTTGTTTAATTCCCATTAGTTGCTCCCAAAAGAAAATCTGGATTCCATAAAGTTGATTGGATTATTTATTTATTTTTTTAAAGAAAGTTGATTGAGTTATTGGTTCTTATTATTCTGCCAAAATATTCAAAAATTATGGTTTTAGAAGGTTCTAAATATTCGCACCCACGTTCATAGATCGGATAAATTTCGAGGAAAAAAAAAAGGTTTAATTGCAATTTTTTTTTTCTTTCTATCTTTTGCTAATTGTGTGATTTTGTACCCCCTATTTCTTTTTGAGCGATTTTGCACCCCATTTTTCCCTCTTTTAATGATGAGTTTGAACAAAACACAATTGGCAAAAGATGGGGTGCAAAATCGCTCAAAAAAAAGAGGGGGTGCAAAATCACACAATTAGCAATACAGCCAAAAAAAATTATGATTCCATCGGTGAAATCTCTTGGATTTTATTATTTACCATCTTGTATTTCTGGCGCTACGACATTCAACATGATCATAGTTCTGAGATCTAACCTCAGCACGGGGATGTAGAAATCAAATTGATAAGAACGTCAATATAACTTGTGTGTTTATTCTTGTGCGTTTCAGTTTCAACTCGGTTTTAAGAATCTTCTTGTTGTGTCTAATTTTCATCTATTGGTTTCATAATAGTTATTGTGTTTAATGTTTTGTTTTTACTTTTGTTGTGAATTCGATTAAAACTTACGGCAATACTTAGATGTGTGAAGCAAAATTAGAAACAAACAATAATTGTAGTGGCCAAACATATACAAACAATAAGATCATATAAAAGAGAAGAAGAAGACAACAATATTGATTTACAACGTCTAGGGGAGATAGCAGTTATCTAATCTATAATCAATGAGTTTCTTACAACGAGATACAAGAGTTATAAAAAATATTAGTCTTCATCGATAAACCCTAATTTCCACCATTTTCCTAATCTCTTGAACAAGAAATTCAATGATTTACTCACAAAGGTGTTTAGAATATTTCTCAACCCTATAGTATAACTCAAAAAAACTCAATCCTTAACCTTAGATCTCTTAAAAATCCCCCTTTATTAAATCCCCCCCACACACACACCCCCCTAATTGACGGCGTTTCTGGGTAGTTTTCCGAATTCGAATCATAAAATCCCTTTGGCTGAAGAGAAAATGAGACTTTTAGCAAGAGACACTTGAGATGCTTGGGCATTCAGTGACGGATCCAGAAATTCTAATAAGTGGGGTCGAAGTTATATCATACAAATTTATATAAGCGCGTAAGTGTGCAAAAATTATATAGGTTATGTTTATAATTGCTCTAAAAACTTTTTTTTTTTTTAAAGATATTTCTCTATTTCTACCAGAGTATAAAAAATATAACTCTAATTAATTATTTTTTCAACCAGCAATGTCAATCACATAGCCTTTTTCAACAAATATATGAATAATTTAAAATCTCTAAAAAAAAGAAAAAGAAGAATTTAGAATATAATAGTAATTTTATGGTCTTGTTAACGATATTGTTTAAGAGAATTGATTAAAGATTTCATAAAAGAAATTCTTTTTCTTAAAAATAAGCGTTATTTTGGTCGATATAATAATTACAACAACTTTTTATAAAAAATCACTTCTTTTGATTTCTTATCTAACGCTCTTAGAGCAACTCCAACGCTTGTTGCTTATTGTGTACGTGGAGATATAAGTTCCATCTTTTAAGGATTTCAGCTTTGGAGCAAATACACCTGGCAGCTTGATTGCTTAATTTTTGCTGTCAGTTGCTTATTTAAGCAAAGCAAAAAGTGAATTGCTTCTTATTAAAAAACAATAAAATATAGCTGATATCTCAACAGAAAGTCACGTATCAGGAGGGAGTAAAACTGATTTACCTATAACAATGGATTTCAGATTCATATTAATTGAAATAGGGTCCAACGGTAAAATTTGAGTTGAATTTTTTCAATTGCTGTGAAAAGAATTGCATTGAGTCCAACGGTAATATAATTTGAGTTGAATTTTTCTACTACTGTAAAAAGAGTTGGATAATGTGTCCAACTGCATCATTTTTTACTTCTATGTAAATACCGTTTTAGCTCATCTCATTTTGCAATGGATCCCTCTCAATATAGTTATCAATCTTACATGAATCTTTTGCAAAACCAACCACCACCAAATATCAGCGACACTTCTCAAAAGTGAGGATTAAAAAATTACAAATTTGTGGGGCCTAACATGAGTTGCTTATTGTAGTCACCATCGGAGTAAAATTGATTAAGATTGCTTAGATGCAATGTGGCAATTTGGGCCCACAAAAAGTAACTCAAGCAACCAAGATAAGTTCTTCCATTGGAGATGCTCTTAGAACACTCATTAAGATCCTTCTTAATTTTGTAATTTGTTATAGTGTTATGAATGAACTATGTGAATACAATAATATTATATAAGTGAGGTCAAATTGCGTAAATATCAAATTTTAGGTTAAAAATACAATAAGCAAGTGGAGGCAAGTGGGGTCGCTTGACCCCATTGCCCCCACACTGGATCCGTGGCTGTGGACACTCAATTTTTTTGCATCACAGTAATGGCATGTAGATATACTCATAGATTGGCTTAGGTGCTGAACAACGTACTTGAAGTCTTATATTGTCATCGTGAGCTTAGTTCAGTTGATAGGAACCTTACATAATATATGTAGGGGTCGGGTTTGAAACCGGCACTCCAATTTTCCATATATAAAATGCATGAGCTCTAACCATTAGACTACTTGACAAAAAATAACAATAAAAACTGGGCAAAATTGATTAAAAAAAAAAAAGAGGGCAAAATTAGTTATTTAAGTTTTTTTCTTCCAACTTAGTCTTTTACGTGTGAATATATATGACGTAGTTTTCTTTTGGAGTTTTCAGTCCAATACCGTCAAAAAATAATTATGCGGATGTTTTGATGAAGAGTTGTTCATAAACGTGTTAATGTGGCAAGTTTAAATAGGATTATAATGAAGAAAAAAAACTAAAATTAAATGAATTAGGGTTCTTCAAATCTTTAGGTTTCATTGGGACTAAAAATAAGTCCAACCGAACTCATTTTAGTTCGATTAGACTTTATAAGAATTAGTTCAATTTGAGACTCTTCTCGAGTTTGATATATATTACTTTTAGTAAATTTGGCTGATTTCAAGTTCACAAACAACTCGATTCGATTCGTTATGTTAAATTTGTTTGCTTGAATCACATAATTTAAATTTCAATATTTTTTTTTAAAAAAAGTTGAAGGTATATAACTTTTTAATATTTATATTATCGAACCAATAAGAAGTTATAAGGTTGGATTGGTGGCCCGAGGTTTCGTGGCTTGGGTGTGATATTTCCACCTCCAACAAATACTAACAAATTAACAATTAACATATTATCATTGACTGTTTCAAAAACAAATATATCGAATTAGTATGAACCAAACGAATCAAACTATATATATAGTCCACATTCAACTTATTTATAGTTCATAAACCATGTTTGATAAATTAATTATCAAATCTAGTTTTAAAAATTATATTTAAGTTGATTTGTTTCATTTTCAGAACTAAATTTCACTTTCAAACCCAACCTAAATTTTGAAAGAAAACCTTTCTTCATCCAAACAGTCACATAAACAATTTTAAAGGAATATGACAAAAAACTCAAGAAAAATGACACTGTCGCATACATTTTGAGACTTCAAAGATTAAGTTGAAAAACAAAACCACTGGCCTAATTAATCTGTTACAAATAAATAACTCAAAAGACTGCTAGATCAATTTTGGAGGAAAAACAAATTCTATGTCGGCTTATTTATTAGGGTGTACAAAAAAAGTCACCTATATACATATTGCACTTGTTTTGTGATGTAGTGTGAAGAGGGTTGCCTGCTAAAGAGACACAACTTTAAAAATATTCCGAATGGATCAGTTTCTTACTCCCCACAAGGAAACTAGTGGGAAAAAGCTGAAATAGAATTAGAATTAAAGAACAAGTTGAGTTGGATAATGTTAACCCTAGGTATGCCCCACCAAAAGCCACCATATTATATATAGGTTCATAAGCATTATTGATGTAATTTTATTAGTCTATTTTGATTTTTCTTTCTTTTTCATTGGACAAATTTTTGACAAATAGTTGATTTTGCTTTTCATAATATTTTTCTTACACTTTTCTTGTTACACAAATAGTTTCCAAAACAAAAATGGTTTTGAAATTTATCCAATTGGTTGGTTACTCATTCACACAGAAAAGAAAATGTAGTTGATTATAATTAGTGAAGGGATAACTAACAATTGAAATAACAAAGAAATTCAAGAAAAGACGAAATTGTACACACATTAGAAGTCACTAAAATTTGACATTACTAAATTTCAACTATTTTATTTATGAAAATTAAGTTGTTTAAAATTTCTCCATTCAATTGTCATAAGACATACACCTAACCCAATGTTAATCAAATAGTAATTTATTTATTAAGCCTCAAAATTTCTTCATAGATGCTTCTATTAAGCAACTTTCGAGTGCACCAGTTGCGGAATAGAAACTTTCTCTTATAATTAGTAAAAATTAAGCTAAGTGGAAATTGGTATAGATTGTTATAAGAAGTAAGAAACATGTCAAGCTAAATGGAAAAAAATCTACATATTATACTATAAGAAGGCATATTCAAAGCCAACCCCAACTAGTTAAGTAATAATTACTACAATTAACAAAATTATTAATTTTCTTAATGGTATTGTTATTGGGATCCATGTCACTAGGAATATTATTTGCTCAAATGAGAGTGACACTTCCATAGTTTCTTTGTTCTTTTTGTCAAAAGATAAGCGGGTTTATAGGATCCGTGGGGTTGACATTTCCCTTATAGACACAAATCAAATTATCAAATTCAAAACACACATTTTTTTTTGTTTATTTTGGAAATAAAAATATCCATGTTCAAGAAGTTAGTGTAAAATGTATTTCTGTTTTTGAAGCGTCTTTGACTCAAATTGTCCACATTTACTTGTTAAGTCTTCTCAATCTTTTGACCTCTTTGAATTGAGGCAAAACGTGTAGTTTCTCCCCTCTTGAGAACCAAGAAATATATTTTTATGTTAGGTATAGAAAAGGAGTAGAAAAATATGCCATAAACATTGAATTAATCCATTACATTTGAATAATTAACTGTTTACCTGATGATTGCGGTTATATAGTATAAGGATGTCATTTTATGTGATGTCTTGTCGTAAACTATATAATTAGACATTCGAGTGCCATAACATGCGCAAACATTGACTTCTTCCGTCTTTTTTTTTTTTTTTGGGTTAACCATCAAACTTTCAAAGGAAAAGGATATGCTAATTTGAACTTCGATTGGAAGATAACTAAAACTTATTAAACACTTGGATCTAACTACTTAATCGATTTGTTATTCGATTTTAATTCTTGGTTATTCATAGTGGATCCGAAGACAACCTGAGTTGTCAAGATACGATGGAGGATGGCGGCTGCTCGCCAAAGAGGATGATGTCTTGCAAGTACACAACACTAAAATTTAAGACGGTTTTGGAGAGTGTATTGGTTTTTGTAAGAACCAAATTAGTTCCGATCGATACAATACCTATGGTTTATGTAAGAACCAAATTAACTCAGAAACAATACCTACTATTGATTAATGATAACAAAAGAAAGAGAACAAAGTTCTATAAACTAGATGTTAGCATATGTAGATTAGATTCATACAAATAAGCAAAGTCCAAAAATATAGTTCAAGTTATTGACTATCTACTATAGTAACATAAGCAGCTGTGACTTGCTAATAATTATATAAGTGCTAATTATCAGCAGGGACATAACTAGGGGGAGGCAACCATAGGCTGCAGTCCCTCCCTCCCCCATTCTAATACATAAATATATACAACTAATAATATAATCTATGTACACACTAGTTATTTTGTTAACACATGTTAACACTTTTTTATTTTTACAAAACACATGTTAACACTTAATTTTTTATTAGTATTAATATAGCTAAACTATTTGTGTAAAATAAAAGATAAAATAGTTTTTGAATAAAGCTCAATTAAATATCATCATTTATATATGTCATAATAAATCATATCGCGGTCTCTCTTTTCCCTCAAATCCAACTACTATTCTTCAAGATGTAGATCCAAATGGTGGTGGTGCGACGAGGCGCGACCTTCACATTACTTCACATCTGACTGTACAGTGACCTTTGCACTGGTAGTTTTAGGAGGTTGAGGCAACACATCTTGCGGTGGTGAATCATAGTTTTTTCCTAGTGGATGGTATTTTGGTGGTGATGGTTTGCGATTCGTGGTGGTTTTCACGGAGGTTTTGTGGGTGCTGGTGTTGGTTTTTGTGGGGGTGATAATGGTGGTTTATGGTGGATGGTGGTGGATTCGAATCCGAATTTGGATCTCAAACCAAATCTGAATCTGGATCTTCAATGATTTTTGTATTGACAACCAAGGACATGCTCATTTGCTCTGCTTTTGGCTCTCTAACCTATTTTCTCTGCCCTCTCTCTAAGTAAATCGCTCAACCCTCATATACAAAGGGAGCATGGGAGTTTTTGTGCAGAGAGAGGTCTTGGTTGGTGATGTTGAAGTGGTGGTGTTGTTATAGTGGTGATGTTGTTTTTGGTGAGGTTCGAGTTATAGTGATGCAAGGAGTGGTGGCGATGTAGGGAGTGGTGTTGTTGCTTTTTCTCTTCAACAACTTCGTGGTTCACGTGATTGATTTCTTGCTTCTACGGTCTACTAGTGGTGATCTCATATTTAAGTCCATTACTGTCGAGGCTTACTCATGGTAGTTTTGGGTGGTTTTCGTGTTGATTTTGTGGTTTGTTTTGGATGGTTTGATTTTGGTTTGTTTTCATGTTGGTTCGATTTGCGCTATTGTTCCACCTTTTCATTGGTTAATGGTGGGCCGATCGCTTTTGCTTCGAGATCGGAAGTTAGTGTCTAGTTTTCAAGTTTTTGGGCAGGTTAAGGTGTCTTCTCTGGTGGTTCGAGAGTTAAGGGGTGCCTTAGTGATTTGTTTCAGGTGAATGGTGGGCCGATCGTTTTTTATTCAAGATCAGGAGTCAGTTTTTTTACTCAAGTTTTTTTTGGCTTTTTTTGGTGTCATCTTCGTCAAACCGAAAGTTGATTGGTGGTCGAATCTTAATGTTTGGAGCAATAACTCATTATCGGGTGCTTAATTGGGCTCTGTTAGTGGTGATGAGAAAGTGAGGAGTTGTTGTTAGGGGTTTTGGTAGGTATGATGGTTTTTATGGTTTCTTTTTTCTTGGAGGGGTTTGGTGTGAGTAGCGTGTGATAGATGTGTAGATTTTGATTTTGTGGTCATTCACGATGGAGTTGGAGGCTTTAGCGTATTATTTGGTGTGTGGAGGTTTAGCTGGGTATTGGTGTTGGCTTTGGGTTTGGATATTTATTTTTATTGGCGTTGATGTTAGCCTTTGGTGGAGTTGTGTCTGTATTGGTGTTTATGTTGTACGGGGTATTATTTTTTTTTCTTCTTTAGGTGTACCGCCTATACACGGAGCATTTTGATATGTAGTTTCTGTGTTGTCGGTCTCTGTTCATCTTGTGCATAGATCTGATTATTAATAAATTTTGTTGTTAAAAAAAAATGTCATAATATTATTTCGAAAAATTATAAATGATGAAATGTGATTAGATGTATGTGAATTTTTATTTTTTTTTTAAGAAATCGAAATGATCAAAAATTATAAATGATGAAATGTGATTAGATGTATATAAAACCAAATGACTATCCTCCCAGCACAAGGTGTACCTGAAAAAAAAAAAAAGCTAAAAATTACAAGAGTAATTCAACAATTAAGAATTAGCCAACCCGCACATAAGAATGTGATTAGATATATGTGCAAAATTATTTTAAACTATACATATAAATTAATATTTTCAGCCCCCCATTTGATTCATTTCTGGATCTGTCCCTTGATATCAGATGAAATCACAGTATATATCATGGAATAATGAACAATTAACAAATTCTTACTAATGATATAGTAAGTTACGGTGGCGGAGCCCTTCATGGGCTGGGGTGGGCCACGACCCACCCAGAAAAATTAAAAAATCAACGATTATAGGTCTATTTTGCGAGATTTTATACAATTTTATGTCGGTTTTAGGTTTCGATTGATCCTAATTCCAGCAAAGTGATGTAGTGGCCCACCCAAAAAATTTAAATAATTCAATTATAGGTCTATTTTGCGAGACTTTAAACAATTTTTCAACGGTTAATTTTAGTGGTCCACCCTAACTTTTTTTTCTAGCTTCGCTGCTGGTAAGTTATATCATAGAGTTAGTAGATTTTTGTCTAAGCAAGAATGTTCTAGCTCAAGTCTTATATTTACAGTAAGTTGTACAGAACGAGTCGGGTGTTAACATGATAACATCCTTTAGTGAGTCATCATCTTTTAAAACACATGAATCACAAATGTTATGAAAATACAAGCAGCTTTGAATGAACAATTTAGTCACTCACAGTCTAGCAACAAAATGGGGCATAAATAAAGTACAAAGCAATGAAAATCAAGATATTGTTTATTAATACATGCCTTTGTCATCGTTAAAAAATGAAAGTTTGTTATAACTAATTTGGTTTACACCACCACGAAAAAAAGACCAATGGTCAGTAATAATGTTTTGATGATGATAAACCCACTTGGATTGGTCTGGTGATGTTTAGTTGAGACCTTGAGTCTGCTCCTGTTCAAGAACTCAGCCCCCCGGAATCAATTTGGATGGGCTAATATATAAGAGAACAATTTATTTCTTCACATGTTTATTAAGCGTGCAAATCCTTTGATGACCCTCTGGTTAATACAAATAAGACATAAATGCACTTTTGACCCCTAAACCTTTCAAAAGTTGCAATTTTGGTCCTCTAACAAAAAATTACAATTTTGCCCCCTAACTTTACGAAATGTTGCAATTTTTGCCCTTTATCTTTAAGAAATAGCAACTTTGGCCTCATTTTTTGAGACACGTGGCGTCTTCTCAACAAGTTTGGCCCCTTATTTTTAAGTTAGGGGGACAAAATTGCAAAAAAATAATGTTGGGGGCCAAAATCACAAGTTTTAGGGCTAAAAGTGTATTTAAACCTACAAATAAATATGCTCTCACTTAAGTCGATACTCGAATCTGATCCTGACTACCAGAAGTGCATCATTTGATTACATTCGTCTAGTGAACCATACTTTGGGATCATCTAGTTTTTGCTTCCTATGGTGTATCTTGAAATCAATGGTGACCCATGATGAATACAGATAAAGCATTCATTGAGGAATTTTTACAATCAATCGGGATTCTATGGCGCTCACAAAAGGAAATCATGATTGAATAATCAAATTCCAATTTCACTGTAGCTGTAGTAAGGTCATGCAACCCATGCACGTGAAATTTTGCAATTGTAGGAGAAACAGTCCAAAAATTGTTGAATTCATGGAACATTATTCTCAGAGTACTTTAAATAGTACAACTCCCTCACTACAAATGTTGCGAAGTTTTTGCGAGAAAACAAGTCCAGGAGAAATCCATTGAACAACTCTTCTGAACAGCCAATGGACATTTGAAATTCTTATTCTTTATTTTGAAAGCTTTTTCACTTGTATTTTATGCTAAAGTATCCTTTTCATTTTTCTAGAAGACTTAACCTTGTAATTTCAAAATTCTATTTCATCTTGTAACTTATTCCAATGTGCCTTTCATCTTGTAACTTATCCCAATGTGCCTTGATTAGTTAAAGGTTTGATCGTATATACTTTATTGGTTGTATGTTCTTTGACTTAATTAGTGGAAATTATTATGTTTGAAGGGATTGAACGTAGTTACCATGTTGGTGGGGAACTGTTATAATTATATATGTTTTATCTTTTTTACTCTCTTTATTTTAAGATTCAGTTAACTTACTACAAGATTTTCAAAAAGGGTTTTTGAAACTTATATTATGTATTTTTTAAACGGTGGTCCTATTTAGAGCGAAACAATTCATCCCGAAGAATTTACGAAGATAAGGCAACCGTTAGATTTGTTTTTCTATAGGAATACATGGATTATTGAAAAACAGGAATGGTGCCTACATGGTTACTTTGCACTATCGTGATAATCTCGTAAGATTTGTTTTCGGAAAATCTAGCATTTTCCTTTTTTTAATTGTCTTTATTCGAAAAGTTTAAAAACACAATTCAAACCCTAACATCTTTGATAAATATTATAGATATGTCCTTGTGAGCTTAACTCGGTTGGTAGAGACAATTCATAATATATACAAGGTCTGGGGTACAAACCCCGACCACACCAACAAAAAAAAATATTGTAGATCTTACTGTTAGCAAGACTTCATGTAAGCTCTTTGATGGTTTATATGCATGATCATATATATGTTTATTAAATTGATTTTCACACTTAAATGTAATTATGTTATAATGTTTATATATATTGAACATGCCCTATGTTTATTTATTTTTCAATTAATTGCAACATGCAATATATTAGCTAAGAACACATCTATGCCTTGAAAACGTGGTAAATAGAAGAAGCCGCCAAAAACATAAGAGAAGACAAGAAGCTTTGGAACAAATTTTTAATTGAATTATGTTACAAAAACATCAATATTATAACCCTAAGCGTGAAACTTTTTTGTTCATTGTCTTTTGCCAATTTTATAAACATACGTAACTTTGTTTGTTTCTAACTCTACATTTGCAGCAAATCCTAAATAAAATATGTAGTGCGTCCTCTATCATTTACAAACATCCCCCTCGTGTGGGTCTACTCATCACATCGTGTTGTTTTGTTTCATTGCACACACTACACAATCAAAAAATAATAATCATCATAGTAGTAATAGACTCTTTCTTGGTCAATTTAAATTTATATGTGGATTTAATTTGTTAAATTTGACTGTTCAAACGCCTCAAAATTGGATGGTTTACCATTATCCATTTACCTTTACAAATTAGAGTTCACACTATATATATAAATGTAAACTGGTGTGCCACATGTATGGTGACTATGTTTTGTGGTCGTGGACACACGTATATAGTGCATTTGGGGGTGATGTGGGGGACCAGTATTCAACTTTTGTGTTGGTAACGTTTATAAGATGGATTTAAGTCATGGTAGTTATGATACCTAGATATAAATAATTAGATATGTTTCTTGACAAAGTAAATTGAAGATATTAATTAAGTTATAACCCTAGAATATATACTTGCTAGGTACATTGTTTTTGTTGGATTCGTTGTAGAAACTTGTTAATTAATTGGATAAAACGTTTATGATTCGGTTCTAATGTGGAAAATTTGACCACAAGTAACTATCGATCTGATATTTTACTTGATCCGATGCATGACCAGCTCACCAAAGCCCACTCATTCTTACTATATAGATAGATGATAGACACTAATCAAAAACCATTATATTATATATTAGTTTACAAAAAAAAGAACATTAAAGGATCATGTGACTAGATTCAATATTCCTTCCTTGTGATTATAACATTCTCTATGATTAAAAATATGTAAAGTAAATGAAAGTAAAAAAATGAACCATGCTTTTCTAATGGTAATTGTATATATTAGTGAAAATGGATATGTGCGGTGCGGGAGGTGCGACCGTTTGCTTGCTTAGTGTATGTTTGTTTGTGTGTGTGTATATATGTATGCATGCACACACTAAAACAACAATAAATAAAAAAGGTGTTTGTTGATCTTTTTACATGGATATTTTATTTTTTGCATCTTGTCTAAATAGCGTTCCAGACTCCTACATTTTCATGTCAAAAAGAAATAATGGAAAAAGAAAAGATTAACTAACTTAGAAACAAGTATTAATGGGTAAAGATGTTAGAATAGAAACTGTGTTCTATACAGCATAAGTGCTTATGAAAATAAGTTGTTTTGTGCAAGATGAGAAAATAACAGAAAGTTTGTAAAACTAAAGAGAAAATAATGGAGAGAATATGAATGCAATGTGAATCTTATTCATTAGTATTAAGTTTCACAATACAAAGCCTTATTCAGGCACAAAAGAGTCACTTGCTTATGGAGCAAGTAATCTCACTAACTAATAGAATTTTAAAACAAACTCATTTAAAAGTTAGTTACAAATGCAGTTATTGATTAATATCTAACACTCTCCCTTAATCATAACTGTTGCATATCAAAAACACCTAATTTCTTCCTCAAAAATTCAAATCTATCAAGCTTCACTGCCTTTGTAAATCCATCTGCAAGTTGCAGTTATGTGGGACAGTAGTGTAGTTCAACCATTCCATTAGTCACTTGTTCCCGAATGAAATGAAATCTAGTCTCAATGTGCTTGCTTCTACCATGAGAAATAGGATTTTTAGCAAGACTTATAGTTGATTTTTTATCAATCTTCAGTGTTGGAGGTTTCTTTACTTCACACTTGAGCTCCTTCATCACTGAGTCCAACCATAAAGCTTGACAAGTAGCAAATGTTCCTGTAATATACTCAACTTCACATGATGAGAGTGCAATGACTGGATGCTTCTTGATACACCAGGATATTGCTGCATCATTGAATTTGAACACATAGTCTGATGTGCTTCTTCTGTCAGTTAGATCTCCACACCAATCACTATCTGAGTAGCCTATGAGCTCATTCACTTCACTCTTAGCTCCATTAGGAAATAGCAGACCAAAATCTATGGTGCCCTTGATGTATCTAAGGATTCTCTTTGCAGCTATCAGATGAGATTTCCTTGGATCATGCATAAACTTGTTAATTACACTAACTGAGTAGCATATGTCTGGCCTGCTGTTACATAGGTACCTCAATGATCCAAAAATTTGTCTCAACATAGTTGAATCCACATTATCTTCTTCACTGCATTCAACAAGCTTTGAATTTGTTTCTGATGGATTAGAGATTGAATTGTAGTCTTTCATTTCAAATTTCTCCAGCAATTCACCAATGTACTTTTGCTAATGCATTACCATTCCAGCTCTTAATTTCATAAATTCCATTCCTAAGAAGAATGAGAGCTCACCAAGATCAGACATTTCAAACTCCAGCTTCAGTTTCTCTTTAACTTTCTTAATCTCTAATTGAGCTACCAGTGATGAGTAAATCATCAACATACATACAGATTATAATAGTTTCTTCATCACTAAGATTCTGAACATATACTTCAAATTCAACTGAACACTTCTTAAAGCCTATTTGAATTAGAACTTGATCAATTTTCTTGTTCCATGCTCAAAGAGCCTGCTTCAATCCATATAATGCTTTATGTAGTTTATACACCTTGTTTTCTTTCCCAGCAATCTCAAAACTTGGTGGTTGTGACACAAACACTAACACTTCTAGTGGACCATTTAGAAATGCTAACTTGACATCTAAATGATAGAGTGACCACTCATTCTTACAAGCAATAACAATTACTAATCTCACAATTTCAATTCTAGCAACTGGAGCAAACACTTCATTATAGTCAATGCCTTGCTTTTGAAGGAAACCTCTAGCAACTAATCTTGCTTTGTGTTAGAAACTTGTCCATCAGCATTCAATTTCACTTTGAATACCCATTTAACATCAATCTTCTTTTTCTTGTCTGGCAAGTTAACTAGCTCCCAGGTTTGATTTCTTTCAATTGACTGTAGTTCTTCAATCATAGCACTTTTCCACGCATCAATCTTCATTGCTTCTTTGTAATTTATTGGTTCAAAATCTGCTAATAGTGCAAAGTGAGTGAGATCACCTTGTTCATTCACTACATTATCATAAATGACTTCACAGTCATTTAATCTTGCTAGTGCTTGTCTGTTCCTTTGAGGTCTTGCCGGTGCTATGATTTCCTCTAGATCATTTTCAATAACATCATGATCCTCTTCACCTTTGGATTCATCACTTGAATTAGGAAATGTGTAGCTTTGCATTAATTCACTACTATACTCAGGCTCACTTTCCCATTTCCACTTCCCAGTTTCATTCACTATCACATCTCTACTAATATGACATTTCTGAATCACAAGGTTATATAGTTTGTATGCACCAGTAGGATGATACCATATGAGTATCATAATCTCACTTTTATCTTCTAGCTTGCTTATTTTAGCATCTGATACATGTTTATAGCACAAAGAACCAAACACTTTGAAGTGCTTAACACTGGGCTTCCTTCCACACCAAGCATATTCTGCTACCTTCAAGTTCAGCTTCTTAGTAGGACGTTTGTTTAGAATGTAAGCAACAGTAGTGACTGCTTCACCCCAAAACTTGTGTGGCAAATTCTTCTACTTAATCATGCTTCTGGTCATATTTAGCAAAGTCATGTTTCTTCTTTCTGCAAGTCCATTATGTTGAGGTGTATATGGTACAGTTACTTCATGAACAACTCCTTGACTTGTGCATATGGCTTCAAATTCCTTTGATGTATACTCACCTCCACCATCTGTCCTCAAAATCTTAATAGATTTATCACTTTCTTTTTCTACTAAGATTTTGAATCTTTTGAATATTTCTAAAGCTTCACTCTTAAGCTCAATAGTATGCAACCAAATCATTTTTGTGAATTCATCAATAAAAAGTACTTACTACCACCAAGAGAAGGTACTTCAAAAGGGCCACACATATCAGAATGAACAACCTGTAATGCTTCACTTGCTCTTTTAGGTGCCTCAAATACAAATGGCATCCTATTTTGCTTGCTCTTCACACAGATTTCACATATAGATTTTATGATATTTAACTTTGGTAAACCATGCACTAAATCTTTAGAGTTCAATTCACTAAGACTTCTAAAATTTAAGTGGCCATACCTCAAATGTCATAAAACTTCAGCATCTTCACTGATAGTTGTAGACATACACATCATCTTGTCGCTTGATATGCTGCATCTATAGGTTCTATTTTTGGACAAAGCAGATTTTAACACTAAATTCTTCTTTGCATCAAATAGTTTCAATGATTCATCATCCATTGTTACTAAGAACCCTTTCTCCACTAATTGACATATGCTCATCAGATTACACTTCATATCTAGAACATAGAACACATCTTCAATTATGACTTTACCACCAAAATTGCTCTTCATCACTATATTTCCACTTCCTTCTAATGCAAGTTTCCTGTTATCAACTAACTTGATACTAGTTTTATTGCTAGCATCAAAGTTTGTTAACCACTCTCCTTATGATGCAAGATGTGAGTGATCATATGATTAGAACACCCAGAATCAAGATACCGCTCTTCACAAGTAGCAGCCATTAACAAAACTGCATCAAGGTCACCTTCATGAGCAATATTTGCTTCCTTAGTCTTTTGATCCTTCATCAGCAAAATGTCCAAATTTATCACAATTATAGCACTGAACTTTGTTTTTATCAAAATCCTTCTTCTTATTCTGATTTTTAACAAAACCTCATCTTTTTGAAGATTCAGTTTTGTTCTTAGCTTTGGATTTTCCATTATTTGACCGGTTTGTTTTACCCTTTCCCTTCTTGAAATTCTTAAAATTTCCCTCTTTCTTGGTTGTTTGAACTTGAAGGGCTTGTTGAACTGATCTCTCTAAACTTCTATCAAACAACAATAGTTCATGTGCTTCAAGAGAACTCTGCAATTCTTCAATCTTCATAGTCTTCACATCCTTTACTTCTTGGATTGCTACTACTATGAAATCAAACTTTTGACTTAAAGATCTCAAGACTTTCTCAACTACCATCTGATCTGAGATACAGTTCTTCATCAAGTTCACAATCCCAGTCATCTTATAGAAGTAATCACTCACCTTCTGATTTTCTTCCATCTGCATCATTTCATACTTCCTTCTATATGACTGTAACTTGACTTGTTTCACCTTTTCTCCCCAATTATGATAATTCTCCAGTATATCCCAAGCTTCTTTGGATCTTGTTGCCTTGAAAATCTTCTCAAAATGTTGATTATCAACATTTTGTTGAATGTAAAAGAGAGCTTTACAATCTTTTTTCTTGTTTTCTTCGTAAGTTTCTCTCTGCACATCTGTGGCGTTTTCCAGACAGTGATCTCATCAAAGCACTCCATCGTTCCTAGTTCTTGCCATCACAAATGTATGTGGACGACCCCTATTTTGGAGCGGAGCTTTCTCTTGCTACTGATCAGCACCTTCAGAGGCCTCTTCAAAGCAATGCCTTTCGAAGATTTGGGACGGAGGAGAACATGGAGAATTATTTTGTTGATCAGAAAGGACGAGCCTGGGATCGTGAGCAGCGTGTCAGAGCTGACTATGCTCGAGGTATGCAGGCTAGTGTGCAGCACACTATTGATTTTTATCCTGAGATTCAGAGGCAGGGTGATGATGAGGATGAGAAGTGATGGACTTGGAGTGCAGAAGTTTAATTTTCAGCTTGCTATTTTATTTTTTATTTTTTTTCGCATTTTGATGTTTTGTTTGATGTATTTTGTGTTTGTGTCGAACATTGTGTTACCGTGTCAGTCTATTTTTAATTTGCATTCCTCGTTTGTAATGCTCATCTTTATTTATTATTAATGAATCTGTTTGTTTTTGGAAATCTATTAGTCTCATAACAGTGTTGTACCAATGATATCTCAAAAAGTTAAAGGAGGATGATGTGTAAGTGATTCAAAGGGAAGTGTACGGCAACAAGAAATAGGTAGTCACAACTCCCAGATAACTCAACTTGTAAGGTCCATAGCCTAAATTTTATTTTTTCAATTTTACATATATGAGTGTTCCATGCAACTGTTGTTTCTAAAACTTGTGATATTTCTTTATTTTGTTGATTGGTCTTGTTTTGTACACACTAAGGAAAAGTGCTTGGTCCCTTTAGCCTTTTTGAGCCTACCTTGATTTATATGTTGTTTATCCTTTGTAAAGCCAAATTGAGCCATTAGGTATAGATCTCTTGTTCAGTGACGAGCCATATTACAAACCTAGAAGGCCTTGGGAATGAATGTCCCAAAAATTGTTTGGAGTTAAGTTATCTAGGTTGTGTGAAATGTACAAGTTTAGGGTTGCTTTTGGAACTAGCGACAAATAAAGTTTGGGGTGGGAGTACTAGAGAACTAGGAGATAAAAAAATATTGTCTCTTGGAAAAAGTATATTAGAAAAAGCACTTGAAAATGTGCAAGAAAAAAAACTGTGTTTACAAGACCAACATTTGTGTCTCGAAAGAAAAGAAAAGGCTATCTAGTACTCGGTTGTTTAAATTTGAAAGGAAGGATTTGGTTTGCTATGATTTTACCAAGATGCCAAAGTAGAGTAAGCTTAACTCCATTGTTTTTATAACACTACTTTCCCGAAAATATCCACCTTTCACCTAAGTTCCGTTATAACCCAAAAAGACCTTAAAAGTGTGTACTTGTCTATGACTTTGATTGACAATTTAGAAATTTTTCAAGCTTATGGTAATACAGCGACCTGAATGTCGACTATGAGACCCTTATCAAACTTATGCGTGGATGGGTTTGGAGGTGTGAACTAGGCATCCGTTACATCATTACACCGACAAGGCGTGAACTTTTTGAACATATCATTGGTTGGTAATTTGTTATCCTACTGCTATTTTCTCATTCACAAGTAGATTCCTTAAGGACAAGGAATGATGCAAGTTTGGGGTTGTGATGACTGCACGTCAGCAATAGTATTTTGGTCATGTTTATGTCGTTTTTATGGCATATAGAGAGTCAATTACTTGTAATACATGGTTAAATCAGATCAAGATAGAACAAGAGCACAAAAGAGAAGTTGAAGAAGAATACAAGAAGTTTAATGCTACTTAAGAAATCGTGCCACATTTGGGTTTCAACGTTGCACATTGCAAGAATGTGGAATTCACTTATGCTTTCTGGAATTTTTGTGGCACGATGGACCACGAAACGTGCCACAATGGATCAGTAAATTTGTTGCCACGTAGATTAATGAGGGAATCGTGCCACGATGGTCGCGAAATGTGGCACGATGGTTGGCTTTTCTGAAACCCTAATTCTTTGTCTATAAAAGCCATATGCGACCAGAAGCTATAGGTTACAATTTTGGAGGGCTAAACAGTGCATAGAAGGCACAAGAGACCGAATAACAGCCGTGGATCTCATACCAACTCATAGTTGGTTCTAATTTATGTATGTTCGACTATTTCTATGTATTCTATTGAATTAGTTATGAGTAGCTAGTCTTCTTAGTTGATTGAGCCATGACGAACCTATTGTGATATATGAACCAGTAGTTGAAACTCTCTTTATTATCAATAGTATTCAGTCTTTATTGAGAATTATTTGTGTTTATTGCTTTTCTTATGATTTTTTGCATGACTATTAACCCTAACTTCTTTCAATCATATTAATTGATATTAGGTATTAATTGACTACTAACCCTAGCTATTAAACCTGCAATAGTAATTCTGTTTAACTTTACATATGAAACTAGAGATAGGAAGTTGCGAGTTATGACTTAGGAATTAACATTCAGGCCTTGCTTCCGCGGTTATTCAATCGGTTTAAGAGATTAAAAGGTTATAACTTAGGAAAGGGTTTAGAGTCAAGAGATTGATCAAAACTAATTAGTTAATTTGTCTTAAAAAACAAATAAATATTGAGAGTAATGGGAGTTAAATGTTTCATATAAGGCAAAAGCGGATTCACCGGCTTAATCATCCATCTCCAATTAATTTTCCAAACAAACATTATCTTTTTATTATTTACTTTTTATGCACCCAAAACCTACTGCCTCGGGCATTAAAATAACTTTTACACATTCTAAATTAAAATTGAGATTAACACAGTCCTTGTGGAAACGAACTTATCTTTATTACATCGATAGTTTTAATATACTTGCTAAAGATCTATCAATTGTAATAAAGTTAAAAAATTATTAGAAAGCAAAGAAATTAGCTCCTTATCATAGTTGGAAGTTTATCTTAATATTCCAACGACAATATCGGGAGTAATTTCCTCTTTCTAACACTTTCACAAATATGTAATACATGGTAGTATATAGAGACTTTAAACTTTTAAAACTATCTTATGTGGGACTTATAACTTTTGAAATACAAGAAAATACACTAAAAACACAACACAAGGCTGATTTTTGGAGTGATAGATACTTTCTTCATCATTCAAATTCACCACATGTTTTTAATGATGTTTGAACTCCCTATTCTCAATACAATATTAATCTTATTTTTATTATTATCACTCTAATTTTTTTGTAGGTCGAATTTACGATGCTAAAAAAATTATGTAATTGTGGTAATTTTTTTGTGTTTGTAGGTCGAATTTTATTATTATTCCCTACTATTTTTTTGTAGGGACGAGATAGTATATGACGAACTAAATGAAGATGTTCATGACGAAATAATTATGAAACAATTGTTCTTTCAGAAAGGAAAAAAAAAAAGTTATGAAACAATTGTGGTGAGTGGTTAGAGTAAAGCTGAAAGTGATGCGAGACTTGGAATTTATGCCGAGAAATATGACTCACATTTAGAGAAAGACAAGTCTCTGATTATGAATTTTAGTCTAGATTCAATGACACCAATGAATTAAGTCTACTTTCATAAAAAGGACAGGTCTTCAATTTAATTTTTTCTATTTTTGATAGAGATTAATTGGAAGAAAAAAAAAAGAAAATTTAGTTACTCGCACTGTATTGTGTCCTAATTTAGAGTCTTGTGTAGGCAGTTCTATTGGTGAAACAAGAGACGCTGAATGAGATGTAAGTCAACACAATTCACATTATATAATATGAACTCAGTAAAAACAGTTTCAGATTATATTTTTTTTTGAAGGAAAACAGTTTCAGATTATATTATCTGAACTCTATTAGTACAAAACATAGTAAGTGTTCATATTTTAGACACTTTTCTTGGCAAATTGACAATGAAAGATTGCTTTCAACATACATCAAAAAAAATTATAAACACGACTATAATGGAAGCATATTAAACGAAAGAACTTAAACATAAATTAAAAACAGTAGCACTAATTTTTTTTTTTTGTTTAGGAAGTAGCACCAACAATTGAATGTTACATGATCAATACCAACCATAAATTGGAAAACGCAAATTATCCCAATGTTACAACACATAAACAGCATTGCGGGGTAGCATGCCCACCTTCTTTCCCCCTCTGACGATAAACCAAGCCTATGTGTATCTCATACAAATTATGCTTCAACCTCAGCTATGTTGGACTTCCCCGCTCCACTTGACCACCGACCATTATCCTTATGACATGGTCTCTGATACGACATAATCATGTGCTCATGTTTAGTTGTTGCATGTTCCCCTTCTCCTCAACGCCAATATCATCAAGGGCTTTCTCATGTGACCTCAGAACCTCTGCTTTCGGTCTGGTATGGCGTAAGGATTTGAAATGTTAAAATACCATCATGTATCCAAACACCGTCTTTTTACCAGTCAAGGCAACATGACCCAAGTTCCGGGCTGACACAACACACGGTCAAGAAACCATGTGTAGTGATGTGACACCTTCAATTGGGTCATCAAGGGAGAAGAAGACTGATGTGGACATGTAGGAATGCTTTACACATATTCAAATTGGTGCAGCACGTGATCCGAAAGATAACTGACCATGTGAGGTTTGTATCTTAGTCAGCCTAAGTAGACACTTATGTTCTTGACCGGGTGTGTCTGGCGGTGCTCTTGTTCCGAGTAGAAGAGGCAGTCACTAGCTACGATGTGTGTTAGCCTAAGTAGACTCTTCGTTTGAACAAACAACGTAGTATGTGGTTCTGATCCTCCATGTAAGCATCCTGATAATCTCTGCCTCGATTCCCTGAAAGTGTTGTAATTTTCAAACATGCATCAACACAATTAAAAAAAACATGTTTAACGGTTAACCGGATAACAAGTTCATTGTCATACCTAAAGTAGGGTCGCGTATTCAACCAGGTGCTTGGTCTCAAAAAGGAATACAACATTAATCTCCATATACAATTGAGCCAAGTAAACCACTCCCCATGCAAAATTACCGACCAATTAAAGGTCACAAAGGTACTTCATATATAGATTTGTTAGGATACATCCATTAGTTTTTATGAATGTGTATTTTACCATCTTGCACCTTAGGGTGTATTTAGACACTTTTTAGTTATCACATGTTAAAATACTCCTTCTAAAAAATAAGTGGGTGACACACACATGTTTTGTATAGAATATTTAACATTTTAACTTATGATATGACAATATATGTGTAAATTCCCTTAATTTAATTGATTTTTAAAATAATAGTACCTTATTATTTTTGGAATTTCGTCCCCCACATATGGGCAAATGAGCTACCTATTCTTTCTTTCTCTTAGCACGTCAATTTTACCGTTCTTTTGAGCTTAATCAACTTTTCTCATCATAATGAACCCCATGTGTGTATTGTAGACATCTTTTCAATCAACTTTCTAATAAAAACTTTATGACATCGATCCATTTGTACCATTATACAATAATGCATGGTGAAATTTAGCCTTTTGGTCTATATATGCTATGAAAAGACACAGCACATAACACGGGGGATGACCCTATGTGCTTGGGACCGTCTAAAAGATCAAGTTATATTATGCACTATTTATGACCCAAATAATTCACTTTAATCAATTTGCATAAGTGGAAACATAGAACCTAGCTCGAGTTACAACTTAGCTTTATAGTCTCAATCAGCAACATTACAAATCCTCCCAAGAAGAAGGCAAACCCAAAAAAGCACTTTGTTTCCTATGTCAAGAAAATAATCATTTTATGAAATGAGAAAATAGCTCAACCTAGCTTTCGAATTGGAACTCCACATAAATGTCTCTTCAAAGTGGAAAGAAAGGTAAGCACTAAAAACTTATTTTCTTGGTGTGGCAAACTTTAGGTTTAATTTAGGGAACATTTGGTCTTGTTAAAGCCCAACATAATTACAGTCATTGCTTCTCTGATCATAATTACTTTTAAAAAATCTAAAGTTAAAGCATAAAATTAATATTCACTTGATGTGTTTTCTTAGCAAAAACATTGAACTAATGAATAAAAAGACTATTCCCACTATACACATTTTTTGATAGGGGTGGTGTGATTTTTATTGGGTAAAAGAAAGTTAAAATGAGAATTGCGTCTTAGGATCTCACCAAGACGCCTAAAGCTTGAAGAATACTGATAAAGTTTTTTTTTTTTAAGAAGAGTATTGATAAAGATATAATTACATATTCTCGTTATAGATGTCTTAACGCCGACAACGAAAATCGAACCCACAATTTTATGGAGCATGAATAACTTTTTTTCAATTGAATCAATTTTCATTGACAGAGGTGCGATTTAAATGTCATGAACAATAGACTTTATAAACATTATATTAAAATATATAAATTTTCTCTCTTTAAATCTAACGATTTGGAGTCCACTGCAGTATAAAACATATTTCTTGGGATCTAAATTATTAATTCAATAGTCAGTTCAAAAGAACATAGTTATTTTTTTTTTTAGTGTAAATCAGGTATCCTCATGCGCAATGTGCTTAATATCATAATGTTCAAGGCTGAATTTGAACGCAAAACCTTAATTAAATTAGAAGAGATTTGTATAATCTTATATAAGCGCTCTTAGGTAAAGAACGTAGTTCTAATAACAGGGACATTCAAATATTTTGATTTCGGTGTGTTAAAAAAACTAATCAATGCAACAAATTCTAGAAGCACGTAATTCTTTGCATTCTTTTTTGGCAACAAAGAACTAAAAATCTTAACACAATTCAAGACTTTAATGTCACGCACTAGCTGTGAAGTGAAGCTCGAAAAGTCTTCCAAGAACCAATATTTTATAGTAACTCTCTAGTAAAAGATATCATGCTTGTCTGTTTCTGTTCATTTTTATGAAAAATTTTAACTAGAAGAGGACAAACACACATAAAACTAATATGGAAAACCATTTCTTGCCGTTTTCACACTCGTGTGGCAAAACCCATGAAGCCAATGTATACCATTCGTGCACTTAATAAGTGCTTGTCAACAAAAGGATGTACATTCATTATGATACAAAATAAGAAAACATTATTATATCCCCAAAAGAAGGAATCAGTCAAATAAGGATTGTATACTTGATGTGTTTAATTATAAGTTAAAATAATACTTATGTCATATTACTATTACTATATACAATAATAGAAAAGAACAATTGGATTTAATTTAATCTTTTGGGTTTAGGGCATAGAGTTATACGTGCAATGATTTTAATAATTAGGTTCCCTTTGGAAAGTATAATAAACCTACCACTTGTTTCACATTCAACTTTGCCTCTCCTAAGAACATAACAAGCCTATCTAGTCAAAAACAAGGTTAAATAAATACTTTAAAAATGGAAGGAAATTAATTAAGGGTCAAAAAGGTGAAACTAGGTCAACTACCTCTTATATTTTTAAGTACTCCTAATTAAGTGGGTGAATTAGTGAGTAGCTAAGTAAGCATTGTGGTTATAAAAATAATTCATGTTAACATGGTCTTGATCATTGAATTAAGAATGAAGCACTCAAACCTTAATTGATATGCAACTGTTATTTTGCCCTAACACCTAATACCCTTTGACATTGGAAATCAATTACGACCAATTTTAAATTTTTGGGAATTTCTGGTAAAGTCAACTACTAGTATACTCCCTCCGGTTCTATTTATAAAAAAAAAAAAAGACTTTTTAGATTCATTGCATAATTGATGTATCTTGTCTAAGATATAGACCAAATACATCATTTATACAATGAATCAAAAAAGTCTAATGTTTCTTAAAAATAGGACCGGAGGGAGTATGCTCTTCGTCCCTAATAGATCTCATGTTACTTGTACCAAAAAGTTTGTTGACTTTTATTATTGTCAACAGGTACAACATTTTGGAGCTGGAATCTTTGAATCAATAGATGAAGATAACTTCCCAACCCGTTCACATTGGCTACCGGAAAGATCTTTTCGGTAGTTTATTTCGGTTGAAATAAACTTTCTAAAGGACATTTCCGATAGTACATTTCGGGGGTCTTTGAAATATAGGAGGGTGGATTTAGAATTATAGTAAATGAATGGCTCTTGGCCTGCATACTTGAAAGCCTGTGAGTATATTGGGATTTATGAATTGTTGAGTTGGTTATTGGTGATTGCTCTTTAGGCACCTAGAAATTGCTCAGAGACACCTAAAACATCATGCTGATATTTGATTACTGTTCGGACATTTTTTAAATCGGTTAAACCGATTGTAAAAGTTATTTAACCAATAAAAGTGTCGAACGGTATTTTATTTTTTTGAATGAAAAATAATTGTATTAACACGAAAAAATGCAAAACCCTTTGGAAAGAACCACCTTTCACTCATAAAGCGAACATTGGTGCCTAGGGTGCTTGACAAAGAATCACTTCCATGAAAGGAATCTGATCTTATCAACCAAATACTCAACATCTATGATCCTATCGAAGAAAAGAAAATCATTACGGGTTTTTCAGATAGACCCGTAGTAGCATGCCAGACTAAAATAAAACCTAGCCTAGACTTTTACGAACCCCTAAGGATACAAAGACCTGAAACAACCTCCCCAAGCTACCCGACCAGACCAACTCCAAACCTGACTACCTACAAATAGAGTCCCAAATCCTTACCGTAACCCGACATGTGACAAACAGATGGTGACGAATGGTAGTTAACTATCGTTTTGGAGCGAACAATGGTTAGCTGCCGTTCGGTAGGTTCCTGTTAGCAATTGGTAGGTGTCCAAAGAGAAATCCCCTTGATCATTTTTATTAGATCATATATATATGGAATGAGTTTACTGGATCATAGACAACCAAGTCCAAAATATATGTGTATAGGCCATGTGAATTGTGTCATTGCTATATGCACCTTTGATTTTCATAATACATCCTTATAGTTATTATTTACTCGTGGAGAATATCTAGTCCTTGCTCAGGTTAACCAACAGAAGTCATATTTTCTTTCCGTAGCTAATTAACCTTCGAAATGTTAATTTTCAAAATATAAGCCTCTCGATATTTAACTTATGGAAGGTAATTTTTTTTAAAACAAAAATTTGTTTAAAATTTCAAATTTGTAGAAAATCAAGTTACAGAAATATTGAATGATGAATATACAAATATATTTTATTTGTTCATTTAATAATATATAATGACAAAATAAAAGTGAAAATAAGTTAAACAAATAAAGTCTCCAGGAAGATCAAGTCTTCCTTCTCCACTATATAGTACTGGAAACTCTGGATTTTCCTGCGGAAATTTATGCGGATTATACTGAAATTTCCGCAGGAAACCTGTTTCCTGCGGATTTTGCCAAGGATTAAGGTTCCTAGGTATTACCTTCGTGGGTAATTGTTTCCTGAGGATTTTAGGAACCGCGGGAAACTCACCTGCGGAAATTTCTTAAGGAAATTGGACAATAATCCGCAGGAAATATTCGGTCAGTGTTTGAGGAGTTTTCCTTGCCCGAACATACTCGCAGGAAACGATGTATAGAGATCATTAAACCGCAGATAAATCCGCAGGAAATGGTTTGATATAAATAAAAAAAATAATACACATTAATGCATTCCAGAACAATATAAATTATTGAAGATACAATTTTTAAACATTTTAGCAATTAGAACAAAAGAATGTTTAACAATTGCCCTTATCAAACAACATACTAAGATTAAAAGAAACACACATGTCTCTTTATAGTTGAACCTCCAATACCCGATTGCTAATGTCTCATACCTCTAAAAGTCTGTTCCACATGGCAAATACAAGTATCATAGTTTGCTCCATGTTTTGACAAGTAGAACTAAAAGTATAAATTCATGTGTTTTGACAAGTAGAACTAAAAGTATAAATTCATGAATAGTAGCAAATGTTGCAACTAAAAGTATATCCTATTGACAAAAGAGACACGGCTGTAAAAGCAAATTGTCATAGAAGCTCAAAACCGAGAGGAAATCAATCACACAACTTGGTAACAACTGTGTTCTCTGAGCATATTTAGGAGGATTACCATCCTTAACTGGTATGATATTCGTAACCTGCAAAGAGAAGCAAGGTATTTGGTTAAGATCCCATCACATCATTATTCAAGCAATAATATGTCATATACCATCAGTAACTGTAGATGACAAACGGTAAAAGGGGCTGAATGAAAAGAACTTCTATTATTTAGAGATGACAAAATACTTCCCAGCCATACAAATATCTCAGGGTCAATAAATGTGTCAGGTTCAAGTTTTTATCATATCATCATGACACATCATTCCAAATTACACTACATCACAGCCCCTAATAAATTTGAATGCCAAAATAAAAATACAAACATACAAACCTTGATAGTCGATAACACATAAACAAATAGAATGAGTTTGTTAGACAATTTGGGAGAAGTATCGAAAACAGCCTAGATGGTCGATAACACATAAACAAATAGCACCAAAAACCAAATCCAAAAATTTCAATGTTAATTTCTGACCTACATTTTTGTCGAGGGTCTTAGTGAATTGGTTCAAGGCTGGTGGAACCTTCAACCTCTGCTTCAAAATCCTCTTCTTCCTCTGAATCTGAACAGTCTTCGGCCACTTCACAAATCTGGTCAAATTCCTCTTCGGTGGCAATGCACCTCCAATTTCAAATTGCTTCAGACACTTCTCGAATAGCTTCCAATCATCCAAAACAACCAATAAGGACACTAGATTTGATATGAACAGGCTGAGTATAACAAATGAATTAAAGCATATTAGCCACAAAGCTAACACAGATACATCACTCAAATATCAACAAAGAATATTTGATATGAACATGTTGACTATAAACAAATGAATTAAAGCATATGAGCACAGTAGGAAATCATACCTTTAACCCTGCTAGAGTTGTTCCATTAATTTGTAAAGAAGTTTGCTTAAATAATCAGTTTTCCTTGGCTCCAAGCCAAGCTTTTCTTCCATGTAGTCTGTGATCAATCTAACATTCATGTTAATACTAAAAGTATCAGCTATTGTAAAACACATTATTAATACTGAGAATAATTTGACCCACTAAACGAGAACCTTGTCAATTAATTTACACATTAGATTATCATATGTCAGCCACACCCAAAAAAACACTTTAGAAACAGGACGTAAAATACCTTCATCTGAAACATATTTGTACATCTCCAATGCACAGAGCAAGTTTAGGTGGCATGACTTCTTGAAACCGGCTCTTCTACACAATATATATGCACCAGAAAGTTTTAAGTTTCATATACAAATATATTATTTTGTGCACATCATTATGAAATGGATAAATCTCAAATGCCATACTTATTAGGTACCACTAGAAGCATAACTATGAGAGAAAAAGATGAGAAAAGCAAGGGACTCATCATTGAGGAACACAAGATACTACAAATTCAATTGAATATCCCTTAAACTATATCGTATATAACAACAATAACAATCCTTTTATCATTATGATAGTAACAGAGCGGTGTCTTCAGTTCAGCTCTATGCATCTTTCATCAATGACAAGGTCTTCAACAATATCTTCAATTACTTGATTTGTCTATACAAAATGAGGATATATATAAAGACGAACACCATGGCTTCTTCTCAAAAACTAATACAAGTGATACTCGAGCTAGAGACAAATTGAATCTCAACTAAACATACATATAGACAAATCAGCCAAGGATGAACAAATTATAATAACTAATAAATAAATTTACCTCTTGCAACTACTGCAGCAGCAACTATAAAACATCCTGAAATGGAATGAAGCAGAGCATAAAATGAATCTCAACACTCACAACAGATGATGCAAACTAGTCCTCTAATGATAATTAAACAGAGATTACTTTGCAAGGTTTGAAGAGAAGTGGCTTTCTCTTTGTAAAAATGAGCATCACACACACAAAGAACAAAGAGAAAGGAGAAAGCATATTCGCGAATATTATATCAAAAGGTAGACAAACATAATTAAATAGTAACTTGATTGATATAGAAAATGGAATTGGAGTAAATTAAGTAACAAGGTGATGAAGCCTGTTTGAAGCAGTTATCATACAAATCAATGGAGTTTAGGAGCAAATTGAACCTGAGATTTGGCACAACAGTAGACCAAGTAAAAAAATCCTCACAATCATTTCATCAAACACTTTATGTGCCTTCTCCAAAATTCAATTTTCAGTAAGTAATGAATGAATTATTACCTATCTCCTCGAATGAAAAGCTCCCTCATCATCATCCTGCGTAAGAGTCTAAAACCTAAAACATAAATTAGATACTCAATTAGGATCATGAAACTAACAAATCAGAAACTCATCATCAAATTCAGTTGAATAATGAAAGTAATCTAAAATCTAAAACTCATAGATAAGATCAAATTTAAAAATGAGGATCATGATACTCACAAATCAGAAATTCAACATCAAATTCAGTTGAATTAGAATGAAAGTATCTAAAACCTAAAATTCATAAATTAGATCAAATTCAAAAACTAGAATCATGAAACTCACAAATCATAGAGTAAGAGACCACGAATTAGAGCTTAAAAGACCACAAGCTTGAACAAATTCCACGAGAACGCAATTTCGAGCTTTTTGAAGAACTTTGATCTGAGCGAACACAACTTCGATTTTAGCGAAGATTAGCTTGAAGCTTTGTGGTGGTGGAAGAGTGATGGAGCAGTGATACAACGGTGGTGGAACGTCGGTGGACGGTGGTGGAACGTCGGTGGACGGTGGTGGAACGTCGGTGGAGCGGTGGTGGAACGAGAGGAGCGGTGGTGGAACGAGAGAAGCGATGGTTGTTACACTGAGATTTTGTTTGAAGGATTGTTACACTGTTTTTTATCTGAAAATAATATATATTTATATTTATTATATATTTTATCATGAGCTTTGCTAAATTAAACCAACTAAAAAATAAATTGGTAAGTGTGTACCTTTTTACTTGGATCAAAATACTCAATTATCCTTTCCAACTTTTTTTATAGAAGGCTATTTTATCAATTGTATTTAATTAATTAAAAAAATTAAAATGGGTCTAAGTTAATTTCATCGAAAGTGTGACGAAGGTGAAAATATGTGAGAGTAATAGATACAAGGTTCCTCATAAAAAAAACTATTATGAGAATTAACGTATTAACATTTATTATTTAAAATAAAAAATAAAACATTTTCACGATCTATAAAAAAAGTTTAATTGCAAATCTCATAATATAATAGTACAATATATTATTGGATATATGTCTAAAAAAATTTAAATCAACTATATATCAATTAAAACCCAAAGTAAATTGGTTAACCTTTGCCATTTCACTTTTTTTCCTACCCAACTTACAAACAAAATGTTTTGGTTTCATTACTTAATTGTTCATTTTTAATTATTTAAACTATAAGCCATCACTCAGCTATAAACTACAAACTTTCAATTGTCTTTTGTTTTTTTATTGTCAGGAATCCAATTGTCCATTTTAAATTAAGGAGAGAAAATAGTTAAATTGATTTGTAAATACACAATAAATAAGGTGTTCTATTCCACATACAATTTTTAAGGCTTTTTGTCGATATTTGTAGTCTAATGTTATGTTATTTGATAAAATATTTTAACAAATTTTTTTTAAAAGAATCCAAATATTTTAGAAAAAAAAAAAATTATTAATCACAATCGACAAGTTACAGTTTGACATTTTATTTGGATATGTGTTGATTTGACTATAGGGTTCATATTCAATATCTAAAATTAAGAAATTCAAAATTCAATGAAAAAAGAAAAGAAAACAAAATAAACTCAAAATTAAAAAAAAAATTAAAAAAAAAAACAAACCGCAGGAAAAGACAAATGAAAATCCGCAGAAATACCTGCGGAATTTCCTAAGGAAACGTTGAAATCATATCCGTCAATAGTTCCGCAGAAGATCCTCAGCAAATTAAATTTTACCTGCGGATAGTCCTGCGATATCTGGATTCGCAGGAAGCTTCGTATGACTAACGTTATCAGCAGCAAAATCCTCAAGTATTCCTGCGGATTATTTTCGGCATAAAAAACCGCAGGAAAAACGAGAGATTCTAGTAGTGACACGTGATTGTCTAGCTACATTGTGCTTGATTGCTATCTCTCATTTTGCATCAAAGAGAAGGTTGGGAAACATCTCGAAGAGGTTTCTCTTCTACCTCACCCCGAGACGGATGCCCTCGAGGCGGATGCTCTTGTTTTCTGTTTATACCAAAAAGCTCTACAAATCCTTTTAGAACATTGTTGTTTCTCAAACACGCACAAAACACTTCTTTTATACACACATTGATATTTAAGTCTTGCTTAGTTCTATAGTATTTCCTAAGGACCCATGGGCGAGAAATCAACTTATTTGACCATATTCAAATATTTAAGTCTACTATGTAGTGATTCTTGATAGAGGACAATGCTTTTTCTTGTTGAGTTCATATTCTAGAACATATTTTTATGCACATAGCTTTATTTTTGTTGAAGTAGGCAACATAGATGTTGTTGCAGTTGCTTTTTATTTTACGATTTAGATACAGCGACCGGAAACTGAGGAAGAAGTAACACATTAATATTGGGTTATGACAAGGGTCGAAGGTACAAACAAGCTGAAAGTTCAACACAAAATGCTTCTAAAAATTGTGGTTGTCCATTCAAAATTAGATCAACACCGTTGAAAGATGGTCTTGAATAGAAAGTTGAGGTGAAATGTGGATTTCATAACCATGAGTTACCTGATAGATTGGAAGGTCATGCATTTGTGGGGCGTCTAAGTGCATACGAGCATAAACATGTTGAGGATTTGGCAAGGCGTTGTGTTCCACCGAGACACATACTTATATCATTACAAGAGAGAGACATATAGAATGTCACTTGAATCACACAAATATATAAGAAGAAGATTATGCGGGAAAGAGCTGAGAGGTCCTAGAACATAGATACAACATTTGTTAAAGTTGATGGACGATGTGAATTATGTCAGTTGGAGTAGAAGAATAATAGACTCAGATGTAATGAGAGATGTATTATGGTTGCATTCAGATTCATTCAAGTTGTTGAACATGTGTTCAATTGTGTTGATTATGGATAACACATACAAAACTAATAAATATAGACTGTCACTGCTCGAAATGGTAGGTATGGCATCAATAGAGTTAACATTTGCAGTTGTATTTTCTAATATTGAATCTAAGCGTGCATAAAACTTTTGTTGGGTATTAGAGAAGCTGAAATGTATGTTTATTAAGGAAGGCATATTTCCCTAAGTGATTTTGACTAATAGGGATCTTTCTTTGATGAACATGGTCGAAATTAGATTTCCAAATAGTGTTAATTTGATTTACCAATTTCACATAGACAAAAATATTGGAGCAAAATGCAAGCAATATATTTCGAAGGTGGTGTATCAGCAACAGTGGAAAGATATTGTATGGTCGCCTAATGAGGTGGAGTATTAACAATGGTTGCAAAAGTTTGAGCAAGCATTCGTTGGTTGTACAACGTTTTGTAGATTAATGGAAATATAATTGGTTAAATCCTCACATACAAAAATTTGTTGGAGCATGAGATATAAGAGTGATGCATTTGGGTAGCACAACGACTAATAGGTATGATTACAGAGGGATTTTATGTTATACTTCTTTTAATTTGAACATAATTTTTTTTAATCACATTGAATTGACTTATATGTGATTTATTTTCTTTTCAAATAGGGTAGAATCTGCTCATTGAAAACTGAAGCAAATGTTGGAAAAAAGCAAAGGTGGCTTATGCAAATGTTGGGAGGGTGTGCAAAAAAACATAAAGTTACAATATGCGAAAATCATAGCTTCATTTCAGAAAAGTTTTTATGATGTTTAGCACGCACACACAAATCCATTTTATGGGATATTGCGTGGATTTGTATCTAGAGCTGCTTTGAGACGCAGTTTGAAAAGGTTGGATATGTAAAAACTGATAAATCGATATGTGGCTGCACACTCAGAACAACATATGGGTTGTCTTGGCTTGTGAGTTGGGAAGATATAAAATTAGTGGTATGTCTATACCATTAGATTATGTTCATATCCAGGGAAGGAAATTAAGAATGTGAGGTCAACAAGAGAAAGACACATAAGCTATATATGAATTAGACATGACTAATGAAATTGAGGCATTATGGAAACTATTTCAGTCACTTGACATTGTTTGAAAACGAGCATTGAAAAGTAAGGTTCTTGAACTTGCTTATCCAGCTACAAGTTCAATGTGGCCACCACCCGACATAGTTAAAACCAAAGGAGGAGTGAAGTCGAATAAGGACAAGGTACCAAAGGGATATAATGTGTATCATTATCCTTCGTATCGGGAGAATGTTAACAATGAATATTCTAATTCTCAAGGTACCAAAGGGATATAATGCGCATCCGTGGAGAAAATAACTTTTTGTTGTTTTGGCTGCAGGTTTGGGGGAAAAAACCCAGTTTTTCATCCCAAATTGACTAGGGTTGTTTTGGCTGCAAGTTTGGGGAAAAAGCCCAGTTTTTCATCCCAAATCGACTAGGAAACCAGTCTATAAATACAACTCCTCTCATTCACAATTATTCATTCATAACGAAACGGTATAGGTGGAAGACAAACACTAGGAGCATCAAGGGAGAAGTCTCTCCTCAACCTTAGTCTCTATAGGGTATGTTTTATATATTTTGTAATTTGTCTTTAGTTACTATGTGTAACTAAACCCTAATTGGGTATGATTCTAAGATGAATCTCTCTTTGTTTGGTTGATCAATTTAATTCAAGTCTTTTATTCAGTTATTTTATGAGATCTATTTAATTTTTATATGAAAAAGTCTTAATGCTAGTGAATCCCTATGAAGTGTGACATACCTTGGGAATCAACTCAAACCTAGAAACAGAGGGCTTTATAATTATTTGAGTACACCAATGGACATATACTAATTTCATTAGAATTAAACTCTTACTATACTTCTATATCAATGAACGAAAATTTCAAGTCTTTAATATACACATTTTCTCCCACTTACCCTATCTTCTTCATTGTTTAATGTAGCACCCCGAATTTCTAATTAATTGATTTAATAGAATTAAATAGATGGAGTTTTAATTATGATTATGATGATGGACTTTTCTTGAGTATTAGATTACTTTCTAGGAAATAGAGTTTTGATGTGTAATGATATGATATGAGGATTAATAAGATGAGGAGGGGAATTAAATAAAATAATATAAGTAGGAGGTGTGGAAATAGACGTAATAAATAAGTGGGGGAGGGGGAAGTAAATTTATGATAAGAAGACGAGAGAAAGATAGTCTTAAGTGAATGGCCCAATTTCCTTAATATAAATAGAAAGTTAGAAATCAGAAGAGCACTTTTGCTGAAACGTAGAAACAAGAGAAGAGAAGAGGAGAGAAGAGAAGGAGAAAACTCTAGCCGCAAAGAAGAGAGTCAAAGTTGTAACTTCCGAAGAATTCGAGGTAAGGGGGAGAATCCTTTCACTCTAGGATATTCTAAATTGCATTGATAGGGGGTTGCTAATCTTAAGATGATAAGTGATGTTACGATGATGAATTATAACGAATGAATGATGATGAAACTGATGCTAATAAGGATTGATTATAGGTGAAAGATTAAAATTGAAGAAAACGAAACTAGGACGAACAAATTGGAAAACTAACCATGAAAAGAGTGTAATCAGTTAGATAGAGTGTAAATTGGTGTTAGAACGATAGGGTAACCTTGGGGTGATGATTAGGGACAAAATTGGTAAGTTTTAGGTCGAAAACGGGGTCGGGAAAGGTCCTCCAAGACGAAATCGTAGCAGAATTGTGATTTTCTGCCCAGACAAAAACGCACGGCCGTGCCTCCAAGGCGCACAGGCTGTGCTTTTCTCCCTGCTTCATGTGTTCTTTTTCTGTTCCCAATTGAACTTAGTGTCTTCATAAAAGTTGTAGATATGGATGTAAGCTTTAATTTGTCTTTGGTTTCACGCCATTTGAACATCTACAACTTAAATTGCACATTAGTCCTTCTAAATTTAATTTTAATCTTAAAATTAATTCTACAATCTAATCAACTAAATTTGTGGTTTTATCATAAATAAAAAGACTTGTGATAAATAAAAATCTCACTAGATGATGATGATGATGATGATGATGATGATGATAATATTAATAATAATAATGATATTTTGACAATCAATTTTAAACAACTTTTAATAACAACACTTTTCCTCACTTCTTAGGGCCCGTTTGGATTAGTTTATTTTAGAGCTTTTACAAAACAATCCCTTATTCTTAAAGCTTATTACGTAAAGCAATACCTAAACCTAGATTTTTCCCTCTATTAGATCTGCATTAACTATTGGAATGACAACCCTAATTTTTTTCCCTCCCATTTGGTTCTCAAGTTAAAATTTGAATTTTGTAATTTACAAATTAACTAATTAATTCTGAGCCTATTACTTATTTGTGTTGTTTACCGTGATACATCAGACCTTTAGGTTTCTTTCCATTTTCAATTTCAAAATTTGGCAGATTGAATTCCTAGCCACAATTAATAAGGACCCTTGGTGTACCACATGGAAAACCAGCTACTGTTCTATTTTCCCCGCATGTTAATGCACTGAACCAGCATCCATCATAACTATATATACATATGCATGGTATATGATGTGTTTACATCTCCTCCTGGTATTTTTTTTTCTATCTGCAATGACTGGTGTGATGTTTTCCATTGTTTCATTTTTTAGCAATCTTTTTTCGTGAACAAATTATTTGTTCAATTCTGGATTGGGCGGCACAAATGGTTTACTGCTGATGGAATTTACCAGCCTATGTTATTTTGCTTGATGTTGAATTTATGTAACCTTTTAATGGAGTGTTTGGTGCTTTCATTTGGTGAATCAAACGTTTGATGCTTCAGTTTTTGCTTTTCAATGTAATGAAGTATCAGTTTTGCCTTATTCTGTTCACAATTTTAATCTAAATATCCCTTTTTTGTTATTTACCTTGTGTTCTTTACACAATCATCATTATTTATCTTAAGATGCAGATGATTAGCCAACTAAAACACAACTAATTGTGTTGAATCATAACTGATTGTGTTGAATCATAATGGACTGAATTGCCACGGTAATCATCCACCAAAAATTCTCTAAACTGATGCACAGATCATAAGCCATATATAGAAGTTTTGACAATATATTAACGACGTTAACTCAGCAAATTATTCATCCTAAATCTACTTTTTACCTTAACACCTCAAGTAATTAAATGTTATCCACTTGATATTTCATAACCAATCTGTCACAGGGATATTATAGTGATGTAGTCATGTGTTATAACTATCATTGAAAATAAATATTTCGTACAAATTGTTCTATAAAATAAATTTACGAATAATCAGTCTTGGTTTATATATTATTGTTTTATGCAACCTTTTAACATTTTGACTTCATTTGTCCAAAAAAAAACATTTTGACTTCATTGACTGATGAATTGATATAAGTTTTTATAGACGCCATATAGCTATCACGAGAGCTTACAAGCTAATGATCCAAAAAATTTATTTCAAATATGCTACATGTACCCGCAGTGTACCCTTTAAGCAGCAGGTTATGCAAAATGCTTAGTTTAACGTAGAGGTTGTTTGCTCAAGAAAAAACAGAGGTTTAATTCTTAAATTGTGTTTTTTTTTTTTGAAGAATAAATTGTGTTTTTTATTGATAAGTGATTAAAGAATGATCTGCATATCTGTCTAAAAATCTTAAAACCACCTACACAATGACAGTTGGGTTTCTTTTAATAAAAAATAGAAAATAAAAACTGTTGAGTTTCCTGTATGAAATATTGGGAAAAATTGGTTCCCCACGCCTAATTACTACGGTCCCCACATTTAATGCTATCTTGAATTTTCAAGGATTTAGGTGGCTTATAGTTACATTTTGCCTTTAATTTTTACCGTAAACATGACATGTGCATTGTAAACGTACATTAGAATCATCTCTGTTAAATGACATACACAGTGGATTACCATATTGTTGAAACTAAATAAAATAATGTCATTGCACCAAAAATAAGAAAGAAAAATGATTATACGAGCATAATCATTTGTTAAAGCTTGGTTCTTCAATTTTTTTTCTTCCTATTCATCATCATTCTTATTTGCATTTCGTGATGCCATGATTATTAACAAAAGCGCAGGACAATCTATTCAACATGTTGGTTTCTATCTTCCTACACCAGTATTTTCACATGAACAATTATATGTTGCTATTTCAAGAGTTACATCAAAGAGAAGTGCTGAATATAGTAATAACTAATGACGATGGTGAAGACATCGATGAAACGTAAAATGTTGTGTATGGTATTTAGAAATGTGTAATGTTTTAAAATACATTGTATGCAGTTTTATTTTTACATGTATGCTTAATGATACA